>OBWB01000346.1_pt1 | contig 32939 bp, 26 predicted proteins | sample 1476261 | NCBI WGS metagenome assembly OBWB01 (sample SAMEA2580038, study PRJEB22360) | human gut metagenome | biome: human gut; feature: human-associated habitat; material: faeces | place: Denmark | collected 2008/2010 | reverse complement strand
GAGGTCTATTCAGTAATGAGGCCGGTATGGGATCGGCACCGAATGTAGCGGCTACGGCGCATGTCTCCCATCCGGTCAAACAAGGATTGATCCAAGCATTAGGCGTATTTACCGACACGCTGATTATCTGTACCTGCACGGCGTTCATCATCTTGTTTAGCGGAGCGCCATTAGACGGCTCCATCAATGGAGTCCAGCTCACGCAACAAGCTTTGAGTAACGAGGTGGGTAGCATCGGCAGTACGTTTGTCGCTTTAGCGATCCTTTTATTCGCGTTCAGTAGTATTATCGGTAATTACTATTACGGAGAAGCGAATATTCGTTTTATCACGTCCAAGAGAAGTGTCTTATTTATTTATCGTATATTAGTCGGTGGAATGGTCATGTTCGGCGCGTTGGCTAGTTTAGACTTGGCTTGGAGCCTAGCGGACGTGACCATGGGACTGATGACGATCTGCAATTTGATCGCGATCTCATTGTTGAGCCGTCAGGCGTTCCTATTATTACAGGATTACGTAGCCCAAAAGAAAGCGGGTATTAAAAGCCCTGTATTCGATAAGAACAAGATACCCGAGTTGAAAGACAAAGCGCAGTGTTGGTGATCAGACAAACGTATTGAAGTATGATAAAAAGCAAGATGATAAGCTTTTACATAGCGGTCATGATGATATGGACCTGTACGGTAAAAGCTCAAGATGATAATAAATCCCTAATCCACAAAATTGGATTCGACGTACGTCCCTCGTATGTCGCCCCGACTAGCAAATTCCTAAAAGATGATGGCTATGGAAACGGGCTTACTTTACGTAAGGCGGCTTCATTCCATTTGAAATACGGGTTCCAACTGAATCCTAACTCTAAGGAGGGCCAGCTCTATCCGCACACTTACCAAGGAATAGGCATCTCTTATAATACCTTTGGCAATCGGCAGGAAGTAGGTAATCCTTGGGCGGCATATGTTTTCCAAAGCTCCCGCATCGCCAAGATCTCTTCCCGGTTATCCTTCGATTATGAATGGAATTTCGGAGCCTCATTCGGGTGGCATCCGTATGATGAAAACAATAATTACCGTAATAAGATCATCGGTTCTAAGATCAATGCCTATATCAATCTGGGATTTTTCCTCAACGCGAAACTATCCCGTTATTGCAACCTGCTCGTCGGGGCGGATTTAACGCACTACTCAAACGGAAATACTCATCTTCCGAATGCGGGATTGAATACGATTGGCGGCCGGATCGGACTCGTCTACACGCTCAATCCTATCGAGGAAAGCCATCATGAGATAGGTACCGCACGTTCCTTACCGGCAAATCAATTATACCTCTCCAGCTTTTGGCAACGTGTCAGTTACGATGTCATCCTATATGGCGCGACCCGTGCTAAGGGAGTTATGCTAGGTGATGAGGCCCATATTTTTCCAGGTCAGTTCGGCATCCTCGGATTTAACCTCAACCCGATGTACAAATTCAACCGGTTCCTAAAAGCAGGTATCTCCCTAGACGGCCAATATGACGAAAGCGCGAATATTTATTCCGACGAGATCGTCCAAGTCGGCGAAGAGCCCCGATTCTACCGCCCGCCCCTCCATGAGCAAATCGGTATCGGCCTCTCCGCCCGTGGCGAGTTCACGATGCCATTCTTCTCGATCAATATAGGAGTCGGACATAATTTATTCTACAACAAAGGCGACCTGAAAGGATTATACCAGATCCTAGCCCTCAAGGTATCGGTTACACGAAATTTATTCCTGCATGTCGGATACCAACTGCACAAGTTCCATAATCCGAATAACTTGATGTTGGGAGTTGGGTATAGGTTCCATAATAAATAAAAGATAATATCCCGCTTGCTAAGATTATAAAGTTCAATCGTTCATAAAATCTAAGAAAACATATCGATCAAACTTCTTTTTGAAAGTAAAATTGAAGCTGTGCCTTTCATCTTTACTTGTAAGTGGTATAGCTCTATATCCTTTTTTTCTATAATAAGCTTCGTAGAGAAGAAGTTGTCTCCCGATACCGTAACAATAGAATCTTCTAACCCTTCTATTTCCGCTTTCAATAATCCATACTCTGATGAGGCGTACCCTTCAAACTCAATATCGGCCAACATACCTTTATGAACTTTCGTGATAAACCGGTAAGGTACAAGTGCCGTCACTTCCACATACCGCTCATCTACCTGTGTAACAAAAACACTCACCGTCACATTCTCCGGATAAGGTATAAAGCATGCTACCAACGCTAAACAGACAAGCACTGTTGTCAACATCCCGATGCCGTCACGCACGATTCCACCTGGAGCCTTACCAATTATCTCCTGTACCTTCTCACTACGCAACTCTATATTATCATACTCTGCCATACGCATATACCTTTCTCATTCTCAAGACCCTAATTCCAATTGATTCTCCACTAAATTATAATAAGCACCACGTTTTTCACACAATGATTTGTGATTCCCAACCTCAACGATTTTCCCGTTATCAATCACAATGATCTGATCCGCATTTTTCACGGTACTCAGCCGATGAGCGACAACAACTACGGTCTTACCTCTATAAAAATCATTCAAGTTCCCCACGATAACCCGCTCGTTCTCGGCATCCAACGCATTAGTGGCCTCATCCAAGAAAATATATTCCGGATTTTTATAAACAGCCCTAGCTATCAAGATACGTTGTTTCTGTCCTTGACTAAGCCCAACACCATCCGGACCGATTTGTGTATTGTATTTCAATGGCAGTCTCATAATAAAACTTTTTATATTCGATATATCTACGGCCCGGAGTAACCGCCCCGCATCAATCTCTCCATCATCCACGGCAATATTTCGTGCGATCGATTCAGAAAAAACAACCCCATCCTGCATAACGACACCGCATTGACGCCGCCACCATTTCAGATTCAACTCACTAATTGGGGTATTCCCGATACAGATCTTCCCTCCTGATACCGGATAATAACCTAATAACAATTTAATCAACGTAGTTTTACCACTGCCACTGGTACCGACAATAGCGGTCACCTTCCCTCCGGGAACCGTAAAACTCACATCATCTATCGTCTTTCGGAGACTGTGCGGATCATACTTAAAATCGACATTCCGAAAAGACAAATCCCGGTTATCATCCGGATAAGTAGCCAAAGAGTCGGAATGGTCCTCCTCATTCATTTGCGCATGGATCTCATTGATACGATCCAAGCTGATCTTCACATCTTGAGACGCATAAATGAAGTTCATCAATTGTTCAACCGGCCTGTTCAACTGCCCAATAATATATTGTACCGCCAGCATCATACCCAAGGTCATCTGTCCCTCCAACACCGAGGTAGCTGCCAAAATCGTTATCAAGATATTCTTCACTTGGGTAATACATACTCCACCGGCCTCTTGTGCCTGTTTCAACTTCAAGCTACGCATTTGCAAATGAAATAATCCAGCCTGTACATCCTCCCACTCCCAACGGCGACGTTGCTCGCAATCCTGCAACTTGATCTCCTGCATAGTGGTGATGAACTGGTAAGTCTTATTATTATTCTCCGCCTGTTTCTCAAATAGTTCATAATCCAGCACCTTACGCTTACGCAAGAAAAATGCGATCCATACGCCGTACAACACGCTCCCCATCACGAAAATCAGAAATATCATCTTATCATATATCAATAGTACGATCCCGAAAACAACAAATGTCAAAAACGAGAACAAAACCGTCAATGACTGAGTTGTGAGAAATTGCTCCACCCGCTTATGATCACCCATCCGTTGTATCAAGTCTCCCATCAACTTTGTATCGAAAAAACCCATCGGGAGCTTTAGTAACTTAATAAAGAAATCCGAGATAAGGGATATATTGATGCGCATGCTGATATGGAGCAAGATCCATCGCTGGATAAAATCCAAGATCGTTTGGCTGAAAATAAGGGTAAGTTGTCCAAGCAAGATTAGCCAGATAAAGCTCAAATCCTTATGTGTGATACCCACATCAACAATCGCTTGTGTCAAGAAGGGAAAGATTAGCTGCAAAACGCAGCCTACAATCAACCCTAAGATAATCTGTCCGAAATAATATTTGAATTGCTTGAAATAACCAAGCAAAAAAGCGAAAGTACGTTTTCCCGCAGCCTGAGTAGATTCTTGTTGATAAAAAGCAGGCGTAGGCTGTATGATCATGGCAACTCCCTTATCCTCTCCTTTCGAGCGGACCGTTATCCAACGATCCACAAAATCCTTCTCCTGATATTGCATCAGACCATTTCCCGGGTCCGCCACGTAGTAAACACTTTTCCTCCCTTTTCTGGATTTGATCTTGTAAAGAACTACAAAATGATTCTGGTTCCAATGTAAGATCACAGGTAACTCAACTTTCGCTAACTGATCGATAGACATTTTTCCGCAAGTTGTTTTCAAACCTAATTCACCTGCCGCCTCGCTAATGCCCAGTAAGGATACACCGTCCTTACTGGCAAAGCATATCTTAGAGAGAGAATCTATCGAATAATTCTTCCCCCAAAAGGCACAAATCATCCGTAAGCATGCGATACCACACTGCATCGCATCGTGTTGTCGATAGAAAGGGAAACTACGCATAAGAATATTTATTTACAATCTGTTTATAACGTCTTGTCCTGCTCCCGAACCTTTGTATTTATTTCGTCCCATATTAAATTTAAACCGAACTGTTAGCCTGACAGACTCACTATCCAATTTAGCTCTTTGATAGGCAGTATTGATACCACTATACAAATCTATATTCTGTCGGCTTAAATGCCCTACATCAAACCATTGGAGATTAAAGCTCAAACGATCCTGCAAAAATGATTTCCGTAAACTTAAATCAATTTCCCCTGTCTGATTTAATATATAATTTTGTGATGCACCTTTTGTCTGATAAGAGAAATCAGCACGCACCACAAAACCTTTTGGCAAACTAAACGCATTATTGAAGTTAAACATCAACATCGGCTTATTCATAGCTTTGAAACCGTCCATCCAAGGAGTATCGAACCATTGTTTCCTAAGCCCTATATATGCCATTGGCTCCCAAAGACCAATTTTAGGAGATAAAGAGAGGGATGCGTTCAAACAATCCAGCTGTCCTTCGTTACGATAGGTTACGAACACTATTCTTGGATCCTTATCATAAGGATCTGCCACATTCAATATTACATCGTTGAATCGTTGATAATCCAAAGATAGTTGAACCCACTGATAAGATAAATCCAATCTCAAACTATGAATAATCTCCGGCTGTAACTTTGGATTTCCACCTTTATAGGAAAAACGATTTATATATACAATATTATTACTTAAATCCCCATAGTCCGGACGATGGATTTTCTCTGAATAGCTCAACTGGCTTTGAACTCGTCCTATAGGATAAGACAAAGAAACAAAAGGAAACAAGTTATCATAAGTCCGCCTAAGATCTGAATCTCCGGAAAACTTATCTTGGAAAGAATAATTCACATGCTCATATCGAACTCCCGCAGAAACATCCAGATTTCCCCAAGAACGAGTATAATCCAAGAAAGCCGTTTCCGTCTTCTCCTTTGCCACATTACCCGTACTTGGTAATATAGCTTCCTCATTTTTATAATACTCGTTTTTTTTCATGCTTGCAAATTCACCTCCAAATGAGAAATCCCCCCCCCATAAAGGATGGGATAAGATTAGTTTAGCAGCAAATAAATGAACTGAATTATCTGAAAAAGAACAAATTGCGCGATCATCAAAATGTAAGCTACTCTCCTCTGCATAATCCTCTGCATAATCTTTATTCCATAATAAATCTGCGTTAAAATCAATATTTAATTTCCCGATCATTCCTGTATAATAAGCATTTAATTGTTGTTTAGGACCTCTACGTTCATTTGTCCGACTGTTATTCTCCCAGTAGTCGTACTGACTCTCATTCGCATATACCTGACTCCTCACAAAAGACACTTTCGAGTTTTTAGGCATAGCATTGATTGAATAGCGGACTCCTGCCGAATGCCTTTCATTAAACTGATTGTTAATCCCAATATTCCCGTCATAAATATGCCGCTTATAATCCGTATCAAACGTATAATTTTGTCGCCACAACGTATCTAAGCATGTAATCTGCTCTAACGTACTTTCTTGATAAAAATTCCGCAATGTATAAGCGAATCCCCCAAATAGGTCTAATCCATTTTTGCTATATTTGAGATTAAATTGCTCCATGAGTCCGGACTTATGCGACTGTTCCACACGGGAACGTACATCCAGCCCCAACCCTTCACCAACCGGACGAGCCGTCCGAATTCGTATAACCGCTTTAACACTTGCATCATATTGGACTCCTGGATTATTCAACACTTCAACCCTAGCAATATTCTCCGATCCAAGCCTTTCCAGTTCTGACAAATCACGAACCAAGCGTCCATTCAAATAAATAGAAGGTGTACCTTTTCCAAACACGGAATAGGCACCATCTTTACCTTGTACACCGGGTATATGATTCAACACATCACTAGCTGTTCCTATTTTACTCAGCAAGGAATTTTGTACATTTGTAATTAACTTCCCATTTTTCAATTCATATACAGGACGATGAGCTATAACCACCGCTTCTCCCAACACCAATGATTGCTCTGGGATCACGATAACGCCTAGGGAACCAATCGTACAATTTCTAAAAACAGTTTGGAAACCAACAGATGATATCTTAAGTAAATAATTATCATCAGACGGAACCGGTATAAGAAAACCTCCATCCTTATCACTTACCCCTCCATCCACAAAAAAAGAATCTGTAGTCATAACAACCACATTCGCATAACTTAATGGGGCATTATTGTTATCTTTCAAAGTACCTGAGATTGCCTGAGCCCCTAAAGTGAACACAGTCATCCACCAACCTGCAAAAAATAGCAAAAACCATCTTTTTTCTTTCCCACCCATTTTCATATTGTATTATCTAATCATTATTATTAAATCTCTAAAGCGTTTCGCTTGCAATAAGAGACAGAGGAAGTAAATTTCTTGCCCTCAAAGACGGGCTTAAGTCTACAATTTTTCAATGCACATTGTTTTTTAAACTGACATTTTGGACAATCATCCAAATCATTCAGTCGAGTTATTCCTCTGAATCTATCCAATTTAGAAGATCTCCAAATATCATCTATACTTTCATGTAACAAATTTCCAATGACATATTCCTCATGATCAAAAGCATAAAAACATGGATATATATCAAGATTTTCATCCATAGCCAAAATACTATTCCCCGCTGAACAAGCGATAATATCACTCTTTTCTTTTTCTACCAAAGAAAGGTCGTCGGACAATTCAAGTCTACGACCATATTTCTTATGGGCTTCATTATACACTCTATATACTTCTTGACTCTCATCCTCACTCAAAAACAAATTTTTATTATCACCAGCTCTTCCTACGGGACGCAAACAATTCAAGAACAAGACCTCTGCTCTCAAGAAATCTAATGTAAAAGAAATCATATCCCGTATTTGATAAAAGTTTCTTTTATTAATAGAGCAAGTTATTCCAAATTTAACACCTGCATCTCTCAATCTCAATAGTTGCCGAGAAATTACATCAAAAGCTCCCTTTCCCCTAGTGAAATCATGAGTCTCACTATCCAATCCATCCAATGAAATCCCTAAATGGATATCACCCAACCGGAGGATTTCAATATCTCTATCCTTTATTAGCATACCATTAGTCAAAACAATTGTCTCAAAATGCCTTTTAGATAATTCAAGAAGAATCTGATCAAAATTAGGTACCGTGAAAGGTTCTCCTCCCGTTATTTTCAAAGTTTTCAAATTAATCCTATCAAATTCACTGAAAATGCGGGAAAATACATCTATACCATATTCTCGTATCCCAAATTTTGGAGAAGCTCCTTCAAAACAATGTTTGCAAGCTAAGTTGCAATGTTTAGTAATAACAAAATCTATTCGTCCTGGACTTATTTCTGTCAATGGTGACAAATTCTTCTTATCTTTATAAAAATCAGGTATACAAAATGATTCCTTTGTCGGAACTAATAAGTCTATGAACTCCGGATTTCTCAGAAAAACCAAAAAATCATCCATATTGATACCCATATTCTCGAATTTTTCTTTCACGTATCCCAAAGAAAGGGACGAATGTCTAAATAAATTTAGAATAAAGAATAGCTTGTATGAGAGTTCATAACGTTTTTGAATAGACTTATTATATAATGAATACTGATCATCAAGCCCTTTTCTTAGTACATAATTTTGATTTATAGTCAATTCATCTTTCATAATTTATTCTATATAAAATTCCATGGATTCAAAGCACGTTCCTCAACCCATGGAATTTAATTAATATTTACATGTATTATTTCCACATACGCCATAAAATGGATTACAAATTACGACTCCTTTTCGTCATCTTTTTTCCCATTACAACAGTTGCCGATGACAGACCCATCACCATCCTTCGCGACCTCAAACTCTGTTTTCAGAATTCTGGCCTTCCCGCCTTTAAGCAATTCTAAAGACTCATTGTCGATTGCTTCAAAAAGCTCTACAGTCATGTGTTTTGTTTCCATGTCTCTTCAAATTAGATTTTCGTCCTACTCATAAGCTTTTCGGAATTCGCTCCTATGTTATACAGATAGGTTCTGTTTCTATTTATAAATTACCGGTAAATCAAAAATCACCTAAATAATTTTGGCTCTTAATCGGATAGCCTATGTCATCAATAACATGATCTTCTATCCATATCCATTCTCCATCCACATTTACCCATTCCCCTCCACGAATCTGAGATAACTCAAATTCTGTAAGTTTTTTAAATTTCAAATTTTCCATATTCTCTGTTCTTTGTTCATAATGTAAAGGAAGAGGTTTTCAAACAAATCATTTATAACGAAAACATAATATTTATATCATTATTTTCAAACTCTTTGGTTATATTTGCGTAATCAAATCAATTATAAGATGAAAAAATTCTATTATATAACACTAATAGCCATGACTGCAATTACCTGTATACAAATAGGTTACACGAATAACCTATATAATAATTATAAGAAAAAAGAAATAATCATGATAAATAATCATTTACTGATCGCTATTGACGAGGAGCTTCATCTACGAAAATTAGTTCCTAAATCAACTGATAAACGTCTTATAACATATAAAAGATTAGAAGACATGACTCCCCAAGAAAGGGATAGCCTATTAAAGATAACCAAACCAGGGGATACGATCAATATAGATCAAGCCAGAACACAGAATATAGGCACAAGTGTTGGAGAAATGATAGGGCAGCTACGTCAAGATATGGCCTTTAGCGAAGGAAATCCTTTAAACTTAGATACCCTTAACCATATCTTCTCTGATTCTATCCCCCCAAATTTAGCCTATCGTATCGTACAATATGATAAGGATACGTTAGCCATCGATTCTGTCGGGTATAGCGGAAAGAAATCGTGGAATTATGTCTCAGAGCTATTTCCAATAGGAACCAAGGGACATGTATTCTTACAGGTTAAAGCGGCCATTCCCTGGTTTGAATTTGTCTGGCATCAATTATGGGATTTGATCACCTCTTTATGTATCATGTTGGTTACTTTCATATGTTTGGCCATCCAATTGATAGAGATTAAACGGCAGAATGAGCTATTACGTAAGCGAAAAGCTACAATAAACGGTACCATCCACGACTTAAAGTCCCCACTAAATAGCGTGGTCACGATGTTAAGCTGGTTCAAGGCCACCGAGAATGATCCGCAAAAGAGAAAAATGATAGAGACCGGGCTTTCCAGCATAAAGCATCTGGTATATACGATCGAATCGCTGCTGGTAATCGCCCGGAAAGACGAGCACCGGATCGTTCTCAATAAAACGAGGGTGGATGTCCCGAAGCTAGTGGAGAAAAACAAACAGGAATTGGCATTTCTCTATCCGGAGAAATACGAACATATCCATATCATAAATCAATTGCCGGAGGGCTTCACCGTACCGGCCGACAAGATGTACATAGACAACGTCATACGGAACCTGCTGGAGAACGCCTTGAAATACTCGGACGAGGAGGTGGAAGTGACGGTGACAATGGAGACAAAGGAGCAGATACTCGCCGTTTCCGTGAAAGACAATGGCTGGGGAATCGCTCCTCAACACCAGAAAAAGTTGTTCACCCAATTCTACCAAGTTCCTCGCGACGAGGATAAACTCCGAAGAGGATATGGAATCGGCTTGGCGCAAGCCAAATATATTATAGAGGAGCATCAAGGGGAGATAAAGGTAAGCAGCGAGGAAAATAAAGGTAGCCTATTCACCTTTACGGTCCCACTTCAATAAATCAAGAAAAACAATCGATCATGGGAAAAATAAAAGTCTTATTCATCGATGATGATATAGCATTGGGAAATGTCGTTACGGTAGCATTGGATAGTCTTGGCTATGAGACTTATTACCAGACATCCCTTGTAGCCATCCGATCTGTCATTAAAGAATTATGTCCGGATATCCTCATACTGGATGTAGAGATCGGGCAAAAGAATGGTATCGAAGCTACACCCGAATTGAGGCTTATCTTACCGGATATACCCATCCTTTTCGTATCGTCGCATACCGAAAGCTCTTTTGTGACGCAGGCATTGGATGCCGGAGGGATCGCATATCTGAAGAAACCTTTCGAGATTGATGAGTTAGTGGCTTATATCAAGAGACATACAAATACCTCATCGCATGCTTCCTTCCTACAGATAGGACAGCTCACTCTCTATACGCAAGACTATATCCTGATGAAAGGAGAACAAATCGTAAAGAGGCTCACCCTATCCGAGGGTAAATTATTGACACTCCTCGCCAATCATCCGGATGAAACCATCAGCCGACAAGAAATGGAGCAGGAACTCTGGGAGGATGGCTATACGAACGAACAAAGCTTGAATAATTTCATGGCGAAACTCCGCAAGTACCTGTCCGAAGACGATACCCTGGAACTAACCACTATACCCAAGGTAGGCTACAGGCTGGCAACAAAACATAAGCCCGGGATTTGAGCATAAGTTCCATAATCCTCGCTAGCCACTCATCGGATAATCGGGAGAAAACGCATCATACATTTTGTATGATACATTTTGTATGATATTTTCGTTATCTTTGTAAGCAAACAAAAGCGTATAAGACATGGCAACTTCTAAAGTAAATCCATTTCCTACAACAGGTTATATGGGGAGAGAATATTTTTGCGACCGGGAAGAGGAACTTTCATCCTTGAGGAAATTCGTGGAAAACGGAATGATATCTATGCGAGTCAGTCCATAAAGGAATTTACGGAAAGTTTGTCACAAGCCATTTTGCAGCAAATCCCGGAGCAGAAAAGTATTGGGAAACGCTTTCTGGATCTACTGAAAGGTTTCCATCCGATCCTTTCTTACGATGCGCTAACAGGACAACCGGAAATCAGTTTTGAGTTTACCGAACAAAAAGGTGCCGAGAAAACCTTGGCGGCCATTTTCCAGTTTCTGGAAACCCAAGATCGAAGAATATTGATCGCTATCGACGAGTTTCAACAAATAGCCAACTACCCGGAAACCAATACGGAAGCATTATTACGCTCCTATATCCAGCAACTGAAGAATGTACGGTTTATTTTCAGCGGCAGCAACAAGCATATGATGAACGAACTGTTCAACAGTGCCAAACGCCCGTTCTTCTCCAGTACGCAAATGATGCCGCTAGCCGCCATTCCCAATAACTTTTACGCTACTTTCATCAAGAATAAATTTACAGAGTCAAATCGTGAGATTAGTGACGAAGCCATTCATTTTCTTCTCACGTGGACACGCACTCATACTTATTATACCCAAACATTATGTAATCATTTATATGCGTCTTCCTTAAAACGCATCCAAGAAGAAGATGTAAGAAACATTTGTAGCGACCTCTTGTCTTCCCAACAAGCTACCTATATCCAATACAGACGATTGCTAAGCCCGGTACAATGGCAATTGCTGATAGCCATCGCGAAAGAAGAGCGAGTGTTCCAGCCCCAGTCTAAAGCCTTTCTCGCCAAATACAAGATCGGCACACCCGCTAATTCCAAGCGGGCGCTAGAGGCTTTGTTGGACAAAGAGATGATCTTCAAGGAAGAGGATTTGCGAAATAGCTGGTATCAAGTGTATGACGTATTCTTGTCCCGATGGCTGCAACTGACGTTTTAATCATAGATTAAGCAAAACAACCGTTCCGGAGCGAACACCTCATTCGCCACGTCAAGAATTTGCCCGGCGGTTATTTTCTCAATCTGGGCGAATACTTCGGGGAGGGTGTCGTAACGGTTGTAATGGAGGTAGCTTTTTCCTAAGCCAAGGAAAAGGCCCTCCCGGTTATCGCCCGACACACCCAGTTGACCGATTACCTGCTTCTTGGCGGCGGCTAATTGAGTGGCGGACAGTTTTACGTCACGTAAACGGGCTAATTCCTTATGCACCAAACGCATCGCTTTCTCACGATTCTTCGGGTCTGTCCCGAAATAGATACTGGCTAGTCCGGTATCGGTATAAGAGGTTATATTGGATTCTACGTTATAGACCAAGCCATGCTTTTCCCGCAAGGAGACATTCAAGCGGTTATTCATGCCCGGACCACCCAAAATATTATTCAACAAAAATAAAGGAATGCGCTTTTTATCGTGCATACTGAAAGCCCGGCCACCGATCAGTACATGGGCTTGATGGGTATCTTTATGGATCTGGCGTACGCAAGCCTCGATGGGGTCCGGAGCTTTCCGGATCCGTTCAGCCATAGGGAAAGAGATATCGCTTAAAGCGGATTCCGCTGATTTCAAGATCTTCTTGAAGTCTTTTCGTCCCATCGAGAAGAACACCATATTCTCCGGGGCGTAGAAACGACGCATGAAAGAACGACCGGACTCGGAGTCAAAGCGAAGAAGAGATTCCTCATCCCCTAAGATATTATGCCCGAGGGCATGACCCTTATAAAGCAAGTTCTCAAACTCGTCGAATATAAGTTCCGAAGGACTATCCTCATACGAATTGATCTCATCCAAGATGACATCTACCTCCTTCTCGATCTCCTGTTTGGGGAATTGGGAATGGAAAACCAGATCGGTCAATAGCTCAAACGCCCGGCCGAAATCCTCCTCCATAAAAATGGAATAAACAAAGGTCTCTTCCTTCGTAGTATAGGCATTCAACTCCCCTCCTACGTTCTCCATACGGTTCAGGATATGCCACGCTTTCCGTTTCTCCGTACCTTTGAAGATCATGTGTTCAACGAAATGCGCCAAGCCAAACTCATCCTCGTTCTCATCCCGTGTACCGGCGTTCACGGCGAAACCGCAGTAAGAGACCGGGGAATTAACCGGGAGATGTACCATGCGAAGTCCATTCGGCAATGTATGAGCGATATAATCCATTTTCCTTCTTGTTTGTATCAGCCCGCAAAGGTACGAAAGACTTTCCGGAAAAACATGTACGTCTTTTTCAAAAAACATGTACGTGTTTCCGGAAAAAGACGTACGTGTTTTTTTCGATCTATTTGCCTCCTTGGAAAAAATACCTACATTTGTGTAAATTAAACAGATAAGGCTATGGGAAATATCGTCCGAAAATTACCGATAGGCATACAGAGTTTTGACAAACTACGTACAGAGAACTATTTGTATGTTGACAAGACCGAGTTCATTTATCAAATGGCATACCAAGGTGTCCCTTATTTCCTGAGCCGCCCCCGGCGATTCGGGAAAAGCTTGCTGCTATCGACATTCAAGGCTTATTTCGAGGGGAAGAAAGAATTGTTCCGGGGATTAGCCATAGAGAAACTAGAGACCGAGTGGAAAGAGCATCCGGTACTTCATTTCAGCCTCAATGCCGAGTTGTACGATAGCCGCAAGGCATTGGAGAATATGCTGGAACGCCAGTTGAGGGAATGGGAAAAAATATATGATACCGGAGGAGAGGGTATCACCTATTCCGGACGGTTCATGACCATCATACGCAGGGCGGCGGAGATAACCGGAAGGAAGGTGGTCGTACTGATCGACGAGTACGATAAGCCATTACTTAGGAACCTGCACAACGAAGAGCTACAGAACGAGTTCCGGGAATTATTGACCGCCTTCTATACGGTCCTCAAAGATGCCGATCCTTGGTTGCGCTTCGTATTCATAACCGGTGTCACCAAGTTCGCACAAGTCGGTATTTTCAGCAACCTGAATCATTTGAACGACATCAGCCTAGCCCCACAATACGCGGCCCTTTGTGGCATGACATTGCCCGAGATCGAGGCGACTTTCCAGCCGGAGCTTCATGCCTTGGCCGAGGCGAATAAGCTTTCATACGAAAGTACCATCGAGAAAATTACACGCCGGTACGACGGCTACCATTTTGATTTCCGCAGCGGTATCGCCCTTTATAACCCGTTTAGCGTATTGAACGTGTTGAGTAAACAGGTCTTTTACGACTATTGGTTTGCTTCCGGTACCCCGACATTCTTGGCGGAGATGTTACGGAAAACGAATTACGATATACGGGAGCTGGACGGGATCGAGGTATCCGAGGTATCCCTTTCGGACGATCGGGCGAACATCAATAATCCCGTGCCCATGATTTATCAAAGTGGATATTTGACGATTAAAAGTTACGATGAACGTTTCCGGTTATATACGTTAGGATACCCGAATGAGGAAGTTAAATATGGATTTTTGAATTTTGTCGCCTCCATGTATGCGCATTTACCGGAAACCGAGACTCCTTTTTATATCGGGAAGTTCATCCAAGAGCTGGAGAACGGAAACACCGAGGCTTTCCTCACCCGCCTAAAGGCTTTCTTCGCCGATATCCCTTACGAGTTGAACGACCGGACCGAACGTCATTACCAAGTGGTCTTCTACATCGTATTCAAGCTACTAGGGCAATTCACCGAGGCCGAGGTACGTTCGGCCCAAGGACGTGCCGATGCCATCGTAAAAACTCCTCGCTACATCTACGTATTCGAGTTCAAGCTGAAAGGAACAGCGGAAGAAGCGATCCGGCAAATCGACGATCGAGGCTATCTGATTCCTTATACGGCCGACGAACGGGAAGTAGTCAAAGTGGGGGTCGCTTTCGACGCAGCCACTCGCAACTTAGGTGAATGGCTGATTGAAAATACATTATAATTCTATGAGAAACATGAAAATAGCAACCTGTTTACTAACGATCACCTCCTTGGTTCTTTCCGCCTGTGGAGGAGGAGGCAACGATATAGAGAAAGCGAAAAGCCTTGCGACCACGGAACATCTAAAGCGATACACCGAGGCCATCTCGCATGACTCCTGCCAAGGCCGTAAACCATTCTCGGAAGGGGCCGACCGTGCGGTGAACTATATCGCCCGCCAAATGAAGGAAGTCGGCCTGAAACCCATCAACGGAGATTCTTATCTCCAACAGGTTAATATCATATCCTCACGTACGCAATGCCCGAAGCCGATGGTCTTGAGTACCCCGGAAGGAAAGATCTCATTGGATTGGCTAGAGGGCTATACCGCTTTCTCCGCACGGATCGAGCCGGAGATCGATATAGACAACGCGGAACTGGTATTCGCCGGCTATGGGATCGTAGCCCCCGAGTATGGGAAAAATGATTTCGAGGGAATCGAGAACCCGCAGGATAAAGTAGCGGTCGTTATCGTAAATGACCCGGGACTCGGAAGCGACAACACGGATTATTTTAACGGTGATATCATGACCTATTACGGCCGTTGGATGTATAAATTCGAGGAGGGCGCCCGACAGGGATTAAAAGGAGTCTTGATCATCCATGAAGACCGGGGAGCGGGCTACCCTTGGTCGGTCGTACGAGCTTCCGCCCAATCTAAGATGTATGTGGACAGCGATAGCGATGCTTATCATTGCCCGCTAAACGGCTGGATCCAATTCAATGCCGCCAAGCGATAGTTAGCCGATAATGGCTACGACTTTGACCAACTAATCGAGCAATCTAAATCGCCGGACTTCAAGCCCATCTCCTTGAAATCTACGGTAACCGTCTCGATGAGGAACACCTTCGACCGCCAGCAAAGCCCCAATGTAATCGGTTATATTCCCGGTAGCGGGAACACGGATGAGAGTGTTATTTACCTAGGCCATTGGGACCATCTAGGCTATGGAGCACCGATCAACGGCGACAGTATCATCAACGGCGCTACCGATAACGCCGTAGCCATCGCATGGATGCTCGAGATGGCACGTTGTTTCAATGCCTTGAAAGAGAAACCCCGCCGGAATATCGTCTTCCTCTCCCCTACTTGCGAGGAGACCGGATTCCTCGGTACGAAATACTATGTGGAGCACCCGTTGTTCCCGATCGATAAGATAGCCGCCGTAATCAATCTGGATGTCTTCCCGCTATGGGGCGAGAACAACGATGTCACGATCACCGGATACGGCAACTCCGAGCTGGATGATACCCTAGCCGAGCTAGCGAAGAAATACAACCGTTACATCATGCCCGACCCCGACGCTTACAACGGGATGTTCTATCGCTCCGACCATTTCCCTTTCGTACAAAAAGGCATCCCGGCCATGTTCGCCAAAGGCTGGAACGACAACCGCAAACAGGGTAAGGAGTGGGCCAAAGAGCATATCGCACGCTATTGGGCGGAAACTTACCACAAACCGACCGACCAGACCCATCCCGACACGGATGATTACAGTGGTCTGTTACAAGAAGTACAATTATTCTTCGACCTCGGTTATAAACTGGCGCAAGATACCGGATACCCGAAATGGAAGCCGAAGTCCGAATTCGCAAACGTCTTAAAAAGATAAATTGTCTGAAATAGATGATGCCAATATCAGTAAATATAAATACTTTCGCGATCGTTATTCAGGCAGGAATGCCGTAAAACAATCAATCAACAATATGGTAAACGAAAATATCACCTCTTTATTGGAGCAGGAAGCGGAAGCGGTTCGCAACATACCCGTTACGCCCGGATATGAGGAAGCGGTATCGCTTATAGTGAAACATGTACACGACCTAGGTGGAAAACTGATCATGAGTGGAATGGGTAAAGCCGGGCAAATCGCCTTGAATATCGCTACCACCTTTAGCTCGACCGGTACACCTGCTTTTTTCTTACATCCCAGCGAGGCACAACACGGAGATCTGGGAATCGTATGCAAGAACGATATCATGTTATTGATCTCCAACTCAGGAAAGACACGTGAACTGGTGGAATTGGTAGATCTCACGAGGGGTTTGGTGCCAGACATGAAATTTATCGTTATCACCAGTAACCCGGATAGTCCTCTAGCCGCCGAGGCGAACGTATGCCTGTTGACCGGCGCTCCCAAGGAAGTTTGCCCGTTAGGCCTTACGCCGACTACCTCCACGACCGTCATGACGGTAATAGGCGATATCCTCGTGGTCGGAACCATGAAGCGTATCCATTTCACCAACAAGGATTACGCCAAGCGCCATCACGGGGGCTACTTAGGCTCCAAGAGCCGTGAGCTAAGCAAGAATGAATAACAAACCAGTATATAGTCATGAGAAAAGTCTTTGGTATAGGAGAAACCATCCTCGATATCATTTTTAGGAACGACCAGCCACAGAAGGCCGTTCCCGGTGGTTCCGTTTTCAACGGATTGATATCATTAGGTCGATTGAATGTCCCCGTATCCTTTATCAGCGAGCTGGGCAACGACCGGGTTGGCGACATGATTCGGGATTTCATGAAAGATAACCACATCACTACCGAGTTCGTAGACCGTTTCCCCGATGGGAAAAGTCCTATATCACTCGCTTTTCTGGACGACGATAAGAACGCTAATTATATCTTCTACAAGGATTACCCGGCGCAACGGCTGGAGGTGCCCCTGCCTAAGATCGAGAAAGACGATATTTTCGTGTTTGGCTCTTATTATTCCCTGAACCCGGTCTTGCGGACTCGTATGGTAGAATTTCTGCAATACGCCCAAGAACGGAAAGCGATCATCTATTACGATCCCAATTTCCGCAAGGCACACGCTCATGAGGCGATCCGCCTCATGCCTACCGTACTGGAAAATCTGGAATTCGCCGACATCGTCCGGGGCTCGGACGAGGACTTCCAGAACCTTTATGGCAAGAGCGACGCACAGGAGGTTTACAAAGAGCATATTCAGTTTTATTGTGATCGTTTCTTAACAACTCACGGGGCAAACGGAGTCAATCTCCACACCCGTAATTTCACACGACATTTCGATTCCCCGCAAATCCAGCCGCTTAGTACCATCGGCGCCGGCGACAATTTTAACGCGGGTATTATCTACGGACTTCTAAAGTATGACGTACGCCATGCCGACCTTCCCTCTCTGGATCAGGATACTTGGGGAAAAATCATCCGCTGCGGAATGGACCTCGCCTCCGAGGTTTGCCAAAGCTATGATAATTATATATCCAAGGAGTTCGCGGCGAAGTATGTTAGTCAGTCTTAAATATCATTAATGAAGAAGCGGGAAAAACTTGTTTTACTATCTTTGTAAGGAAAGCTTATTATAATAGAAGACAATGTTAGGAAAGATTCTCTCTCTATTCGCCAGTGTGATCCTGTTAGTGGGTTGTTCCTCTAACGCGCCCGACATACGAGCTATTTGCCTACGTGATGACATCGGAAATTACGTGATAAAATGGGAAACCGATCCGGTAATGGAGGGGATTGTCAAGATGACCGTGTCCGACAACCCGGATATTTTCACCAACGAGTCCCCGATCATTTACGCCAACATCAAGGATGGCGTGGCTACTTACATCACGAACGATAATATATCACGTAAGTATTTCCGCCTTTCTTTTAATGATAAATACGCACGGATCATCGGGGCACGCTCGGCGGTTATGGATAGTGTACAGAATTTCCGGGATCTAGGCGGTTATACCTCTACAAACGGGAAGACGGTGAAATGGGGCAAGGTATTTCGCTCCGGCGAGTTAAGCAGCTTGAGCGAATGGGACTCCATCCGATTGGATAATCTAGGGATCAAGACCATCATCGACCTCCGTACGAACCAAGAAACCCTCACCGCCCCTATCAAATATACGAAAGCAAATATCCTGCAAATCCCCATCTCGGTCGGCAAGATCGCCGATGCCCCCCAACGTGTTATCGAGGGACGAATGCGGAAAGGAGACGCCGGGGTATATATGGAAGACGAGTACCTGCAATTCGTGACAGATAATACCGATCAGTTCGCCAAGGTACTGGAACAGTTCCAGAACGAGGATAATTACCCCATTCTCATCAGTTGTTCCTACGGAAAGGATCGTACCGGGTTTCTCACCGCCATGTTACTCGCCGCCTTGGATATTCCCCGGGACGCCATCATGGAAGACTACTTGACATCCAATCAATATATCGATACGAGTCATTTAGCTGATATCGTGAAACATCTCTCCACAGACGCCCAAGAAAGCATTACGGTCTTCCTTACGGCCAACGAGGGACTCATGGACTTGGTTTTTAACAAAATCAAGAAAGAGTATGGCTCTACCGAAAAATATTTATCCAAAGGATTACGTCTTACTGATAAGAAACGTGAAAGGCTAAAAGATATATTACTTTATTGATATGAATCCGAATTATTTACGTACCTTTGCGGCCACTGAATATTATCATATATACACAATCGCATTTTGAAAACATTTGAAGAATTAGGAGTTGCCGCACCGATATTAAAGGCAATTCAAGAGATGGGCTATGAATCGCCCATGCCCGTACAGGAAGAAGTGATTCCTTTCTTACTGGGAGAAGATAACGACGTAATCGCATTGGCACAAACAGGAACCGGTAAGACAGCCGCTTACGGCCTGCCGATCCTGCAAAAGATCAATGTCTCTCAATATCAACCTCAAGCGCTTATCCTTTGTCCGACACGCGAGCTTTGCCTACAGATAGCGGACGATTTGAACGATTATTCTAAATACATCGATAACCTGAAGGTTCTCCCTGTATACGGAGGTTCCAGTATAGAGAGCCAGATCAAGGCACTGAAGAGAGGCGTACACGTGGTAGTGGCTACCCCGGGACGTTTGATCGACTTGATGAACCGCAAGACGGTTGATTTAAGCAACGTAAAGAACGTCATCCTCGACGAGGCGGACGAGATGTTGAACATGGGTTTCACCGACAGTATCAACGAGATCTTGGCGGCTATACCGGAAAACCGAAATATGCTGCTCTTCTCCGCTACCATGCCGAAAGAGATCGCTTCTATCACCAAGAAATACATGAAGGACCCGAAAGAGATCGTCATTGGCAGGAAGAACGAGGGAAACAAAAATATCCGCGATATCTATTACATGGTTCGTGCGCAGGATAAATATCTCGCGTTGAAACGTCTAGCCGATTATTACCCGAACATCTACGGTATCATCTTCTGCCGTACCCGTAAGGAGACACAGGAGATCGCCGATAAATTGATTCAAGACGGTTATAACGCCGACTCCTTGCACGGCGAGCTGAGCCAAGCGCAACGTGACTACGTGATGCAGAAGTTCCGTATCAAGAATATCCAGTTATTGGTCGCTACGGACGTAGCCGCACGTGGTTTGGACGTGGATGACTTAACCCATGTAATCAATTACGGTCTGCCGGATGAGGTAGAATCTTATACCCACCGCCGCGGACGTACGGGCCGTGCGGGAAAAACGGGTATCGCTATCTCTATCTGCCACGTAAGGGAAAAAGGCAAGATTCGCGAGATCGAACGGATCATCAACAAGAAATTCGACAGGGGCGAGATGCCTACCGGTGAGCAAATCTGTGAGAAGCAATTGTTCAACTTGGTAGACCAAATCGAGAAAGTGAAAGTGAACGAGGAGGAAATCGCCAGTTTGATGCCTTCTATCTACCGTAAATTGGAATGGCTGGATAAGGAAGATATCATCAAACGTGTCGTATCCTTGGAGTTCAACCGGATGATCGACTATTATAAAGATAACGATGATATCGAGGTTGTAGACGAGAACGCTCCCCGAGAGAGAGGTAAACGGGGTGGCAGAGGCGAAGCGGAAGAAGGTTACACCCGTTTCTTTATCAACTTCGGAAAGACAGACGAGCTTACGCCTCCTCAACTTATCGAGTTAGTCAACAAGTGCGTACCAGGCAAGGTTCGTATCGGTCGTATCGACTTACGTGATAATTTCTCATTCTTTGAGGTAGAAGAGGGAGAAGCCAACCGTGTCATGGACTCGATGAACGGCTTCGAGGTAGACGGACGACGTATCTCCGTGGAACCGGCGCAAGCGAAAGGCGAGGGAGGAAAAGGTGGACGTAGTCCTCGTGGAGGCAGTCGTGGAGGCAATGGCTTCCGAGACAGACGGGATAGCGGTAGAGGAGGCAGAGACAGCCGCCGGGAAAGTGACCGTGGAGACCGTGGCGGCAGACGTTCCAGCCGTAGTGACGACAAACCGAAGCGCAAATTCTATGAGGACACTCCTCGTAGCAGGAAGAAACGCAAGTAACATACAACTTATACATAATTTATCAAAGAAGCGTGGTTCGTTTATTACGGATCACGCTTCTTTTATTGTATATTTACAGCCGGAAAATCACAGTCAATCACAAATTCAAAGATAAGTCACATGAAGACACTGCTTAAACATCTTTCCTGCTTTTGCCTCTTCTTTATATTCGGAGCAAACTATGCCATAGCGCAAAACTACCAACATGATTTTGACCAAGTCGTAAAGAAGGTAGATGACCTCCTATGGTACGAGAAAGTGGGCGACATCGCCCATATCGACAAAGTCTACCTTTGCGGCCCCGCCCGCTGGAAAGAAACGAATCCTACCGGGATGAGCGCCGGAAACGAACTGAAATTCTGGACTTATATCTTCATCCCTAAAAGTGTGGATCCCGACAAGAAATATCCTTTGATCGTTCTCCCGCATAGTGGTGTACATGCGGATTTCAACACGTATTACGCCCATATCGTCCGGGAACTGATCGCCCAGGAATACATCGTGGTCTCCGCTGAATACCGGGGTAGCACGGGGTATGGCAAGGCTACTTACGATAATATCGATTACGGAGGATTGGAAAACGAGGATGTCTACGTTAGTCGTAATTATATGGTAGAGAATTTCGATATCGTAGATGCCAATCGTATCGGTATCATGGGATGGAGCCACGGGGGAATGATCACACTGATGAACCTCTTCACCTACCCCGGTAAATATAAATGCGGTTTCGCCGGAGTACCGGTAAGCGACGTGATCATGCGCATGGGATATTCCACTGATGATTATCGGAAAATCTTCTCCGACGAGGGCCATATTGGGAAGACTCCCCGGGAGGATATGGCGGAATACAAACGCCGCTCACCGGTCTGGCACGCGGAAAAACTACAAGATCCCCTGCTCATCCATACCAATACTAGCGACGATGACGTGAACGTAGTGGAAGTAGAGCATATGATACGCGCTCTCAAGGCCGAAGGAAAGAAGTTCGACTACAAAATATTCGACCGTGCTCCCGGTGCCCATAGCTTCGACCGGACCGACACGAAACAAGCTTCCGAGATACGACTCGGCATCTACCAGTTCCTCGCCAAGCATCTAAAACCCAATAAGCCATTCAAATCCGTAAAAGACGTACGAAAAGCGGCCTACAAATTTAATTGATACAAACATCTAAATAACACAAGAAAGATGAAGAAACTTTTTACCTATGTTCTTATGCTTTGCGCCAGCCTATCCGTTTCGGTAGCGCAACAAATCCAGTATCCGGAGCCGATCTTGAACCCGGAGAGTTGTACGAGTATCATGGTCGGCAAAAAAGCCTCGGCGGATGGCTCCGTGATGACTAGCCACACCTGCGATAGCAATTACCGCACTTGGATGGATATCGTACCTTCCGCCTCGTACGATCACGATACGACAACCACGGTCTATACCGGACGTATGCATACCGAATATGCCGAGGGAACCCGGGGGATGATTGCGAAAGGAACACTGCCCGAAGCGCGGTCTACGTATCAATTCCTCAACACGGCCTATCCTTGCCTGAACGAGAAGCAACTAGGCATCGGGGAAACAACAATCACCGGCCGGAAAGCCCTTGTCAACAAGAAAGGTATGTTCATGATCGAGGAACTTCAGCGAATCGTCTTACAACGTTGCACGACCGCCCGTGATGCCATCCGTGTGATGGGCGAGTTGATCGAGAAATACGGATATGGCGACTGGGGCGAGTGCCTTACGATAGCGGATCCAAAAGAGGTATGGCATTTCGAGGTCTTCGGCGAGGGTCCGGATAAGATCGGTGGCGTATGGGCGGCGATCCGTATCCCCGACGATCATGTAGGCGTATCGGCGAATATCCCGCGTATCTCTAAGGTCGATCCGAAAGATACGGACAATTGCATGGCTTCCGCCAACGTATTCGAGGTAGCCAAGCGCATGGGCTTCTGGGACGGAAAGAAACCGTTCCGCTTCTGGGAAGCATATGGAGGCGGAAATTATTCCGGTGAGATGAAATCCTTCAGTATCCGTGAGTTCTTTATATTGAATAAATTAGCGCCTTCCTTACGTTTATCGTATGACGCGGAAGAACTTCCCATCAGCGTAAAGCCGGACCGGCAAGTATCCGTAACGGATGTGATGGCTCTCCTCTCCGAAACGTACGAGGGTACGGAATACGATATGACCCAGAACTTGAAAGTAGCCGTAAAGAAAAAAGATAGTAACGAGACCGATACGGTTATCAGTCCGGTAGCCAATCCTTGGATGACTCGGGATATGGTGAACATGTTGAATGGGTTAAAACCGGACGCCGTAAAAAGCTACCGTTTGGTTGCCGTACCACAATGCTCCTACTCTACCGTGATCCAGTTACGTGACTGGTTACCCAATGCAGTAGGCGGCGTGGTTTGGATGGCCTATGATAATCCCGGACAAAGCCCCCGCATCCCCATCTTCTGTGGGACGAAAGATCTCCCGGCTTGCTTCAAGGTTTGCGGACAGCACCGTTACCGGGAAGATGCCGCCGTATGGGCTTTCCGTCGTGCCAATAAACTCGCTACCGTACGTTGGGGAGCGACTAAAGATCGTATGAAAGCATCTATCGCCCATTTTACGGAGAAAGGGCAGACAGAACTTCCTTTCGTAGAGAGCCGTTACAAAGAGATTCTTACCCAACAAGGTGAGGAGGCCGCAAAAGAATACCTAACCGGATATACCGCCGATTTCGCCGGAGCCACGATGCTACGCTGGAGAGAAATGGGAGACTCATTCTGGACCCAATTCGAAAGAGGCTTCTAATCACCACATCCGATAGTAGAGACGAGGCACACCCCGTCTCTACAATAATAATATAAACTTAAATTCATATACAATGAGAACATTCATTCTATCATGCGCCTTAGCGTTAGGTTCCTTGAGCACATTCGCTCAAGGCTACCAATTTACGGATGTAGTAAAGGTACCCGCCACGCCAGTCAAGAATCAAGCATCCACGGGAACCTGCTGGTGCTTCGCCACGACCTCTTTCATGGAGTCGGAATTACTCCGTATGGGAAAAGGGACGTACGATCTCTCTGAGATGTTTATCGTCCGCCAGAAATACATGAACCAGTTGCAGGATAATTATGTCCGCCAAGGCAGAGGTAATATCGGTCAAGGAAGTCTTTCCCACACCTTCATGAACGCTTTCAACCAAGTAGGTATCGTTCCGGAAGAGGTGTACTCGGGTATCAACTACGATTCCGACCGGCACAATCATGCCGAGATGGTAAAATACATCAAGGCGATCGCAACGACCGCCGTGGATATGAAAAAACGGAGCCCGGAATATTACAAACTAATCGATAACCTATTCGATACCTACCTAGGCAAGCTTCCGGAGAAATTCACCTATCAAGGCAAGGAATATACCCCGAAGACATTCGCCGCCTCCCTAGGGTTGAATATGGACGATTATATCGAGCTGACAAGCTTCACGCATCATCCGTATTACCAGAAATTCGAGGTAGAGGTTCCCGATAACTGGGAGCATGCGCAAATGTATAACCTACCATTGAATGAAATGATGGAAGTAGCGGATTATGCGTTGAATAACGGTTACACGGTATGCTGGGATGGCGACGTGAGCGAGAAAGGCTTCTCTTTCAAGAATGGCGTGGCGATCAACCCGGAGGTAAAGAAGGTGGAAGATTACTCGACTACCGACCGTGCCCGCTTCGAGAAAATGGACGAGAAGGAACGTCTGGAGGAAGTCTACAAATTCGAGAAACCTTTCCCGGAAGTAAACGTCACCCCGCAGGTCCGTCAAGAAGGCTTCGAGGCGTTCGTCACGACCGATGACCATTTGATGCACCTTACCGGCATCGCCAAGGATCAGAACGGAACGAAATATTATATCACGAAGAACTCTTGGGGAACCGAGCGTAATACATTCGGAGGCTACTTGAACATGTCCGATAGTTTTGTCCGTGCCAAGACGATCTATATCATGGTACATAAGGATGCGATACCAAAGGCAATCAAGTCTAAATTAGGCATTTAGAACTTCCCTATCGTATAGGATATTACAATGCCCATCGTAAGGTTGTTAGAATAGGCATTCAAAGCACCTTACAATGGGCATTATTAGCTCCTTAGAATGGGCATCCGCGAAAATCATGGATGCCCATCTCTTTTTTCTCTCATCGAACGAGCCTCAACTCTTCAATCAACCTTGGGCATTTACCCCATTTATCGATCATGAAAAGGACATAGCGGATATCTACGCCGATGCAACGTTGCAAATCCGGTTCAAAAGCGATATCACCACTCATCGCCTCCCAGTTACCGTCGAAAGCAAGTCCGATCAAACGGGCGTTTTTATCGAATACCGGGCTACCGGAATTACCACCAGTGATATCATTGTTCGAGAGGAAGCACAGCTGCAATTCCCCTTTTTCATTCGCGTAAGGTCCGAAATCACGGCTACGAACCAGATCCAGTATCTCCGGTTGTACCCAGAACTCATCGCTCGTCGGGTCCTCTTTCTCTAGGATACCTTTATCCGTTGAGTAATAATTGTACCATGCGGCATCATAAGGACGATACCCTCCGATAGAACCATAGCTTAAACGCATCGTGAAATTAGCGTCGGAAGACAAAGCTTTCTCCGGATACATCTCCTTCAAGCCCGCGAAATACAACCGTTCTCCCTTAGCGATATCATACTCCGCATCGCCCATCAACTGCTGTAACTGGAAGATAGACACCAATACGGACAAGCTCAGTTCCGCCGCCGGGTCTTTTCTCAATTTCTCATATTGCTTCGGATTTCTCAACATCTCGGCGATCTTGTCGTACGACAATAAGGAAGTCTTTTTAAATACATCCGCCGCATATTTCTCATAATTTCCTTTATACTTCTTATCAATGCTCGTATAAATATCCGGCAAGAACTCCGAAGATACACGTTCTTTCGCAATCTTCATCATCGCGGCCAATACCTTCTGATCCAAAGACGGTTCGTAATCCTTGAAGAACGGTTGGATACGATCCTCTAAAAAGACAGTAATCTCTTCCGGAGTAGCTCCGTTTATATCCACCGATTGCACCATACGAGCCAAACGAATAATCTCCGCTCCACTGGAAAATGCCTCATTCAAATAGGTCAACGCCTCCCTATACTTATTGGTCGAGGTATATCCTTTTTCCAACAAATTCAAGACCTCGCCATATTTAGCGCCCCGGGCTTGATCTTTTGCCACCCAATCAGCAAAAGCCGTCTCTTCCGCACGTTTACGTTCGATCACGTTTAGATTCGCCAATCCTTTATTCATACCGATCGAGTTCTTCCAATAATTGGAACTTCCCGCATATTTGGAGGCATATTTGATACGTACGGCGTCGCTAGCCGACATAGCCTCTTTCCAGATGCCCTGCTTGATGCCACGCACCTCGATACGGGGCTTATTACTATTCTCGATACGCTGTTGCACGCCCCAAGAACACAAATAACGATCCGTGCTTCCCGGAAAACCGATTGTCATGGCATAATCCTTATCTTGATAACCTTGCATAGACACCTCAGCTACATATCTCGGGGTATAAGGCTTATTATCCGCGTTGTATTCCGCCGGTTTATTATCCGCGTTGGCGTACACACGGAACACGGAAAAATCACCGGTATGGCGGGGCCACATCCAGTTGTCCGTATCCCCACCGAACTTACCGATAGAGCTAGGCGGAGCGAACACCATGCGCACGTCACGAAATACGTCATATACGACCAAGAAATACTTGTTATTGTTATAGAAAGGAACCACGTCGGCTGCCTGGAACTCACTATTACCCACAGAGTCACAAATCACACGACCGATAGAATCGGCGGCGGATAAACGCTGGAACTCGTCCTCTATACCGGCGATCTGGCTGTTAATACGATCGCTGACGTCTACCGTCTCTTTCAGATAACGTACCGACAAACCCGGGACCGGCAACTCCTCTTGCTTGCTTTGGGATACAAAACCATCCTTCAAATAATCATGTTCCACGCTGCTCAATTGCTGGATAGAACCGAAACCACAATGGTGGTTCGTAAAGATCAAGCCCTCGTCCGAAACCGTAATACCCGTGCATCCGCCACCGAAGATTACCACGGCGTTCGCCACGCAAGGATCCGTCTCACTATACAACTGATCATAGGATGGGGTAAAACCCAACTCGGCCATTCTCGCCAAATTCTGCTTATTCAATTCCTTCAGCACCCACATGCCCTCATCGGCATATAACTGGCCGGAAGCGGCTAAAAGCAACAAAGCCGCCCACACTCTTTTCATCAACTTCATTCTTCTCTTATTAGTCTAAATTATTCGATTAGTAACTTAATGTTTTTTACCTCGACACGGGCCGACAACCATTCTGTAATCTTTTTACGCTCAACCTCTTTCACCTTCGTCTTACTCTTCAGATAAACCAGCATGACCGTATCCGGTTTCGCCGTCTCCGTATTCACGATATAGGTATGCGAGCAAGAAGCCTCTACCACAAAGGGGAACAACACTTTCATTTCCGGGATCAACTCGGATGTCAGACGCCCATAACTCTGATATTTGTCAACCTGCCGTTTTAAAGAATCGATCTGGATGGTTTGCACACGCAGCACCTCTTCGCTATTCTTATACAAATCCTGCATCAACAGGCTCTTCAGCTCGTTGATATCCGTCGCTTCCTGGCCAAAGCCCTGCTGTACGATCAAATGGACATTTTTCAATCCGTATTTTGGCATCTTGGCTTTTGCGTTCGCGATCATCTCGTCTGGTACGGTTTGTCCGATCAACACCACTTTTACCTCTTTCTTCTCGCTTGTATCCGTAATCACCTTACTCAATATTTGCGTATTCGGGAAACTCAGTTCTTCGGTGACAAACGTTCGTACCCTCTCATTAAAATAACTGCTACGGATTAAGTTATAACTCAAGAAAAGACTGGGTACGATCGTAAAGAATACGATAATACCGACATAGCGGGTCACGATCTTTTCCCGTTGTTTATCCAAGAATACTTTCTTCGGATACTTCAATAAACGTACCACCACATAAGTAGCCAAGCTAATAAATACCGTATTGATAAAATACAGATAGAAAGCGCCGAAAAAGTAATATAAATTACCACTCGCCAAACCGAATCCAGCCGTACAAAGCGGAGGCATCAACGCCGTGGCGATAGCCACACCCGGGATCACGTTTCCCTTGCTTTTCGTAGAGCTAGCGACAATTCCCGCCAGACCGCCAAAGAAAGCGATCAACACGTCGTATACCGTGGGCCGCGTACGGGCAAGCAACTCGCTTTGGGCCTCACTGATCGGTGATATAAGAAAATACAAGGTAGACGTTATTACGCTGAAGACCGTAGCCGTGGCAAAATTACGGAACGACCGCTTGATCAACTCGAAATCAGAGATACCCAATCCCAAGCCGAATCCCATGATCGGTCCCATCAGCGGCGAGATCAACATCGCGCCAATGATCACGGCCGTAGAGTTGGTATTTAACCCGAGAGAAGCGACAAACGTAGCGAAAATAAGTACCCATAAGTTCGTCCCCTTAAACTCTATCCCCTTTTTAATGGATTCTATCGTCTCCAGCTCATCTTCCTTTTCCTGCCGGACATCAAAATTACGGACGAAAAAATCCATAATCTGTTTATGTAGCAATCCTTTTTCCATGCGGTATTAATCTTGTCCCATATTTATGCAAAGATATTCCAATTGTTTGTTTTTCTAACTATTTAATAGCTTTTTTATGGTGAGATTACGTATATTTGCATTTACAATACAACAACAAGAGATCCTATTTGTATGAAACGATATCTAATGCTTTTATGCTTATTGTTTACGTCCTTTGTCGTTTCATCTCAAACGACAACGCCAGACTCGCTTAAAAGCGCCTTGCAAAAAGCAACCTCCGAACGCTCTAGACTGGAAATCCTTACCAATTTAATGGATATCTCACGAAACGATGACATATTAGTAAACGCTAAACAACTCTATCAGGAGGCCTTAAAAGCGAATGACAATTACTATAAGGAAGCGGCGTTAACCGAGATTCTCCGACGTTATATCAACACGAACCAAACCGATAGCGCAAATATTTACATCGCCAAGGCCGAGCAGGAGCTAAAAGGAGAAGCCAGAGCCAGCCTCGTGTCGTTCATGAAAATGATACAAGATACGCGCGTCATATTCTACACATCCGGTGAACCGAGAAAGAAAGTCCTCATGAATTGCCTATTCAAGCTGGAAGAACCTGATAAATTGTCTCCCTACGAGAAAATAGCCTGCAATTATATACTTGGTATGGCTGTCAGCAACAGCATTATGGAAGAAAATATGCTTAAGGAGGACTTTAAGCAAGGAAGAGAATATTTCGACAATGTTCTGGCCGAGGCGGAAAAACTGCCCCTACGATATGCGTACAATTTCTTGCCTAACACCTATTTCATGCTATGCGCTTATGCGAGTAACCCTCAAGAACGAGGACAATATGCTACCCGTTACCTAAATACGATCTTAGGTTACTCTAACATCCCGGAGATGAGGAAACGTCCTTACGCAGTCAACAAACGTCAATTATTAAGCGCTTATTCAAACCTTGCCATTAGCGCCGAGGCTATTGGAAAGGATTTGGCGACCTCTTATTACCGTAAGTTCATGAATCTGTTGAAAACTTATCCGGAATCAGCTAGCGCCGCCCCGGAGTATGAGCTCTACTACACCTCATCAAATTATTACCTAGGCATTAAGGACTATAAGAAATTCATTGAGTTCAGCGACTCTTTGATCAATTTCTCCAAACAGATACCGCTTTACAAGGAACATGTAATCGCTTATGTATCCGCCAAAGCTGCCGCCTACGACAGCCTCCGGATGTACAAGGAAGCCTATGAGACATCCAAGGAATACGCTGTATTGCTAGACACCTTACGTATGCAAGAACTCAGGAAGAAAATGGAAAATCTGGAGATCGAGAAAGGGGCGAACGAGTTGGTGATCGAAAAGAGATCATTGGAATTGGAATTACAGAAAAGCAAGAAAGAGAATTACCTGTATATATCCTTATTGCTTCTAGCTTTATGCGCCGTGTTCTATATCTTTTTCCGGCTAGGCAAAATGAGATCCCTCTATCGGGCATTGCAGAAGTCTAACGAGCTGGTCTTGATAGCGAACCAGAAAGCACAAGAAAGCGAGGAGATGAAGACCGCCTTCATCCGGAATATGTCGCATGAGATACGGACTCCCTTAAACGCAATCAACGGTTTCTCGGAACTCATCACCAACGACGATATCTCCATGGACGAGAAACAGGCTTTCAGCCGTATTATCTATGAAAACTGTTACCACTTGACTTCCATGCTGAACAATCTCCTTGAGATCGCCCAGCTCGATAGCGGCAATGATTCCCTTCCTCTTGTTCCCACACGTATCCATGAGCTTTGTTTACATGAGATGCAACAGGTAAAGAAATATCAAGAGAAGCCGGAGATCAACTATGTGGTGGAAGGCGATAAGGAGAATGATATGATCTTGACCAATCGTGCTTATTTCAGTTTGATCATCTCGCATCTGCTGGCAAATGCGAATAAATTCACGGAGAAAGGAAGTATCACGCTTTCATACCATCTGGATAGCGGAGCCAATTTAGTGACCTTGTCGGTAACAGATACGGGTTGCGGCATCCCTCAAGACAAGCAGGAATGGATATTCGAGCGTTTCACGAAGACCAATGATTTCATTCCCGGCTCTGGCCTGGGGCTTTACCTATGTCGCTTGATCGTTAACCGGCTAAACGGTAAGATAAAGACAGATCCGTCTTATACGAAAGGCTCACGCTTCGTTATCACGATGCCAATCGCCACGCCGTCCAAGCCCTCCGAACCTACCGATTAACGGAAGAAACGTCCTACGTACGGGAGTTCTCGTAAAGGTAAATCCCTTTTAACCATAAATGCGATGAATACGCCTAATAAGATCGTGCGGTATCCCAACCGGAGCCATTCAGACTGTATCGGCAGTGCCATGCCTGCCACGTATAACACCGTCGCCACTCCGAAATAAAGAAACGCGGATTTCAAGTCGTACTCGATCGGGAATTTCTTTTGTCCTACAAAATAGGATAAAAGCATCATCAATAAATTACAAAAGAACGATGCCCACGCACAAGCCATATAACCGTACGAGGGACCGAACAGCAAGATGATAGAGACCGTGGCCACACATCCGATCGTGGAGAAATAGGCGCCCCATCGTGTCTGGTCGATCAGCTTATACCATAAGGAGAGGTTGAAATAAATACCGAAGAACAACTCGCCCAGCATCACGATCGGCACTACCCGTAATCCGGGATAATAGGCCGGCCCGACAAAGTACTTCAAGATATCGATATAGAACATTACCCCGAGGAAGATAAACAAGGCGAATATGATGAAATATTTCATCGCTTCCGAGTAGGCTTTCTTATTATCATCGCTCTTGTTTTTAGCGAAAATAAACGGCTCATAGGCATACCGGAAAGCCTGCGTGAACATCACCATCACCACGGCGATCTTGAAGCATGCGCCGTATATACCCAATTGCTCGTTCGCATACTCCTTATCATCAAACAAGAATGGAAACAGGATCTTATCTGCCGTCTGGTTAAAGATACCGGCAATACCTAGAATGAGGATCGGGAAGGAATAACGCAAGATTTGTTTCAATACCGTTCCGTCTACTTTCGCCCGTATGCCCGGCAAGATATCCGGGATCAAAAGCAATAAGGTTATCAGTGTCGTAAACACGTTCGCCACGAATACATAGCCTACCCCATAATCCGGACGATAGAACCAGCTTATCGCCTCCGGATAGTGCGTATGCAACCACGGACAAGTGATCAAGAAGAATATATTCAAGATAATATTCAAGAAAATACTCAGCAACTTAATCCCGGCGAAACGCCATGCTTTTCCCTTATACCGAAGATAAGCGAACGGAATGCAACAAAAAGCGTCTACCGCCACGATACCCGCCATCATCCCGATATACTCCGGATGGTCACCATATCCCAAGCCGGCACTAATAGATGGAAACAAGGCGAAAACCGCTACGCTAAACAGCGCCGAACTTCCCAGCAGGCAATACAGCACGGAAGCGTACACCCGCATCGGCTCTTGCTCCTCTTTCTTATTGATGAAACGGAAGAACCCCGTCTCCATGCCATACGTAAGCAAGACCAGCAACAGGGCTGTCCAACCATATAAATTCGTCACGATCCCATAATCCCCTGTTCCGGCCAACACACGTGTGTACATCGGCACCAACATCCAATTCAGGAAACGCCCCACTATACTACTCAATCCATAAACGGCTGTCTCTTTAGCGAGCCGCTTCATTCCTCCTGCCATATCGTATCTGTCTAATCAAATAAAGAACCTTGT
>OBWB01000345.1_pt1 | contig 33186 bp, 23 predicted proteins | sample 1476261 | NCBI WGS metagenome assembly OBWB01 (sample SAMEA2580038, study PRJEB22360) | human gut metagenome | biome: human gut; feature: human-associated habitat; material: faeces | place: Denmark | collected 2008/2010 | reverse complement strand
GACGGGATTGTGATAGAAGATAAATTTTCTTATATCGAGAGTCGTGATGAATATTTTTCCGAGAATAAGGTGTTACCGGCTTCTATAGATTCGGAGAGTGGTGAGGAAGATAACATTGTGGTCACGCTTTTTGAGGATGGAATAGCCCGATTGAGAGTAGATACAGAAGCTAAGGCACGAGAAGGTTCTCAAATAGATATTGTGATCAGACCTACGAAGCAGGAGGCAATTATTACGGTCGATTCATGGCAGATTCGTAAAGCTTTGGTTATGCTTTAAAAATAATAATAGTATGAAAAATTTATCTATATTACAGATTGTTTTTGTATTGGTAGGATTCTACTCTTGTCAAAATAAACTTGATGATGAATCGTCAGTTGCTTATTCTTCTGGAGAGTCTGAAGTTGAAATATCTATTTTGACGGATTTTACAACCCGTGGTGTTGAGCTGTCTGTTCCGGATGAAAGTATTATCGATGACCTTGATGTATTGCTTTTTGATTCTGATGGAAAATTTCTTTGCTGGCGAACTACTTTTAAAATAAATGGAAAGTTACGAACTACTCTTCCGGTGGGAGAAGGTTATGATGCCTATTTTTTTGCTAATTGTCGTTCGTTTATTGAGAAGTTGCTTCCTGATGAAGCTGCTGTTATCCGATATAAAGGGGTTGCCGATTGGGAAGTATTTCGAAAAGAGTTGGTCGATATAGCTCCTCAAAGGCTCTTACAAAATGGTACGTCTTTTACAAGTTTACCTATGTGGGGAATTTTGAAGGGGCAGGAAGTAAAAGATGGAGTGATTAATTATTGGCCATTACTAAGTCTTATTCGTTCGGTAGCTTCAGTAGATATTTATGTATCTGCCAATATTGATGATTTTATGCTAAATGATGCTACTTTATATCATGTTCCGGATAGAGGTTTTTTAGGTAATAGTTCGGATAATATCATAAACAATCAGGTTCAAACATCTGATTCTCCTACAGATATGAAAACTATTTTGACTTTAGAATCAAATGGTTATGATGAGATTAACCGATCTATTGCAAATAAACTTTATTTATATGATAATGATACTGAAGACGAATTTGGAAATCAAAAACATACTCGTTTGGTGATTGGAGCCCAATATAAGGGCACGAAATATTATTATCCTATAGATTTTGAAAGTTCTGAGACGGATAAACTTGTTGAAATTGTACGAAATAGAAAATATGTATTTAATATTAATTCGGTTAGCGGTCCTGGATATACTGATAAGGAAACTGCTGCTGAACAGCCTTCTATTCATTTGAATGTCAATGTGGTCGAGTGGAGTATGGCTGCAGGACAAATGGGATCGAGCGGAAATTACTATTTGTGGACAGAAAGTCGTGAGGTTACGTTATACCGTGATTTGAATTCATCTGTTGTTGTCGGGGTGGAAAGTAATATTCTCTCTAAAGTTATAGACTTGTCATTTAAAACCGATGTGAATGGGCCTGTTCATGTGTTGACGAACGGTATTCAGAATAATCGTTTTAAAGTCGAATTGATTGATGATGAGGACGGATATCCAAAGAGTCTTAGAATAACGGCATTAGGAGAATTTGATCCAACAATGGCTGCTGCTAATTCTGATACTCTTGTGTTACTTTCTGGAAGAATTAGGCTAGAAATACAGATCTTACGTTATAATAAAGGTGTAAATGACTGGGAATTGGATGGAGATATTAACGTTGATTTAGGAGAATAATTGATATGTATAACGATAAAAATTATAGTATGAAAAGAATATTGTGGTATGTTTTCCTTTTGACAACGGCTGTTTTTACGTCTTGTAGAATAGATGATGAAGATCGGTTTTCTTCAGGAAAGAACGGTAAATTGATTATAAATTTCAGTGTTCAAGATCCTACCAGTGGATTGGCAACACGAGCGGCAATAGCTCCTGAGGAAGGTGAGGAAAATGTAAAGACAATCGATTTGATCTTTTTTGAATCGAATAATAATGGTACGGGGACTTTTAAAGGTTGGAAAGAGTTGTCTGCCACATCGGAGAATCCGTTGGTGATGAATACTGATATGGCATTTGATTTTTCTGATCTTGGACTAAATATGACAGATGCTTATGATATTTTGGTAGTAGCCAATATTGGCGATAACTATTTATCAGCAGATAGTTCTCAGACTTTGGATGAGTGGAAGGCTGCGATTAAAAGTAAAAATTTTAAAGAAGCAAAATCCGATATTAAGGTATTTTTGACAGGTACGGATGAAAACGCACCGGAATATACGACTAAACCGTTAGAAAGTGAGGCATTATTGATGAGCACTTCATTAAGAAAAGAGTCTCAGGATACAAAAATCAGCATAGTATTGCAGCGTGCTGTTTCTCGTTTTGACGTTTATAATTCGGCTGCTGGATATACTCTTGAGTCAGTGTCGGTCTGGAATGCATATCCGTCTCTCTTTGTCTGGAATGGAGAACCGAATTCTTTCGATAAAAAAGCGAAACGTATTACAAGACTTTATGGTGTGGAGAATGAAGCTGATGGTAATATTGTCGGAAAATTGTATGCTTTTGAGAATTATGTAGCATCTCCTAAGCAAAACGATGAGGTTACGACTTGCTTGATTATTGGTGTAAGAAATAATAGCTCCGGTACGATTTCATATCATCGGGCCAATGTACACCCGCTTGAATCAGGACAGTCGCTCAAACGTAACAATGTATATAAATTGACCATAAACTCAGTTAAGAAAGAAGGTTATGCTACAGAACTGGAAGCTTATAAGGGGGAGACAGCATCGTTAAGTTATTCTATTAATTATTGGGATATGGACAGTCATGGAACTGTACAGTTTGACGGAGACAATATTTTGGCTATACCGACAAAAAAAGTAATGTTTACTCCTAATGGAGGCAGTTATAATTTGGGGATATTTACTTTTGGAGAGGGAACATTATCTCTTAGTAAAAAAGTGCTTGATGACGGTATATCTGTTAGTTTGAACGGTAAGACATTGACAGTCACAGCTACAATGTTGAATGATGTAAAAGATGAACGCAATGGCATTGTCGAACTTACGTTTGGCAATTTGAAGGCAACTATCGATATCGTTCAGTTAGAAGGAGGAGATCTTTATTTGAAGTTGAATCCTAAAAGTATACCTAATTTTGCAAATGGTGCTGGTGTCGCAGCACCTTCTATTGCCGTAGAGGGTTCGGGAGACTGGAATGCTACTATTTATCCTCCGGGTGCAGGAGCATTCTTTTCTTTCGTGCAAACTGGTACTTCTGCCGTAACCGATTATGATAGTGATAAGGCTTTTAATAACATTATTCCGATCTATACTCATACAGCTAACACAGCGACTGCTCCTCGTTACGGTTTTTTGGTAGTCAGTCTGAAGGAAGATCCTTCGGTACAGAGTACAATGTTGTTGATTCAAAATGGAGAACCCGGATTTGAATTGACTCCGTCTGTATCTTCTATTGATTTTGAATATGATGGAGAATTGACAATTACAGGGAATAATACTAATACTTTCCTTGTCAATCCGGGATTGAATACCGATGGAACTTCTGTGAACCAGTGGCGATATGTTCTTGAAGGTGATAATACTGGTGCATTTGAAATAAAAGATGTTCATGACGACGCGAATTTAAAACTTAACCGCATAACCGTGACGGCAAAGGAGAATGCAAGTAATAATACTTTGAATGCCAGATTGCATTTAGAGTTAGTAGCCGATCCTAATGTAAAATCTCAAGTGATTACAATCACTCAAAAACCGATGACTTTAAATACGGGTATTGTAGGTAATACATTATATGTATCTGAAAATAAGGATGAAACGCAATTTGTAAATTTGCAAAGCGGTAAGAATATGAAGTGGATTGCAGAACTGGAACAACCAGAACCGGCATTGGCTCATACTTATGTCATAAAAATGGTTGGAGAAAACGGTACGGAAATGCCGTGGGGAACTGAATATGCAATAGGAACTAAATTTAAGATTCAATTGCCTAAAACTTTGTATAAAGATGCAAACCGTGATATAACTTATCATGTGAAATTGAATTTGGTAGGGACGGATGTTTCGACTCGTCTTGCAGTTGTTAGGACAGTGCTTAAGCCTATAGCGATTAATGTTGCCAATCTTTATGGAGGATACGGTGCATTGGGAAATGGAATTTTGAGTACATTCCGAGATTATGGTAATTATCCGACATTCTTTGGTCCTCAGGGAATAGTTTATACACCGGTAACGCCTACTTTGCCAAATAACGAAAGTAACAGTGCCGGAGTAGGTTCTAATATTCCTGATAATGTCAATGTCCTTTTCTCAGGAAGATATGCGACTTCAGTTTCTAATTACTATGATAATTTGATTACTTGGTTAGAGAATAGTCCTAATAAAAACAGATTTGCTGTGATTTCTCTTGATAATAGTAATTCAGAAAATCAAGCATTATTTGCAAAATTTGCTTCTTGGGGTTATAAATATAGAGGGAATAGCGGATCGTACGCTACTTGGGTGACAACCCATGCCAATGACCCGGTATGGGATTATATAGTTAAGAATGGGCCGTTCAGTAATTATAGACCATCTCAGCAAATTAATTTTAACGCATCGTTTTATAGGGATGGAATAAGCGGAACTTTTGATGTCCCGGCTGGAGTAACTAACGTATTGGAAGTTGCGGGTAATGGTTGCTCTTTATCTATTGATCTGCAAAAAAGAGTCATATTTATCGGAGATACTCAACATACCAATACGTGGACACCAACTTATAGCGGTTTGGCGACTGTTACGGATAATGAGTATTATGGTCGCGGAGTATTGTGGGCTACTCTATGGGCGATAATTTATAATACGGCTCAGTATGGAGATCATTTCACGGATGCACTTAAGTGATGTTAATTATAATGCTCGATAATTAAATAGATGAAACTTATCCGAGACAATATTGATATAGTCTCGATAAGTTTCATCTATTTATATTATTGGGATAGAGTTTAATTGCGTATTACTCTGATTTAAATATATATATAGCTTTTGATAGTCGATATTTGTTACTGCTGTCTGTTATCAGTCAAAAAATCATATATTTCTTTTGCATAACGCCTTCCTACCGGTATAGGCCTTGATAATCCTTTTAGCCATATTTCTTGTTTAGAAAATTTTTGTATGCGGTTTGTGGGTATGAGGAATGAACGGTGTACTCTTAAAAAAGTGTTTTGTGGTAACATTTTATGAATGGTTTTGATATTGAGCCGTGATATTACGCTATTACCGTTTATTCTGTGTATTTTACAATAATTTTCTAAAGCCTCGATATAGAAAATATCGGATAGCAATATATTTATGTTGTTATATTCCTGCTTGACAACGATTGTCTCTTGATCGTTCTTATTGTTCCATACTGAAATATTCCGTATGGCTTTTTCAATTGCCCTGTCGAAACGGTCATAAGCTATAGGTTTATGTAGGAAGTCTACTGCATCGAGATTAAAGCCGTCAAGAGCATATTGAGCATGAGCCGTAGTAAATATCAAGCAACAGTTATGAGGCAGCTTTTTTGCAATTTCCAATCCGTTAAGACCGTTCATCTCTATATCGAGAAATACTATATCGGGTTTATCTTTTTTTATTTCTTCTAATCCTATACGAGGCTCACAGAAAGTTTTTAACTCAATGTTCCCTTTCCTTTCGCAAAATTGTTTGATTACCAGTAGTGCGATCGGTTCGTCATCGATAGCTATGCAGTTGATTCGTTTCATGTTCGAGACAATTGTATCGTTAATTTAGTCAAGAACTCCTGTTTATTATTATCTTTTTCGGTAATAAGAGTAAAAAGTCCGGGATAGAGCAATTGCAGACGTTTTCTGCAATTTTCGATGCCGATAGATGATTCACCTTCTTTTTTTTCTTTCATGATAGAGTTGCGAGTCTTGAAAAGCAGAACACCGTCTTCGACTATGATTCGTATAAGTATAGTGCAATCTTCAGAAGACGACGTCCCGTATTTAAAAGCATTTTCGACAAATGTAATCAATATCATAGGAGGGATAAGAACGAGTTCTTCGTCTGTACGGCTTTCAAAAATGACTTTTGTGTGGTGATTTAATCTGAGTTTCTGTAATTCCACATATTGCCGTATATATTCGATTTCGTTATTTATGTCTATTTTTTCTATTGAAGTATTATCGTACATGTATTTAAGAATGTTCGAAAATTTTACAAATGCAGATTCTGTCAGATCTGATTTAGTGATGACCAAACCATAAAGCGTATTGAGCGTATTAAATAGAAAATGCGGATTTATCTGAGCTTTATACATCGCTAACTCGGCTTTGTTTTTTTCTGCTTCAATTTCTTGTTTTTGTAACATTTGGCGGAATAGTTCGAAGGTTACTTCAATGGCTAAACTAAATCCGGATACGATCAAGAAGAAAAACCATATGGTTTGGGCGTGTAAGTGACGGCGAAAATCTATGGGTAATTTAGACCCGAATTTATCGGATATGGGGAAATGTGTTAATAGTTCTGTAATTAGTGTCAATATGATGATCAGGATAATGATATGTAAATATTTTCTTTTTAAAAAGAGCGAGGGAATATTAGCTTTTCTATAAGTAAAATAAAGTAAGTATAAATATAAAACCAAAGTTCCGACAAAAACAGGTTGGGTTTTGATCCATTTGTCAACCGGAACTAATAGGATAATCAATGGCAAGATAACCAAGCAGAAAAGTAAATCGACATAGTGTATTATTTGAGGATACCGTATAAATGTATAATATGCAGTTTCCTTGCCTTTACCTTTGAGATTTTTAAATAGCATCAGGGTATTATAATATATTCGTAAAATATCAAATCTTTATCACAAAGATAAATATTAGATGCTATACCTCAAAAATTACTTATTGTCGTTAATCAACACATTCCTGTCGTTAATCAACACTTTTATAATATGTAGCAAAATCCTTTTATTTTTGCCATTACTTGTTTTGTATCTCATTATGTAATGTAATAATTAATCAACTATACCCAATGAAATACCTCATTATTCCTATTTTATCGGGGCTTATACTGCTCTATTCGTGCGGATCTCAGCCTCAGGAACAAACATCTGCTAAGTATAAAACTTTGAATGTTGGATTCAGTAATCAAACGCTTAAGAGAGATTATACCGCTACGCTTCGAGGGCGGCAATATGTGGAGATACGTCCGCAGGTAAGCGGTATAATCACGAAAATTTGTATGAATGAAGGGGATGTCGTACATAGGGGACAAGTTCTTTTTGTTATCGATCAAGTTCCGTATAAAGCTGCGCTTGAGACGGCTATGGCTAATGTGAAGAGTGCCGAATCTAAACTTGCGACAGCAAAACTTACTGCTGAAAGTAAAGAGGAACTGTTTCGGGAGAATGTGGTTTCTGAATTCGATTTGCAAACTGCCCGTAATGCTCTTGCCGAAGCTCAAGCTGCACTTGCTTTGGCTCGTGCCGAGGAGATAAATGCACGTAATAATCTTTCTTATACAGAAGTAAAAAGTCCGGTAGATGGAGTCGCCAGTATGATTCCTTATCGTGTAGGAGCTCTTGTCGATAGTAATATTTCAGAACCGTTAGTCACGGTTTCTGACGATAACGAAGTCTTTGCTTATTTCTCGATGGACGAGAATCAAATTCTGGATCTTGTGCAACAATATGGTTCGTTGCAGAAAACAATGGAGCAAATGCCTGACGTAGAATTGATGCTCAGTAATGGTAAAGTTTATCAATATTCCGGTAAAATTGATGCTATTAGCGGAACCGTTGATAGCGGGACAGGTGCAGTAAGTCTTCGTGCTTCATTTAAAAATCCGGATAAGTTGTTACGCAATGGTGGTAGCGGAAAAGTGATCGTTCCTACTCATCGAGACAGTGTAATTGTTATTCCTCAAACTGCGACTTATGAATTGCAAAATCGCATTTTTGTCTATAAAGTAGTTGACGGTAAGGCGAAGTCTGCACCGATTGAAGTGTTCCGACTGAATAACGGTACGGAATATATTGTCGAGGCGGGACTCGTCCCCGGTGATGTTATTATTGCCGAAGGTGCAGGTCTTGTGCGTGAAGGAACAGTAATCGATTCTCATACTTCCACTAATGAATAATCTGCATTATGAAAATCAGAACATTTATTGACCGGCCTATTTTATCGGTTGTTATTTCGGTTGTTATTTTGATTGTTGGATTGATAGGACTTTCGCAGCTCCCTATCGAACAATTCCCTGAAATCGCACCTCCTACCGTCAGTGTTTCTGCTACTTATACAGGAGCAAATGCCGAGACTGTGCAAAAGAGTGTCGTTGTTCCTCTTGAGGAGGCATTGAACGGAGTGGAAAATATGATGTATATGACCTCTACTGCAACCAATACCGGTTCGGCACGAATTACTATTTATTTCCGTCAAGGTACTGATCCCGATATGGCGACAGTCAATGTCCAGAATCGTATTGCAACGGCGCAGGGATTATTACCTGCAGAAGTAACGAAAAGCGGTATTACTGTACGTAAGCGTCAGACAAGTAATATCAAAGCATTGGCCCTTTATAGTCCGGATAATTCGTTTGATGAGAGCTTTCTTAATAATTATTTGAAGATTAATATCGAACCGCGTCTTTCTCGTATTGCCGGAGTAGGTGAGGTTAATGTAATGGGAGCGGATTATTCTTTGCGCATTTGGCTTGATCCCGGTAAAATGGCTAAATATAACTTGATGCCGTCGGATATTGCTGCCGTACTTGATGAGCAGAATTTAGAAGCTCCTACCGGAACACTTGGTGCGGAATCTGAAAACACATTCCAATATGTCCTGAAATACCGGGGACGTTATGAAGAAGAAAAAGATTATGAAAATTTGGTAATCCGTTCTTTAGAAAGCGGAGAAGTCCTTCGTTTGAAAGACGTGGCGCGTATAGAATTGGGTTCTAGCTCTTATACCTATATAGGAGAAGTAAACGGACATCCCGGATCTAACTGTATGATTGCACAAACATCCGGGTCGAATGCTAATGAAATTATAGAAGAAATAGACAAAGTAGCAGCAGAAATTTCGAAAACTTTGCCTAAAGGTATGGAGTTGGTGGACTTGATGAGTTCTAAAGATTTTTTGGATGCTTCTATTCAAAATGTGATAAAAACGCTTGTTGAAGCTATTTTACTGGTGATTTTGGTGGTGTATGTGTTTTTGCAAAGCATGCGTTCTACTTTTATCCCGGCAATCTCGATAGTTGTTTCTTTAGTGGGTACATTCGCTTTTTTATATGTGGCAGGTTTTAGCTTGAATATGTTGACCTTGTTTGCATTGGTATTGGTAATCGGTACTGTGGTGGATGATGCTATCGTTGTCGTAGAAGCTGTTCAGGCAAAATTCGATGAAGGGTATAAATCTTCATACCGGGCTACGATTGATGCGATGGGGGGGATCACTTCTGCATTGGTAACGACGACATTTGTCTTTATGGCAGTCTTTATTCCTGTCAGTTTTATGGGAGGAACGACCGGTACGTTTTACACGCAATTCGGTTTGACAATGGCTGTTGCCGTAGCAATCTCTTTGGTCAATGCCTTGACGTTAAGTCCTGCTCTTTGTGCTTTGATTATGACTCCTCACGAAGTTGCAGGCGATGGAAAGAAAATGAGTTTCTCCTCTCGTTTTCATATTGCATTCGACAGTGCTTTTCACCGTTTGGTACAGAAATATAAAACGGGAGTTTTCTTTATGCTGAAACGGAAATGGTTGGCTTTAGTTTTACTGCTGGTAGCTTTTGGCGGCTTGTTTATTTTGATGAAAACGACTAAAACCGGACTTGTTCCGCAGGAAGATATGGGGACTATATTTGTTGATGTGCGAACTTCACCGGGAAATACTTTGGAAGAGACAAAAGTTATTATGGATGAAGTGGATAGACGTATTAGTGATATTCCGCAAATACGAATGTTTTCTAAAGTGACGGGTAACGGAATGATCAGTGGACAAGGATCGTCTAACGGTATGTTTATTGTCCGTCTGAAACAGTGGGATGAGCGTCAGGAAAAAGAGGATGAAATAAATGCCGTTATTGATGAGATATACCGGCGTACAGATGATATATCCTCGGCTCAGATCATGGCTTTTGCCCAACCCATGATTCCGGGATATGGAGTGAGTAGTGGTTTTGAAATTTATGTACAAGATCAAAAAGGCGGTTCTGTAGAAGATTTGCTGAAATACACGAGGCAAATGATTGAGAAACTGAATGCACGACCGGAGATCGGACGTGCAACGACCTCGTTTGATACCAAATTCCCTCAGTATATGGTCGAGGTCGATGCTGCTCGCTGTAAGCGCAACGGAGTATCGCCATCAGATGTGTTAAGTACCTTATCGGGATATATCGGTGGTAATTATGCCTCGAATATGAACCGTTTTTCAAAACTTTATCGTGTAATGGTGCAGGCATCTCCTGAGTTTCGGTTAGATACAGAAGCGTTGAATAATATGTTCGTTCGTAATTCAGATGGAGAGATGTCCCCTATTAGCCAGTATTTGACGTTAACTCGGGTATATGGTTCTGAGACTTTAACCCGTTTTAATCTTTTTTCTGCTATATCCGTTAATGGAGCGCCTGCTACCGGTTATAGTTCCGGACAAGCTATTCAGGCAGTACGTGAAGTTGCCGAAGAAACATTACCTGCCGGTTATGGTTTCGAGTTTGGCGGAATGTCACGAGAAGAATCTTCAACAGGAAATACGACTGTATTGGTGTTTGTCATTTGTGTAGTATTTATTTATTTGATTCTGTGTGCCCTTTACGAAAGTTTGTTTATTCCTTTGGCGGTTATTCTATCAGTACCGTTCGGATTGACAGGAAGTTTCCTTTTTGCCAAAATGTTCGGTTTGGAAAATAATATCTATTTGCAAACAGGTTTGATCATGCTGATCGGTTTGTTGGCAAAAACAGCTATTTTGTTGACAGAATATGCTTCGGAACGACGTCATCAAGGGATGAGCATTACACAAGCTGCGGTGTCTGCAGCAGAAGTGCGTTTGCGACCTATTTTAATGACCTCATTGACGATGATCTTCGGTATGTTGCCGTTAATGTTTGCTTCGGGGGTAGGAGCAAACGGAAATATTTCTATCGGTGTCGGGACGGTAGGCGGTATGTTGATCGGTACTATAGCATTGTTATTTATCGTACCGGTTTTGTTTATCGTGTTCCAATATCTGCAAGAGAAAATTATGCCTCAGCGTAAAGTATCGAAATTGGAGGAGGAGAACTAATTGAAAAGAAGATTCGTATGAAAAAAATAATAATATGTATATCCTTGATCATAGGAACGAGCGGATGTTCGATATATCGGAAGTATAAACAACCTGACATGAAAACTGTTACAGACAGTCTTTTTCGTCATACTCAGGAACAAACGGATACGGCCTCGATAGCAGCCCTTTCGTGGAGAGAAATTTTTACAGATTCGCAGTTACAGCAGCTTATCGACACCGGATTAAAGAATAATACCGATTTGAACATTGCCCGATTGAAAGTGAAGGAGGCAGAAGCTTTGCTTATGACTTCTCGACTTTCTTATTTACCTTCGATATCGTTATCACCGCAAGGTACATTGAATAAAGCGGAAAAGTCTAAACTCACTAAAAGCTATAATTTGGCTGTTTCTGCAGATTGGGAAATCGATATCTTCGGTCGTGTGACGAATGCCAAAAGAGAGGCAAAAGCCGTATTAGAACAGAGCGAGGCTTATCGTCAGGCTGTACAGACTCAGTTGGTCGCTACTATTGCTAATAGTTATTATACGTTGTTGATGCTTGATGAGCAGCTTGAAATCAGTAGACGTACTGCTGAAAATTGGAGCGAGAACTTGCGTGTGATGAAGGCGTTGAAAAAGGCTGGACAAACGACTGATATGGCTGTTGCTCAGACCGAGGCGAGTAAACTTTCTGTGGATGCCTCCTTGCTTTCAATAGAACGTCAGATTACAGAGACGGAGAATGCTCTTTGTGCGTTGTTAGGTTCGACTCCGGAAACAATATCCCGTTCGACTTTAAAACAACAAAAATTCCCGGATACACTTTCGGTAGGCATTCCTTTGCAATTATTGCACCGTCGTCCCGATGTGCGTCAAAGCGAGGCCGCTTTAGCTGCTGCGTTTTATGTTACTAATCAAGCACATTCGGCATTTTATCCTTCAATTACATTGAGTGGTTCTGCAGGATGGACAAATGCCGCAGGAGCTGTTATCTCTAATCCCGGGCAGTGGCTATTTTCAGCCATAGGCTCATTAGTACAACCTCTTTTTAACCGGGGGCAGAATATTGCCAATTTAAAGGTTGCCAAAGCTCAGCAAGAAGAAGCATTGCTTTCGTTCAAGCAAAGTTTACTTGATGCAGGTACAGAGGTAAATGATGCTTTGTTACAATGGCAAACGGCACGTAAACGTCATAATCTGAATAAGCAGCAGATTACCTCTTTAGAATCGGCAGTTCGTAGTTCAGAACTGTTGATGCGTTACAGTTCTCAAAATTATCTGGAAGTCCTTACCGCTCGTCAAACTTTGCTGCAGGCCGAGTTGGACGCAGTATCGGATTGTTTTGAAGAGATACAAGGTGTAATTAATCTTTATCATGCTTTGGGAGGAGGTATCGATTGATAGGTTTATATAAGAATAAGTTGGAGTTGTAGTCAGATTTAGAACTTGTCTAAATTTTACTTGGGTCAGGTTTGAGAATTTCTTTCGAGGTTGTTTTTTCAGTTTTTACGAGGAGGATAGCGGGCTATCTGACGAGTGAAAACGGGAAAAAAGACCGGAAGAAAACACGAGAATGACCTGATAATATTTTTTGTTGGAAAATTTAGATAGGCTCTTAGATTCTGTTTCTCTGAAAAAGAGTTTCTGAAAAAAGTGCATGTGCGATTAAAAATCCGCATGCACTTTTTTGTGCTGTTAGGTCGATAAATCGCTTTTCGATAGATTATGCAAATATGAAATTTGTGAGTACTTTTTTATATTCCGATTAATTTAAATTTCAAGAAAATCACTTGTTTTATCTGTTTTTAATTTCCCATTATAAAGACTAATGTGCTTATTATCTAACTATTATATCTGAGATAAGATGTGCTTTTTAGGGTGTATGGGATTTTATGTTATGAAATGAGAAAAAAAGAGGACGTTATTTTTATTCACAAATAGCGAACAAAGGTTTCGTCTATAATGTTATCTAAAAAGAAAACATCTTAAATTATAAATAACAAAAATTGAATTATGAATACGGAAAGATTTTTTTTATCATGAATTATCGGTTGAGCGGAAATATGAGAACCGTGATGATAGTCTATTAAGATTGCTATTTAGCGTGAAGTGCGTCTTCGGTTATTTAAAAGTCAAAAAATAAAATCCAAGATATAATAATTTTATCGAGTTATCTATTAATATTTTTAATTATGAAAAAGTCTATTATCTTATCAGCATTTGTGATAAGCGCGTTTGCAGCAAATGCTCAGACTGACCAGACTGCTCTCCAAGGTACTAAAATAGGAGATAATTGGTCTATAGAACTCAAAGCGGGTATGGTAACCCCTTTGACTCACAGTTCTTTTTTTAAAGATGCCCGTCCGACTTTCGGACTTGGAGTAACTAAACAATTAACTCCGATTTTCGGAATGGAGTTTCAGGGTATGGGGTATATAAATACGACAGATAGTAAAAATGCTATCGATGCTTCTGACGTCAGTTTGTTGAACAAATTTAATTTGATGAATCTGTTCGGAGGCTATCCCGGTACTCCCCGTTTATTCGAAATTGAAGCGGTGGCCGGTATCGGTTGGATGCATTATTATGTAAACGGTTCTGATGACGATAATTCTTGGTCTACCCGTTTCGGGTTGAATCTGAATTTTAATTTCGGAGAAACGAAAGCTTGGACTTTAGGGATTAAACCCGCTATTGTATATGATATGGAGGGTGATTTTAATAGAGCAAAAAGCCGCTTTAATGCAAATAATGCATTTTTTGAATTGACAGCCGGGGCAACTTATCATTTTAAAGGTAGTAATGGAAAGCACCATTTTACGAAGGTCAGAGCTTATAATCAGACCGAAATCGATCAATTGAACGCTTCTATTAATAATCTTCGTACACAAGTAAACGAGAAAAACAGTGTCGTAAACAATGCAAATCAAAAGATCGGTATGTTACAGCAAGAGTTGGCCGATTGTCGCAATCGTCCTGTAAAAGTAGAGACTGTGGTAGAAACCAGCCGTATTCCGGAATCTATCATTACCTTCCGACAGGGCAGATCGACAGTTGACGCTTCGCAATTACCTAATGTAGAACGAGTCGCCGTTTATATGAAAAAGCATGCCGAGGCAAATGTGATTATCAAAGGTTATGCATCTCCTGAAGGAAATCTCGAATTCAATAAGAAGCTGGCTCAGGCTCGGGCTGAAGCAGTAAAGAACATTCTTGTGAAAAAATATAAAATCAATGCAAGTCGCATTACGGCAGAAGGACAAGGAATCGGAGATATGTTTACAGATCCGGATTGGAATCGGGTAAGTATCTGTTCTATCGTAGAGCCTTGATCGGTTTCATTGAAAATGAAATCATCGGTTACTTTTTTGAAATTACTCCTCGTATTTAAGGATACGGGGAGTTTTTTATTCTTGAAATGTATTTTGAAAGGAGGCTTGTCAATCTTATATTGACGAAAATATCAGGATGAATTATCTTTGTATTCTTAAAAAGAAAAGATGCGGATGATTTTATTTAAAGATGTGACATTCATCTATGACGGGAAACCTCTGATGACTCATTTTTCGGATGAGGTATCTTCAGGCGAAAAGGTTGTCGTTTATGGTGCTTCGGGAACGGGAAAAAGTACTTTATTGAGTAGTATTGCAGGGTTGGTGCAGCCCGATGAAGGTGAAATATGGGTTGGCGGACAATTGCTTACCGGTGCTACTGTATCGGATATTCGTCGTCTTATAGCTTGGGTACCTCAGGAGTTTACTTTACCCTATGACACTGTAAAGGAATGTGTGTTTGCGCCTTTCAAACTCCGGCAAAATAGGAATAAAATACCGGCAGAGCAAACCGTTTTAAATATATTCGGGCATTTGGGACTGGAGCAGGAGATATATACAAAACATCTTGTCGAGATTTCCGGAGGGCAACGTCAGCGAGTTATGATCGCTATTGCGGTCTTATTGGATAAACCGCTTTTGTTATTGGATGAGCCTACGTCGGCTTTAGATTCTGATTCTATTGAAAAGCTGATCGTATTCTTGAAATCTTATAAGAGTATGACAATGGTTGCCGTATCGCATGACGAGCGGTTTATCCGGGCGTTTGATCGCAGTATAAAAATAGGAGAAGAAAGATGAACGGAATTGTCGATATCGGTTGGGGCAGCATGTGCCTCGGTTTTTTATTATTGTTGATACCTGTGACGGCATTGGCCTATTATCGTACGGGATTGGTGAAGGATACGCTCATTGCGGCAAGTCGGATGACTTTACAATTGTTTTTGATCGGTTTTTATTTAGAATATTTGTTTACATGGAATTCGGCATGGATCAATTTGTTGTGGGTGATTGTTATGATTTGTGTAGCTTCGTGGACGGTATTGGGGCGGACTAAATTACCGGTAAAGCAGCTCTTTATCCCGGTAATAGTTGCGTTTTTTTGTTCTATCTGTATTATAGATGTCTATTTCTTAGGAATAATTATAAAGTTAGATCATCTGTTCGAAGCACGTTATTTTGTTCCTGTCAGCGGTATGATACTCGGCAATATGCTTTCGGCCAATGTTATAGCTCTTAATGCCTTTTATGGAAGTCTTGACCGAGAACGCCAGCTTTATTTTTATTTGTTGGCAAACGGGGCGACACGAGGTGAAGCGACAGCGCCGTTTATGCGTGAAGCGTTAATAAAATCATTTAATCCGACTATTGCATCGATGGCTGTCATGGGGTTGGTTGCTTTACCGGGGACTATGACCGGTCAGATACTGGGCGGAAGCAGTCCCAATGTCGCGATCAAATACCAGATTATGCTTATGATTACGATCTTTTCTTCGTCATTAATATCTGTCTTATTGACACTTTGGGCAGCTAAACGCCGTTCGTTCGATAGCTGGGGGATTAAAAGATTCTGAGGATACCATTGTGTCTGTATTTGGAAGAATGAAGTAATTCTATTTATTTTTGTCGTAGCAAAGATTGAATTTTTTGCATCGGAAAATATTTGTCGATTTGAAAATTTTTGAATTTGAAATTGTAATTTTATGTTGTCTTATTGTCTTGATTTATAGGTGTGTTATTGAAATTTTTAAGTAAAAATATAAGTAGAAATGTTTCAATTATTTTAAAATAGTATCTGAAATAATTTTTTAATTCAGATTTTATAGCTACTTTTATTAACGAAAAGACATGAAAGCATAGGCTTCAGAGTGTTGTTCTGGAGTGAAGGTATAGAAACCTCCATTCCCAAAAGCACTCATGGAGATGATGTGCTTTCATGTCTTTTCAGTTATACCAGAACGGGATGGAGGTTTCTTTTTATTTAATGTTGATCTTAAAGCAAATGGAAAACTTCGATCTTGACGGTGAGCTGGATAAATACCAGCCTATAATGTTTAAGTATGCTGTCTCATTGACGCATGACTATGATGATGCGTTAGATATTGTACAGGATGTAAATTATCAAATTCTTAAAAATAGAGACAAATTCGAATCACGGCAGTACTCTTTGAAAATATCTTTTGTTTTTATAAGAAACCGCTTTATTTCTTTAATGAGAAAGAGCAAAATTTTATATATAGAACAAGAGATGGAGTATAATGTTCAGGTTGAAAATAATATGATCCTTTATGATTATGACTATATCTTGAATTTAATAAATAAAATGGATATTCCGACTCGTGTTTTGATTGGACTTTTGATACAGGGTAAAAGTTATAAAGAGATAGGAAATATTCTCAACATGAAAGAAGGTACAGTAAAAAGTAGAATTCACAATATTAGAAAAAAGATTAAGAATCAGCTTCCTGAATATTTTCAATAGTACAGAAAAAGGTTTAATATAAAAATTTGGATATGTGTAATATAGATAGGATAACGAACTCGATTCGACGTGAGTAAAAATTATATATAAGCTTGTTTTTGCTGTATTTATTCCTTATATAGAAGTTGTATAAATTTTTCTTTAAAGAAAATATTTATACAACTATTGATGATAATAGTTTATAAAAACAAAGTGGAGCTGGAGGGATTCGAACCCTCGTCCAAACGAGGAACTAATGAGCTTTCTACATGCTTATCTTCGCTTTGATTGTCGGGTATGAACAAGACCGAAGCCACCAATTCATACCTTAGCCTTTAAAATTTCATGGGCGGCACAAGGCCGGCTACCCACTATTTCCGATATTATTGCACCACCGTTTCGGAACGCTTCGGAACAACAGCAACCGGGTGATGTCTTGTCTCCACAACTGTTGCGGAGATTAAGCTAATCTACTATACTTCGATTAAGCAGCAAGAGCGTAGTTATTTTCGCCAGTTAAATTTTTGATGTCTGAGATTATAGAGCAAGCCATCCACGCTCTGCATGCTTACACACCATTTCTACCCGCTGTCAAAACCGGTCAGCCCCGTAGATTTGTGTACCGTAAAATATTATTGGTTTTTACGGACTACAAAGATATGCTTTTTGATAATAGTAGCGAACAGAGTTTTAATTTTTAACTTTTCAGCAACATAATCATTTTTATTGCCAAATCAAAAAATACGATCTTTCCGTTTGCATTTTGTGATATGTCCGATTCTGCCTTACTCAGTTCATTCATCAATGAAATAATATTACGTTCGTGTATGAACGGTGCGAAACGTGTGGAAAACTGTTCTTCCCTACTATTTAAATAGCTGATTTCGGGAATATGAAGATTATAAATATAATTTTCTCGTAACATACGTTGAGTATAAGCCAGAAAACGTTTTTCTTTTTCTCTTCCCATATCGGCGGCCTCTTCACTCCAGACCTTTAAATCTTTTATTTTTCTGCCGTAGGCCAGACGCATGAGGCGTACGAAAAGATCGAAGAAATATTGGTTTTCTTCTGAGAGCTGTATCGTTTCCAGAGCTTTAATAAAATTTCCGTTTGCAATGTGTGCCACAGCATCGGCATCTTGTTGTCCTAAGGAGTATCGCCTTTGCAAGGCTTCCGATATTTTTTCGGGTGAAACGACCCGCATATTAATGCGTTGTGAACGGGAGAGTATAGTACCCAATATTTTATCGGGTTGATTGCTGACCAACAAAAAAACGGTCTTTTCGTAAGGTTCTTCCAGTATTTTCAGCAATTTGTTGGCACACACGGGATTCATTAATTCGGGTAACCAGATAATCATGATTTTATAATCCGATTCATAAGTTTTGAGACTTATTTTCCGAATAATTTCACGGCTTTCGTCAGTATAGATGCTTACTTGGGAATTTTCTGCATCGATATAAGAAAGCCACTGTTCCAATGAAAGATACTGATTCTCGGAGAGACATTTGCGCCATTCATCTATATAGTCGTCGCACAAACGTTTTTTCTTTTTTTCATTCTTATAAATCGGAAATACAAAGTGAACGTCGGGATGCATGACCGAACTGAATTGTTTGCATGACGGACACACACCACAAGCATCATCTTCACCCCTGTTCGTGCATTGTATATATCGGGCATAAGCAAGAGCCAAAGGTAATTTTCCGATTCCCTCAGGCCCGCAAAACAGTTGGGCATGAGCTATTTGTCCGGATTTTACAGAATGTATCAATCTTTTCTTTACCTCATCTTGTCCGATAATATCTTTGAAAAACACGATAATTACCTCCTTCTTATTGTTTTAATATACTTGCCGTGCTACACGTTTTACACTTTCGGTAGCCATCATCGAGTAAAAGTGGATGCTTGGTACACCTTTTTCTTTTAGTTCCTTAGCTTGTAATATACACCATTCTACGCCAACCTCTTTAGCCTCTTCATCGGTTTTGCATTTTCTTAATTCAGAGGCCAGTGCCTCAGGAAGATCGACGTGGAAAACCTTGGGTAGAACCGTAAGTTGATTGCGGAAGTTTATGGGTTTGATGCCCGGAATAATGGGTACATCGATACCTTCGCTCTTGCAACGGTCGACAAAAGAAAAGTATTTTTCATTATCAAAAAACATTTGCGTTACGATATATTCTGCTCCTGCTTTTACTTTTTCTTTAAGCCAGAAGAGGTCTGAATCGGGATTGGGAGCTTCATCATGCTTTTCCGGGTATCCTGCTACACCATAAGAAAACGGAGTATTTATGAGGGACATTTTGCTTCCGTCCAGAAAGTATCCTTCATTAAACCGGTTTACTTGGGCCTGCAGATCGATAGCGTGCGCATGCCCTTCGGGAGTCGGAATAAATCTGTTTTCATGTTTTGCTTTATCTCCTCGCAAAATCAGCAAGTCGCATATTCCCAGAAAACTCAGGTCTATCAAGGCGTATTCCGTTTCACTTTGAGTAAATCCGCTGCATATTATATGGGGAACAGCGGGAATTTGATATTTATTCTGAATAGCGCCAGCCACTGCAACAGTTCCGGGTCGGGTGCGGACAGTCACACGTTTATATAATCCCCCTTCCATATCTTTATATAAAAATTCGCTTCGATGGGTCGTGATATTGATATATTTGGGATCGAATTCCCGTAATGTATCTATCGTATTGAAAACTTTTTCGATACTGTTCCCCTTCAGAGGGGGAAGCACTTCAAAAGAAAATGCGGTCGTAGGACTGTTTTTTATTAAATCTATGACTTTCATTGACATGCTATTTGTTTTTCACAAAAGTAATATTTTTAGGTAATATGTCTATACAAAAGTATGAAATATAGATTTGAGAATAGATTAATTGTGAAATTGTGTTTCTGATATTTCGATTATTTACTATAATAATTAAATATGGTTAATTATATGTCGATTTTTTGTTTATTTGTTTGCGTAAATAGAAATATGCCGTACATTTGCAATGTGTTTTTCATGGTATTAGATTTAAGGTTAACGAAGATTGGTTGTCGGGATGACAACCATTTTTTTTATCTCTACTTTTCAGTTTGCTAAAATCAAAAAATTAGTTTTATACTCTGTTTGAATTTCCCGATAGCGAAAAATTATTCGGTTCTCTTTGCGTTTTCTTTCAGTCTGTTCCCTTTTGAACAAAAATATCCGGAAATTGTCTTTTGCTCCCGAGACAGGCAAATTGGCATGTTTGCTTAAATCGATTTTGTAGGATACCGTTTTTTTACTTTGTAAGAGTAAATTCTCAATTTGTTGAATAAACAAGATTATTTTAATGTAAGATAGGGGAGGATATGCTCTTAATTTGCATTTAATATTTTTTTAATTATTTGCTAATACGAATAACTTGAAAAAATTAATGCTTCTTTTATCTCTTTGTAAAACAAAAAGGCTTGTTGCAAAAATGTCGTATTATGCGTATTGACAATCAGTAAGAATTTAATGTTTAACTAAAAGTAAATCGAAATAACATGAGAAAGATGTTACTGACGGTATCGCTTGTTTTTATTGCTTTTATAAGTGCTTCGCAACTCAGAGCAAATAATGAAGCGAATACTTTAACAGAAGGAGTAAATAACCGCTCTTGCGAAAAAACTTATCGTTTTTTTACGGATGAAGATTTGAGGAATGTAGAAGCCTCTGCTAAAACCGAATGGGGTACTAAAATTGTCGGTATGTTGAAAGAAAGAGTCGATGAACGTGTCCGTTACGGTTTTGACATTCCCGATAAATCGACTGGACGTAGTCAGAACTATATTTGTCCTGTACATAAAAAGCTGTTTAAATTCGAGCTTGACAAGCCTCATGACCACTATTGTCCCGATTGCGGAAAATCTTATAAAAGTGACTTTTTCGATGCTTGCTGGCGCAATATCTATCAGCATAATATGCAATATTTTATTGTCGATTGCGGTTATTTATATTTAGCTACAAAAGACAAAAAATATTTTGATTACCTAAAGGAAATCTTCTTGGAATATGCCGATAAATATCCGCAATATCCGGTTTATACAAAAGAGCAAGTTGCTAAATCTTATTATTTGGGCAGAATGTTTGAACAATGGTTAGAAGATGCCATGTGGTTTTCCGATGTTTGTCCGATTTATGAAATCATAAGGGATGGTCTGACACAGCAAGAGAGAGAAAAAATTGAGAAAAATCTGTTTCAGGAAGCTGCCGATATGATTACGGCCCGTCGTGGACAGCACAATTGGCAGGCTTGGAATAATGCTATGCGAACATCGTTGGCTGTAACCTTAAAAAATGACGAGATGATGGATTATGCGGTTAACGGCAGTGTCGGCTATATCGAAGAGTTCAAAAAGATGGTTTATGATGACGGCTGGTATAAAGAAGCTTCGCCCGGGTATCACTATTTCCCGCTTAAGGCTCTTTTGCAGACGGCAAATGCAGCAAGGGCTTGCGGTATAGATCTTTATAATGAGAAACTGAAAAGTATGCTTACGGGTGTTGTTAAAGCAATGTATCCGAACATGACTTTTCCTGCTCATAATGACGGGGGATATATGTCCGATATTTCAAATCAGGATTTTTTATATGAGATGGGATATTCCCGCTTCAAAGATCCTTTTATCTTGCAAATCTTAGCAAAAGTCTATGCGACCAAAGATCGGAATTCGGCATTGGCTTTACTGACGAATGTCGATATTAAACCGGATAAGACGCCGTTGAAACAAGATAGTTATCTGTTTGATGATACGGGAATCGCAATTTTGCGTTCAGGAGATAATACGTTGGTCTTCCGTTATGGTTTTAGTGATGGAGGGCACAGTCATCCCGACCGACTTTCGGTTACGTTGCACAATGGAGAGAGAGAAATTCTTACAGATTGCGGTACTTATAGTTATGCACAACCTGCATATTTAGGATGGCAAAAGCGAGGATTGTCTCATAACCTCGTATTGGTGGACGGGCAAGATATGCAGATCAGGGGAGCTAAGACTGCCGGTCGTTTATTATCGTTCGATCCCGATAAAAACGGGGGAGTTGCTTCCGCTGTATTGGATAATAATGGTTATACCGGGGTAAAACTGACTCGTACGGTAGAACTTGATCGCAATAAATTTATAGATCGGTTTGAGGCGCAGTCTGAAGAAGAGCACACTTATGATTATGTTCTGGCTTTATCTGATAAGCCGGAACTCGGAGACGGCTTTATAGATGCTCGTTTCGAAGGTAAATCTCCGGCTTATGAATTTATAAAAAGCGTAAAGTCTAAAATTTATAAGAATGGCATCGTGACTTTTAAAGCCGGAACAACTAAATTTGAAATTAGGAATACCTATAAAACTCCTATTGAAGTTTTTTGGGCAGAAGCACCGGATATTATGTACGGTAGTTCCGAGAAAGATACGCATACAATAAAATCATATATGCTTGTGGTGCGGACCAAGGGAAAAAATCTTTCTATAAGTAGTGATATAATATTGGGTAAAAAACGTTAGTGAACAATAGCAGAAAAAGTATTTGTTAATAGAAGGCTTCTGCTGATTTTAAGAGCCTGAATTTTTCAACAAAAAAATGACCTGATAATATTTTTTTGTTGGGAAATTTACGGCAGGCTCTAAATATCACGTAGATATTGAGTTGGTAAAAGACTGTTCAGAAAATAACTGATAACTATTTTCTGAACAGTCTTTTTATATAACAGATTATCGATATTGAAGTAAATTGGTCTAATTGTTATATTAATTGACAGATTTTTTACTACAAAAAAAAGTATCTATTTCTAATTTTGATAAATCCTTTTATCAAGGATTAAGATTATGTCTATTATGCTGAAAATTAAATTGCAGATATCATGAAAAATTTGTTTATTCTATTTTTATTTTTGATCCCATTTGGAGTGTTTGCTCAAGAATCAGTAACGCAGAGTGAAGATGGTAAAGGCCTGATCGTTCAGCTGAAAAAACATGTAGCTTTTTTTGATGCTGACAGTGTAAGAATATCTACGGAGATGTTTAATGATTCGTTGGCAACATTAAAATATTTTATGAGCTCAAGAAATGTAGAAGATACTACAGTTTTTCTGTTGACGAGAAAATTTTCTAAAAATTATCGGGAATGTATCGGTGAAAAATTGCCCGATTTGGAGATTAAGGATTTAGCCGGGAATAAACTGGCGGTCGGGAAAAATAAGAATATCTCGTTAATTGTTTTTTGGAATATCTATTGTCCTCCCTGTATTAAAGAGCTCAAAATATTGGATGCTCTCAGAGAAGAATATCCCGAGACCGACATTTTTGCCATTACAGGTAATAGTCGGGACACAGTCCGTTCTTTTATGCAAAAGCATAATTTTAAATGGGAAAATATTCATCTTATCCCGGATTGCAGCTATGAGGAAAAATACCCTATTTTCAGCGATATACAAGTCATCCCGTTCAGTGTAATTGTAGATCGTGATCTGGTAATAAAAGACGTGTTTGTCGCAGAAGGCATGCGCAGGATGTTGACCGTTTTGGATTCATTAAGTAAATAGTGGAGTGGGCATGAAATATTTTCTATTGACAGATTGGAACAGAATGTAGGTTTGTTATGAGATACATATTATTTATATTAATACTTATCTTGACTATTTCGTGCGGAAAATCAGATCTTGAAATAGCATTGGACCTTGCGGGAGATAATGCTGGAGAATTACGTAAAGTTCTTGATTTTTATAGTCAAAAAGCGAGTGACAGTTTAAAATATCGAGCTGCTGTGTTCTTAATAGAAAATATGCCTGGACATTATTCATTAGGAGGAAAAAATGTAGAGGCTTTTTATAAATCTGTCGATTCCTTATTATTAAAAGAAAGAGACAAAGAAAAATTGAGATGTAAGATCGATAGTGTTGCTATGCATTACGATCTACCGGATGAAGCCGTTCGATTGGAAGATGTTCGTCATGTAACAGCTTCGTTTCTTATTCAAAATATAGAGAGGGCTTTTGAAGTTTGGCCGAATGGCGGATATTCCCATCATTTGACTTTTGATCAGTTTTGTGAGTTTATATTACCTTATAGGATAGGAAATGAACCGTTGGAATTTTGGAGAGATTCTTTAAAAAACGAATATAATGATATTCGTTCGCACGGATATAGTGAAGGGTGGAGATATTCAGCATTTCATGCATGTTGTGAATTGAATAACCGTTTAAGAAATGAGACAGGGGTTACTCTTATTCCAATTACGGTCTTCCCTATTGAGAAGTATTCTACTTTAAAACGTTTACCTATTGGAGATTGCAGTTATTATTGTTCTCGGGCAATGTTTGCAATGCGGGCAAAAGGTATTCCTGTAGTTGAGGATTTTACACCTCAATGGCCTTATCAAGCATTAGGACATACATGGAACGTTTTATTATGTAATAATGGTAATGAATTAACATTTGGAGGAGTAGATACGAATCCTGATATTGTACATAAAGCTGATTCAAAATTGGCAAAAGTGTACAGAAAGTATTTCAAAAAAAATAAATATTCATTAGCTGCAGTATGTGGTAGAGAAGCGATTCCTTCGGAGTTGAGTAGCCCATTCATATATGATGTTACTTCTTCCTATATAAACACTTGTGATTTGAGTGTTGATATAGCAGTTCGGCCGCAACAAACACACAAATATGCTTATTTATGTGTGTTTGATAATAAAAATTGGAGACCGATAACTTCTGCTCGGGTGAGATGGAGGAAAGCTGTATTTAGCGAGATGGGGAAAAATATAATGTATTTGCCGGCTTTTTATGTTGGTGGTAAAATGCAGGCTGCTAATTATCCGTTTGAAGTTGGCTATAACGGAAAGATTCGTTATTACAATCCGGATACAGTACATACTTATAATTTGCGACTGTATCGAAAATATCCGACAACATTCAGAGTTATTGGCGTGACTTCGCATATGGTTGGTGGAGAAATACAAGCTGCAGATAACCCGGAATTTAAAAATCCTAAAATTTTTCATCGGATTAAAAAAAATCCGAATGGATTTTATATTTCAGTCGTTTCGGATACTATATGGAGGAAGTATAAATATTGGAGACATTTGTCTCCGAAAGGTGGTTATGGGAATATTGCAGAACTACAATTCTTCGATGAAAAAAATAACTTATTGAATAGTTTTGGAAAAATAATAGGAACAGAGGGGTCTTGGGGAAATGATCCGAGAAGGGCTAAAGAGTCTGTTTTTGATGGGGATCCGTTGACCTTTTTTGATTCTTCTGTCGCAGATTCTGCATGGGTAGGTCTTGAATTCCCTGAACCTGTGAGTGTGAAGAAAGTAATTTTTCTACCTCGAAATGATGGAAATAATGTAACTATTGGGGAAGATTATGAACTTTTTTATTTTTCTGTTGAGGGGTGGAAAAGCCTTGGCAGAAAGGTTGCTCAGGATTATTATGTCGAATTTGCTAATGTCCCTAGAAATGCAGTACTGTGGCTACATAATCATACACAAGGGAATGAAGAGCGTATTTTTACATTTGATGGGAAAAATACATATTGGTGGTAATTTATTTGATCTATGTTCTGAGTTGAATTTAATATAACTATTATGAGAGTCAATTAAATATTGGATATCATGAAAAAATTGCTCGTTTTACTTTTATTTTTTATTCCATTCGGATTATTTGCTCAAGAATCGGTAACACGAAGTGAAGATGGTAAGAGTTTGATTGTTCAACCCAAAAAACATGTAGCTTTTTTTGATGCTGACAGTGTGAGAATATCTATAGAGATGTTTAATGATTCGTTGGCAACATTAAAATATATTATCACTTCAAGAAATGTAGAGGATACCACAGCTTTTCTGTTGATGAGAAAAATTCCTAAAAATTATCGGGAATGTATCGGAGAAAAACTGCCCGATTTGGAGATTGAAGATTTAGCCGGGAATAAACTAACGGTCGGGAAAAATAAGAATATCTCGTTAATTGTTTTTTGGAGTATTTATTGTCCTCCCTGCATTAAAGAGCTCAAAATATTGGATGCTCTCAGAGAAGAATATCCCGAGACCGACATTTTTGCCATTACAGGTAATAGTCGGGACACAGTCCGTTCTTTTATGCAAAAGCATAATTTTAAATGGGAAAATATTCATCTTATCCCGGATTGCAGCTATGAGGAAAAATACCCTATTTTCAGCGATATACAAGTCATCCCGTTCAGTGTAATTGTAGATCGTGATCTGGTAATAAAAGACGTGTTTGTCGCAGAAGGAATGCTCCGGATGCTGACCGTTTTGGATTCATTGGATAAAGAATCTGAATAATAATCTATGAGAGTCAATTAAAATATGATATATCATGAAAAAGCTGACAGTTTTATTCTTTTTGTGTATTATACCTTTTATTGCAAATGCGACCATTTCTGAGATGAGTTTTGGAAAGTGGAGTATTAAATTTAATGATGAGACAAAACAAGCGGAATTCGTAAAAGAAGGTGTGACAGTGCTTAAAGATGTCAAAATAAAGTTTAAAAATGGGGATGTACTTTTGGATGCTTCTTCGTATAATTCTGTAAAAATAAAACAAGAGGATATTGTTGATGAAGTGGGTAAGGCCCGGAAATTTACCATTGAATATACCGGCAGTGAAAATTCGGATAACCCCATAGTCTATCAAAATTTTTATTTATATAACGGACAAGATTACTTTCTTACCGATGTAATATTGCAGTCTCCGGACAATTCGATTATATCGAGCAATTATATTGCACCTATCAGTACCGAAGCCGATAATCTGTTTTTACCTGCCGACGTTAATAATCGGTTTATAACAGTTCCTTTTGATAATGACGGGTTTATAACGTATGCATCTTATCCTTTGAGCTGTAGTCAGACAGATCCGGAGTCTTTGGCTATCGGGCGTGTTGCCCGAGACTCTGTTTCGATGGAAGTCTCGGCAATATTTAATGGTGAAACACAGTTGGGGTTGGTTATCGGCTCTGTCGATCATGATACATGGAAATCTGCTGTCAGGATAACCGGAAGCCCGCTGGCACAAGGTAAGATCACCAATCTTGAATGTTTTAGCGGTGTTACGCATCATATAACGCGCGATATGATAGATGGTGTATTAAAACCTCATGGTGCTGTAAAGGGACAGCAGGTAAAATCTGCCCGTATGATCGTTCATTATTCCGGTGACTGGCGTACCGGATTGGAGACTTTTGGTGATGTATGTTGTGCTATCGCTCCGAAAAGAAGCTGGGATAAACCTGCACCTTACGGCTGGAGTAGTTGGGGCGGCATGGGTACTGAGATCAGTTATGATGGTGTTGTGTCGGTATCGGATTTTATAAAGGAGAATATTCAGAATAAAGGCGGATTCGGTGATGATGGTGTTATCTTTATCAATTTAGATGCATCTTGGGATAAACTCGATTGGGATGAATTGAAACAGTTTGTAAAGCACTGTGAAGCAAACGGGCAAATGGCCGGAGCTTATTGGTCTCCGTTCTGCGATTATGCGGGAGTAGAAGATCGTGCCGTAGAAGGGAATAACGGGTATGTGTATGGACAAGCATTATTGAAAGTTTTCGGTAAGATTAAGTGGGAAGCCGGTGCAGCGTGTATGGATCCGACAGCCCCGGCTACACTTTCCCGCATCAACTTTTTTATAGATAAATTTAAGGATGCCGGAATCAAATGTTTGAAATTGGATTTTTTGAGTAACGGATCTATCGAGGCAGATAGTTATCGTAATCCGAAAGTTACTACGGGCATTCAGGCTTATAACTATGGTATGAAGCATTTGAAGGAACGTGCCGGAGACGATATTTTTATCATCGAGTCGATATCTCCGCTTTTTCCTGCCAATTATGCCCATGCCCGTCGTATCAGTTGCGATGCTTGGGGGGAAATGTGGCATACGAGTTATATGATGAACAGTTTCTCTTTCGGCTGGTGGCTTAGTCGTGTTTATTGCTTTAATGACCCGGATCATTTGGTAATGGGAGATCGTAGTGAAGCGGAAAATATATCGAGAATGACAACCGGAGCAGTAACCGGATATTGCATTCTTGGAGATAATTTGTCAACAAAAGGAATTGCCGTCGGTTCGAAAATCAGTCAGGAAAAAGCCATAAAATTTTCTACTGTTGAGAAAGTAAATGATGTCATACGTTTGGGAAAATCTTTCCGTCCGGCTTATGGACATAAATTGTCGGGACGTAATAATTCAGTCGATTTATTTTATCTCGAGACCGAAGATTCCTATTATATTGCTCATTTTAATTACGAATCGGGAGATAAAACCGGAACTATCGATTTTTCGTATATGAATATCGATCCCGAAAGTATAGATGTTTCTAGAAGTTATGAGTGTTGGACGGGTGAGGGTGTTACTCTTAATGAAAAGGGACTTGAGTACTCTTCTCCGAATAATATGGCGAAGATATATAGGCTTTTTAAAAAATAGTGTAATACAAGAATAGTAATGAGATACTTGTTTTTATTATGCTTAAATATAGGTTTATGAAAAATACTTTGGTTATATATTGCATTTCTTTATTATGTACGCTGTTATTGATACCGGTGCGTAAAGCTACGTCATTAGATACTCTTCTTTTATCGTCTCAATTATCATTGTTAATAGGGGGTATTGCTTATTTCTGTATGACAGTCTGGATGTTGGGTAAGTTTATAGGAAAATTGTCGGTTATTCATATTGTTTTAACGCTATTAGCCGGAATTTTGTTAATAAGGCTTCCGTTTCATTTATGGAGATGGAATGATTCATTAGTAACTTTGCCCGATTTATTAGGGCACTGTTTCGCTATTTTATTAGGTTATATTTTCTTTAAATTTTCTAAAAATAAAAGAGTTAAATATGTAATTGTTATGTTTTCATTATTTATGTATATAGTGGCTTGTTGGAAATATTCATACTGGTTCAATTTTTTGGGAATAAATATACATTGAAAAATTTTGATGCCAGGTTTTTATAAGAGTGTTTTTATTATTTGAATATTGATGTTAAAAAATAAAATACGATATATTTCATTTTTTTATCTATTTGCTCTTTTGGGTGGTGCGATTTTTTTTATCCCTGCTATTTTTGTAAATAGATTCATTTCTGCTCCAGAGTTATGGATGCAAATAGGAATATGTATAGGTGTGTTAGGATATATTTTATTAATTAAACAGAAAATTTTTTTTCCTTCAAAAAAAATTTTCTGTTTAATAATAATGTGGATGATTTATCATATATGGCGTAGTAAGGGGAATGATGATAGTGAAATGTCAATTATGATGTCTGTTGTATTTTTCTTTTTGTCTTATATGATTTTGATAAGAATGGAAAATAGAAAGTATTTGTTTGTTCTTTGTTCTTTATGGACGTTAATACTGACTTTATGGGGAATAGGACAATTTATGAGGTTGTTGCCTTCATATAATAATTCTTTTGTGGTAACTGGCCCTTTTGATAATCCTGCTGGTATCTCAGCTGCATTGGCAATATTGCTTCCTTTTTCATTATATAGGTTTTTACAGAAAAAATACCGTATGATGGCAATAGTTGAGATTTTGTTGATCATTTTTGTTGTTATATTATCACAAGCGCGAGCTGCATTGTTGTCAGTTTTTGTTGTCCTTATTTTATTTTTTATTGATTTCTTTAAAAGGAATAATATAAAATTGAGTATTTATTGTTATGCATTTATACTTGTGATAAGTTTTTTATTATTTATAATTTTATTTTTAGCAAAAGAAGATTCTGCAAAAGGTAGATTATTTATTTGGAAATGCTCAATGGAGTTAATTGTATGTAAACCTGTATTGGGATATGGTAGTACGGGATTTAATGCAAATTATATGAATAAACAAGCTTCATATTTCCTTAAATACCCTAATAGTGAATATGCGATATTTGCTGATAATGTTCGTCATCCTTTCAATGAGTTTTTGAGATGGATGGTTAATTATGGTATAATTGGATTATGCTTAACATTATTATTGATTATTCTTTTATTAAGAATTTCTAAAAAAAATAGATCAGAGGAGATGTCTGCTGTTCGGTTAAGTTTCTTTTCAATAGGAACTTGTGCATTTTTTTCTTATCCATTTTCTTATCCATTTATTAGATATATAATAGTATTATTTTCTGCTTTTGTTTTAGCTACGAATACTCCTCGAAAAGGCCTAATTGTAATTGACGGGTATTTAGCTAAAGGAATAGTCGTTTTGTTTTCGTTTATTTTTTTTGGTATGACGATTTCTCGGGTTTTATATGAACGTGAATGGTGTAAGATAGCATATAAATCATCAAATGGTGAAGCTTTTGAAATGTTGCCTTATTATGACGCATTTTATGTACATTTTCGTTACAAAGATCTTTTTCTTTATAATTATGCTTCCATTCTTAATGTAACTAAAAAATATGAAAAAAGTTTGCAAATAGCACGGGAATGTGAACTACTTTGGATGGATTATGATTTACAAATGTTGATGGCAGATAACTATATCCATTTGAAGCAATACAATAACGCAGAAGATCATTTGGAAAAGGCGGCAGCAATGTGCCCTGTGAAATTTATGCCTTTATATGAATTAGTTAAACTTTATATAAGAATGGGAAAGAATGAAGACGCTCAAGTATTAGCAAGAAAAATATTGAGAAAAAAAATAAAAATACCTTCTTCATATATAAATCGTATTAAATATAAAATGCAAAATTTGGAGAGTTTGTCAAATCATTTACAATGATTATGGTGTATATTATTTTTTAGTAAAAAGGAAACAAATCTTATATATTATATAATTATAAATTTAATCTTTTTTGACATGAAAAAAGTACTTTTTATTTTATTACTAGGAATTAATGTGTTTTTGTTTTCTTGTGATAGTGGTATTTTGTTGGAACAAAGTTACTACAAAAAAGTGGAATACGGAAGAATGAAGTAATAGAATTGATTTACAGAGGTTTCATTTAAGCTGCCGATTCTCTCCAACGCCACCACAATCCTTGCAAAAGCCAAATCAAGACGTCGCTACGTTACTTGTTCGTAACCACACCATATAAGTGACGAAATGGGTAAGAATGGTAAAACAAGACATTGTGATATAGTGAGTTACTGACAACTCACGCAATAAATCCGGTTACGGAAAAAGATTGCGCCGTTCCTCCGTGTTTTGCGTACCGACGAAGGATTCTTCACCGACTAATTTTGAACCTAAAAAAATTAAGGACGATGAAGAGTACATTTTCAGTTATCTACTACCTCAAACGTCAGGTAGTGAAAAAGGACGGGACAGTACCCGTCATGGGACGTATCACGGTGGACGGAAGCCAAACACAGTTCAGCTGCAAACTGACCGTCGATCCCAAGCTGTGGGACACCAAAGGAGGACGTGTCACGGGCAGAAGCACGGCTGCACTCGAAACGAACCGTATGCTCGACAAGATGCGCGTACGCATCAACAAGCACTATCAGGAAATCATGGAGCGTGACAACTTCGTCACTGCGGAAAAGGTGAAAAACGCCTTTCTCGGACTGGAACACCGCTACCACACGCTGTTGCAGGTGTTCCGGCAACACAACGAGGACTATGCCAAGCAGGTGGAGGCAGGCATGAAAGCCAAAGGCACGTTTAACAAGTACAAGATCGTTTACAAGCACCTGCAAGAGTTTCTCACCATCCGCTACCATGTGAAGGACATTGCCCTGAAAGAGCTTACACCCGCTTTCATTTCCGATTTTGAAATGTTCCTGCGCACGGACAAACACTGCTGCACCAATACCGTGTGGCTGTATGTCTGCCCGCTTCGGACGATGGTGTTCATCGCCATCAACAATGAGTGGCTCACGCGCGACCCGTTCCGTGAGTATGAAATCAAGAAGGAGGAAACGACCCGCAGCTTTCTGACGAAAGATGAAATCCGCCTGCTGATGGAAGGCAAGCTGAAGAATGCGAAGCAAGAACTGTATCGTGATTTATACCTATTCTGCGCCTTCACGGGCTTGTCGTTCGCCGATATGCGCAACCTGACGGAAGAGAATATCCGCACCTACTTTGATGAACACGAGTGGATAAACATCAACCGCCAGAAGACGGGTGTGGTGTCCAACATCCGTATGCTCGACATAGCGAAGCGCATCATCGACAAATACCGTGGGCTGTGCGGGGACGGCAGGATATTCCCCGTACCCCACTATAACACGTGCCTTGCCGGAATCCGGACCGTCGCCAAGCGTTGCGGTATCACCAAGCATATTACATGGCATCAAAGCCGCCATACGGCCGCCACGACGGTGTTCCTCTCCAACGGCGTACCTATCGAAACGGTCAGTTCCATGCTGGGACACAAGAGCATAAAGACAACGCAGATATACGCGAAAATAACCAAAGAGAAGCTCAATCAAGACATGGAGAACCTTGCCGCGAGATTGAACCAAATCGAGGAATTTGCAGGTTGTACCATCTAAAACAGAGAAGCCATGAAACGTGACATAATCATCATTGAGGACAAGGCGGTCAGCGTAACCGGTAACGATGTATGGATGACCGCCGGAGAAATCGCCGGACTGTTCCACACAGGTGTCCCGGCAGTGAACGCCGCCATTAAAGCCATCCTCAAAGCGGACGTGTTGAGTGACTACGAGGTATGCCGCTACATTCAACTTGAAAACGGTCTGTATGCGGATGTTTACTCGCTTGAGATCATCATCCCCGTCGCTTTCAGATTGAACACCTACTGCACGCACGTGTTCCGCACGTGGCTGGTGTGTAAAGCTCTCTCGAAAGAAAAGCGACAGGCATACGTGATGTTCATACAGAACGGGAAAGCCGGGTATTGCTGAACACGCATACGTGCCAACAAAAAGGAAACGGACAGCCTAATTTGAGTTGTCCGTTTCCTTTTTGTTCGTTTTCATGCTTCCTTTATTCTATTGGCTTGCGGTAATTCGCCTCCAGCAGTTCACGCAATCCCGATTCGGGGTAAAGCACTTTTCCTCCTAAAAGGATGAAGGGCAACACCCTGTTGTTGCGGTATTCCTGCAAGGTACGGCGGGTCACACGGAGGAACCCCGCCACCTCAAGCAGGAAG
>OBWB01000344.1_pt1 | contig 33315 bp, 22 predicted proteins | sample 1476261 | NCBI WGS metagenome assembly OBWB01 (sample SAMEA2580038, study PRJEB22360) | human gut metagenome | biome: human gut; feature: human-associated habitat; material: faeces | place: Denmark | collected 2008/2010 | reverse complement strand
GCAGTACAACGGTTTTCAAGACCGCCGCAATCGACCACTCTGCCACCTCTCCAATGCCTTTGTCCTTCAAAAGCGATGCAAAGGTAGTGATTAATTCTGTATTCGCAAATATTCTTTGATGAATTTATTAAGAACCTGTCTGGATTTTCTGATAAAAAATATTATTATATTTTTTTTGTATTTTCTTCCGGTCTATATATTGCTGGTGGTATCGATACAGTTCCTCTTTGTAGAGGATTTAGAATTCAGTTTTTTGAGAGGTGAAATGACTATTCTTGTAAATTTCTCTCGGGCTTTATCCTGAAAAATTCAGATAGGCTCTAAAGATGAGAAATGTTTTATTTATTGTTCTTCCATCGTTTAAAAGGATTGCGGATAAGATTTGAATTATAAAAACGGGCATCGTCGGTTACTTCTTGCCCGATCCAATCAGGTTTAGTAAAAAGAGAATCTTCTGTAGGGAGTTCGATTTCGGCCACTGTCAATCCGGCATTTTCTCCCATAAACTCATCGATTTCCCAGATTATATTATCTGCATCAATATATCTGTATCTATATTTTTCGATAATCGGTTTTAAACATAAATTGTCCAATATTTCCTCTGCTTCCGTGACCGGTATCTCGTATTCATATTCTTGTCGCGAGCATCCTGTAGTTTTTCCTTTTATAGTTATAAAGCCCCTATTCCCGGCAATGCGGATGCGGACAGTACGCTCTTTATCGACTGATAAATAACCTTGTTTGTAGTAAGTTTTAGAACTGTTTTCACGATATTTATATTTATCTCCATTTACGAGGAATTTCCGTTCAATTTCTTTTCCCATTTCCAATTAAATAAAATCTTTTGTAAAGATAAAATACTTGTAAGTCAAAATGTTCTAAACGTTTGATTTTTGAATTTAAACTTTGTTAAACATTGCGAGTGAAATCTTTAATGCAATATTCAACGTTAATATTTTATCTAAATTTGCGCCTCGGATAGTAATCGAGAGACATGAGTAAAAGAATATATATAATCTCCCTTTTTTGTATCTGTTTTTTGTTCCCTTATAAAGCCGTTGCTCAATCTACTGTAATAACCGGGATTGTTACCGATTCGGTTACGAATGAACCTCTGCCTTACGTGTCGGTTTTTTTGAAAGGTCCTCAAGTTGGGGTAACGACAGATGATGAAGGGCGTTTTTCTATAAAAACTTCTTCTGCGTTTTCTAAGATTATTTTTACTTCTTTGGGTTATCGAGGGAAAGAGATATCGGTAAAACGTGGAGGAACGCGTACTTTAGAAGTCAAGTTGGTACCTTCGACCTATGATGTAAAGGAAGTGATAGTAAGACCTAAAAGAGAGCGTTATAAAAGGAAAGGAAATCCGGCGGTAGATTTTGTCAAGAATATCATAGAACGGCGTGATCAAAATTCTCCGGAAAACCACGATTATTATAATTATGAACAGTATGATAAACTGACATTGGCCTTGAATGATTTTTCTGAGGAGCAAAAGAAGAAGTGGTTGTTCAAGAAATTCCAGTTTATTTTTGATTATGTAGATACTTCGGAGGTCTCCGGAAAACCGATACTGACGGTTTCGATCAAAGAAAAAATAGCAGAAAACCACTATCGAAAGAGTCCTACCAGTCATAAACAACAAGTGACAGGGATAAAAAGAGCGGGTATAGACGAGATGTTCAACCAGGAGAGCCTACAACAGTTCTATGATGAGGTGTTTAAAGAGGTTGATATTTTCGGCAATGATGTAACTATGTTGTTGACACGCTTTGTCAGCCCTTTGTCAAATATAGGACCGGCTTTTTATCGTTATTATTTGATGGACACCATACAAATAGAAGGTGAAAAGTGTGTCGATTTGGCATTTGCTCCTTTTAACTCCGAATCTACAGGATTTGTCGGACATTTGTATGTTACGTTAGATTCTACTTATTTTGTTAAAAAAGCAAAGCTTACAGTTCCTAAAGCCATTAATTTGAATTATGTGGAGAATCTTGTTATTTCTCAGGATTTTAAACGATTTCCGGATGGCACTCGTATCAAGACAAAAGATGATGCTGTTGTAGAATTTAGAATATTGCCCGGTACGCAGGGACTGTATGCCCGACGTCTGTCTACTTACACAAAACATAATTTTTCACCTCCTGCCGATATGTCTATCTTTAGTAAGGAAGGGCGTGTGATTGTTGATGAAATGGCGGAGGTAAAGCCCGAAGCTTTTTGGATCGATAATCGGCACGTAGCAGTGAAGTCGAAAGAAAATGCAGTCGATAAGTTGCTGGTCCGTTTACGGGAAGTGCCGGTGTTTTATTGGACGGAAAAGGTTATATCTATTCTGATTTCGGGATATATCGAAACCTCAAAGGAGAGTAAATTCGACTTCGGACCGATGAATACGACGATCAGCGGTAATTCTGTAGAGGGTGCGCGTTTTAGAGTAGGAGGTCTGACTACGGCAAATTTGAATCCGCATTGGTTCGGTAACGGTTATCTTGCATACGGAACTCGGGATAAGAAATTCAAATATAAGGCCGAGTTGCAGTATTCTTTCAATAAGAAAAAATATCATCCGGGAGAATTCCCTATACATTCTATCCGGTTGATGCATAGCTATGACATTAATCAGCTCGGGCAACATTATTTATATACCAACAAAGACAATGTATTTCTGGCATTAAAACGTATGGAAGATGTTCGCTCTACCTATTTGCGGAATACCGAGTTAGGATATTTGCGTGAACATAAGTTCGGATTTTCATACGGTTTGGATTTGCGCTATAAGACAGAAGAGGCAACGAAATGGGTACCGTTCAAACCGTTAGCAGGAAATGAATTTAAAAGATATTCCGAAGCTGAAGCTGAAATAAAATTGCGTTATGCTCCGAATGAAAAATTTTATCAGACGAAAGGTCAACGTTATCCGATTACAAAAGATGCACCGGTATTTACATTATCTCATGTCGTGGGATTGAAAGGTGTCTTTGACAGCAAGTATAATTATAATCGCACCGATTTCAGTGTAAGAAAAGCATTTTGGTTTTCAGCGTTCGGCCATTTGAATGTTATGCTTCAGGCCGGAAAAGTTTGGAATAAAGTTCCTTATCCCATGTTGATCATACCGAATGCCAATCTTTCCTATTTAATCCAACAAGGCTCTTATTCGTTGATGAATCCGATGGAATTCATAAATGATTCGTATGCGTCATGGGATTTGACCTATTTTGCTAACGGTATATTATTCAATCGTATTCCGTTGGTTAAGTATATGAAACTTAGGGAAGTGATTTCTTTTAAAGGCATGTTCGGACATTTATCCGATAAAAATAATCCGGCATTACATCCCGATTCCGATTTTTTATGGGCTTTCCCGTCGACAACCCGTATGATGGATAAGAAGACCCCTTATATGGAGTTTGGAGCTGGTCTCGACAACGTATTTACGATATTGCGGGTCGAATATGTCTGGCGTTTGACTTATCGTAATCATCCCGGAATAGATCGTTCGGGAGTGCGCATTGCCATGCATTTCTCGTTTTAAAAAATACGTATGCTCCCATTGTATATAATGGGCATACGCATTTTTTAGTCCGACTTCTACTTGATCACGTATTAATTCTGACTCTCTGTGGCATATTGGTAGTCATAATGTTCTAACAAATTCCCTTTGTGATCTTTTATATCGGTTAACCGTCCGAACGGATCGTATATATAAGATGTTTTTATACCTCTCGGATCGATTTTAGAAATGATGCCGATCCCCGGTTTATAGGAATAAGTAGTTATCAATGCTTCCGGTAAGTCGTCCCGAAGGTTGTTGATTACCTGCCATTGACTGACGGAGGGGATATTCCGAGAGCCGATTTGTTCCAGTGTCTGGGATGATATAATATGACTGAATCTTTCGTATGTCACATTTTTTATTTCCGCAATCGGATATTGATAATTATATCCCCATATATAAATAGCTTCCGGTTTGCCGTCTTTTTCTATATATGTCGGATTCCCTAAAGGAGTATAGTGAGAATATATGATTCTCGGTTCCAGGTTATTTGCATTTTTCCCTATATAGGTTTTACTTAAGTTTATACCGTCATATTCATGTTGTATTATTTGTATAACATTGTCATTTACGTATTTGGTTGTACGTATTACCGGGTATATATGATGTTCTATCAGTTGACTATAATCACCTTGTATATCGTCCGGATATTCATAAGTAGTTTTGTGTATATCGCCGTTGCTGTTTATCATACTTGTTTCGATGACTCTGTTTTTATCATCATATTTATAACTTGTTTCGATATCCATCAGATTGTTGTTACTCGAGCCATCTCCTTTAGATTTGATTTCTTTTATTACATAAGGACAGAATGTATATATTTTTTGAGTACTTAGCCTCCAGAAATTCAGACCACGAGGACTTGGTAAAACTTTCTGTACTATGGATTTTATATAATTGTCATATCGGGTTGTGTCGTTATTGTATTGATATTCTATCTTTGAGTCGATATTTCCTGTACTTGTATAGTGCGTGACACTTTTTAATAGGCCTCTTTCTAACTCATCAGAGGTATAAGGTTCATCCAATGTTAGTCCTAATATATTCTCAATTCTAGCTATGGCTGGTTCGTCCATGAAATTTTCATGGTTAGTATAAGTATATATCGATTTACTTCCGTTAGAGAAATGTTCGATTACTCTGGAATAGGTTACCGGAGCTCCGCTTGAGTTGTTTAGAGGATTTAATAAATTTTCTGAAATTTGTAGAATTTCCAACCTGCCTCTTTCATGTGTTTTTTGATTAAACCATCCTTTTCCTATCTCTTTGAATTCATATATATTTTTAGTGAGTCCTCTTGCCCAAAAAGTTGGTTCAATTGATAAAATTCCACTTGAAGTTCCATCTTCCAATTCATAAGAGAAAGTTCGTATTATATCATTTCCATCAGAATCCGTATTAGGAGTATCTGTTATTTTTTTTATACGGAGTCCTCCACAAATTCCGATTTGAGCTCGCAAACCGCATGCTTGAAAATCGTATATTGTATCTCTATCTTCAATAATATAATTAAAGATAGGAAATTTTTTCATTACTTGAGAATAAACATGTGGTTCATATTCGAAAGTTGTATATCCTCCTGTAGGATAATAAATTCGCGTTAGTATTTCAGCATCCATAACTTCCGGATTAGGTTGCCTTATCCGTTCTATGGCGGTAGAATCATCTATATTTGCCATATATCCATTTCCATAGTATGTATTGTTGAAATATCCCCATTTGTCCGATTTTTTTGCATTGTAGGGGGGTAATTTCGTTTGATTATATTGGAATTGGTAACGATATTTTGTTTCTTTTGTTTGAGGGAAAGAGGTTTCTAATGACTCCAATTTTAACCTTTCAGATTCATTCTCGATATAGTTGAACTTCACATTCATTTTGTTCTTTACTATTATATTGTCTAATTTTAGAAAAGCACTTTTTTCGATTAGTCCTATATCGTCTAAGATTGTATTTCCATATTTCGATGCAAATATTTTGAGATTATCTCTATCTTTATTACTATATTGATATGTGAGTTCATTTGATGTAGAAGTTGAGAAATCTATGGTATCATGGTTGGATGTTATGATTTTCTTTAAATAAGAAGGATGTATAACCATAAAATTGTCATCATATTCCGGATCTGGATAATGGGCGTTCGGATCGTTAATAACTTTATATCTATATCCGCATTTCTGGTTGATTAGCGCATCGGTGCTTCGGTCATAGAAGAAGTGAATATATTCTCCATGCGGACTTTCGATGGAGGTTAGGTTCCATGTGGTTGGAGTTGTGGTGTACCCGCTTCCTGCAAGAGCTGATGTATAAGCGATAGATGCTTGTGTAGGGTCGTTATAACTCCCGTAACCTGTTGCTCCGAAAATATATTTTATGCCGTTGGATGTTGTAATGGTAAACTGAATAAAAGGTTTGGTTACATCGACTGTTGGACCCTCTACGAGAGAATCATTATTGAAAGTTGTAAATGATTGAATATCACTTTGATATAATTCATATTCTATTTTTAAGTCGATCGGTTGTTTGCTTTGCACTTTAGTAACAGTTGCTCCTGTTTGGGGATCATTGGTGAAAAAGAAACTTCCTCCTATACCGGAAAAGTTAAATATAAACTCGTCCGGTTCTGTATCATAGTGAAAATGTGCGGCATCATTTAAAATAGTAACTAATGAACTTTCTGCAGTCCAATTGTCTATGTTTAATAAACTGTTTTTATAGAAGAAGCCATATTGGCTACTTTGATAAAGATCTTTATAATAAAGAATAATATCTCGTTGTAATGCTTCATCTTTTTTCCCTTTTACAATTCTGGTTATACTGCCTCCGGCTTGTAAATTCCAGCCCAAACCTACCCAGCCGGGGTGTTCATCGGTTTTATTCCCTCCGGAATGATATTGTAAAACGATCGGGACTTCGATATCTTGTAACTTGATTGTATATATAGGTATAGATATGTTGACCAATCCGTTATAGTAACTTACAGGTATTTGCCCGTATTTCCCTAACGAGGCTGCATTGGGTGTCGGGAAATCTATTGTTTTAGCCCCCATCATTTCAGGAAATAGAGGTTCTGTCTGAGCATGGATATTGATACTTATTAGAAATCCGATAAATAGTGTTGTGATGTGTTTCATGTCGTTCTTATTTAGGGGTGTCAATGTTGGGTTTAAAATAAAAAGTTATTCGTTTATGGATTATCTTCTAATTGATTTCAATAAGCTTTTTGTCCGTTTACTTTTAGCACTATGGTATCGTATTCTGATACCGGACTTTTGAATAGCGAATCAAGATACGCATGGTTTTCCGAATAGGTTTTGTTTAATAGCCTTATGTATTTGAAGATTTCGTCTTGTTTGGTATTATTTTTTATCATGCAATTGATCAATGGGATAAGACAATCAAAATATTCACCATACATATTCAATAAAGAGACCTTTTTCTTTTCGATAATACCGAGATTGGTAATTCCGAAAGCGGAATAGATAAAATAGGACAAGTTGCTTTTGGGGGAGAACCGTTTAATTTTACATTGGGATATATCGAAAACCTGCTCGCGTTCCCTTTCAATTTCCCTTGTACATTTTGGCCCTATATAGAAGGAATGAGATCTATCCACATACTCATTTCTTTTAGCGATTGAAGCTAAATAAGATAGATATTCTAAAATCAGTTTGTCCGGAATGTTGTTTCTTTTGAAATAATCAAAGAATATTTCCACGTTTTTTTCTAAGGGATCATGCATATTTATTAGTTGAAAAGATTTTTTTTCAATGATGATGAAGTTAACATATTCTGGGCTTGCATAATAATATATCTGATAAATGCCAATATCGGATTGTTTCAAATATTTTTGGGTTACAGGATCAAAGAGGTAATCTATACGCTCTTCATAATTGCATTGTTCAGTCTTTTTTTGGAAAGCGAATACCGCATTGTAGATGCTGTCCAATGGGATGTCCGTCGCTTTTGCGGATAAAGCGAGACATGTAAAGAGGATAAGAATAAATGCTTTCATATTATTTTGAGTTGGTTTGATCAATCAAATACAATATAGATATTAGAAATTATTAATCCGGCCGAAATTCAGTTCTTCCTCGTTTTCATAACTCTTCCGTCAGCGGATTGTTTTCTAAGGTGATTTCTATGGAGTCCCGATTAAATGTGGTATCCTTAAGTTCTGCCGCATGTTGCAGTTCATCTTTGGGAAACCAAGAATAGTATCCTGTATATTTACGTATCAGATATACGAGTCTGTTATTTTTATTTTGCATGACACGGTTTTTATAAATAGTATTTAAGGCAAGGTCATTAACCGTAATAGAGTCTCGTATTCCGTTTTTTTTATAGACCAGAATTGCCATACGGGCATCTAAATAATCCAATGAATCCGGTAAACCTTTTTGCGGATGTAGTTTTGTCAGTTCAGATTCTATTTCTTTTAATTGATCGCAATCCCTAATCATTGTATCTTTTACGAAGCTTCTGGTGTACTGACATTTGGCGTTCGGTATATTCATTACTGTTTGCCAAGAACATTTTGCCGCCTGTTTGCTGTAAATAAAAAATCTATATTTAAAATATACAACCTTGATAGAATCCAGATTGCTATTACAATATGCTTTTTCCATATCGTGTTTTTGAGAACTGTTACATTCGGTAAGCAGGAGCTGTAATCCCAATAGAAAGTAAAAAAAGTTTTTCATAATGTTTTATCTGTTTTTATTTTATTCCGCTTTAGGTACTTTTGCTTCGTATATGATACTTCCTCCTCTATACATATCTATTATACCTAAATTACTCATTTTATATACTGCACGTAATTTCCCCAATCTGTAATTTGTCCCTGCAGGTTTTTCATAGATATAAAGGGTGTCATTTCGTAATATTTTGTTATAATACGAATAATGTATGGGTTGAATTTTTTTTGAAGTATAATAGGGATATTTTTCCGAATAGTGGGATATGAAATTTTTTATACTATCCAGCCGGTTTGATTCGGAAATTCTAAAAGTGTCGGGAACGGAAATATAAACTTCATTATTACGTGTATGTCTGGTTAAAGAATTTGATTCAAGTATGAAGTTTTCGATTTCGTATTCGTATTCCCAAATCGTGTCGTTTTGTATATATCTTTCGGTATATATTGGAATAGTATCACATAGGGTAAAATAATATAGAATCGGGTCGGTTTGGTATTTTTTTAGGTTATACCAATATTCCCCTTTGTTTATATATACAATGGATTGATTTTGGGTTGTATCGGCGAAGCACAAAAGTACCCGTATGGTGTCGTCATTTCTTTTCACCATAGCATAGGGTAGCGATTTCTTTTCGGTTATTCTGAAAGGGATCTCTTTCATGGCATACTCGTCGAAGGTTTTATATACTCTATAAGTATCTTGCTTGTATCCTGAGCATGCAGATAAAGCTAAGATTGTCAGTGCGATAATGGTGTTTCGGGTTTTCATTGTTTTGTGGGGTTATTTGAATAAAGCGATATCAATATCATAATAAATGCTCTTATATTCTTCAAACTGAATACCAAATTCTCCTAAATTTCCGAGTTTTAGAACATCTCTCAGTTGTCCTATTTTGTAGTGGTTTGTATCTGATTTTTCGTAGATATATAATGTGTCATTTATTTTTATTTTGTTATAGTACCTGTAAGAAATATTGTTACCTAAAACATTGTATTGCATGTAATTGAATTTATTTTGATAATTGAAAAATAAGTTTTTTAATTCTTTAAAAGATATTTTCTGTAAGAATTTATCAGATAGATTAAATAGTATTTTATTATGTCGAGTCTCGAATTCCAATGTTGGAAATTTATACAGGCTATCATTTATCGTATAATACTCGTAGGTCATAATCGTATCATTATATACATAGCGTTTTTGTGTTTTCCAAATAGGTGTATTCAAGTCTGTTTGGGACATTGGAATTTCTCGTTTCATTTCACTATACCAATAATTCCCTTCATTCGTGTAAATACGAGTAAAACTTTTATCTTTCTCAATTCCCAATATTGAGACATAAAGAGAGTCTTTATGTCTTTTGAGAAATATATATGGACCTTTGTCTTTTTTTATATCATAATATTGAGTCCCTTTTAATGAATATTCATCCAAAGAATAAAATGTATTTTTCTCCTTTTTACAGGATGAGCAAAGTAGTAGAATGATAAGTGTGAAATATTTCATATAACTTGTGTTTATTTGATTGGGAAACCTATTTCTCTATATATGATTTTTTTGAGAGATTTTGATAAGTTGAATGTCATTCCGTTTTTTAAAACGAAAAACCGATCAATATATACTTCTGATAATAGTTTGTTATCATTCCAAATTTCCATTTTAATTCGTATGTCTAAAGAAGTACAGGGTTTAAAGATCCTCAAATTATTAAGTTCAAATATGATTTGGGCTATATCTTTTTTATCAGATATTTTTTTTGTTTTGATTTCTTCTTTAAAGGTTGATTCAAACTCTGTATTGGAAATTGTATAAGCGAAATCAGTGTTAGGATCGACATAGGAAATATCAATATGGCTCACTTTTTGACAAAAACAAGAAAATGAGATTAATAAATAAGATATTAATAGTAGTGTTTTCATGATGTTTTTATTTAGGCTTAGCAATGACGTTAATTTCAAATTTGGATTTGGTTGATATAGGAGATTTTGTATAATATCTTATTCCTTCATGATCTGTACGAGTTATTTCTCCTTTTTTTATTTCTCCATGTTTTAATGCTGTTTCTTGTTCACTACCTGTTATTACTCTTTTTTCTTCTTTATTTTTATATCTTATATCACTACTCTTTAAATCTTCTCTTTTTTGTATGGGATGAATATATTCTTGTAAAGCATGATCTGCTTCGTGATTAAGGACTGTTGCAGGAGAAATGATAATATTATTATTTGTGAGTACTCCCAAATTAGGATCCCATTCTATTGTATTAGTTTTAGGGTTGAAACTTGATTGTCCTTTTTTTTCGGAAATATAAATAATTTCAGGTCTATCGTTTATTGCTTTTATAATTCCACTTGATCCCATTCTATTCATAAATTGGATAGTTAAACTAAATTTAGTTTTGAAATTTTCTGAAACCCCGTTGGCATATAATAGTTTCATCCCGTCCGGATCGATATAATTTACCGGATCTCCGCCACAATAAATATAAGGACTTAGATCATAAAATTCTTCGGTTTTGGGGTCGGGAGTGGTAAATCGGACAGTCAGGCGGGGATCATACCAACGTGCAGAATAATCGTACCAACCTAATCCGTGCATGGTTTCGTGTTCTTTCCCGTTATACCGTTTACGGTCATCGGTTTGCGGTTCAAGTCCGTCGATATCCCCGTGCATGGCTCCTTCGGGATAGTAATCGTAGTTATAACATAGCCGGTTGCCGTTCAGCACGGCACGTATATTCCCCTGATGGTCGTGAATATACTGGTAAAAAGTATATTCAGGCTCGCTACCGTTTCCTTTACCGACTTTTATATAACCGTCGGGTATATATATTTTGCTTAATGCTCCGTTCTCATATAGATAATTCCCGCAATAGTCGGTACTGTCGGTATATTGCATATCGTTTTCTGAAACGGGCATCGTATTTCCTACAGGAACAAAAAGGTTGTGAGCCGAAGTTCCGTAACGGGCCTTTAATTTCCGACCGACGGCATCATACGAGAAACCGATGTTCAGACCTTTCTCTTTGAAAGAGATATTATTCGGCAAATTGAGAATATTATAATCGATGTTATCTATACTCCGGTTTTTGTCCTGTACCAGATTGCCATTGTTGTCATAAAAGAATTCCGTTTCTTCCTCCACCATATTTCCGATATTTATATCGTATATGCTGTCGGGTTGTTGTACCGATTTGAGTTGATTCCCGTTATGGGTAAAAGTCAGGTGGTTTATATACCCGTATTTATCTACCCAAGCCTGTGATCCGTCATCATACGTGAATAACTCTTTCCCGATTATGCCTTTTCGTTCGAGATGCGTAATATTGCCGTTTCTGTCATGTGTATAAGATGTCGAGTAGAAATTCAAAGAGTCTGGAGTAAAACCGGCTGATGTCAACCAGCCTCTATTGTTATAGGAAAAACCGTAACTCTGTTTTTCGGGGCGGGATGCAGAAGTCCATGCTATGGAAGCTATGTTTTTGTATCGATATCCTATTTTTTCTGAAAAATAGGGAGCTGCGTTCAATGTATCTATTCGGTTTATGATATCATAATGGTAATTTATGCTGACATTGTCTGTCAGTTCTTTGTTTTTTACTTGTCCCAGTTCGTCATAAGTTATTCGGTTTATCTGCTTTTCGGCAAGATTATCGATTTGCAGTTTTATTCCGGTCGGTCGTTCTGCATTATCATACGTATAGGTATAAATCTCTTTTACCGGGTTATTTAAAATAGAGGAAGAATGTGATTTTTCTATCCTTACGGGTTTTCCGGTAAAAGAATATTCTGTGTTTGTAATATCGTAACCGGTTAAGTGATTATTAGACCGGGTCTGTATTTCACGACCTTTCCGGTCATAATAATGTACGGTGACTTTATTGGGAACAGATTTGTCGAAAGAGGCGACAATGCTGCCTGTAAGCAACCCTTGACTGTCGGTGTGGATTTTATCTCCGGTAGTTTGCGAATCGTAAGCCAATCGGTTGCTATGTGAGTCTGTCAGCTTGAGAAAATTGTAATTATCGTAATAGTTTATCGTCAGAATGTTCAGGTCGCCCATCGGACACTCGTTGCTGTATCCTCCGTATTCTCCGGAATTTCCTGTAAATATTTCCGATACTAACATGTCAGCATACACAGTTCGCAGTTTGGCTACACTCCGGTTGTCGGTTAAAGTTCCCGTTAAGAGAGGACGTGATAAATTGTCGTATTTGACGAAGCTCCATTCGTTCCGTTCGCGCTGGTTACCGTCTTGAGTCAATATGGGGCGGTCGGCTTTGTCATATATAATGTATATAGGTTCGGCACCGGGCAGTTTTTTCTTGATCATCCGGTTTCGGTGGTCATATTCGTAAATATAGGCATATAGATCGAGAGGGTTTCCGGTAGAAAGGGTATATTCCGTACCGGTCATTTTTTCGACAGCAAGAGGAGGAAGTACATATCTTAGATTTCCGTACTGATCATATATGAAATAGGTGTCATAATTTCCCTGAAAGATATCCGGGTATCGAATAAGTACGGTTCTTCCCGTTTTATCCGTGAAATTGTAAGTTTCTGTCAGATTATCGAAAACGTTTTTATTCAATAAAAGATTGGCATCATAAGTCCCGTTCTTTTTAATTCCGTTATTTGTTATTTCGTATTTATTGACTGTTTCATCAGGAAGCCATAGCCCGTTTAAGGTATAATCTTCACTGTATCTGCCTAAATCTTTGGGATACTTTATCAAATGGCAATGGCCTAATGGAGTATCGTCATAAATTTTTTCCGTATATGGTTCTTCTTCATTGTGGAATGATTGAGCAACAGAAACAAATCCCTGAAAGTAAGCCCCATTATTGGAGGGGACAGGTGTTTTTACCCATTCTTTGACCGCATTTCCCATATTGTCGTATTCTATGGTGGAGATTAAATCCGCTCCCGAAGGGGATATGTTCTTTTCTATGTTTTGAATGATCCTTCCGAGCCCGTCGAAATATTGTATATTGGTCAAGGAATTATCGCTTGTAATGTGTATAGATTCAAGATCTTTGCTCTCTTTTGTCATTATAACGGAAGTTATCGCATTTTTTCCGGTGTAATTTATCGGAAGATTTATCTCGGGACTCTCGTCCATCGACGGTATATTCTCATCGGACGGATTGAGATCGAAATAAAGAGACAGAGGCGATACCTGTCCGTTTTTGAAAAATGAGGCAAAAAATTTGCTGGATCCATTTTTTACTAAATTGTTGCAGCGTTGTACAGATCGGCATGAATTGATATCGGAAGAGGTGTTGAGAGAGAATAAAACGGAGTCTTTCTTCATATCTATCTGGTCGACACACTTGTCTTTCCAGTCATACAATTTGATATCCGGGACTTTATCGGTCATTAAGAACGTATTTCGGTATATGACTATACGCTTTTCGTTTTCTTTCAATAGTGGAAATATATCTGTTATCTGAAACTGATTATCCTGTCTGTATACACTGAGGAGCATCCCTTTGGGGGGAATGATCAAGGTATCGGGGAACTGAAATTCTTCGTTTAAGAATTCAGACTTTACTTTCCAGTCTTTCATTTCGATCGGTCTTTCCGTCGGATTATAGAATTCGATAAACTGTCCTTGATTATTTGCCGCAATTGAAGACGGTATGCTGTGAAAAATTTCTGTAATTAACAGGTAATCGTCAGGATAGGAGAACCCGAAATCTACCTTAACCGTTCCCTTGTTGGTAATGTCTTTTTCCAGAATCAAATAGTAATCTCCTTCTTTTAGAATAACTTTGAGGTTATTGTTTTTTTTTACAAATAATTGTCTCAATGTGTCATTATACATATACATGTTTACAGCTTGGCTGGTCTTTATAGAAACAGGGACTCCTTCACCTCTGTCTATATTGATTTTGAATTTGGCATCTTTCAGTCCGTTATTATTGTAATCACTGTTACAGGCATCGAATAAAATAGTTTTGTTGTCATAGCGACTTATGTATATCGGGTTATACGTAGGTGGAGTGTTTTGAGTATAATACCCGTAAAAGTAAATGTTTATGAACCCGTCATAAATGTCCGGTTCATTACTTTCTGTAACGATGTAGTAAGTTCCGGGGGGTAAGACTTGGTCGAAAGTATTTGTTTCTGTAAATATCGGATTTTCAATGTTATTTTCGGAGTACGCCCGGATACATGTATTTTTACTTGTAGAAGATTCGGTTATAAAGTCTGTTTCGAGATGTATTTTCATAGGAATATTGCCTGAGATATTTATTTTATAAACAATATCTCCGCAATCAGGGTTCGTTCCGGGAAATGTACTGGTATAATTATAGGTATTGTATTGTTTCGAGGAGAAGAGTCCCTCTTTTATCTCTTCGATGTAAACCGGTTGTTCATATCCGTTTATTCCGTCTTGCGGACAAAACTTTTCGGCTCGCACTGCTGCCGTTATCGGATAAGGAGCAATCTGCGTATCTATATATAACCGTATTTTGTACGGGTAATATGCTTCTAAGATGCCGGTTATCTCCGGAGCGTAACAGGTGCGGCTCATTTCACTTGTCGCAATCACTTCATCTCCTTTTCGGATCTCTATTCGTGTAATGGCATAATCGGTAGAACCGCACATGTCGATTTTGATACCCATTCGCCGGTTGGCCGTAACGGCTATTTCGGTGATATTGTCGAAAGGATCTTCGTTGATGGTATATACCCCTTGACAAATTTCTCCGTAATTATTGAATGTATAGGATGCTATATCGATCGATATTCCGTATTGTACGGATAGAAAAAATGTAATGACACCTAAAATACATCGTTTCATGGCATGATACTTTAAAATAAAACAGAGGTTATATGTTTTTAGAGACTTTTTAAAACAGTCCGTTTTTCTATATAATTCCCGAAAATTAAATGTATATGATATTCTCCGGGTTGATATTCTTGCATATCGATTTGTCTTGTATGATTTCCGGTGGGTAATGTTTCTTGTGATATTATTTTTATTAGTCTGAATCCTGAATCATATAAATATACCTGAACCGGAGTTTCTTTTTTTAAATGATATTCGATTTTTAAGAAATCTTTGACCGGTTGAGGATAAAGTCTGATATTTTCGACCCATTCGTTATATTCGGAATCTTCTTCTTTTGATGCCGCTATGCTATCTGCCAGTGCTTTTTCAAAGGCCATTTCTTGTAATTCTTTTTCATTTATCGGGTCTGGATTCATATTTGCATTTTCTTCCGGAGGAAAATAGAAAGATGAGTAATATATGTTTTTGCGGGAAGGGTGTATGATTTGAGTTTGTATTGTTTCGAATACAGGATACCGATACCCTCTGGCAAACCATGTATAAGTTTGTTTTTGTATAGAATATTTGTTGGTATCGGTTTGTTGTAAAATCGTTTTATTATGTAACCGTAAAACAGATAATGTATCTCCTTCCGGAGTTATTAGTTTTCCGAAAGCATCAGCTGTCGTTTCTGAATTTCCCGAGATATGCAATGGTAACTTTCCGCAATAATTACCTTTTGCTGCGAGTGGAGAATTGATACTGTCTTTATAATTAAACGGATAGGTCAATTTCAATTCCGGTAAAGTGTAAATCATGCGGGTCGTACCGTTTACATATTTGTCGAGAAACAGGGAATCGCGTGTAATCCTGTAATAATAAGAGGTATTATGGGCGTTCTCTACATAACCGGCTGTATCGGTTTCATTTTCCCGGTATCTGATTTTGTAATTGTCGTCCACTATTTTTAGACTACTGTAATCCCAGAGAATATTTTCACCTGAATTTCCCGGATCTTTATATTCTACTTGCCATTTTAAAAGCCTGTCACCCCATCGGCATTTGTTATGGCTGAGTTTGATGATAGGAGTTTGAGCGAATAGAGATGTTGCAAATCCTACCGTAATAAGCAGTACGATTCCTTTCATGGCAGATTTTATTATATAATTTATGTATATCTATGCTTGAATAGTGAATATCGGGTACTTATTATACAACTATTTAGCAAATATAATCAAAAAAAATAAGAATTGATATGGAAATTGTGTGAAAAAAAATCAACTAAAAAAAGTGTAAAAACCGCTCTTGTGATGATTTTTACACTTTTTAATTTATTTAAGTTCGTGAGAGTTTTTTATTGGAGAATATTATTAAGTCACTTTTGTGTCTTCTTCGGGTTTATGACGATGTGGCGGTATCGGTACAGTTTTCCTCTAAAGAGGGAAGCTGAATGTTCATGTAGATTTCTCTCAAAACTAATCCGAGTAAAATTTAAACAGACTCTTAAGCTATGGCGCAAAAATAAAAGGGAAGACTTTATCGGTTACTTAAGTCTATTTAAATGGCAATTAAAAAACGGCTTAATACGAAGTTGTTGCTGAAATTTGTGAGGTAGACGAAACTTTTTTCAGCGGTTGGGGAATTGTGCTTGAATATAAAAATCGGTGCAGCCCAGAATATCATATGTTGAAATAGACTACACCGATTTTTATGAAATGATTATTTATTTAAAATAACCTACCGGATGATTTAAAAAAGGAGTCTGATCTCCCGTAAGTTTCAATGCCTTTTTTAATGCTGCTTTATCCATACTTCCGCGTGGAACGGTTGCCATACCTGTTCCTGCGCAAAATAGCGATATATTTTGAGATACTATTCCGGCATCCATTGCTCCCCAGTCGCTGCTTGTATCAGATACTAAAATGAGACATACCGGCGCTTTCAGAGGCCTTACATCTCCGGAGCTGACGGGTTCGAGTGTATTCTTTTGGGGATTATATAAGTAGCTTCCGTCTGCTGTACAAACATATACTTTTATATCTTGTTTGTTCATTGCCGATGGAGCCGTTCTTTTCCCCGATTCAGGGCGGTTGATACCGTTTGCCGCCCAGCAAAGATCTGAAAGATCTTTAAGACTTAGCTCTTTTGTAGAGAATTCCCGGGTAGATTTTCTGTTTTTTAGTGCTGTCATTACGGCATCCCCCCGTTGCGTGTCCGGGTCATTCAGTTGTATTGTTTTGAGTTCTTTAGCTTGAGCGCATCCGCAAGCTATGATTCCGCAAACCGTAATAGATAATAATAAATTTTTCATTGTGAAGTATTTTTAAAGAAATTCTAATTGTTTATTTATGAATAAAATTTCGTCATTTGATAAATGCACGTCGGCGGCTCGGGCATTGGGGATTGCCTGTTCTTTGTTACGAGCTCTGGCTAAAGCAATGGTAATGCCCGGGTGATCGATTGTCCAGCGTAGTACAAGTTGAGAAAGGGTAATGCTTTTTTCATCGGCAATCGGTTTTATTTTCGCTAAAAAAGCGTTGGTTCTGATAATACTGTCATCTGTGAAATACGGATTGGTTTTTCGGTGGTCTCCTTTTTTAAAGTTTTGTCCCGGTGTCATTTTTCCTGTCAATAATCCTCGTTCCATAGGACTATAAGCAATTATCGATTTTTCATTTCGGATGCAAAATGGAATGATTTTGTCTTCACTTCCTCGATTTACCATGCTGAAAGGAATTTGGTCAGATATTATATTTACTGCCTTATCAGCTTCTTCAATCTGTTCAGGTGTGTAGTTGCATACTCCGGCATATCGGATTTTCCCTTGTTCGATAAGGCGGACTACTGCTTCGAATGTTTCCGATATAGGGGTCGTTATATCGGCCCAATGTATTTGATAGAGATCTATATAGTCGGTTTTTAATCGTTTCAGGCTATTTTCACATTCCTGTATAATACTCTCTTTTCCGGCATATTTATAGATATCGATATCTTTCCCCTGATTATTTTGGCTGTGGACATAGAAATTTCCTTTATTCAAGTCCCAACGTAACCCGAATTTTGTCAGTATTTGCACTTTGTTGCGGGGAATATCTTGTAATGCTTCTCCGACAATCTCTTCACTTTCTCCTTGTCCGTATATCGGGGCGGTATCAAAGGAGGTCATACCTTCAGCGTATGCCGCACGCATGGCCTTGATTGCTTCATGCCGGTCTGTTTGTCCCCACATCCAACCCCCTGCAGCCCATGCGCCGAAAGCGATAGCCGATAAAGTAAGCTCTGAATGTTGCAGTTGTCTGTATTCCATAATATATCTGATTTTATAGATGTATGATATATTAATAACAAAATTAAAAGAAGTAAGATTGTTCCCGATATTATTTATTGAATAAAATAGTGTGGTTTTACATAATTTATGATTTGAAAGCAAGGTGTAATCTTCTGAAACAGAAAACAAACATTCTTGTAATATGCAGGAAATATAACTGTTGTTCTTTTGTTAAACGAAAATTAAAATTATTCTATGACAAGAACAAAAGTCTCTACGGTGATTCTGTCGGATGTACATATCGGGTCAGAGCATTCAAAAGTGAAAGAGTTGACTTCTTTCCTGAAAAATATCGATTGTGATAAGCTTATTTTGAATGGAGATATTCTGGATGGGTGGAAGTTGCAGCGAAATCCCTTCGGACGCTGGAAACGTTCTTATACGGAACTTATAAAAGTTATTATGAAAATGATGGAAAAACACGGAACGAAAGTTATTTATGTTCGTGGAAATCATGATGACTTTTTAGATAAGATACTGCCTTTGTCGCTTCCATCCGTTTCATTGGTAAAGGATTATGTACATATATCTCACGGAAAACGTTATTATGTAACGCATGGAGATGTTTTCGATAATATCAGTACACATTTGGTCTGGCTGGCTAAACTTGGAGATTATGGCTATTCAGCTCTCTTGTGGATAAATAGGATATTGAATAATTATCGACGGAAACAGGGAAAACCTTATTACTCTTTTTCACAGTCTGTCAAACACAAGGTAAAATCTGCCGTATCTTATATTTCAGATTTCGAAAAGGAACTGACAGCACTTGCAGCAGCCCGTCATTTCGACGGAATTATTTGCGGACATATTCATCAGCCGGCAAATACATGGTATGGAAATATTCATTATCTCAATTCAGGTGACTGGGTAGAGTCTCTTAGCGCTTTGATCGAGCATGTAGATGGTACGTGGGAGATATATCATTATGAAGAGTGTTTATTTGAAAATGAAGTGTCCGAAAAAACCGCTTGATAAATTGTTCGTTATTTGTTTTTATTTTATGGGTTATAGTCTAAAAATATATGAAGTATCTGTTTGTTGTACAAGGTGAAGGTCGAGGGCATTTTACTCAGGCGCTGGTAATGCAGGAGCGAATACGGATGAGGGGAGATGAAATTGCGGCTTTTTTGGTCGGGAAAAGCTCTGCAAGACAATTACCCGATTATTTCCTAAATCAGGTAACAGCACCGGTTATTCAATTCGAGAGTCCTAATTTTTTGCCGGCAGCGCAAAATAAGCGTCCCGGGCTATGGAAAAGCGTATTTTATAATTTGTTGAAGTTACCTGTTTTTATTTCGAATATGAATTTTATTCGGAAACAGATAAAACTATATGAGCCGGACATCGTGCTTAATTTTTATGAGTTGTTGACCGGATTGACTTATTTATTTATGCCTCCTTCGATTCCAATGGTTTGTATCGGACACCAATATATGTTTCTACATCGAAAATTCCGTTTCCCGAAAAAGTCTCCTGTCGAACTTTTCTTTTTGAAATTTTTCACTCGGCTTACTAGTATGGGAGCTGATCGAAGGTTGGCTTTGTCTTTTTATCCCATGGGAGATGATATTTCTCGTCACATTGTTGTCGTCCCTCCGTTGTTACGTTCCGAAGTCACCCGTTTAGAGCCTGTTAAAGGCGATTATATATTGGGTTATATGTTGAATAGTGGCTATCTTTCCGAAATAAGCAAATGGCATGAACATAATCCTGAAGAGACATTGCATTTTTTCTGGGATAAAAAAGATGCAGCCGAAAGGCTGGACATATCTTCTACATTTTCTCTGTTTCGAATTAATGACAAGTCTTTTCTGAAACAAATGGCAGGTTGCAAAGCTTATTCTACCACAGCCGGATTTGAATCGGTATGCGAAGCACTTTATTTGCAGAAACCTGTGTTAATGGTACCTGCACATATAGAACAGGAATGCAATGCTTTTGACGCTTTGCGTGCAGGAGCGGGTATCGTATCTGATAATTTCGATTTGAGTGCATTGTTGCAGTCTATTGCGATTTACAAACCCAATACCCTGTTTCGAAGATGGGTCGCTAATGCTGATACGCTTATTTTCTCTGAATTAAAAGAGGTTTATTTATCTCATAAATATCCGGAACGAAAAGGTTTGATTTGGAATTATCATGCTTAATTTTTATAATTATCGGCAGCTGTCGAAGATAGTTTGGATATAGAAAAAAAATTGCTTCAATTCTGTGTAGCTTCGTTCTATTGTATTAAATTTGCACTCAATTTTTGGGGATCATTCTGAGAAATATCCATAAATCTTAAAGATTGTCGAACAATTGTTTCAATCTGTCTGTATATTTCTTTAGGATAAAATAATTTATAAGTAGAGAGGAGTACATGAAAAAAGTTCATATTATATCCCTTGGAGACACATATATGTTCCGTTTAGCTGTCGCTTTACGTGAAAAAGGATATAGTGTCAGTTGTTCCGGAGCGGATATTATGGGAGCTGAAGCTGATATTTTGAGGGAGAAAGATATTCTGTTGGCAGACTTACAGCCGATAAACGATCCTTTTAAGGAAAAGATCGACTTTGTCGTTTCTCCGTTGCAGTCGGTTTCTGATCATCCGGAACTTATTCGTGCAAAGGAATCCGGGTTATTGATCCTTTCTGTTCCGGAACTTGTGTTGAGAATGGCAAAAGATAAGATACGTTTGGTTTTTTGTAATCCTCGGCATCCGAACAGAATTATGAGTATGGTTCTGAGAGCCTTGCGTAAGCAAAACATGCGTTGCGATTACGTTGCGTTGAATGAGATTCCGGGTCAGGAGAAACAGATTTCTCTGAGCTATGATGCGCGGATTTCATTATTGGAGGGAGATGCTTTTCTTGAAGAGAAGCCATTGGCTCACCAGCAATATAAACCGCATATATTGATCATGTCCGATTTGTTGTGGCATCCGACGAAAACGCATTCGACTTTCGAATCTTATGTCGATTTCTGGAGGGGCATGGTCGCTTCGATCGAGCGGGACGGGAAATTTATATATAATCAGAATATTCCTTTACTTCAGGATTTGGCAGATACGGTCAGAGAGGATATAACAGCCGTTCCCTATTTACCGCATCCTATTGTAAGAACAGACGATAATATCGAGTTGGAAACCCGTTATGGACGAGTACCTGTAACATTATTTGATGAAGAATTTTTGGGCGATATCAATGCTGCCCGTTTAGCTTGTCGTCATTTAGGGGTGAATGATAAAGAGTTTTATGCGATTTTTGAATGTATATTCGGAAATTGTTAAAAATAAATTGTTTATTTGTTCTCCGGATAAATTTTGAAATATGATTATAGCCAGCCAAAAAAGGAAAGAAAATATCGCTGAGTATTTGCTCTATATGTGGCAGATCGAAGATATTATCCGGGCATATAAGCTGGATATCGATACTATCGATGAACAGATTGTCTCGAAATATAATGTTCCGGATGATAAAAAGAAAGAAATTCGGGAGTGGTATGAGAGCCTTATCGATATGATGAGACGTGAAGGTGTGGTGGAAAGCGGACATCTTCAGTTGAATAAAAATGTTATTATCGATCTTACCGATTTGCATCTGGCTTTATTGAAGTCACCGAAAGAACCGTTTTATGGGGCGACATTTTTCAAAACGCTCCCTTATATTGTTGAGTTGAGGGCAAAAACAGGAGACGAACCGGTTGGTGAAATAGAGACTTGTTTTAATGCGCTTTATGGAATCTTAATGCTTCGGTTACAGAAAAAGGAGATTTCTGAACAGACACAGGCTGCAATGAAACAAATATCGACTTTTTTAGCATTATTGTCTGAAAAATATAAACAAGAAAAAGCCGGAGATCTGGAATTATAAAATTTAAAAAAAACATCGCATGGCAAAAATTTTAGTAACCGGTGCTAACGGTCAGTTGGGTAATGAAATGCGCTGTCTGGCGGAAGAAGATAAAAAAAATACTTTTCTGTTTACGGATATACAAGATCTGGATATTACCGATTTGGAAGCCGTAATGAAGTATGTTGCAGGTCACGGTATCGAGGTTATTGTCAATTGTGCAGCTTATACTGCGGTCGATAAAGCAGAGGATAATGAGGATACTTGTCGAAAGATTAATGCTTTGGCTGTAGCGAATCTTGCAAAAGCAGCTACAATGAATCGAGCTAAAGTCATTCATATTTCTACAGACTATGTATATAGCGGAGTCCATTATAAACCGTATTCGGAGGGTGACGAAACAGCGCCATGCTCGGTATATGGAGTTACGAAGCTTGAAGGCGAGCGGTTATTGTTTGATAATTGTTCCAATGCCGTTGTATTGCGGACCTCTTGGCTATATTCGGCTTACGGCAATAATTTTGTGAAAACGATGATTCGACTTGGAAAAGAGCGGGAGAAATTAAGTGTCGTATTTGACCAAATCGGTACACCTACTTATGCAGGAGATTTGGCAAAGGCGATAATGATTATTATCGATAATAAGACATTTATTCCCGGTATCTATAACTTTTCGAATGAAGGAGTGTGTAGCTGGTATGATTTTACTAAAGCAATACACCGTATTGCTGGAATTAGGACTTGCGAAGTGCTACCGATAGAAGGAAGCGAATATCCGGCAAAAGCGACGCGACCTTTTTATAGCGTGATGAATAAGAAAAAAATAAAAGAGACATATTCGGTTTCCATACCATATTGGGAAAACAGTCTTGTAAAGTGTATTAATTTATTAATGAAATAATTATTGTAAAGTGGCTACGATAACCGAAGAGATACAAAAAAGAAGGACGTTTGCTATTATCAGTCATCCGGATGCTGGGAAAACTACATTGACCGAGAAACTGCTGTTATTTGGGGGAGCAATTCATGTGGCCGGTGCTGTGAAATCGAATAAGATCAAAAAAACGGCGACTTCAGACTGGATGGAGATAGAAAAGCAGAGAGGAATTTCGGTTGCGACCTCGGTGATGGGGTTTAATTACGGAGATTATAAAATAAACATTTTGGATACCCCCGGTCATCAAGACTTTGCAGAAGATACTTATCGCACATTGACAGCTGTGGATAGTGTGATTATTGTTGTAGACGCTGCAAAAGGAGTTGAGATGCAGACTCGTAAACTGATGGAAGTGTGCCGTATGCGTAATACTCCTGTAATTGTGTTTGTAAATAAATTGGATAGAGAAGGACAAGATCCTTTCGATTTGCTTGACGAGCTGGAGTTGGAACTTAAAATAGGTGTGCGTCCGTTAAGCTGGCCTATCAATATGGGGCAGCGGTTTAAAGGAGTGTATAATATATATGAGGAAGGATTGAATCTTTACACTCCGAGTAAGCAGGTAGTTACCGAATCGGTAGAATTTAAAGACATTAATAACCCTGAGTTGGAGAAATATATCGGTTCAGAAGATGCCTCCAAACTTAGAGCTGATTTGGAACTGATAGAAGGAGTATATCCTGAATTTGATGTTTCCGATTATTTAAAAGGTAATATAGCACCCGTATTCTTTGGATCGGCACTAAACAATTTCGGAGTAAAAGAACTGTTGGATTGTTTTGTGAAAATAGCGCCATCTCCCAGACCGGTACAAGCTGTAGAACGTGTCGTTTGCCCTGAAGAGGCTAATTTTTCGGGGTTTGTTTTTAAGATACATGCAAATATGGATCCCAACCACCGGAGTTGTATTGCCTTTGTGAAAGTCTGTTCCGGAAAATTTGAACGGAATGCAAACTATAAACATGTGAGAAACGGTAAATTTATGAAGTTCTCCAGTCCGACAGCTTTTATGGCACAACGGAAATCTACGGTCGATGAGGCTTATCCCGGGGATATTGTCGGGTTGCCGGATACCGGTAACTTTAAAATCGGAGATACTTTAACGGCAGGAGAGGAGTTGCATTTTAGAGGATTGCCGAGTTTCTCTCCTGAAATGTTCAAGTATATAGAAAATACTGACCCGATGAAAACAAAACAGCTGAATAAAGGAATAGACCAATTGATGGATGAGGGTGTTGCTCAGTTATTTGTCAATCAGTTTAACGGGCGGAAAATTATCGGGACGGTAGGACAATTGCAGTTTGAAGTGATTCAATATCGTTTGCTGCATGAATATGGAGCGCAATGTAAATGGGAACCTATCAGCCTTTATAAAGCTTGCTGGATAGAGAGTGATGATGCCGAGGCTTTGGAGAATTTCAAAAAACGGAAATATCAGTTTATGGCAAAAGATAAAGAAGACCGGGATGTATTTCTTGCAGATTCCAATTATGTATTGCAAATGGCACAGACAGATTTTCCGAAAATAAAGTTCCATTTTACCAGTGAATTTTAAAAAAATATTTTGTGATGACGAAAAAGCAGAAAACCTACCGAGAGATAAAGAATAGCAGTTTTCTGCTTTTTTGTTTGAAGATTAACTGTTTTAAATTTATTCGGAATGGGAAATTTTAAACAGACTCTGAAAAATGATAATTATTTAATTTTATAGTTTAAAGAACATGAATCATTTAGATCCGTTGATTTCAGATTTAGCTTTGATTCTTATGCTGGCAGGAATAACAACGTTGCTTTTCAAATGGATGAAGCAACCGGTTGTTTTAGGTTATATTGTGACCGGTTTTCTGGCAGGACCGCATTTTTCATTTTTCCCTACTGTAACCGATATTGCCAATATCGATATTTGGGCGGAAATAGGAATTATCGTTTTGCTGTTTTCTTTGGGATTAGAATTCAGTTTTCGGAAGTTGGTCAATGTCGGAGGTTCTGCGGTAATAACGGCATTAGTGATAGTTGTCGGAATGATGTTGTTGGGATATGCTGCCGGACGCTTGTTGCATTTCACATATTTGGATAGTATTTTTTTAGGGGGAATGTTGTCGATGTCGTCTACGACGATTATCATCAAGGCATTTACCGATTTGAATATGCGAAAACAACAGTTCACGACAATTGTGTTTGGCGTGTTGATCGTAGAAGATATGTTTGCCGTTTTGATGATGGTGCTTCTTTCTTCTATTGCTGTAAATAATGAGCTGGAGGGCTCGGAACTGATTTATAGTATATTGAAGTTAGCATTTTTTCTTATAACATGGTTTTTGATCGGTATTTTTGTGTTGCCCACTTTTTTGAAAAAAGCCCGACGCTTTCTTAATTCCGAAACGCTGTTAGTCGTTTCTATGGGGTTGTGTCTGGGAATGGTCGTATTAGCATCTTATGCGGGCTTTTCTTCTGCTTTGGGGGCTTTTGTCATGGGTTCTATTTTGGCCGGTACGAATGAGGCTGAACGAATTGAGAAAGTAATGCAACCGGTTAAAGACCTGTTTGGTGCTGTATTTTTTATTTCTGTCGGGATGCTTGTCAGTCCTGAAGCCTTGGTGCAGTATGCTATTCCTATTATTATTCTTTCATTGGTGGTAATTGCCGGACAAATATTTTTCGGAACAAGTGGAATGTTGATCTCCGGTCAACCGTTGAAAATTGCCATAAAATCAGGATTCAGTCTTTCCCAGATCGGAGAGTTCGCTTTCATTATTGCAACTTTGGGAATGTCTCTGAAAGTGATCGACGGATTCCTATATCCGATCGTCGTTGCCGTATCGGTTATAACGACTTTTACAACGCCTTATTTTATAAAGCTTTCTGATCCGGTTGCAAATTGGGTGGAGAAACATTTGCCCGCAAAACTGAATTTTATCCTTGAGAGATATAGTGCAAACGCTTCGGCTGTACAACCTGAGAACACCTGGAAGCGGGTACTGGGAGTTTATTTGGGTAAGATAGCACTTTATTCGACTATTCTTGTCGGGATTATTTTACTTTCGCTTACTTGGTTCTTGCCTTTGATGAAAGAACTGATTCCCTCCGTATGGGGAAAGTATATCGGTGTAGGGGTTACGCTCTTGGTAATGCTTCCTTTTCTTTGGGCGTTGACTATGAAACGAATAAATAGTCGGAAATTACTTACTTTAGAAGAAAATAAACGGGCGAATCAAGTTCCTCTTTTCTTTATGGTTATATTCCGGTTTTTTATAGGTTTGGGATTTGTAATTTATTTTTTGTCAGTTGCTTATTCTCAACGTACCGGAGTTTTGTTGGGTGTAGTTTTATTTGTTATCGTTATGTTGCTGATGTCGAAAAGGCTGCAACGACAAATCGTTTCTCTTGAAGGAAAGTTTATGGATAATCTGAATGAAAGGGAATTACGTCGGACGGGTAGAAAGAATAATTTGGTGCGCAATATGCATTTAGCCCATATGGAAGTGAATGGAGAATGTGCGTTTATTGGAAAACGTTTGGAGGATGCAAATATCCGTAAAGAATATGGTGTAAATATCGTAAGTATAAAAAGAGGATTAAAACGGATAAATATTCCGAAAGGGGATAGCCGTCTTTTCCCGGGAGACGTCGTGAGTGTGATCGGTACAGATGAACAAATACAGAAGTTTCTCGATGCTGTAGAACCGGAAGAAATTTCTGTAGATGAAACAGAAAACGAAGAACATTTTGAACTTGAACGAATAGTTATTCCGAAAGATTCTCCGTTAATTGGAAAAACGATCGCCCAATCGGGAATCAGGGAAAAAGATTCTTGTCTTGTTGTCGGAGTAGAACGCATGGACGGTACATTTTTGGCTCCGACCGGGAATATTGTTTTGAAGGAGACGGATATGTTGTGGATTGTGGGGACAAAAGCCCGGATTGAAGCATTGCTGAAATAATAGTAGTTGCGTATTTACCTCTTTATAATTACATTTGTATCACGAAAAATATAATAATTTATATACACACTTTATGCAGGAAAAAATTATAATTCTTGATTTCGGTTCGCAAACGACTCAGCTTATAGGACGGCGTGTGCGTGAATTGGATACTTACTGCGAGATTCTTCCGTATAATAAATTCCCTGAAGACGATCAGAATATAAAAGGGGTGATTCTTTCGGGTAGTCCGTTTTCTGTTTACGATAAAGATGCCTTCAAGGCCGATTTAGGCAGAATATGGGGAAAGTATCCTATTTTGGGAATTTGTTATGGTGCTCAGTTTATGGCGTATAGCAATGGCGGAAAAGTAGAACCGGCAGGAAGTAGAGAATACGGACGGGCACACTTATCTTCGTTTTCCAAAGAAAATAAGTTGTTCAGAGGAATAAAGGAAAATACGCAAGTCTGGATGTCTCATGGCGATACGATAACCTCGATTCCTTCAAATTTTAAAATAATAGCTTCTACCGACGAGGTAAAAATTGCGGCTTATCAGGTAGAGAGCGAAAATATATGGGGCGTACAATTTCATCCGGAAGTTTATCATACCGAAGAAGGAACACAATTGCTTCGTAATTTTGTCGTAGAAATTTGCGGTTGTAAACAAGACTGGTCTCCCTCGTCTTTTATTGAGACTACGGTGGCACAGTTAAGAGAACAGTTGAAGGATGATAAAGTGATTCTCGCTCTTTCCGGAGGAGTAGATTCTTCTGTTGCTGCAGTTTTATTAAATAAAGCGATTGGCAAGAATCTTACCTGTATTTTTGTAGATCACGGTATGCTCCGGAAAAATGAGTTCGAAAATGTGATGCGTGATTACGAGCATCTAGGATTGAATGTGATAGGAGTGAATGCACATGATAAGTTTTTCGGAGAATTAGCAGGCGTGACAGAACCCGAACGTAAAAGGAAAATTATCGGAAAAGGATTTATCGATGTTTTCGATGAAGAAGCTCGTAAAATCAAAGATGTGAAGTGGTTGGCTCAAGGCACGATTTATCCGGATTGTATCGAATCTCTTTCGATAACGGGAACAGTGATAAAGAGTCATCACAATGTCGGTGGTCTCCCTGAAAAAATGAATCTGAAATTGTGCGAGCCTCTACGTTTGTTGTTTAAAGATGAAGTTCGTCGGGTTGGTAGAGAATTGGGTATGATGGAACATTTGATTACACGACATCCTTTCCCGGGACCCGGCTTGGCCGTTCGTATCTTGGGAGATATTACACCCGAAAAAGTTTCGATTTTACAAAATGCCGATGATATTTTTATTCGCGGACTTCGTGAGTGGGGATTATATGATAAAGTTTGGCAAGCAGGAGTTGTATTGCTTCCGGTACAATCGGTTGGTGTGATGGGAGATGAACGAACCTATGAGCGAGCTGTCGCTTTACGAGCCGTGACATCTACAGATGCAATGACTGCCGATTGGGCAAAACTTCCGTATGATTTCCTTGCTAAAATATCGAATGAGATTATCAATAAAGTAAAAGGCGTGAACCGTGTTGTTTATGACATTAGTTCTAAACCGCCTGCCACGATCGAGTGGGAGTAAAGATGATAAGCAGGCTATCTAGCGAATGAAAACAAGCTGGAAGAATATATAAAGGTAGCTTGATATATTTCTTTATCAGAAAATTTAAATAGGTTTTTAAAACAGTGTGTCTTGTATTTTTATATAGAGGACACACTGTTTTTATATAATATTTAATAGCAATGTTATATCTAATATTGAGATAAACATTTCTGTGTTTAGTATTGTTGTTTTTATCGGATCGTCCAAAAAGGTCTGGTAAAAATTACAATTATGGAGAAAATATTTAGAATCTGTTTTATTGCAGTTTTATTGGGGCTGTTTATGCCTGTTCATGCACAGAAAAAAAAGATGTCCCCGTTATTTAATGATGATTTTATTATACTTACGGGGAAAAACGGACCGAGTTGCAAAGACATTGTCAATATATTCAGGGAGACAAGGTCTTTACATTTTCAAGATCCGGATGCTCCGCGTTTCCTTTTAGTAGATCAAAAACATCAGATGGCTTTAGGTATCGGAGGATATGTGAGACTTACTACATCGTATGATTTTCGAGGAATTTCGGACAATGTAGATTTTGTGCCTTATGATATTCCTACACCGGCAAATCCTGCCGAGAAGAGTCAGTATCAAATGGATGCTTCGACATCACGTATTTTTTTGAAATTGGTGGGAAACAATAAAGCTTTAGGAAAATTTTCCGCTTATATCGAAACTGATTTTCGGGGAGATCATCATACGTTAAGATTACGTCAGGCATATGTATCGATGAGAGGATTTTTATTGGGACAGTCTTGGAGTACTTTTTCTGATTTGGCATCGATCCCTCCGACAATCGATTTTGAAGGGCCTAATGCCAATACAACTTTGAGAAATGTTCAAGTAAGATATACCTATAATATAAATAAACATTGGCAGATAGCCATTGCAGCAGAAAATCCGAATCCGGATATTACTTATGGAACTTATTCCCGAAGTATCAAGCAGCGTATGCCGGATATTCCTGCTTATATACAATATAATTGGGGAGCTTCGAGCCATATTCGGGCAACCGGATTATTTCGAGGATTGAGTTATCGAAACATGGTTACGGAAAATAATCGGACGTTGGTGGGATGGGGTGCTCAATTGAGTGGACTGGCAACCTTGTTTCCGGGTTTTACATTTTATTATCAGGGAACGTACGGAAAAGGTATTTCTCAGTATATTGATGATTTAGATAGTAACAATTCAGATCTTGTCCCTGATCCGTGTTCTAAAGGGCGTTTACAGGCTTTACCGGTTTTAGCCTTTTTAGGTGGAGTGAAATATGCTTTTACATCCAAATGTTTTGCTTCGGCATCTTATAGTCAGGTACGTTTATATTCCCGACATGGCTATTATGATGTAGAAGGTTATAAATATGGACAATATGCTGTTGGAAATGTATTTTGGAATGTGACACCCAATTGTCAGTTGGGCGTAGAATATTTGTATGGTCGTCGTATGAGTATGGATAAAAGTAGCGGTCATGCAAATCGCATTCAGGCGATGGTGCAATATAATTTTTGATAATATTTATGTTTCATTATTTTTCAGACATCTTAATATCCATAAAAAACAGCTTTGGGAAATTTTTCCCAAAGCTGTTTTTTATGGATATTATTGGTTAATAATACTCTATTTCGTATCTTTGCGGAAAGGGATTATTATTTTGTTTTTTTAATTGCAGATCGTTTAGCATTTCTTAGGGATTGTTTTGCTAATATCTGATCTGATAATTGGTGTTGTATCTGTCCTATATATATTGGTATTGGAATGAGAAAAGTAGCTCTATTTGCTGTTCTGGCAATATTTTTAATGTCTTGTAGTGAAACCAAGCGTGTTACTTATTTACAAAAGGTCGAAAGCCTTCCTGTAGAAGTTTTACAGCAAAAGTCTTTGTTGGCAGATCCTCGTATTGTTCCGGGAGATTTGTTATCTATCTCTGTGGGGTCGGATAGTCCGGAATCCGTATCGATTTTTAATAAGCTATCTTCTTCTTCAGGTACTACCGAAAATGCGATGACTTCCTCTTCTGTTTCCGATAATTCGACCTATCTTGTCGATAATAAAGGAATAATTGATTTCCCGATTATCGGTAAATTGAATGTCGGGGGAATGACCCGTACCGAAGCCGAAGAGTTTATAAAGTCTAAGATATATCCTCAATATGTAAAAAAAGAACCGACAGTAACTATCCGTGTCGAAAACTTTAAGATTGCCGTATTGGGCGAAGTGAAAGCTCCGAGTATTTATAATGTTCCGAATGAGAGAGTTTCCGTATTAGAGGCTGTTGCGATGGCCGGAGACTTGCAGCTTACTGGACGCCGGGATAATGTGCTATTGATTCGTTTTAAAGGTGATGGTTCTAAAGAAGTAGCTCGCATCAATCTGAATGATCCGAATTTGTTATTCTCTCCGTATTTTTATTTACAGCAGAATGATATATTGTATGTCGAGCCGAACAAATCGAAGGCCCGGACTGCTTATACCGTACCTCCGATGCTGACCTTAAGTTTGAGCATTCTTTCCACATTATTGGGAATTACTAATATTATAGTTACATTAACTCGTTAATACAGTTTTGAATGGATTCGAAGGATATTCTCTCACAAGAAGAAGGGCAAGATAAAGCAGTCGATTTTAGAGAAATACTTTTTAATTATTTGGTTCATTGGAAATGGTTCGTTGCCAGTATTATAGTGGCGATGGGTATTGCTTTTTTCATCTTGGCACGTAAAAATAATGTTTATACGGTAACGGCCTCTGTTTTGATGAAAAATGATAAGAGCGGTGCTACTCCCGATATGTTGATGATGGAGAGTTTGGGAATGGCATCTGTTAAAAACAATCTTGAAAATGAAGTTGAGATCATGCGTTCCAAAAACGTGATGCTTCAGGTTGTCATGGATCTGGAGTTATATACAAATTATGTAATGAAAAAAGGAATGCGTAAGATAGACCTCTACAAAGATACTCCGATAGAATTATCTATAGATAGTGCAACAGTGAGGAGTTTAGTATTTCCGATAACTATACATGCCGTTCCGAAATCAAGTGAAGATTATGATGTAAAAGTTTCTTACAATGGAGAAAACAAGTCATTAGTTTTGACAGCTAACCCTTTGCCGGTAAATATCGGGGATATTTCATTCACTATGACCCGCAATTTTGCTGTACAACTTCCTGAAGAAGATATTATAATTACTGTATCGAATCCGAGAAATATGGCGAATTATCTTTCGAAAGCCATTGTTGCAGATGCATTGAGCAAGGGATCTACGATATTGACTCTTTCATTGAATACTTTTAATATTGCGAAGGCTAAAGACGTACTTAATCGTGTCGTATTTTATTATAATGAATTAAGTATGGCAGAGAAGAATCGAGTAGCATTGAATACAGAACGATTTATCGATGAACGTATTGTCTCTATATCCAAGGAATTAGGAAATGTTGAGAAACAGGCGGAAAATTTCCGAAAAGCACATAAGTTGACAGATGTGAAGAATGAAGGAGAGAAGTTCACGACGGAGTTATCGGAGACCGAAAAAAAATTATTCGAATTGGAGACGCAGTTAAATCTGGTCGATTATGTAGATCAGTTTGTTTCCAATAAACAACATGTGTATACGCCTATTCCTTATTTGGGTATTACTGATGCCGGATTCTCCGAATTAATTAATAAATATAACCAAATGCTGCTCGTTCGAGAACGTTTATTACGTTCTTCTTCTGAAGATAATCCTTTGATTGCAGATATAAACCATGATATATCTGATTTAAGAAAAGGTGTTTTGAGTGGTATAATTTCTGTTCGTAAAGGATTGAATATAGAAAAAAAAGATTTGCAGGCTAAAAATCGTCAACTTAATAATATGGTAGCGTCGGTTCCTGAAGTTGAAAGGGAATTAACGGAAATTATGCGCCAGCAATCTATTAAAGATAAATTATATGTTTTCCTATTAGAGAAGAGAGAAGAGAATTCCTTAAATAAGACGTTGACAGTCCCTGTTGCCAGTATTGTCGATACTCCCGATGTGACGGGAGGTCCTGTCGAGCCTAATAAACCTAAGACTTTTTTGATTGCATTTGTTTTTGGTCTTTCGATACCTGCATTATTTATCTTTTTAAAAGATATGTTCAATGTAAAATTTAAAGATCGTATGGATGTAGAGCGTTTGACTTCTGTCCCTGTTTTAGGAGAAATAGCAAAGAACGATACTGGCGATCAGTTTGTCGTAAAGGCAAAATCGACAGCTCCCATTGTCGAATTATTTCGGCTGGTTCGAAATAGTTTGCAATTTATGTTGAATGAACCGGACAAAAAGGTAATAAATGTTACGTCTACCGTGACACAAGAAGGTAAGACATTCTTTTCGATGAATTTGGCTTTGAGTTTTGCTTTGACAAACAAAAAAGTGATATTGGTGGGTTTAGATATTCGCAGGCCTCAGTTGAAAAAACATTTTTCTATTATGACGAATAAAGGGATCACCTCATATCTTTCAGGTCAGGAAACTGATTTAGACGGATTGATAGTTCCTTCCGGCATGTCTGAATATCTCGATCTATTACCCGCCGGTCCTATCCCTCCTAATCCGAATGAATTGCTTACAAATTCTCGTTTA
>OBWB01000303.1_pt1 | contig 36055 bp, 29 predicted proteins | sample 1476261 | NCBI WGS metagenome assembly OBWB01 (sample SAMEA2580038, study PRJEB22360) | human gut metagenome | biome: human gut; feature: human-associated habitat; material: faeces | place: Denmark | collected 2008/2010 | reverse complement strand
TGAACAGCTTTTACAATACCTCCGCAACGGACAACCGGAAAGAAAAGGAACTGGAACGGAGAATCGAAGAGTTGACCGAAAAATTATCGGAAAAGGAGAACGTTAACCCGGTCGAGCAGCAAATGGCAATCATGGAAAAGAGTTACCAAATGGCAGCAAAGTATCTGACACCACAGCAACAAGCAGAACAGAAACCTGTTGAAATTCAGCCTGCGGGAACAATAATGAAAAAACCGAAAGCCGCACCGATTACACCCGTTTCTGAAAATGTAGTATCAGCATTGCGGCAACCGATTACAGATAGTGCCTTTATTAGCCGAATGCAGCAAAACCGAAATCTTGGATTTGTCACCGTTGGGGTACAATCCGACCAACGGGCAAAGAACTCGATTCGGGCGTGCGTTCTCTCCGATCAAACTATCATCAGCGGGCAGGCGATTAAATTACGGTTATTGGAAGCTCTGAAAATCGGGAATACGATTATCCCCATTAATACGGAACTAACCGGAGAAAGTACATTACAAGGCGAACGATTGGCGGTTACGGTTACAGCAATACAGTATCAAGGAAATATTTATCCGGTGGAACTGACGGCATACGATCTTGACGGAATAAAAGGAATTCATGCACCCGGCTCGATAGAAACGGATGCGGCAAAAGAAGCGGTTGCCAATATAGGCGGATCATTAGGTCAAAACATCACGATCAATCGCAATGCGGGTCAACAAGTCGTGTCCGATCTGACACGGGGGGCATTGCAGGCGGGTTCGCAATATATCGGGTTAAAGGCGAGACAGGTAAAAATCTATGTCAAGGCAAACTACGAAGTTCTACTATTACCCAAACAAGACTATTAAAATGAAAATGAAATTATTCTATGTCTTAATCGGTATTGCTGCTATTACATTATGCCGGGCGCAAAAAAAGGTAATCCCCTCTTTGCGTTATGCCGATCAGATTTTAACGGTGGACGGCATACGGGACACTCTAAAGATTTATAAAAATGGGAAATTGATTTTTCGGGAAATGGTACATGATCCGCCTCTGGATATTTGGATTCGTACCGGACAGGGCAACTATACGGCTCGTATAGACACTTTACAATGTGATTTCAAGATTGAATAAACAAAAAAAGAAATTATGAAACAGCTATTATTAATATCTCTTTTACTGCTCACGGTTTCGGCACAGGCACAGCGAAAAGAGCCGCCGCAAAATCAGAGTATCGCCAGTTACGGCATACAGGTAACATTTGCTAAAACGGTACATATCATCTTTCCTACCGGGATTAAATATGTGGATTTGGGGAGTACCAATCTGATTGCGGGTAAAGCGGAGGGAGCCGACAATGTGTTGCGCATTAAATCAGCGGTTGAAAGTTTTCCGGGAGAAACCAATTTTTCGGTTATAACGGAGGATGGCAGTTTTTACAGCTTTAACGCTTCTTACGCGAATGAACCGGAGTTGCTAAATGTGGAAATGAAAGACTATTTGGAGAACGGCTTTTCCTCTACACGGATGAATGTGTATTTAAAGGAACTCGGCAACGAAAGTCCGGCACTTGTCAAAATGATTATGCAGTCTATCTATAATAAAGATGAAAAGCGGTTACGGCACTTAGGGTGTGCAAAATTTAATATACAGACGACTATCCGGGGTATTTATGTATATAACGAACTCTTTTATTTTCATACGCAGATTTCCAATAAGTCAAATGTACCTTTCGATATAGACTATATTAAATTTAAGGTAGTGGATAAAAAAACCGCTAAACGCACAGCGACACAAGAAACAGTTCTTTATCCGATCCGATCATACAACGAACAGCTAAAAATAGAGGGAAATAGGAATGTTCGTACCGTCTTTGCTCTTAAGAAATTCACTTTTGATGATAGCAAAATATTACTGGTGGAATGGTACGAAAAGAACGGCGGGCGGCATCAGTCTATACGGGTTGATTCGCAAGACATCAACGACGTATATCCGATCAGCGAAATTAAAATCAAATAAGTATGAAAAAATACATCTATATAATCATGTGTATCGGGTGGTTTGGCTTTACAGAAATACAAGCGCAACGCTGTTTACCCAAACAAACGGGTATCGAGATAAAGGGCGGCTTTGTGGACGGATTCCATGCAGGGAAAAGCGATCATACGGCTTTTTATGGCGGACTGTTTGTTTCGACTTATACCAAAACCCGAGACCGATGGTTTACGGGTGCGGAATATCTAACGAAGTATTTTCCGTACAAAAACAAAAAATACCCGGTTACACAACTGACGGCAGAGGGCGGTTATCTGTATAGTTTTTTATCCGACAAAGGGCGAAATGTTTTTTTATCGGCGGGTGGTTCTGTGCTGGCAGGTTATGAAACGGTAAATTGGAATCAGAAACTTTTGTCCGACGGGGCAACCATTACCGACCGGGATTCATTCCTCGGCGGGGTTGCCGGATTGATTGAACTGGAAATATTTTTTACCGACAAAATCGTGTTTTTGGTGGATATAAAAGAACGGATGCTGTTCGGAGGAGAAACCGGAAATTTTCACACACAAATTGGAGTAGGTTTTAAATTCATACTTAATTAAAAACATTGAAAATGGAGATATTAAAGAGTATAAGTTTGGTAATGGCAATCATTATATCTTGTTATTACCTCACAGCCTGCGACAATGATTTATCGGTCAGACAAGATTATGATTTCACCGTAAATGTCGAGAAATACCGTACCGACATAGCCGAGGGAGAAACGATGAAATTTATCTTTCATTGGGTCAGGGAGGGCAACTTCGCACAGACGAAATATTTTGTTTCGTGTTTTATCCGGGACGGGCTGGGAGAAATACGGGATAAATACGGTAACGAACTGAAAATGAATACCGCATATACGGTTTACGATACCGACATCTACGAATTAAGTTATACTTCCCGGAGCAGTGATTCACACACTATCGAATTGACCTTTTCCGATTCATTCGGTAAAATGAGGGAAGTTATAATCGAATTACAGAACAAAAGAGAATAATTAATCTATTGACGTATGGAAAAGTTTAGAAATGTAAGCCTTTTAGTGCTTACGTTACTCCCCCTGTTGTCTTGTGTGACGGGCTGTGAGAAAGAGAGAGCCGGATATAACGGAGTGGAAAATGGATCGTTACATTGTACTATTAACGGGGAACAATTTTGGTTTTGGGCGGAAAAGCCGGAAATGATAAAATTATTTCTTTTTCCCACTTCGGGCGTGGAGCTGAAAAACGATGAAATCCGTATTGAGGGCGGAACGGTGTACAACATACCGGATAATAGGTATGATATGATTGCTTTAACCGGCAATTTAAAAAATACGAACTACCGGGGGATGGGCAATTATCATACGGCAGAAATTTATCTGCCTGAAAAGATTGATAAAGACGGAAATTCTGTAATCGGACAACCGGAAATCGTATATGCTGACAGAGGGAGTGTACATATTTCACCGGAACGGACTACCGAAAAAGAACTGCAACCTGTTTCCCTTGTCAAGTGTCTGGCATTTCGCATCAAGAGTGTAGGTATTGCCCCGATAGAGAAATATAGTTGCTGCCTGACGGGGGTTGCAACGGCAATCCGGCTGCATAATGCCGAACCCGTGAACTGTCGTTCATCCGTAATTTTCGAGCCGGAAAAAGTTATTACCGATTACTTTTCACGGGTTCTTGTGTTCGGATTCAGTACCGCCAAAGACCGGATAACACTTTTGAACATCGACTGTTTTTTGTCGAACGGGTCAAAAAAAAGTGTGACGTTAGACCTTACCCGGTACATCGACCTGTTTAACTCGGATTCAGCAAGCTGTACCATCGAGATCGATTTTGAACACTTGGATGTCGCTTTAAATCCTTCTGTTACGATTACAGACTGGCAAACGGGTACAAACGGTTACATTGAATTAAACTAACTAATTATCAACCATTATTAAACGCAAGATTATGAAAAAGAACATTGTTTTATTTATCATGACAGCATGTATGTATATCAGTTGCGACGACAGTAACGCAGTTTTGCATGATTCCATTATCGATTATATGGAAACACCGGCTTATCTGCAAGTACAAACCAATATTGCACCGACAATCACCGTTACCCGGTCATTTTTGAAAACGGCTATGCCGAATAATGCTGAAATGGGGTTATTCGTACGCGGATTAAATGACCAATTGTATTGCGATGTAGCGGGGAACAATAATGCCAAGTCTGTATATAACGGCACGACCTGGACTAACACGCCACAAGTAATATTAAATCGTGAACCTGCTACGATTTACGCCTACTATCCATATCAGGAAGGGGAAACCGATCTCGAGGCAGTGCATATCGACCATACCAAACGTATTGATTTTCTATATGGCAGCAATGTAGGGCAATCACCCAAGACAAGCAGTGCCAATCCGATCGCCAGTATCAATATGAAGCATGCCTTTGCAAAACTCATATTCAAAATCTCAAAAAAGAATTATGCCGGAAAGGGTCAATTGAATACGATCTCGATATGGAATGCAAACGGCAGCAATACTCTTATATCCGAAGGGAGCATTAATTTAAAAAAAGGAGTCATTACAAAAGACACGAAAAGAACAGGATGGGCACAGACAAGTAATTATCCGGAACCGCTGTTATTCATTCCGAATACACCTTCAAATAATGAAGCCGATTATCCGGAAGTATATGTGATGCCTACATTGATACGTACCAGTAATGAAGTAGAAATAAGTTTCTCGATAGACGGGCAAGGATACCAGTTCCCTGTTCCGGCAAATACGAACTGGGAATCCGGGAAAAAATATCTGTATAACGTTGTCCTGTCCGGTACATCGATAAACGCACAAAATGTCACTGTGGCAGATTGGAATTCAGGCACTAGCGGAAATATAAATATAAACTGAAACGATATTTAGTTTTGAGATACTACTTAATTAACTATAAACAAAGAAAAATGAAACAATCGATTTTTTATTTATTCAGTATAGCGGTATTTTTTCTCACCGCCTGCGAAAATATGTCGAAATCACCTGAGAATGAACCGATCCCAGAAAAAAATGACCGATTAACGCCTTTAACTATCAGAACGGACATAAATGTGTCGCTTATTCCTGTAACACGAGGTACGATTACGAAGGTTCCCGACACGGCTAAGATAGGAACATTTATTTCGGGGAATAACACATTAACTGAACCTTATAACGGACAATTGTACAAAAATATACTATTGACAAGGAGTAAAGACAATGCATGGGATCTCATTTCTCCGGTCTATTTATCGGCTAAAGACAAAGCTTGGGTATTTGCCTATTACCCGTACGACCCTGCCAACAACGACGGTACGAACATACCGATAGAAGCAGCTACCCAAACGGATTATTTGTACGGGGTCAGCGCTTCTTATGCTAGTGCCACTAACCCTGTCGCAGTAATACGCCTCAAACATGCGCTTGCAGTGTTAAAGTTTCGGATATATAAAGAGCCGGATGTACCGTTTTCTCCGGTTTTAACGAGTATTTGTTTTTTGGAAAATCCGCTAGATATGTTTAGTTACGGGAAGGGCAAACTAAATATTGAAACCGGAAAAGTAACGATCGACCGAACTCCGCCGAAAGTCGATGTTGAAAAAGCAGGTTTGAATCTGGTTATTACTGAAACTATTCCGACAAACGAAGCGGAATATCCTGAACTGTTAGTTATGCCAATGGATAAAGCGACGGTTTCGGACGGAGAGATTGGATTAACCCTGTATATATCTGGAAGCCATTATGTTTGTAAGTTCCCGGCTGGAACAAAATTCGAATCGGGCAAGAAGTATACTTATACAATTAAGTTAACGGCAAAAACCATGTCGGTAAAATTTTATGACGTAGCGGATTGGACGAATGAAAAAAACGAAAACATAGACATCTAAATTATTCACCTAAAAACAAACAATTGAATTTATGAGAAATTTATTTTTTTCGATGCTGTTATTAACATCAGTATTTACAAGTTGTGACAAAAACGACTCCGGCATTCAAAATGATCTGTCCGGAAATACGGAAAAGCAGGAAGTTAACTTATCAGTAGGAATTAACAAAGTACGATCAAAATTAGTCAGTTCCATCCTTAATGACTTCCCTACCGGGGCTGAAATCGGAATATTTGCGACAACAGGCACATTGGGAAACCATTACGATAATGAAATAGCCAATGCAAACGTAAAAGCAACCCATAATTCCGAAGCATGGTCTTGCGACCCTTCTATTTATTTGAGTAATAACAATGCGAAACTATTTGCTTATTACCCGTATAACAGTTTGAACGGTGACGGTTCAGCAGTTCCGGTAGAGCACACATCGCAAACGGATTACTTATATGGAACTCATACGGAATCTACTGTCGATAACGGAAATCCGAATGTTCGTCTGAATATGAATCATGCATTGGCTTTATTACAATTCAAGTTGTCTAAATTGAATTATACAGGCGCAGCGAAACTAACCAAAATCGAGGTCGTCAATGCCACAGGGAAAACAGTATTGTACAGCAAAGGGACATTGGATATTTCAACGGGAAAAATCACTTCAACAGAAGGGGAAAATAAGAGTGCCGTTATTAGCGGAGATCTTCTGACGATACCGAATACCGCTTCATTAGAAGAAATCAATTATCCCAAAATCATGTTATTACCCTGCCAGACCCACGATGTCGGAGAAATAATCATCAATTTTACGATTGACGATAAAGTTTATACCTATAACGTTCCTTTGGGGACAAAATGGGAAACCGGTACTAAAAACACCTATACGGTGACGATACAAGGAACTGCGATCACTATCGGGGATGTAGTTATTTCGGATTGGACAGACGGTATTAACGGCTCTATCAATTTACAATAAGATTTTATAATTAAAAGTAAGCCATACCGGGGATTGGTATGGCTTCTTTTATCATACCAGCATTATTCTATCGGAAATATTTTCAGTTTATAATCAGATGTTTGGAAACCAAATTTAGGGAAAAAGATTTGTTCGTCGCCTCTATTATATATCCATATAACATATAGATTGGGACAAAACTATTGTCCAAAATCCCGCTTGGTTTCCACGATTACGACAATGATCTGTCGGCAGTTTTCTGTCATTTTAGCCTATAAAGGAACAAAATAAAGAATTTTACGTATATTTGCAGCATATTTCAACCCTTAAAATAAGGGAAGTTCTTAAAATCGAAGCAACCTAAACTTGGCAGTTTACAGACTTACGCTTCAATAGATTTTAAGCCATAAGTATATAACCATGTTATATATGAATTGGCGTAAGGCTATTGTTCTGTAAGTCAGGTTGCCAAGACCGAAGGTTGGGATGATAGAGCTTACGCCTTTATTGTATAGCTATTCATAAATAAGAAATTAGTAAATACATCGGCGTTTCATAAAATTAGATATTAAAAGTAAATAGAATATTAATTTTTTTTGTTATGGATAGTGAACATATAATTTAAATTGCCTATATTTGTTGCAAGGGATAGACCTCTAAAGGGTCATATTGTACGTGAATAATACTTGTGTTACCTGCAAAATCCGCTAAATTTTTCGATCAATAACACAGAGTAGATTCTACGATATTCCTAATTATGATAATATGGGCTGAAAGTTCTCTTAAAAGGACGAAAGAAGTTTCATATAAATTGTAATGGGAAGGCGTAGGGCTAGCAAGTAGTTGGTCGGGTCTTAGCGGATACCAGCAGGCGAAAGCGGTCTTACGTTCTTCCTTTTTTTATTATTATAAAAAAAGGTCTATTATCAAGATAAGAAAAGAGTAAACAAAACGTTAAATTTTTTGTTATGTATATCAGACAAATAACCTAAATTGCTTATATTTGTTGCAAGGGAAAGACCTTTAAAAATAGGTCTTAATGATTGCGAATAATATCTGTGTTGCCTGCAAAATCCGCTAATTTTTGATCAACGGCACAGAGAAGGTTCTACTGCAATCCCCTTTTACGAGAATATAGGCACCGACCTTATATAAGGTTGGATAAAAGATCATATATTTAGTAAAAGGGGAGGCGTAGGACTGACAAGTAGTTGATCAGGGTCTTAGCGGATACCAGACAGGCGAAAGTTAGTCTTACGTTCTCCCCTCTTATTATGTACTTTCATAAATAGTCGAGGTAATAAAGATTAAGTTATTCGCAATCAATTTCCCTTCTTTCCCCTTCAATTACCCACTTTAATTTTTCCCATATGAGAACCTCGACGTTACGATACAAGCTATCGGATTATGATCATCCCTATTACAAATTAAAAATTATTGACAGTCCGTTACCCAAAGTAGTCATTTTGGATGAAAAGAACCACATTGCAGAAACTGTAAAAACACATGAAATCCTCACGGTTATATATACCCCAAATCATCTTCATATTATAAAACCGGGTGGTATGATCTGTATGCTTCCGATAAATAATACTGACAAAAAAAAGAAAATAAAATTTCAAAAATATATTCCGCATCAATATATTTCCTTGAACTTGAATAAGAACTCCGGCATGCGGGTTGTAAACGATTACGGCTTTGAAATGCTTTACTATGATGACCGGAGGTATTATTTGTGTGTACTTGAATCTTACAAACAATGTTGTGATTATGCAAATCTGATAGGTTTTAATTTTAATGGAAACGATTTTAGCGTATGTAATGAAGTATTCCCAATTAATGACATCATGGGATATAATTATTCGGGAGACACTCTAATTATCGAAATCCACCCTAATAAATTATTATTACTTCCTTTAAATAAACTAGAAGTTCAAATTGCCGAATTCAAAAGCCTTACTACAAATCTTTAAGACATCTCCTACGATAAATTTTAATACCATGAATAACAAATGTAATGGAAAAGACAAAAATAAAAGAATGCTTATCGGATTATAAAAACGATACTGTCAAAATAAAATATGACATTCAGAAACCTGTATGTCCGCATAATGGTTATAATGCGGTATACAATATTAAAAATCCTGATTTTATAATCATCGACGAAAATAGAGAAGAGTACATACCTTTATGCTATGATAGCATTGATTACGTTCTTAATCAAGATAATGTTTTGACAATAATTTGTAAAAGAGGGATAATATTATGTTTACACCCTTACTGCGAAACAGCACTATATATCCCGCCCGTTTATGAATTTAATAATAATCTGAAATATGAATACTTCCGAAAAACATTATGGAAAGCTTATTTTTTCCAGTTATCTAACCCGGCATTCTATGAAGAAATAATACAATCGTATATGGATTGTTTCTACACAAGGAAAATGGATTTTTATATAGATTTGATTCCCGAAGGAATACATATATTCAGAAGAAAAATACTTTACGAATCGATAAGCGGATATGTCTATTGTAACGATTATTTATATTTGATAATCGGGAACGACCTATTCGGACTGCCTTTAAAAGAACGATATAACAGTATGTATATTGTCAATTCATTAACTCATCAGAATAGAGAACTTCCGGTAGAAACGATAGAAGAAGCACAAAGAAAAATAAAACGCATGGATAGGATTAGCGTACAAAAGGCTCTTGCCTGTTTTAAAAACACAAATTTCATTCTCGGATTTTCCGAAAATGAACTAAAGATTATGAATAAAAAAATGCAAATGATAAAAAAGAAAAAATATACAGAAATTGCGACAATTGATAAACTCGGAAATATATATTGTTGTTACCTCCCAGACACAGATTCCATTCTCAAAATACATATTACAGAAAATGAAATTGACGAAAAACCAGTATAAACAAAAAAGCCGTTAATACGGCTTTTTTGCTTGATAGAATTAGGAAACACAATTGGTTTCCCAAATAACGTTCTCTGTTTCGATAGTCTCAATTTCAATTACCTGTCCCCTATTTTTCACATTCTCAAAATTCAGAAATATATCGTCTCCCGTTAAAAATTCCACATTACTATTTACCACCTCGTTCAACGCTTTTACATTTTCGTTTGTACAGACAATGACGGCAGGCAAATAACGTTCTTCTCCGGTTTGTTCCGTTACTTCTTCGTAATCTGTATTTTCGCTTTCAAATGCGTTAAGTTTCTCCGTTATCCGTTTATGGCGTTTTTCATAGACAGCAGTATATTTCTGCTCTATGGTTGCATAATCATCGGGGAAATGAATCTGTAAAAACTCGATCAGCAGTTTTGCTTCGGCATTATCCCGGTGTGCAGACTCTAATTGTTTGACAATAAAATCCCGTTTGATACGGTTTTTATCCTTATCGGTTAATTTATTGACAAGGCATAATTTATCTTCATAGGTCATATAAAACTTTTCATCCTGAAAACCTAACGATTTCAGCGTTTTGTTACTAATAAAAGGAATGAGGAGAAAGTAAAAGATTTTTTCTTCTTGTTCGGAAAATGCTTTCTTTTGGGGGATTTCTTTCTCTTTGACAAACGTTTTCGCTTCGTTTATCGTATTCTCCTGTTTGATTTCAAGATTGCGTTCGTCCTGTTTTTTCAACTTTTCGATTGCGGTTTCCTTTGGGTTGCTTTCTTCATATCCGGCAATGATTTTTTCCTGTTTGATCGTCATATATCCCAAAGAAACAGATTTCTCTCCTATGATCAAATAACGGCTGATTTCCCCGTTTACATATTGATCGTTTATTTTTTCCGTTTCTTCCGTGTATTCGGCAAAAGCCTCTTTATATTCTGTCTCGGCTTCGGTAAAATCCGCTTCCGTTTCGTAATCTTCCCGTTTCGGGACTTCGGGGCAAACGGGATATTCGTTTACGTTACATTCGGTTACCTCGAGCCCGTATTCTTCCAATCGGATTATAGCTTCATTATTCGTTCGGTAAAAAGGTTTCGAAAGTTTCAATGTGTTTTCTTGTTGTAAATAGGACATAACAGTATTGACGATATAAACCGTATTTTTGTTTTTCAAACACATTCGGTTCTTACAGACGGGTGCTGTTTCTTCTTCTGCAAATAGATTCTGGCAAGCCGAATTAAACGGGCAATTCAGACATTCTGTCTTATCAAAACAGTAGTCGTTTAAACAACAACTGTAAGCTCTTTCCAATCGGGACACAAAATCGGTGAACTTTATATCATTCCATTTCTGATAAGGGGAAATGTCATTCGCAAAATGTTCTTTAAAAATTTCCTGTTGATCCTCTTTGCTGTAATGACTTAATTCGAGGGCGACAGAAAAGATAATCTCTTTTTTGTTTAACAAAAGGGCAAATTCGTCACAAAGATTTAAAAGGCTCAACCGATTACGAATATAAGTTTCACTCTTTCCGAATTTTTCAGTTAACCGCTTAACATCATAACGGGAGGTTTCTAACAGCATGGAAAATGCGTTGGCTTCTTCCATATCCGTAACATCCTGACGCTGTAAATTTTCCGTTAATGCGAGTTCTTTGGCTTCATCATCGGGGATATCGCGTACGGTTGCGGGAATTGTCGTAAATTCATTCCGTTGAGCTGCCCTGTACCTGCGTTCACCATACACGATTTCATATTTTTTGTCTTTTAATCTGCGTAACAAAATCGGTTGTAAGATCCCTTGCGCCTTTATACTGTCGGTTAGTTCCTGCATTTTCAGTTCATCGAAATATTTGCGGGGGTTATACGGATTCGGCACAATTTCCGATAAGGAAATATTAAACACATGCATACTGCTTTCCGGCAATATCGTTACCGCTGCATTTTCTTTTTTAGTTACTTTTTTTGATTTCATAATCGTATATTTTAAATTGTAAATTTGAAATTGAATTTTATTATTTGTTCATCCGCTTTACAGCGTAAAAGAATATCATAAGAAATTGAGAGGTTTTGCGCTTCTTCCTTAATCATATCCTCTCCAAACTCATTAATTACTTCCTGCTTTGCCTTATTATAAATTTCCTGTTGAATTTCTTCTTTCAGGTTATAAAAACATAAATTGAACGTCATAATGAATCGTTTTAAACGGGGGCAAAACGCCCCCTGTTATTTATTTATCAAATACATATCGTAAATTCCTTTTTTGCGACATATACCCCTGCCAGCAACCGTTAGAGGGAGACCAACGAAAGCCGTAAGACTTCAGTTTTTTTCTCGTTTTTTCTTCGGGTTTTCCGTCGAAAAAAAGTTGAACCCGATTTTCTTCCGTATTTTCTACCACCCGAACACCGTTTATCTCGTACTCTTTAGATTCGGTATTTTTCAATCGTTGAACTTGTGTAAGTCTATATTTATAGCGGTTAATATTGGCGTTATTGTTCCGAAGCTCAAACGATTCGAAACCGATTCTGCCGAAACAATTCGGCAAAAACAATTCTTGTGCTTGCGGTTCGCTGAATCCGACATTCTTTAATTGTGTGATTTTTTCGACTTGTGAAATTTTTTTGTTCCGAATGATTTTGTTTGCAGATTTCATCATTTCTTGTAACCGTTCTAATTCTGCGATTTTTTGAGTCAATCTCTCTTCTGCGTCATCATCTTCCGTATAAATCGCATCGTTATTAGCTGCTGCTTTGGCTTTGTCCCTGTAATATTCTGCCTTTTCGCTTAACTTTACACTTTTTTCCATAGCGTTCCAAGATTTTTCAAGAGCATTCCGGTGTTTTTTTTCGCTATGGTGACCGACTAAGATCGGCTGCCCCATCGGGATACCTGCGACATAACTGTTCGACCGGTTGCAGGCTTCATGTGATTGTTTTTCAGCGTTGCGGGCATATTGTTCGTAACGTTCAATTCTTTCCTGTTTTTTTTCTTCTCTGTTACTCATAATCGTAATTTTTAGTTTGTTTGTTAATCGTTGAATATTTCATCGGCACTTCTCCCGGTCAATTCGATAAGCCTTGCTTCGTATTTATCGAATAGATCATTAAACCTGTCCTGATATTCAGGTAGGAAATCACCGTTTTTGTTTGACAATTGGCACGTTTTTTTGTCGTATAAATCCGCCAGTTCTTTTTCCGCAAGCATGCAGCTTAATTCGTTTATTTCCGATGTTATACCTGTTTTTTTACGGACGGGAGAGGAAGCGGTGCTTCTTGTTTCATAACTCATATTTTCAATTTGATTTTCCATAATCTGACTTTTTTTTTACGTCCGGTTTCGGAATGGGGCTTTTGTTTCAGGTGCAGGAAAATGGAGTATTGCCGGCTGCAAGGTTTCGTGATAAAATACAACCGTAGTATAACGAAGCGTGGAGATTTTATCACTAACCCGTAGGGCATGACCTTGACGGCCGAAAGCAATACGAAATTACCTTAGCACCGTGAACAAAACCTCTCCGATACCGGATACAAATGAGGAAGATTAGGAAATTAATGGAACATGCGCTTTGAAAAGAAGAGTCTTTCCTTTCAGAAAAAAAGATTATGAGAGACCCATAAAAACAACTGAAACGAAAGAAACACTTTTTAGCAACCGATTGTTATTTAGTATAAATATGAGATATGAAGAAAAAATCGCAAATAAAGATAATACAGCCGGAATTTGATACGACTACCGATATACCATTATCGGATACCGGGGTTTCAGCCGGTTTTCCCTCACCCGCAGAAGATCATACCGAAGAAACTCTCGATTTGAATAAATATCTAGTACGTCACCCATCAGCGACTTTTTACGTACGAGTACAAGGAGAGAGCATGAAAGACGACTGCATAAACGACGGAGATTTATTAGTTGTAGATCGGTCTGTGAAGCCATATAACGGCTGCGTAGCTGTTTGTTTTTTAAACGGTGAATTTACCCTCAAACGATTGCTCGTAGAAAAGGATACTATAACATTAATGCCAGCAAATAAGCGTTATAAGCCGATAGTTTTGCACAAAGGAGATGAACTTACGGTATGGGGTATAGTAACCTATTGTATACAAAAAATATAAATCATGTTTGCCTTGATTGATTGTAATAATTTTTACGTGTCTTGCGAACGGGTATTTAATCCGGCTCTCAATGGAAAACCGGTTGTTGTTTTGTCGAACAACGACGGATGTGTAATTGCAAGAAGTAATGAATCTAAAGCTTTAGGTATAAAAATGGGTGTCCCCGCATACCAGATCCAAGATTTGATAAAGTTACATGATATAGCAGTTTATTCATCTAATTTAAAATTATACGGCAATATGTCTGACCGGGTAATGAACATCATAAAAGAATACGTTCCGGCTACTGAGATTTACTCGATAGACGAAGCCTTTGCCGATCTATCCGGCATATCTCTTTCTAAATTAGAAATATTAGGAAGAGAGATCGTTCAGAAAGTCAGGCAATATACAGGTATTCCTATCAGTATCGGAATTGCCCCGACTAAAACATTAGCGAAAGTAGCAAATAAGTTCGCAAAAAAATATCCTGCCTACAAAAACATTGCTCTGATCGATACAGAAGAAAAAAGGATAAAAGCACTAAATCGTTTTAAAATCGGCGATGTATGGGGCATCGGACGACAGAATGAAAAAAAATTAAATGCTATCGGAGTCCATACTGCCTGGGACTTTACACAGCTAACGTCTGATCTCGTCCGCAAAAAAATGACGGTTACCGGATTAAGAACATGGGAGGAGTTGCATGGAAAATCGTGCATTACGTTGGAAACAGCCCCAGCAAATAAAAAAGAAATTTGTACCTCCCGTTCCTTTTCGCATGAATTTACGGATTTCTCCGATTTACAAAGTTCTGTTGCCACGTTTACCGCCATGACTGCCGAAAAGTTACGAAAGCAAAAAAGCGTTTGTGGTGAAATCAAGGTGTTCATATATACCAATCCTTTTAAAAAAGATATTCCGCAACATTATGAATGCCGTATAATACAGTTCGACGTACCGACAGACGATACCAGCAAATTAGTACATATCGCTACCTATGCGTTGAAATCATTATATCGAAAAGGATATGCTTACAAAAAAGCCGGGGTTATATTATCCGAAATAAGTCCAAATGCAGCTGTACAAAAAAGTTTGTTCGAGAATATAAAAGACGACGAAAAAAAATCCCGGTTAATGAAAACCATAGATGAGATAAACCGGCAACAAGGACGTAATACTTTGTTGTTAGCAGCACAAGGATTGGAGGGAATAAAAATGCACCGAGAACATCTTTCGCAATCTTATACAACTAATTGGAATGAAATTTTAATTGTAAAAGCTAAAGAATAGATATGTGTTACCGAACAGCTTTAACCGCAAAACCACACGAAATTGCCGAACGCTATAATCGAAAAGAAGATGAAATATTACTGTTTCAACCCGATAACAATATCAATGCATTTGCACATGAAAACGAACCTATCATTACCGAAAGTAGCTATATTATCCCGATGCGGTGGGGCTTAATACCTTTTTGGGTAGATAAACCTGAGGAAGCTATAAAAATTCAGAACCAAACCCTAAATGCCCGAAGTGAAACGATATTTACAAAACCATCTTTTCGTGAAGCTATCAAGACAAAACGATGTTTAGTACCAGTAACAGGATTTTACGATTGGCGGCATGAAAATGGCAAAAAGATACCTTACTTTATTACATTAAAGAATCAGGATATATTCTCATTAGCAGGTATTTATGATATATGGCATGATAAAAATACCAGAAAAAGTATAGCAACTTTTTCAATTATAACTACGCAAGCGAACGAACTTATGCGTTATATCCACAATACAAATTTTCGTATGCCCGTAATAATATCAAAAGAAAATGAAGAAAAATGGTTAAAACCAACACTGTCACAAGAAGAAATAAAAAAATTAATGTTCCCCTATCCTCATGAACAAATGAACGGCAAACAATTGCCGATGGATTATTTTAAAAGATAAACAGATCAGAGAAAATCTAATAATAGACGTTCTCCCTTTACGTCGTTTTCTTATTTAACCAAAGTTCGTCCATTAATATTATTCTATATTTCTACAAATATTTACATTTGTAGCAAATAGGATTATAATTAAACGGGTTATGGGAGAATGGAATAAAACACCTGAATTTAAGAAAATTATTTGCTCAGACGGAATAGAACGTACAATATTAAACACCGATGAAGAAATATTTAATTGGATAAAGAAAACGAATGAAGATACAAATAAAAAAAATAATGCTGTCTCAAATACATATTTGACAGAATATTTTATCAACTTGTCTGACTGCATCATTGGAAATCCTGAAACAAAAACAACCCTATCTTTTCTTTCAATGGATAAAGGAAACAATTGGGGAATATTTGAGCCTTTATATGACAGATATGAAATCAAAGTAATTTGGGTTTGTAAAAATAGTATCATTTATAATTTAGAATTTTTTGGAATTACTTTTCATCAAGACGTTACTTTTCAAAATACAACTTTTGTAGGATCTGCAAATTTCTCAAGTGCTATTTTTAAAGGTAGTTGTCGTTTAGAAAAAATCGATTTTCAAGGGGAATCAAAACCTATTAATCCAGTACCAATCCCTCTTTCTGTTGATGATGTCCATGAAGCTCAAGTTAATAAGCCATTATCCGCAGCCATATATTTTGAAAATACCGAATTTAAGAAATCCTTCACTTTTGAAAATATAGCAACGGACAAACATATATCTTTTATCAAAGCTCGTTTTGAAGGAAGAACGAATTTTATCAATAATCGTAGTGATGGTACAATGTTTTTTAACGGTTCATATATTAAATCCTACTTTAATATAAGCGGAAAAAAGCTTCTTTCAGAAAAAGGAACAGGGTTATTCCTATTAAAAGAAGTCGATTTTTTCCAATCTATAATAGAGGGAAAAATTTTTATATCATGTCATTACATAAATAATCTATTGTTTATAAATTCTTCTTTCGAAAAATATTCAGGATTATATACAATGGAATGTTGCGTCGATAATTTAATATTTTCCGGTTTTCATAATTGGGGGCATATCAAATTAGATAAAACAAAAATAAAAAAATCCATCTCACTAATTGATGCGCATGATTCTGGTTTAATTAACATCAACGATTCCAATTTAAAAAGCATACAAGACAGACATACAGCATGTGTTCTTAAAGATGAATCTATTAGGAGAAATAATCAAATAGATGCTATTAAATATAGGAGTATTGAAATGAATTTGTATCTTCAAGATAAAAAAGAAGAACTAAAGCAGTGGTTAAAAAGAAAAAAGAAACAGGTCATTATTTTTATATTCAGTTTTTTATTTGCTGGAGTTTTGTCCTGCATGTGGTATCCATGCAGCATATTAATATTGTTATTGATATGTTCTCTTTTCTATAATAAAACCGTCCAAGAATTTACGTTATTAGGTTTAAATACACTCTCGAATAACAACGGTTTAAGTTGGACAAGAGGAATTATTTTCACCATTTCGGTATCATTCATTTTTTATACTATTTTTGCCATTATCAACAGAGAAATATATCTGACTATAAACGTAAATGAAATAATAAAATATACTCCTATATTCTGGAAAAATGTAATGAGGTATTTACTAATATTTAATTTCGATCAGATTGAAAATTATAAAGATATTACCGCATGGGCGATGTTCCTATTTCTAATAGGAAAAATATTTATAGGTTACGGGATTTACCAAACTATATCTGCTTTTCGTAAACATGGGAAATAGATATTCTTACAAGTATTAATATTAATGTAGTGACATATTCTTATTATTCAAGTCTGATTCTCTATATATTGAATAAACGCATCAATTTCCTTTTTTTTGGAGGGGAAGTCTTCTAAAGATTTAACTTTTCCATATACCCGGTTTTTACCAAACAATTCAATCAAAGAATTAAAACCCTTGTTATGATAATAATAGGATATAAGATCTTCAATTCTAAAGTTGTCATTATTAAAAATCCGTTCTAAAAATTCATTGTATTCATTTTGATTCTCCTTCATCCAAACTTTACATAATTTTGAGAACTCATACGGATAGATATAACAAAAACCTTCAACACCTTTTTCTTTCTGGAACCGTAATATTAAATCATAGGTAATTTTATAATAACTGTATTCCGATTCAACGTCTCTATATGTTAAGCCATCAATTTTGTCAACAAATAAAATACCAAAACAGACAGGTGCATTATCAACGATCATTTTTATTGATTCCCGAATCATGGACCAGTCCTCAACTAAAGAACCGATTTCAGATAGTTTCAGTATAAATCTTGTAACTATTGAATAAACAAAATCTATTAACCCATAATGAGTCCCATTCTCAGTTATACACTGTTCGTTTATTTCCATCTTAGAAATAGCCATACAAATATTTTGGATAACAGAATTGTCAATATTTAAAATCTGGCTATTGTGTAATAATTTAAGGATAATACGTCTAAATTCAGCATCTCCATAAATTATAAAAAGTGAATTGAATTTTTCGGTTAGCTCTCTAATTGAAAGATATTTTATACGATTAGCTAAATCATCATACTTGACGTTTGAAATAAATTCATCCGGAGTTTCATAAATGAAATACCGATCGAAATAGGATACCGATAATAACCGGTTATTATGTTCTATATCTAAAGACTTATCATCATATATATATTGGCGTAATAATTTGAATAGAATTTTATCTATGTATTGTTTAATCTCAATAGAAACGTCATTTGATAAAGATTGTACATACTTCTGTTCTTTATCATTTTCTTCTTCCTGTTTATTTTGTTTCTGCTTCAATGTGCGTAAAAAAAGATGTGATGAGTCCCTATTATAAGAAAAGAAAATATGTTTACTATTTTTTATCTGATCATATACCTTATTACAAAAAACCTTTAGTGCTTCTAAGAGACAAAAATCTGAAATATTTATTTCTCGATAAATTATAGGTAAAGAAAACGATAATGAATTAATATATTGATTGATTTGCCGAGCAGTAGTAAATAAAGGATATAAATAATTCTCTATATTTTTTTTCGCTTCTTTCACATTCTGTTGGTATATCTGATCATTACCTGTTTCTAAATTATTAAATAATATATTTATTCTTTTCTCAAAATATTGTTGTAGGTATTTGTTTTGTATTTGAGGTAAATGAATCGGTATCTGTACTATTTTTTCAATAAATCTTTTCCCGGCACTTTCTTCTCCATTCTCGAACTTGTTACAAATAGATTTTGCAACCATATCTAAATCCATTGATAAGATATAGGTCATATTAGAGAAATCAGCATTTTGTTTGATTAATTTAAAAAGGATATGTACTTCTTCTTTATCTAAACGATCTACATCATCGATAAGAATAATAAAATGTTTTTTGGATTTAACTATTGTTTTATTAACTCTTTCCTTTTCAGATTGCACATTAATATTAATAGTCGGTAGGTTATTTACAAATTCTTGAGTAGTTTTATTGACTATTTCTCCAGTTCCGGGAATAAATGCGAAATCTAAAAGCCGTCCTATTCCCATAGATACGATAGGCGCATATTCCTTAAAAGCATCAATCACCTTTTTCGTCGATTTTTTCCCTGCAATAGTATTGAAGAAATCGAATAAAAGAGATTCCTGATCTTTGAAAAACCAAGGATTAAACCTACATACTATAATATTTTTTTCCGATTCAAATTCTTTCTCCAACATATTAAGAAAAGAAGTTTTCCCTTCCCCCCATTTCCCATATATTCCGATTGTATAACAAGGATGATTTGTCTTACTCTTAACCTTAATAATAGAACTTAAATTTTGGACTATTCTTTTTCGTCCAAACTCATCTTCAATTATTGATGTAATAGGGGTATCAATATCAATATTTGAAAAAATTGTATCAGTGCTTTCCATAAAATTAAAACTTAGAATCACAAAGATAAGAAAACAGAGGAATTACACTTTTACTTAAATAAAAAAATACTAGGCATTAGTGAGAAAGGCACATTTTAAATTAAATTATTGCTTCATTTTGAATTCATATTGTTTGATAAAATATTCATCAATAAAACATTTTGTTTATTAAGTTATGAGAGCAAAAAACTCTCCCGTTTGGGAGAGTTTATGATCAAACATTTAATACGTCAGTTTCTACTGGAACAAAAGCATCCGCATCTATCGATATATGATTAAATATAAATTTAACGGTCTTTGATACGTCTCCTAAAACAGACATTAAAAACCTGGGTTCTTCTTTAATGTTTTTAATCCAACCATTAAGATAAGCGATATTATTTTCACGGATTTTATTACTTACACCAAGATACAATCCGGCTACAGTTGCGGACAATTCCGCTACTAATTCTTCACGTCCGTAGCTTTTAGTTCCGAAAAAACTTTCCATTTTTCGGTTAAGTCTGTTTTTCGTTCCCGTACTATGGCTCATTTCATGTAAAGCTGTACTATAAAAACTTTCTCCATCGTTGAATTGTCTTTTCAAAGGCAAAGAAATATAGTCTTGTATCGGTGAATAGAACGCCTCATTACTTAATTCAATACGAACAGGGCATACCCATGTTTGAGCATTAAACAAGTCATCGAGGGTTGAATTTACATACATCTCGGAGATTTCCTCTTGCATTTTATCTTTGAATAATTCTTGTTTCGATAACCAACTTTCAGGATATTTCTCGGCATAATCGGTCAAATCTAAATTAAAAACATTATACGATTTTAGACAAGGTACTGTATGGTATTTCTCCCGTTCCGTTTTCGGAAGTTCTTTATATTCTTTTTCCGTTATTTTCTTATGCGTATCATTATGGTAATATAAACGGCAAACGTAATATACAGGAAAAGAATGCGAACCTTTTTTTACAGTAAGGTTTAATTCTTTTGCTTGTAAAAATGTGAGGAAAACAGGCGTTTTAAACGAGTACATTTCGCATAATATAGCCAACATAAAAGCATTTCCATGCGAATAATGTCTACCAGATATATTTTGCGGTATAAAATTTTTTTTGACTGTACATGACAACCAAGGTTTTTGCCAATCAGCTAGAATAGTCTGCATCCGGTTAATTACAAGATCGGCAAAGATTTGTAACGTCTTATCAAAATTCGAGGTTATGCAAGTGCCAGAGGCGTGTACCTTTGTTTCTGTTTTTTGATTTGATTTTTTTGTTTCCATACGACTTTTTTTTTTGCAATTACCGTCGGCGGTATTCCTTTGTTTCTGGGCAAAAAAAATGAAGTGTAGCCGGGGAACAGGGTTTTAGATAAAAATACGACCTCACAATAGTGAGCGTGGAGATTTTTATCTAAACCGACAAGGTTCAACCTTGTTGCCCGAAAGCGAAACGAATAACTTTGCTCAGAAAACTAAGGAGATGCCACCGGCAACGAATAAAAAGGGAGTAGGAACATTATAAATAGAATAAAAAGGAAATCTGAAAACAGCCGTTACGAGCTAAACAAAGAGTTAATATAACCGATTTAGAAATATCGGTCAAAAAAGAAAAGGGATATTGATTTACAATCCCCTTTCCAAAATTCATCAAGACCAGAATTAAAACAATCATATAATTGCTTTATAATGCTTGTCAGCAGCGATTTTTTCCATATCTGTTTTAATTTTATTCTTCGTTATTCTTGCATAAATTTGTGTCGTTTTTATATCCGAATGCCCTAACATCATCTGTACCGTTTCTATCGGTACACCTCGTTCTAAAGTTACAGTAGTGGCGAACGTATGCCTAGCTACATGGAAAGTCAAGGTTTTATTTATACCGCATATATCGGCTATTTCTTTCAAATAAGCATTTACTTTTTGATTGGTCACAATGGGGAATATTTTACCGGTTGCTTGTGTGTAATTATACTTATGAAGAAGTTTTACCGGAATATCGGTTAATAATATCTGGGCTTTTACATTAGTCTTGTTCCGTTTGGTTATAATCCAATACTCATCATTTTCACTCACATAAATTTGGTCTTTTGTCAAAGTATTAATATCTGTAAATGCCAACCCTGTAAAGCAGGAAAAAATAAATGCATCACGAACTTTTTCCAATCTTACACATGATGCCGGTTTATTTAGCAATAGCGTTAATTCCTCTTCGGTCAAAGGCTCTCGATGCGTCAGGCTTTTTTTCACCGGGAAATCGTCAAAAGGATTATAATTTATTATATTTCTTTTGACGGCTTCTTTGCCTAAAGCACGTAAATATCGCAAAGGCTTGCAGGCTGTATTCAGTTGCAGCTTGCATTTAGTCAATAGATATAACTCAAAATTCTCTATCATTGTAACATCGATATTCGCAAACTCAATATCTTCAACTTTATATTTTTCTTTTATAAAGTCTTTCAATCTAATCATCGTAAGTTTATACCGGGAAAGAGTTGAAGGAGTCAGAAGATTTGCTTTAACCTTTTCCTCTTGCCTCCGAATCACTTCATCGAATACAGCCAATAAAGTTAATGGTTTAGGGGGAAAAAGAGTTTTTTTCCCCTGATAGATTTCCTTAATTCCAGATGATGTCGGGATTTCCCCTTTATCCTCTATCATTTTTTTTATACTTTTCAGCTTATCCGCAATCTTATCCAATTCCTCGTTTATCTCTCTCGCTTCATTGGAATAACCTTTTGCACGTTGGCTATTACTATTCCACATTTCCGGCAAAATATCAACATGAGTAAGAATTTCACTCATACCGTTGCATGCAAATTTAACAAGTACCGATACATGACCATTTTTTTTCTTTACACTCGTTCTTAGATAGAACTTAATACTAAGTTTTTTACTCATAATCAATCGTTTTAACAGTTAAAATTAAACTTAAATAATTGATTAGCAAGCGAATACAGGAAAGACATTTATAGGACATTACAGCTCATAAAAGGACAATTTCATTAATTCTAAAAACCTACTCCAAATGAAATAGATAAAAGCTGTCTTTATATGTCGTTTTTTGACCTTTAAAAACAGTAAAAAAATCAGCATTTTTCTCTATAAAACACAAAATTCAAATGGCTTTATTTGGCTAATTACCAGCGACATATATACCATTTTTGTGTACAAAAAATTTGTTAACAAAATTGCCTACGATTTTTACTACAAACTACCGTCTTTTTTCTGTCTTTTTATGGCTTTCCAAGCAGACAGATAAAAACGAAAAAAGTCCTTAGATAACTGTATCTAAGGACTTTAAGCGTCAAGTCAGAGACTTTAAAGACTGTTTCCAGTGACCCCGGAGAGGCTCGAACTCTCGACCCAATGATTAAGAGTCATTTGCTCTACCAACTGAGCTACGGAGTCATTTCTTTTGCTGGTTGCGGTTGCAAAAGTAATGCTTTTCAAAAAAACAACAAAACGTTTTCAATAAAATTTTATTCGAAATTGTAATATTCTGAAGGATGATTTCTTTTGAGAGCAACTAACTGAACATCTTTTCCCACACGTATTCCTTCCTGATAAAGACGATATTCCACTGTTTTATAGGCCAATTCGGGATGATTATTTTCCCGGCTCAAATGACAAAGAAAAATATATCGCATATCTTCCGTAAAATTCCGAGCCAAAAACTCGGCCGTATCGGCATTGCTCATGTGACCGTTCGGGTTAATGATTCTTTGTTTCAAATGCGGAGGGTATGTCCCATGGGTCAACATCTCAATATCGTAATTCGCCTCTATAACCAAATAATTCGCTTTGCGGAGATAGTGTGCCACACCCGGAGGAATATGTCCGAGATCTGTGGCAAAAGCAAATTTTCGGTCTCCGTATTCTATAAAGTAACCGACATTATCCGTACCGTCATGGGGAACTTCGAACGAAGTAATCTTAAAATCCCGAATCTCAAAAGGAACTTCCTTACAGATAGGATGACATGCCGTATAAATCTTCTCGGTCATGCAATAGCTGCGATTCATTCCGGCAAGAATTTCCTTTGTCGTATATACCGGAATAAAATATTTTTCACCCAAACAACCTGCAGACTTTATATGGTCGGCATGGTCATGAGTGATACACAGACCGACAATATTTTCAAACGGGATATTATGTTCTTTTAAGTGCTTCTTTATAGTGCGTATGCCTATACCTGCATCGATCAGAATTCCATATTCGTCATTTCCAAGATAATAACAATTTCCACTGCTTCCGCTGGCAAGGCTCAAAAAACGTAAATTCATCTACAAACTCTCTTTTTGTCTTTGAAGTCTACAAAGATAATTCTTTTGCGTCAAAAAAAGAGGATTGCCAAACTATTTATAAAGTAAAAAGATACACGGCTTTTTACCCAAATCAGGCTTTACCTTATTCCATTCCTTTAATGTCAAGGTACGGATATACTCATCTTCACACGTAATATTCGCTGCAATACACAATTTAGTGAGAGGATTACATGTCTTTATAAAATCATCTATAATACGACTGTTCCGATAAGGTGTCTCTATGAATATCTGCGTCTCATTCTCGGCATAGATACGATGTTCCAGATTCTTAAGCATCCGAGCCCGTTCTCCCGCATCTATCGGCAAATAGCCGTGAAAAGCGAAACTTTGACCGTTAAATCCAGAAGCCATCAATGACATCAAAATAGATGACGGACCGACTAAAGGAACTACCTTATATCCGGCTCGTTGAGCAATCGCCACGACATCCGCACCGGGATCGGCAATTGCCGGACATCCGGCTTCCGAAATAATTCCGACGGAAAAACCTGCCGCTAATGGCGTCAGATAATCCGAAACCTCTTCAGGACGTGTATGTCTGTTCAATGTATAAAATGTCAAGGAATCTATATTGATTTCCGGATTCGACTTTTTTAGAAAACGACGTGCCGTACGGATATTCTCCACTATAAAATGAGAGATACCGGATATTATCGTATTATTATAAACCGGCAATACTCGATCTACCGGCGTGTCTCCCAATGTTACAGGGATCAGATAAAGTGCTGCTGAATGCATAGATACAATACTCTTTGCGACAAAGGTAAAGATTTCCCGGCACTTATCATAAATGCAAAACCGTTTCTTTATATCCGAAAAGTATGTAATTTTGTGCAAATAACAGAAACACGACATGGAATTACCTCTTGCTTTTACCGACCGAACAAAAAATTTATTGAAAGACGAATATCCGGCTTTTGAAAAAGCTCTGCGAGAAGAATCTCCGGTAAGTATCCGGCTAAATCCTTTAAAAACCAATTCCGGATTATTCGGGCAAGAGCAAGTTCCTTGGTGCAAAAACGGTTATTACCTGCAAGATCGTCCCGCATTCACATTCGACCCTCGATTCCATGCCGGAGCTTATTATGTGCAAGAAGCTTCGTCCATGTTTCTCGATCATGTCATCAGACAGCATATAATCCGACCAGTTCGTTATCTCGACTTATGCGCTGCTCCCGGTGGAAAAACGACATTGGCCTTATCAGCTCTGCCCGAAGGCAGTCTGGTCGTCTGCAATGAAATAGTCCGTAATCGTGCTCATGTTCTTGAAGAGAACATTATCAAGTGGGGGAATCCGTACTGTATCGTCACGAATAACGACTCGGCAACGTTCAATTCACTGAAACACTATTTCGACGTTATTCTCACCGATGTTCCTTGTTCCGGAGAAGGCATGTTTCGCAAAGATCCGGTGGCTGTACAAGAGTGGTCTGCATCGAATGTCAGAATATGTTCGGAACGTCAAAAAGAAATACTGCACAATATCTGGGATGCTTTACGTCCCGGTGGTATACTGATATACAGTACTTGCACCTACAACACCGATGAGAACGAATTCATAGCCGATTATATACAAAATAGATTGGGAGCTACACCTCTACCGGTAAAAACAGATCCGGAATGGGGTATTCATAAAGAGTTGACCGGTACTGTTCCTTGCTACCGGTTTATGCCGCATGTTACTAAGGGAGAAGGTCTTTTCATGACCGTATTCCGCAAATCAGAGAGCGAAGATATTATTCCAAGAGAGAGGCTACAGAATAGAATATCAGCAAAAAAGAACAAGAATCGGAATGGATGTTCTATTCCCGATAATATCAGATCATGGATCAGAAACAATGAAAAGTTCTTTTTCAGTTCTAACGCAAATTCGATATTCGCATTTCCGTCAGAATATTCAGAAGACCTGCCCCTGTTCGACTCCCGGACAAATGTTATACATGCAGGAATTCCTCTGGCTTACGCCAAAGGAAAAGACTATATTCCCGAACATGCATTAGCTTTATCAACATTCCTGAACCGAAACATTTTTCCGGAAGAAGAACTACCTTTAAACACGGCTCTATCCTATTTGCGTAGAGAGTCTTTTCAACTGCAAAGCAATGAACGTGATTATTTTCTACTGACATTCGAGGGAATGCCATTAGGGTGGGCAAAAAATCTCGGAAACAGAGCAAACAATTTATATCCACAAGAGTGGCGTATCCGAAGCGGATACACCCCTACCCAACCCTTACCGATCGCTTTTAAATGAAAAATTAATAACATGCAAGTAGATAATAAAAGATCAGGAAAAACAAGGCTTATCTCAAATATTTTTATAAATTTGCATAGTTCCGGACAAAAAACAAGATGTCCGATTGCTAAATTAAGACACTAAAAAACAAACATCATGATCTTAGATTCTCTCAGCAACTCAGCTTCGATCGAACAGTTGCACCCATTATTTAAAAAAGCATTCGATTTTCTAAAATCGACCGATTTCTCTACCAAAGAAGCCGGGAAAATAGTTCTCGACGGAGATGATTTATATGTTTCCATAGCAGAACCTGTGGGAAAAAGTAAAGATGCTGCTAAAATGGAAACTCACAATAAATATATCGACATACAGATGCCTTTGACCACAACTGAAACAATGGGCTGGAAAGCGACAAAAGAATTGAAAAAGATAACACAACCTTATAATGAGGAAAAAGACATAACATTCTTTGCTGATACCCCGACAACCTACATACAAGTGCAACCCGGAGAATTTGCCATATTCTTTCCTGAAGACGGACATGCTCCCGGTATCGCTGAAGGAAACTTCAAAAAAGTTATCGTTAAAGTACGTATATAAATACCGAAACATAGAAACAGTTTCCCGAATTAACTATGTCCGGATTCGGACATAGTTAATTATAAAAAATCGACATTACGTTTTATCTGCCTTTTATAATACCGATATTCTACAATTCTCCTGCAACTTTATTCTATCTACCACTTTAAGATACAAGATATTATGGATTCTCTCAATTTAATAAAAAACGATCCTTGGCTCGAACCTTATAAAACGGATATCGAACATCGATTTCAACTTTCGGTTTCCAAAGAAAAAGAACTGGCCGGAAAAGGCAAATCTTTATCTGATTTCGCAGACGGATACTTATATTTCGGGCTTCACAAAACAGAGCAAGGTTGGGTTATACGAGAATGGGCTCCTAATGCAACAGATATTTTCCTGATCGGAAATTTCTCGGAATGGAAAGAGAATACTAAATATCGCTTTTTAAAACTAAAAAACGGCGTATGGGAGCTTAAACTAAAAACCGGAGAAATAAAGCACCTCGATTTATATAAATTATCGATGCATTGGAATGGCGGTCATGGTGAACGCATACCTGCATGGGCAACTCGAGTTGTCCAAGATGAAAAGACTTACATATTCTCTGCTCAAGTATGGTCACCTTCGAGGCCTTATAAATTCAAGAAAAAAAAATTTAAGCCTCAAATCTCCCCTTTACTGATTTACGAGTGTCATATAGGTATGGCACAAGAAGAAGAACGAATAGGCAGCTACAACGAATTCCGAGAAAAAATTCTCCCACGCATCGCAAAAGACGGATACAATGCTATACAAATTATGGCTATTCAGGAACATCCTTATTACGGATCATTCGGGTATCACGTTTCAAGTTTTTTCGCACCCTCATCCCGTTTCGGCACACCTGACGAACTGAAACAGCTGATAGACGAAGCTCATGCTTCGGGCATAGCCGTAATCATGGATATAGTACATTCTCACGCGGTAAAAAATGAAGTCGAAGGATTAGGACGTTTCGATGGTTCTTACAACCAATTTTTTTACGGAGATCACAGAAGAGAGCACCCTGCATGGGACTCTCTTTGTTTTGACTATGGAAAAAATGAGGTAATTCATTTTTTATTATCCAACTGCAAATATTGGCTTGAAGAATTCAAATTCGACGGTTTCCGTTTCGACGGCGTCACCTCGATGCTTTATTACGATCATGGATTAGGAAAAGCTTTTGGCAGTTATAATGATTATTACGACGGAGGACAAGATGAAAATGCGATCACGTATCTTACTTTGGCAAATAAATTAATTCATGAAGTTAATCCTCATGCAATAACGATTGCCGAAGAGATGAGCGGAATGCCGGGTCTTGCTGCGAAAACAGAAGACGGAGGTATCGGGTTTGATTACCGTATGGCTATGGGTATCCCCGATTTCTGGATTAAGATAATCAAAGAAAAGAAAGATGAGGAATGGAATCCTTCTGCAATTTTCTGGGAGCTGACCAACCGACGGTCTGACGAAAAAACCATCAATTATGCAGAAAGTCACGATCAAGCTCTTGTCGGGGATAAGACAATAATTTTCAGACTTATCGACGATCAAATGTATTGGCACATGATGAAAAACGACACCAATATGGCCGTTGACAGGGGCATGTCTCTGCACAAAATGATACGCTTAGTCACTTTATCGACTATCAATGGAGGCTATCTGAATTTTATGGGAAACGAATTCGGTCATCCCGAATGGATCGATTTTCCGAGAGAAGGTAACGGTTGGTCTTATAAATATGCCCGCAGACAATGGAGTCTTGTTGATAGAAAAGATCTTAAATACGAATATTTAGGAAACTTTGACGAGGCAATGATCAAATTGGTAAAAGATGTAAAACATTTTGAACAAAGTCCCATCATCAAATTATGGGACAACGGAGGAGACCAAATTTTAGCATTTATGCGAAAAGATCTATTATTCATATTCAACTTCCATCCGTTCAAATCCTTTACCGATTACGGTATATTAGCCCCCAAAGGCAGCTATAAAACCGTATTAAATACCGATTCTTATACATTCGGAGGATACGGATTGATTGACGAATCAATCGAGCATTTCACGATTCCAGATCCTCTATATAAAAAAGAAAAGAAAGAGTGGCTGAGATTGTATCTGCCGGCTCGATCTGCACAAGTTTTAAAGCTCCAAAAGAGAAAATAATTCGTTTTTAAGCAAATTTTTAATCACCATAAGGATACAATTTTTTATATATATAACACTAAAATACAGAAAATTAATTATATATAATTGTATAAAAGACACTTAAAAATAGGTTATATAACATATATATTTTTTTTGCGAGATTCAGGAAAAAGTACATCTTTGCATGCATTAACCTAGAACAATCTTTTTTACCTTAAAAAATTAATACCTATTGAAAACCTTTAAAAAGGGACTTTTGAGAAAAAGCCTCTTTTTTTATTTATAATAGCATAGTAATCAATCTGTTTAATATTTAATTTGCTATTAATACACTATTACATTTGATCTAAATTAATAATTACATTACCCTTTCAGCATCCATTATTATGCACTGTCATAATGAAAATCTTTCGATATAGAATTTATTTGAAATTTCATTCGAAACAGAATAAAAAATCTTCCGAATCGTTTAAGAATACCGTAATAGTAAGTTTACCCAAAATCTCAAAAGAGATAAAAGAAGTAGAAATTTTTTATTGTATCCGAAATAGACGACTGAAAATAATACGATAAGAAGCTGTTTTAAATTTTCCGATAAAAATATATTATCAGGTTATTTTTGTGATTCCTTCCAGTCTGTTTTCCCATTTTCACTTGTCAGATACTCGCTATTATCCTCGTTAAAAGCAACAAAACATTTCCGAAAGAAACTTTCAAATCTGCCCCGAGTAAAATTTAAACTGGCTCTAACTCTATTCCATTTTAAAATGTTATATTCGTACCCGATAAATTATTTATATTAAACTATCAAACAATGGACGTTAAACAACACTATTCCGGACTTACCGATGCACAAGTGAAGGAAAGTCGGGAAAAATTCGGAAGCAATCTGCTTACTCCACCTCAAAAAACTCCTCTTTGGAAACTTTTTTTCGAAAAATTTCAAGATCCTATTATCCGTATTTTACTCATCGCAGCATTATTATCATTATGTATTTCGTTCATTCATAACGAATATGCTGAAACAATCGGAATATTTTGTGCTATATTTTTAGCAACCGGCGTTGCGTTCTGGTTTGAAATGGATGCAAACAAAAAATTTGATATTCTGAATCAAGTAAACGACGATATTATGATAAAAGTAATCAGGAACGGAAATCTTCAAGAAGTTCCTAAAAAAGATATTGTCGTCGGAGACATAGTTTTACTCGAAACAGGAGAAGAAGTCCCTGCAGACGGAGAATTACTCGAAGCTATCTCTCTCCAAATAGATGAGTCTTGCCTTACCGGAGAATTGATGATCGACAAAACCACGAATCCCGAAGATTTCGATTCAGAAGCAACCTATCCCTCTAACTGGGTGATGAGGGGAACAAAAGTACTTGACGGACATGGTATTATGGAGGTAAAGCAAGTAGGCGATGCCACTCAATACGGACAAGTAGCCGAAAAAGCGACAGAAATCAGCGGAGAAGAAACTCCGCTAAACCGTCAATTAAACGGGCTGGCAAAATTTATCGGTGTCGCAGGTTTTGCTTTAGCTATCCTTACTTTCGGAACTCTATTTATTAAAGATCTGATAACTCACCCCATCACATGGGGACAATTCGGGCTATTGGGCGCTGTTATGGCAGGGGGAGTCATTGCTTTATCCAAAGTTTGGGTACCGATTCTGTACGATGCATTTTCTCTCGCAGGAAAAGAAAAACCTCTTCCCCGCTGCATTAACCGCTTCGGATGGCTAACATGGCTTATATTCGGTATAATAATCTTCGCCATCTTCTGTAGCATAGGTGTATTATTCGGTGTAAATCCGCTGAACTCATCTTCATGGATCGATATTGAAGAAGCTAACAGAATACTACAATATTTTATGATTGCAGTAACATTAATTGTCGTAGCTGTCCCTGAAGGATTACCGATGAGTGTAACACTGAGTCTGGCTCTCAGTATGAGACGAATGTTGCAAACCAATAATTTGGTACGCAAAATGCACGCTTGTGAAACAATGGGAGCAACAACCGTTATTTGTACCGATAAAACCGGAACTCTCACCCAAAACCAAATGCGAGTCTTCCAAAGCAATTTCTTCGCCTTGAAAAATCAAGAATTGACAGACAACACTGCCAGTAATCTTATTAAAGAAGGTATTGCCGCCAACTCCACAGCATTTTTAGATTACTCCGATCCTCAAAAAATATCGACAATGGGTAACCCCACCGAAGCAGCTTTACTGCTCTGGCTGCACAATAAAGGTATAGAGTATGCTCCTTTGCGTGAAAATGCCCACGTCGATAAACAACTGACATTTTCTACCGAGCGCAAATATATGGCAACTCTTGTAAACTCACCTCTTGTCGGTAAAAAAGTGCTATATATGAAAGGTGCACCTGAAATCGTACTTTCAAAATGCAAGACTGTAGAAACTCCGGAAGGAGAAAAACCCGTATCGGAATATAAAGGACAGATAGAGGAGCAACTGCTTGCTTACCAAAATCAAGCTATGCGAACTCTCGGGTTTGCATATAAAATTATAAATGAGGACAACGACCAACCTATTCCTGAATTAGCCGATACCGGACTCATATTTCTCGGATTTGTTGCAATTTCAGATCCTGTTCGAGAAGATGTTCCGGCTGCCGTAGCCGAATGCTTAAATGCTGGTATTCAGGTCAAAATCGTCACAGGAGACACTACTGCGACAGCACGGGAAATTGCCCGTCAGATCGGAATCTGGAAACCGGAAGATACGGATGAGAATATCATTACCGGTACAGATTTCGAGGCACTGCCGGATGATGAAGCTTTTGAACGGGTAAAGAAACTGAAAGTCATGTGCCGGGCACGTCCGACGGACAAACAACGATTAGTAGAACTGCTTCAAAAAGACGGACAAATTGTCGCCGTAACCGGAGACGGAACGAATGATGCTCCGGCTCTGAACCATGCCAATGTAGGATTATCTATGGGAACTGGTACTTCCGTCGCAAAAGAAGCCAGTGATATAACTTTACTGGACGACTCATTCAAAAGTATTGCGACAGCAGTCATGTGGGGACGTTCTTTATACCAAAATATCCAGCGTTTTCTTTTATTCCAGCTTACAATTAATGTCGTTGCACTGGTAATCGTATTCTTAGGTTCGATCTTCGGTCACGAATTGCCTCTCACGGTGACTCAGATGCTATGGGTCAACCTCATTATGGACACTTTTGCCGCCGGAGCCCTGGCTTCATTACCGCCGAATAAAGAAGTAATGAAAGACAAACCCCGCAAAAACGAGGCATTTATCGTTACCCCTCCTATGAGAAATCAAATATTATGGATAGGATCGGCATTCGTGGCATTTTTAATGGGACTACTCTACTATTTCACCAATGCAGAAGGAGAAATAAACCGTCACGACCTCGCTTGCTTCTTCACTATTTTTGTAATGCTGCAATTCTGGAATTTATTTAATGCTAAAGCCTTTGCAACCGGGAAATCAGCCTTTAACGGATTACTGCATGATACAGGATTTATTACTGTTGCATTATTGATTATCATAGGACAGTTTTTTATCGTCACATTCGGAGGGGACGTATTTCGTACAGTTCCTCTCTCATGGCAAGATTGGTTACTGATCATCGGCTCTACATCATTAGTCTTATGGATCGGTGAAATTTTCCGTTTATTCGGGAAAAAGAAGAAATAAGATATCAATAAGATAAAGTCCTCCAAATAGCTCTCCCGAACTTCAGATACTCAGGAGAGCTATTTTTTACTGTTAAGAATTCCTTATTCTATAAACGATGCTTGCCATCGATTGTTTTACGTAGCAGACAAACAAACTTAATGTAAAAAAATTATGGCAAAAGGAAGTCTTGAAATTTTAAAGAATAAAATCGATGTTTCCAAAGTATTGGAACAACTGAATGCTGCGCTATCTGAAGAATGGCTATCTTTTTATCAATACTGGATCGGAGCTCTTGTGGCAGAAGGCGCTATGCGAGCCGATATTCAAAAAGAGCTGCAAAAACATGCCGAAGCAGAATATAAACACGCTAAACTCGTAGCAGACCGAATTATAGAACTGGAAGGCGTTCCGGTATTAAATCCAAAAAAATGGTTTGAACTGGCACGCTGTCAATACAGCGCTCCCGATGATTTCGATGTTCAGAAAATTCTATTTCAAAACGTAATTGCCGAACGATGCGCCATAAAACGTTACGAAGATATAGCCTCATTTACCGAAGGAATAGACTTTACTACCTGTAACATGGCAAAATTTATCTTAGCGGAAGAAGAAGATCATGAACAAGATCTTCAAGATTATCTGGATGATATTGCCCGAATGAAAAAAGATATATTGAATAAATAATCTTTTACTAAGAATCTGTTTAAATTTTCCAATAAAAAATACTATCAGATCATCTCTGCGTTTTTTCGGTCCTTTTCTTCATTTTTATTCATCAGATAGTTCGCTATCTGATGAATAAAAACAGAAAAAAAACAGATCGAAGAATGATTCAGGAAGATAGAAGATATGTATTCTCATAGAAAAATTTAGGCAGGCTCTGAAAACACAAACACTACAATTCCAACATTTCCATTGTAACATTCTTTCCTTTAAAATAATTTAGTAGATTTCAGTTTGTTTTATTAGCTGAAATTCATATTTTTAGAAAATAATCTTTAAATCTGAAAGCACAATGGAGAGTTCACTATTCTGGCTGATCCCAGCCTCTTCGATCCTCGCCCTGATTTTAGCGTGGTATTTCTACAAACAAATGATGCACGTAAGCGAAGGTACGGAAACAATGCAAAAAATTGCTTCACATGTTCGCAAAGGCGCTATGTCCTATCTCAAACAGCAATATAAAGTTGTAGGACTGGTATTTCTGGGACTAGTAATCCTTTTTTCCATTATGGCATACGGATTCAATTTGCAAAATCCTTGGGTGCCCGTAGCTTTTCTGACCGGAGGTTTCTTTTCCGGATTATCAGGCTTTTTAGGCATGAAAACAGCAACTTATGCTTCTGCAAGAACGGCAAATGCAGCACGCACTTCTCTGAACGGAGGATTGACCGTTGCTTTTCGTAGCGGAGCTGTCATGGGACTTGTCGTTGTAGGCTTAGGTCTTTTCGATATTTCTTTCTGGTATATTCTTCTCGACTATTGTATTCCGGCTGACGCAATAAATCCGGCAAATAAATTATGTATCATAACCACGACAATGCTGACATTCGGAATGGGTGCTTCTACCCAAGCTCTATTTGCTCGTGTCGGTGGAGGTATTTATACTAAGGCTGCTGACGTAGGTGCAGATCTCGTGGGAAAAGTGGAAGCAGGAATTCCGGAAGATGATCCGCGTAATCCGGCGACTATTGCTGACAACGTAGGTGATAATGTGGGCGATGTTGCCGGTATGGGAGCTGACCTGTACGAATCTTATTGCGGTTCGATACTGGCAACTTCAGCACTCGGTGCGGCGGCATTTATCGGTAGCGGAGATATAGATATGCAATTTAAAGCCGTTATTGCGCCGATGTTGATCGCCGCAGTAGGTATCGTTCTGTCTATTATCGGAATCTTTTCCGTAAGAACAAAAGAAAATGCAAAAATGAAGGACCTTCTCAAAGCTCTTTCTTTGGGGACAAACCTCAGTTCAATATTGATAATCGCAGCTACATTTCTGATTTTATGGGTTTTACAACTTGAAAACTGGATATACATATCTTGCGCCGTAGTGATAGGACTATTAGTCGGCGTCATAATAGGGCGTTCTACAGAATATTACACATCTCAATCTTATAAACCGACACAAAAACTTTCGGAAAGCGGTAAAACCGGACCTGCTACCGTAATTATTTCAGGAATAGGTTTAGGTATGGTATCCACAACCATACCGGTATTGGCCGTAGTTCTCGGCATCATTCTTTCCTATTGGTTCGCTTCAGGATTCGACTTTGCAAATATCTCTATGGGACTTTACGGAATCGGAATTGCTGCAGTAGGAATGCTCTCGACATTAGGTATCACTTTAGCGACCGATGCTTACGGACCTATCGCCGATAATGCAGGAGGAAATGCAGAGATGAGCGAATTAGGTCAAGAAGTGCGGAAACGTACCGATGCTCTAGACTCATTGGGAAATACCACTGCCGCCACAGGAAAAGGTTTTGCCATCGGATCGGCAGCACTGACCGGATTAGCGTTACTGGCTTCCTATATCGAGGAAATACGCATCGGTCTGACTCGCATCGGAGAAGAGATTCTTATATTTGCAGACGGAAGTATGATAGAAACGCATAAAGCTACATTCGTAGATTTTATGTATTACTATGACGTAACTTTAATGAATCCCAAAGTGTTGTCGGGAATCTTTATCGGTTCTATGATGGCATTTCTTTTCTGTGGACTTACAATGAATGCTGTGGGGCGAGCTGCAGCACACATGGTGGAAGAAGTTCGCAGACAATTTAGAGAAATAAAAGGTATCCTTACCGGAGAAGCTGAACCGGATTATGCCCGTTGTGTGGCAATTTCTACCAAAGGTGCTCAACAAGAAATGGTATTTCCTTCATTATTGGCAATTATCGCACCCATTGCGACCGGACTTATTTTCGGAGTTCCGGGAGTCATCGGACTATTAATCGGAGGACTCAGTTCAGGTTTTGTTCTTGCTATCTTTATGGCAAATGCCGGAGGAGCGTGGGATAATGCAAAAAAATATGTTGAAGAAGGCAATTTCGGAGGCAAAGGCGGTGAGGTTCACAAGGCTACCGTCGTAGGAGACACCGTAGGAGATCCGTTTAAAGATACTTCAGGCCCAAGCTTAAATATTCTGATCAAACTCATGAGTATGGTCGCAATTGTCATGGCAGGGCTTACTGTCGCCTGGAGTTTATTTTAAGAATATAAAAAATTAAGTACCGCGGCTGCTGGGATAGTTTATCCCAGCA
>OBWB01000284.1_pt1 | contig 38938 bp, 29 predicted proteins | sample 1476261 | NCBI WGS metagenome assembly OBWB01 (sample SAMEA2580038, study PRJEB22360) | human gut metagenome | biome: human gut; feature: human-associated habitat; material: faeces | place: Denmark | collected 2008/2010 | reverse complement strand
TATAGAAGCCGGTAATACCTTATTCTCGGAAACATATTCATCACGACTCTCGATATAAGAAAATTTATCTTCTATCACAATCCCGTCACCAGATTGTTGGTTTTCAGAAACATGGTATGAATCTGACGATCCCCAAATATTCACTCTGAGTTCTCCAGGATACTGAATCTTAAAACTGTTTCCCTCTTCTATTGTGACAGTAATATTGCATAACAGTTTCTTGACCTCAACATTTACATTTTTTTCTTCCAAAGGATTTGAATCAAAAATAAGATTCTTCCAAAAAAGGTCTTGTGCAGAACCATTATACATCTGCGATTGCCGCATTGTTTTTTTGCTCATTGCAAATCTTATCTCTGAATAATTTTCTTCATTAAGAAACATAAGCGGTTCTTTATCAATATCTTTATCTCCCGATAAAGTCCATGCCACGAGATATGTAGTTCCTGTATATTGCAACTCAAAAGAATAAGGTTGCCCTCCTTTTATATCGTTATAAGGAATATGCCTCATTTCTATCTTATTACCTTCACTATTATACAAATACAATTCTATATCACTGGCTACCGATAGATCAAAATTATCAGTATTACCCTCATACGTGAAGACCAAATTCAGAGATCCTCTATCACAGCCGTAGTGCGGACCTTCGTAAGTACACCCCATGCAAGATATTATTATCAACAATATCAGAATTACTTTCTTCACGATATAACAATTTACTATTAATTATTTACCGTTATTCCTAAGAGTCTGTTTAAGTTTTACACAGGACTTTTTTGAAAACTGTTTTCAAGGACATTTTTTGTTCCGATAAAGAGCGTAACAGGCTACATAACATACAGGAACAAAAAACAACACCCAGAAAACTCATAAAAGTCGGAGACATAATTTTTAGCAGAAAACTTAAACAGATTTCTAAAACTGAAATAATATTCTCCTTAGGAATAACGGTAATAGTCGTTCATCTCAATTATAAATCAACATTTTGGGTTCTCACATCCCATTTTGCGACTTCAATATTGATAGAGATAGAACTTTCCTCCGGACTAACTACTGGCCCTTCTTCTTCAGCATCTTTCGGAGTAGCCCAACCTACAGTTTTAATATCTTTCATCGTCACACGATAAATACTGTTACGATAAATCTTCCATGCATCATCTTTCAATAAATTAACTCTCCAATAACGGGTGACTCCACTCACTCCTGTACCAGAAAATGTTCCCTGAATAATAAAAGCTACGACCTCATCCTTATCAAATACCGTTGCAGCCGACCCATTACCACCTTGCAAGATCGTCGGTACATTTTCATATACATAAACCGGCTTTTCATAGGTAACCGGCAAAAAACCATTCTTCGTTTCGTCTGCATCATCATTTTTTGTAGAGTATACAGTTTCAACAGTTTCTCCATTTATAGAAAATGTCGTTTTGAAATTAGATGCAGTTTCAAAACGTACCCAATTTTCAAGGTCATTATATTCGAAAGCTCGCGATTGGTTTATCCCATTGATAACCATATAACCATCAAAAGTCCATTTTAAATCTTCGGGAACCGTTCCACTTGTTCCGAGTCCCAATATTTCGAGCAAATCAGCTTTAGGTGCTGTAATCTGACTTGACGGATCTACTTTAGGTGCTTCAATCTTACTCAATAAACGACGAACGGTAAGGTTTAAAGTGTTTGTTTCTCCTTCCACAACATTAATCGTCCCTTCTGCTGCCATAGCAAATCCCGTTGATGTACTTATATCTGCACGGGAATTAGAACCATCCAGTACCAAATCTTTATAAAGACTACTTTTTTTAAAATCAGCCAACAGTGAAGGAGCAGGAGAAGGCTCACCTAAATTCTGATTAACAGCAGTAAGAATCGTCAAATTTCCTGCATCGACAAGAAATGTATACTGGTTATTCGAAGCCAAAGCCTCTGGTTTAAAATATTTTTGATAAGAACCGTCAGCATTAAAAACAAAAAACTCTAACGATTTAATAGCATTCTCATCGGTCGATCCGGCAACTTCTCCACTCAATGCACGAGTATCAGCGTTTCCTTTAATATTAACAGTAATCGCCGCTTTCTTACCTTGAACAGCAGGTTCGGACAAACCATTGTCTGAGTCATTACATGACAATAATACAAATGCAGCCATAGAAACTGCTAATAAATTTTTAATTTTCATAATCCTAAAATTTAGTTATTAAGTTGTTTTACAAACTATTATAAAATCTTTTATCATTTTTCCCCATCTAAATTCTTGTAGAATATCCTAACGCAAGTACTTGAACGCAATTGAGGGAAAAAGTTCTTTAACATATATCGATAAGGAACTCCATCTCTTAAATGTATAAGCTTGTCATTCCGAACCTGCTCCTCTCCAATGACAGAAGGAGCAATGATCTTGAGAATTTCTTCTTTTTCTACCATATCAGATTCATTCACCAATTGATACAAGCCCTGCCAATCTATCCCTCCATTGATTACTTCAAACGATTCTACAGGCATATCCGTTTCCTGTACTAAATAATCCCTTAAAGCGATAGCTCGCTTTTCTGCAAAATCCAAATTCAAACGATATCTTCCTTCAGGAGAAGCATAACCGATAATCAAAATATCCGTAATCCGACTATCTGAAGATCTATTAATTTCATCAATAATACTGACCAACAAGTCTAAATTTTTACCATTATTTTGATAATCAGATGATAATATAGAAGATCCCGGACAAAATAAAACAGAAACAGCATCTTTTCTATTTGTTTTATCAAAATCAATTCTTTGAGAAACCGGAATAAGAAAGGTATAATCCAGAGCCAACTTCTCAGCAGTACTTAAAACAGGTTCAACGGCTTTAACAATTTCAACAATTTTTATATCAGGATCTTGCAAGACTTTTCCTTTTACATAAACAGTCTCTTGCACAAATCGTTTAGCACACAATTTAGTTACAGTATTAAAAGCCAGTGTGCTCCCTTTCATCCAATCTGCATATTTTATAGCGGCTTTATATGCAAATAATCCACTATCGTCTGTTATTTTCATGTTTGTCTGATAATCAACACTTCGAATAAATGCCGTTTTTTCTTTCTTTCCAACTATCGCAAATGAAGAAAAAGTAGTTTGACGAATGCTGTCAAATATGACAGGAGTTACTATAATTCTCTCCTTCTTTTTTAACATAGTCAAATCAGGAATACAATCAAAACAAAGTCTTATACTATCACCTATATTCTGTATCTGAATGTTAGAGATAGATAACCGACCTCTTCTGTTTCTTTCTCCCGCTATTATCTCACCACAAACAAATGTCAACAATGAAAAAAACAAGAACATAATTATATTTTTTGATACTCTCATTATTCTTTTATTTAATATTATAAATCAATGAAATACCAACTTTCGTTAACCCAAAGTATGTCTTAGTAAAATGCTCTGATTTAGTACAACACCAGATACGATTATTCGACTTATCAAAGCCAAGCCGTACTACCCCAATACCGAGAAATCCTTCAATCGCCCATTTTTTAGACAAGAACCAACTATATCCATAAGTAAATCCACCACCGACTCCCCAACCTTCATATCGATATCCTTTATCAAAAATGTGGAAAAATTTATGCCCACCAATATTATATTTAGTCACAATAGCATGAATACCAATAAAATGGCCACCTGTCGGTTCACAAAACCAATACCTCAGCTCCGGTTGTGCCATCCAGTGTACAATCTTATCATTATCCCCCTTTTTACCCTTACGATTCCAAGGATTATAACTTCCCGTTATATTTAAACTCAACTGTGTTCCCCAACTAATTTCCAACCCCAGATTTGGAGTTAATGTTGCAGCATACAAAAGGTTTGTTTTAAGATTCCAATATAAATTCCGAGGGCTTATTTTTTCCCAAGAAGTCTCCGCACAAATATTGATTACCGCACTATCAGACAAAAGAACCGTATTATCGATAACCGTATCGGTAACAGAAATAGTATCAGACAGTACAGATACAAAAGAATTTTTTCTCTTCTGGATCAAGGAATTGTTATATTCAGTGATTTTAACCCAATCAAGTTCAAGGAAGTTTATCGCGTCAGGTCCTACATTGATCGAAATCGGAAAATTCTCTTGTGCTTGTCCTGAAGAGAGAACAGACACTATACCGATAAGAACACATAAAATCCTATTCATCAACTGCTTTAATTCTTCTTTAATTGTACACTGCATTATTACAGTCAAACTTTAGTTGGTTAATTAATCACGATCAAGGTTATATTTAGAAAATAAAGTTCTCCAAATGTGAATCCTGATACTTTCGTCAAGAATAAATATCGTCATTAACTTTGAAGGAAATATTAACAAACCGATTAACAATCCTATTCCATTCTTATTCAACTCTAACGATATTTTTAATTGCATTATAACCCTTTATAGCTTATTATCAAGATGTGATTATCTAACACTTACAAACACCAATTTGTTCTTAAGAAAATAAATCTTATCGTAATAATTCTTGAGAAAAAATAAAAATAGGACTTCAATAGCCTGTCTAAGCATATATGATATAATTTATTAAGCGAAAATAAAATATATAGAGGACTGTCTAAGGTAATACTTAAACAGCCCTCCATATACTTATTATAAAAATTCTTACTTTTCTATAACTATAACCGTTCATCTATAATAATTTCACCTTTATTTCCTAACCTTTTCTTTAAACATTAGAAAAATTACAGATAATCGATCATGCCCCCATATAATACATCTTATCAACATAAGATTTCTATCGAATCTTAAAAAACTCTTTTTTACCTTTTCAATATTTTTACAATGTCACAAAAAAGTCTCGATTTTTTCAAATAAAGCCAAAATGAATTAACGCATTTCGAATGCCATCATTATCAACCGTGTCTGTTACATAGTCGGACACCGCTCGTATAGACTCGGCAGCCCCACCCATAGCTACCCCTATACCGGCTTCCCGAAGCATTGAAATATCATTTCCCCCATCTCCAAAAGCTATTGTATGCGAAATATCAAAATCATAATAAAAAGCAAATTCTCTAATACCAGATGCTTTATCAACGCCTTTCACATTTATATCCGCAAAAATCGGATGCCACCTGGAAGCGGAAAGATTCGGAAGTTGAGCCATAACTTCTTTTTCCGTCTCTTCATCACAATAAAAACATAGCTGGCAACATTTACCTTCGATAAACTCCTTTTCTATATCGATGACCGGCGGAACAGGATGATCTACCAATCTCGCCAATTCTATAACGATAGAGTTCAACTCATTGACAAAAATTCCGTTATTCGTTTCAACGGCTATCGGAAACCCAAATTGTCGAGAAAGAGCATAAGCTTTCTGAAAATCTTTATCAGAAATTTGTTTTTTAGACACGGAAGTACCGTCTCTCAAGACGCAATCCGAACCATTAAGGGCTATTACGGCATCAAAAGGGACTTCTTCTATTTCATGCAAATCACTTGCAGCTCGTCCTGTTGCGATAATAATTTTACACCCCGAATTATGGACTTGCCGTAACGCATCTATTGCCGACTGAGGCACACGATGAGTATCAAAACTTACCAACGTACCGTCAACATCTAAAAATATCGCCCTTATCATATTCAAGAAATTATATTATAAGAAGTTTACAACTCTATTAGTTTATTATCGACAACTTGTAAAGGCACAATAACTACTCATATCAAATTTACTACAACATCATTATGGTTGACTTGCAAAATTATAATAATTCTTTTCAGATTTTGAAAGCAGGATGGCAATTTTTTTGATTTTAGCAAACTGAAAAGTAGAGATAAAAAATCGTCAACAATTCCAATAAAAAACAAACCCACCTATTATTCAATTGATAATAAGCGGGTTATAAATACACATGTTGTCCTGGAAGGATTCGAACCCTCACAAGCGGAACCAGAATCCGATGTGCTACCGTTACACCACAGGACAATTTTTTATTGCGCTGCAAAGGTGCGAATTTATTTTTCTATTACAAAACCATACCGATATTTTTTACTTTCGATTAAGTTTTTTTTACAAGGCTGTTTCCTCTTTAGGCAAAGCTAACTCAACTGCTTCGTATGACTTTTTCATAAGCGTTTCAATATCATGTCCTGAAATAGGGTCAGGGAATAGAGGTTTATGAATCGTCAAAATCATTTTTCCAGGTTTTATCAAATATGACGAACGAGGCAACACAGAGAAAGATCCGTTAATCGTTAAAGGTACTACGGGCAAATTTAAATCAATAGCCAACTGATAAGCCCCTTTCTTAAAGCGTTGAAGTTTCCCGTTCCATGTACGCGATCCTTCAGGAAAGACAACTAAGGACATGCCGTGTCTCAACGTCTGTTCTGCCATATCCAATGTTTCCCGAATACTTTTAGGCCCGGAACGATCTACAAATATATGTCCGGCTGCAGCACAAGCTTTTCCGACAAATGGTATGCGTCTGAGGCTTTTTTTCATCATCCATTTAAAATTATGTCCTAAGAAGCCATAAATTAAAAAAATGTCATACGCTCCCTGATGATTTGCGACAAAAACATAAGAAGTTTTCTTATCGATATTTTCCCGACCTTTTACTTTAACTCGCACAAACGAGATCCAACAAAAAAGCTGAGACCAAATGCGTCCCGGATAATATCCCCAAACTTTACTGTCTCCGATAAAACAGCCGACAATCGTCACTAATGCTGTTATTATAGTCAATACTAATAAAATAGGAAATGCAATAAGCCACTGGTAAAAAAAGAACAGTATTTTTAACATAAAATACACTACGGTTAATTACAATCAATATATAAAGACAAAGGTAGCTGTTAAGTTTTAGAAATACAACAGCTTTTCAGGATTCTTGCTGTTCGAGAATCATTAAGAAAGTTTTCAAACCAACATTCCTTATCAGGAATAAAACCTCTCTCTAAAAAGGAAAAAAGGGTTCTGCAAATTAGTTTGCATAACCCTTTTAGTGTCCGAGATGAGATTCGAACTCACACGATCCAATGATCACTACCCCCTCAAAGTAGCGTGTCTACCAATTTCACCACCCGGACATCGTTGTTTTTGAAGCGTGCCCAAAACAGGACTCGAACCTGCACGTTCGCAATAAACACTAGTCCCTGAAACTAGCGCGTCTACCAATTCCGCCATTTGGGCTTACTCGCTGTCACGGAAAAACCGTGGAGCGAAAGACGGGACTCGAACCCGCGACCCTAACCTTGGCAAGGTTATGCTCTACCAACTGAGCTACTTTCGCATAAAATTATCAATTTAAAATTTTTTACCCCCGTAAAAACATCAGAGCGAAAGACGGGACTCGAACCCGCGACCCTAACCTTGGCAAGGTTATGCTCTACCAACTGAGCTACTTTCGCAATTGCGACTGCAAATATAAGGTGTTATTTTGAGTTGTGCAAATGCAAAATATTATTTTTTCACCTTTTTTACGATCCTGTTTTTGTTACTTTTTGAATACTAACCGCTTAATATCTAAATCATATCAAACGATCCCTTCATATCAACGATTGCGTAACATCGAAAAAAATTCTTCTCTCAATTCTCTGTCCTTAAAATTGCCAGAATATAAACAAGTCGTAGTCGATGCATTCTGTTTTTCAACCCCTCTCATCTGCATACACAGATGACGCGCCTCTACCATAACGATAGTCCCATACGGTTCGATTACAGAATCAAAACAATCGAGTATCTCCCGAGTCATACGTTCTTGAACCTGAAACCTCCGTGCAAAAGCATCAACAAGCCGCGCAGGTTTACTCAAACCCACAATTTTATCTCCCGGCATATATCCAATATGCACTTTACCGAAGAAAGGAAGCAAGTGATGTTCACACAAAGAATAGAACTCTATATCTTTCACAAGAACTATTCGCTGAGAATCTCCATAATTTTCATGAAAGATAGCCGAACGGAGAATCTCTTCAGGCGACTGGTCATAACCGCTCGTTAAAAATTTCATAGCACGAGCAACTCGTATAGGTGTTTTTTCTAATCCCTCCCGGTTTACATCTTCACCCAATAATTCCAATATACTTTTATAATGTCCGGCTATCAAATCTTCCTTTTCTTGATCAGACAACCGGTCCTGTACCTTTTGCATATTACCAAAGTCTTTATAATCTTCATTCTACAATACGTGTCAAGCGGATCATATCCTTCACAACACGCATTTCCCGAAATTGAGGAAATGTATTCTTTAATTCGATCAACTTGAGATTCGCTTCTTCAAATGAACGAAAATCTCCCACCCTAAGTCTCCAAAAAGGAGATGTAAACGTAACGTAAGTGGACAATTCCGGATCTGCATCTTTTATCATAGAAGCTTTCTGATAAGCTTCATCTTTGGATCTTCTCTGATTATTATCCGAAAACACTTGTATTCGATACCCGCGAACCGTTATATAATTCTGATCTCTCGACGATGTTCCGGATAAAACGATATTACCTGTCCGCCTTGCCAGACGATCGGTAAGACGCGCATCCTGAAACAAACGGACACGTGCATTTCCGGTAACACGCTCTAACGACTGAACAATTGAAGTATCTGCTACCTGCACCTGAGCGTATGCACCACACCAATCTATAAGCGATAATAAAACGATCAATAAAATAGTTCTTCTTTTCATAGGCTTTATACGGATAAGAAAACTGCAAAAGTAAGCATTCTATCTTACTTTTGCAGTTTATAGCCTGTTTAATTATTTAAAATGCGTTGACAATACCCATAAAGGAATCGACTTCCAAAGCTGCTCCTCCGATAAGTCCTCCGTCCACGTCTTTATTTGCAAACAATTCTTTCGCATTCGAAGGCTTACAACTTCCTCCATAAAGAATAGAACAGTTTTCAGCAACTTCATTGCCATATTTATCAGCAATAGTTTTACGAATAAACGCATGCATTTCTTGAGCCTGTTCTGCAGTAGCAGTTTTTCCTGTTCCGATAGCCCATACCGGTTCATAAGCCAATATGATTTTCCCAAAATCTTCTGCTGACAAATTAAACAAAGATTCTTCTATCTGAGCTTTCACTACATCAAAATGTTTCCCGGCTTCTCTTTCCTCAAGCACTTCGCCAATACAGAAAATAGGAGTCAAACCATTAGCCAAAGCAAGAATCGTCTTCTCTTTTAAAATTTCCGGAGTTTCATGATAATAAGCACGGCGTTCTGAATGACCGAGAATTACATACTTAGCTCCTGTAGAAGCAACCATCTGGGCAGAAACCTCTCCAGTATAAGCGCCAGAAGCTTTATCTGCACAGTTTTCTGCAGCAACACCTATTTTATTCGTATCGATAGCATCTACAACAGAGGCTAAATGAATAAAAGGAGTACCGATAATCACATCGCAATTAGGAGTTTTTCCCGCCAAAGCAGCCTCAATACCTTTAGCCAATTCAAGACCTTCTTGGAGTGTCTTGTTCATTTTCCAGTTACCTGCAACAATGTTTTTTCTCATAACAAATATTAATTGTGTGGTTATATAATAAAATAACTATTACTCTTGTTTTTCCGGAGATACCAAAGAAGATTTTTTTTCTCTCCTCTTTCGCCGGGCTTCTCGTATTTTGCCGATAATAGCGGCAACTGTTTTTTCAGTCAACAACAAAATGAACATCGGCACGGTATAAATCAATACCAATATTCCTAAATTCTTCGATCCGTCATATATCCACGTACGTCCGATCGGAAGATTTTCTATTTTATCATTCAACTGAGCTTCGTCCGGCAAATGCGAAGGAAGCTGTTTCCATACAATCGTTCCTTTATGTAGTAACATTACACCCGGATTACCCCGTATAATCGTTTTTATCGTAGTCTCATCCATCTTATAAAAAGGATAATCAGCTCCTGTATTATCCTGCCAAACAGCAATTGCCGAATCAGATGATGCAGTCACGCAATAAAAATTATATCCATAAGCCAGTGCATAATCATACAAATCGTTTATTTTATCAATCTCACTTTCGTCCGCATTTTCTAAGGAAGGTGTAAGCAATAAAAAAGTATATTGCGGATCTTCCAATATATCCCGAGCTATGTCAACATCATCTTCTCCAGAACGAATAATAAAATCCTCGATTGAAGACTTCTTTTTATCCGATATATTTTTTTTCTCTATCCGATCTACAAATACCCATGTAGTATCATCCATAGGAATATCATTTAAAGAAAATTCTTTTCGGATACCTTCTTTCTCGTAAACAAAAAGATAATCATCTCCTGCATCAATATTTCCACCCGGCATAGCATCTAATATATTCATTCCTACTTTATAAGGACGAAAATCCAATATAGGCTGAAAATAAACTCCAAACCATGCCAAAGCAAGAGCAAATATAAGAGAATATAATACCGTAAGCCACTGAACAGATTTATTATATACTCCTTTTACTAAACTATTATAACGGATAAGGAATAATACAGGAATCAGTAAAAAAACATTTTTAAAAAAAGTCTCCCAATTGGTCAAGACAAGGGCATCCCCAAAACACCCGCAATCGCTTACAGGATCGGCTATCGCCAGATAAAGTGTCAACGGAGTCAAAAAACACATGCCCAACAAAACCAGCCATGAGGTCAATTTGCGGTAAGAACCGAGCAAAGTGTTTATTCCCAGCAAAAACTCAAATGCAGCTAATACTACACCGAAAAAAAGAGATAAAGGAGATAAAAATCCGATACCTAAAACAGAAAAATATTCTTCGAATTTAATAGCAGATCCTGTAGGATCAATTGCTTTTACAAAACCGGAAAAGATAAAAGTCGCCCCGACAATCAACCGAGAGGCTATTACCAGCAGCCATAAAATCCGATTTCGTACCGATGAATCTTTTATTTCCGTTTTATTCTCCATACTCCAATTTTATCAATCCGAAAAGAGAATAATTGATCATATCCATATAATTAGCATCCACTCCTTCAGAAACGAGTGTTTTCCCCTCATTATTTTCGATCTGCTTAGTACGGTATATTTTCATCAAAATAAGATCAGTATAAGAACTCGTCCGCATACTACGCCAAGCCTCGTCATAATCATGATTTTTAGCATACATTAAACGTTTGGTCTCATCCATATACTTGTCATACAGCTCAAGAGCCTTCTCTACAGAAATGTCTTCTCCATCTGAATATCCTAACTCCAATTGGATAAGACCGATAATACCATAATTAACTATCGCTATCAACTCAGAGCGAATCCCCTCGTCGACTTTACATTCTCCCTTAATCTCAATGCTCCGAATCCGGTTAGCTTTAATAAATATTTGGTCGGTTATGGATTGAGGACGCATGATACGCCATGAAGGGCCGTAATCTTTCAGCTTTTTGGCATACAGATCACGACAAATGCTTATAACATGTTCAAATTGTGCAACCGTATCTGTCATAAAAAATATTTTTCGGGTACAAAGGTACAAAAAACAATGAAATCAGGTTTTATAAAAACCTTGATTTCTCCAAGACCCAAATCAAATTAAATCCGGACAATATATCAATCCCTGCCTTATTCATCAGCAAGCACATCGTCACTACCTTCTTCCTGCCGCAACTCATACATTTCATGATATTCATTCCAATCGGGATCTTTTTCTGTATAAATCACTATCGGAAGTTTTTCGAAAGAAGACAAAGCCTTATTCAACATCTCCCCGAAAGCCGGAACATTTCGTGTATAAAAAATCCATGTCCGTTCATTATCACCGGTATATACACCTGTCAATATCGCCAGTTTGTCTTTTTCCATAGCCTTTTGCAGAGCATCCTGTACAGGTTCCATCACACGAGCGTCAGACTCACAAGGCATTCCTCTACTATCACCATTATACTTCCAATAAATTTCAACCCGTTCCTTAAATTTTCCTGAACGTACATACAACTCCAAATCATCACGACCGCAAACAATCACCATAGCTCCGTTCTCAGTTTCTGAAACAGTCGTAAACCAATTATTAGACAACTTCATTTCCTATTTGTTTTTAATTACCGGTTCTACAAAGATAGAGATAATTTAGTCCCTGTTTAAAATTACACAGAAATATTTTACAACAATCCACGTCGTTCGCAAACATCAAAAGAATTCTCCCCAAAGCGAAAAATATCTGAAACTTATTCGTTTATATCAAAATGAAATGTATTTTTTCGGATTCTTTTTATAAAAAGACTATCTTTGTCCATAATATTTAACCTATTTAATGACACGATGAAAAAACATATCGATCTTTTTTGCGCAATAACCGCATTATTTTTATCCGGTGCATGTGCCCCGACCGTTAAAGCTCCCGAGGCAATTCTTCCGATACCAGAACCAAAACAGGTAGAATGGCAGAAAATGGAAACCTATGCATTTGTTCATTTCGGGTTAAACACATTCAATGACCGTGAATGGGGATACGGAAACTTATATCCCAAAACCTTTAATCCCGCAAGGCTCGATTGTGAACAGTGGGTAAAAACATTCGTCGCATCCGGAATGAAAGGAGTTATCTTTACAGCAAAACATCATGACGGCTTTTGTTTATGGCCGACAAAACTAACAGAATACTGTATTCGGAATACACCATATAAAGGAGGGAAAGGCGATATTGTCGGTGAACTGGCAGCAGCTTGCAAAAAATATGGTATCAAATTTGCCGTATATCTTTCACCGTGGGACAGACATCAAGCCAACTACGGAACACCGGAATATGTAGATTATTTTCATAAACAACTGCGAGAATTAATGACCGATTACGGAGAAGTATTCGAAGTATGGTTCGATGGAGCTAACGGAGGAGACGGATGGTATGGAGGAGCGAAAGAAAATCGTACCATCGATCGCAAAAACTATTACAATTATCCTGAAATATACAAGATGCTGAGTGAATTGCAACCGCAGGCCATCATTTTTTCGGATGGAGGACCCGGTTGCCGTTGGGTAGGAAATGAAAAAGGTTTTGCAGGAGCAACAAACTGGTCTTTTTTACGTACAGGAGAAGTCTTTCCCGGCTATGAAAAATACCGTACACTGCAATACGGTCATGCCGACGGCGATCAATGGGTAGCGGCCGAATGCGATGTTTCTATTCGTCCGGGATGGTTTTATCATCCCGAAGAAGACAATCAGGTGAAAAATGTAGATCAATTGACCGATCTTTATTACCGCAGCGTAGGGCACAACGCAACGCTATTGCTTAACTTCCCTGTTGACCGAAACGGGTTGATTCACCCCATAGACTCTGCCAATGCCGTAAACTTCTACAAAAACATCCAAAAGCAATTAGCAAATAATCTATTAACCGGTATTACACCTTCAGTATCTAACGAAAGAGGCGGAAAATTTACTGCAAAAGCAATAACTGACCGAGAATACGATACCTATTGGGCAACCGAAGATAGTATCAAATCCGCCACAATAGAATTTTCTTTACCGGAAAAGAAAAAAATCAACCGAATGATGTTGCAGGAATATATCCCGTTAGGACAACGTGTAAAAACATTTTCTGTAGAACATCGTAAAAACGGCAAGTGGTTTCCCGTAAAATTGAATGAAGAAACGACTACTATCGGATATAAACGGTTACTCCGGTTCGAAACAATAAATACGGATACAATCCGCATAAACATAACCGATTCCCGGGCATGCCCATGCATCAACAATATCGAGGCTTATTATGCAGGAGAGACCGATGAAATTTCGTTCAAAACCGATACAAAAAAATTAAATAGTTTTCCTTTTAAAATCCAAGGTATTTCTGATAACGAAATTCTGAAAGCGACAGACGGAAACGACTCCACATCTTGTTTTATAAAGAGTAACACGGTAATAATCGATTTCGGAGAAGAGCGTGTTATCTCATCATTCCATTATCTACCCGACCAGAGTGAATACAATAAAGGTCTCATTGCTTTATACGAACTCATGACAAGCAATGACGGTCAAAATATCGATAAGACAATAGCAAAAGGTGAATTTTCCAATATAAAACATAACCCTATACTCCAATCCGTCTACTTTACTCCTGTAAATACCCGTTATCTTTTCTTGAAAGCAGTTAAAATGATCAATGAAGGCGAACCCATAGGATTTTCAGAAATCGGTATTCAATAATAAGCTTTTACACTTAACCATAAAGGATCTGTTTTTTGAAAACAGATCCTTTATGGTTAAGTGAATTTTCATCACCGGATAAAAATAACTATCTTTGGCGACTATAAACAGAATTCACCTCATAAGAATGAAAATTTATTATCAGATTATACTTTTAATTTTCTGCAATACATTATTCATACAAGCAAACAGCACAGACTCTATCGTCGCACAAAAACATCTGAAAACAATAACAGTATCTCAAATAAGAAACAAAAATAACACGATCTCCATATCGCCCGACAGCCTTGTTCAATATGGAAATTCACTGAACGACATTCTGTCTTTTTTCCCTTCATTGGAAAACGATATGGAAGGAAATATCCGATTACGGGGATCTGATAAAATCACATTTCTCATTAACGGAAAGCCTACTTCTTTCTTAGGAAATTACCGGAGCGAAATAATGATACAACTCCCAGCATCGGCCATCGGAGAAATCAAAGTCAACCATATTCCGGATGTAAGCCAACAAGCAGAAGGTTCGACGGGAACAATCGATCTTATATTAAAAAAATCTCAACAGAACATAACCTCAGGACAAGTCTATTTAGGAACAGCCAATAGCGACCGATATATGGCCGGTGCACATTTCGGAACTCCGCTATCTCCACACTGGAAATTCAATGCCGGTATCGATTACAAACGCGAGTATAGGAAACGTACATTTCTGAATACGATCACTTCTCGCGAAAATAATATTGTCACAAACGAGCAAATTCAAGATAATTCGGCAATAGCCCATCCTCAAACAATCGTAGGCTCTTTAGGAAGCGAGTTGAACCGAAATAAACACACTTTCAAAGCTGACTTCTCTTTTATACAGATGTGGTTCGACCGCATCGGAAATATTCACAATACCGAAACAAAAAAAGAGATGAAAGTAATCCGTGACAACGAACAGGCCAATCGCCAATATAGTGTCGCAACGTTCTACCAATATACGCACAACGATCAAATTTCTTTTTTCACAGACTTCAATTACCGACATACGACATACGATGAAAACAACGACTATCAACGCAATGTTTTACGCCCCAAACCAAACTTGATACAAGACAAATTCTTTATCGACCAAAAAAATGACGAATATGAATTGAGTCTGGCAGGAAAAATCGGGACATTCAAGACCGGATATAACACATGGATTACAACTTCTACGAATGCAAACCAAAAAGAAATATATGATAACGGCTTTTATGCCGAAGCTCAGGAAGCATCTTTTAATATGGATATGAATCGCCAGATACATTCTCTCTTTTTGCAATACGAAAAACAGTGGCAAAAATGGTTTATATATGCAGGAATAAGAGGAGAATATACTCACCAATCGGTTTATTTGGCAAAGGATAACAACCGGATAAAACAAGATTATTGGAATTTATTTCCGGCATTCCAACTTTCTTATAATAATCAACGCTCCGGACACTCGTGGCAACTCTCTTACCGGCAACGTATCAACCGGCCTGTTTTTTCTGAATTAAACCCGTTTCTCGATCAAAGCGACCCTCAAGAAACCATACAGGGAAATCCCTACCTAAAACCGGAAATCAGCCACAATACAGCATTAAGCTACCATTATACGAACCGAACCTTTACATTCACACCTACATTATTTTACAGAAATAAAAAACAGACCATAGCACAAATTACACAAGAAGATATGGTCGTTACTTATAAAAATCTATATCACAGCCAATCGGCAGGAGCAGAGCTCGGTATATATATTTCACCGGTAAAATGGATGGATATACGCATAAACGGAACTGTATATTATGATGAAATACAGGCCGACAAAAAAGGGAATAAACGAAACGACTGGGCATGGAATACCAATGGGATCGTATCATTCAGGCTTACTCCTACCACAACTTTACAATGTAACGGTAACTACATATCCGATTTACAAACAGTACAAGGAAAAATAGAGTCTCGTTACCGAATAGATACAGGAATAAGGCAAAGCATATTGTCCGGAAAAGGAGAAGTAACTCTACAAATAAACGACTGGTTCGGATCGGTAAAAGAAATTACCGTAATCGATACGCCGACATTATATAAGCGTACTGAAAAAAGTCGTGATAACCGTACCGTATGGTTAGGATTTGCATGGAATTTCAATATAAATAAACAAAATAATAAGCTAAACTTAACATTATGAAACTAAAAAGAATGTTGTTACCCTTAGCTTTCGCGGCAATTTTGTCGCCGGTAAAAGCAGACGAGGGGATGTGGTTACTTCCGTTTTTAAAACAACAAAATTCGGAACAACTGAAAAAATTAGGGTTAAAACTCGATGTAGATGACATCTATAATCCCGAACGAACTTCTCTGAAAGATGCTATCGTTATCTTCGGAGGAGGATGTACCGGAGAAATTATCTCACCAGAAGGATTAATCCTTACCAACCACCATTGCGGATACAGCGCTATTCAACAACATAGCTCGGTAGAGCACGATTATTTGAGTAACGGATTCTGGGCAATGGATAAAAAGGACGAGCTCCCTACTCCGGGTCTCGAAGTCCGTTTTATCGATAAAATCGAAGAAGTAACCGATTTTATCCAAGAAGAAGTCAGCAAAACCGGAGATCCGTTGAAAGCTTTCGATCCGGCATTTCTCGATAAAATGGCCAAAGAAAAAGTCGGAGAGAAATTTTTGGCGGAAAACCCTTTTACAGAAATAAGCATAAAACCGTTTTTCGGAGGAAATCGATTCTTTATGTTCACAATGAAAGTATATAAAGATATTCGTTTCGTTGGTGCTCCCCCCTCTTCTATCGGGAAATTCGGAGCTGATACGGACAACTGGATGTGGCCGCGTCACACCGGAGACTTCTCTCTTTTCCGGGTTTATACCGATGCTCAGGGAAATCCGGCAGAATACTCAGAAAATAACATCCCCATGCACCCGAAAAAATATTTCAATATTTCGCTGAAAGGGATCAAAGAAAACGATTTTGCCATGATCATGGGATTTCCCGGGTCGACCAACCGATATTATACGTCATGGGAAGTAAAACAACGTCGTGATGTAGATAATACGATCCGCATCAATATGCGAGGTATCCGTCAAAAAGAGATGTTAGACGAAATGCTTGCCGACCCGAAAGTAAGAATCCAATATGCCAGCAAATATGCCCGTTCGAGCAACTATTGGAAAAACTCTATCGGGATGAACAGAGGGATCAATAAACTGAAAGTTATAGAAAACAAAGAGTTGGACGAAGCTCGGTTCAAAGTATGGGCAAATGACAACAACCATCCGGAATATATCCAAGCATTAAACGATATGCGAGACGCAACCTTACAAATGGGTGATATCAAGTACCAATATTATATGTTATTGGAAGCGTTGTATCAAGGAGTGGAATTTTCCGGAGTTCCTGCTCGTAATAAAAAACTGATCGAAGCTTTAGAGCATAAAAACGACTCTATCATCAAATCTGAATTGGCCGATCTTGAAAAAGCTTACAAAGCATTTGCAAATAAAGATTATAACCGCAAAGTCGACCAAAGAGTATCGAAAGTCATGCTGAAAGCATATATGAAAGAGGTCGGGAAAGAAAACCGTCCCGAAATTTTCACCCTTATCGATAAAAAATTCGACGGTAACATCGACCGCTTTGTTGATGAAGCTTTTAAAACTTCAATTTTCGGAAGCGATGAAAATTTCAATAAATTCATGAAAAAACCGACGGCCAAAGCCCTAAAATCGGATTTAATGATACAATACGCTCAATCTGTCATTCAAAAAATGATAGACCTACGTAAAGAACTAAAACCGATAAATGAGAAGTTCGCTTTAGCCAAACAAACATATATCAAAGGCCTACTCGAAATGAATCCCGGTAAACCGGCATATCCGGATGCAAACTTTACAATTCGAGCAACCTACGGACAGGTACTGCCATATTCTCCGTCAGACGGTATAGATTATCATTACTATACTACGTTGAAAGGAGTTATGGAAAAAGAAGATCCGAACAACTGGGAATTTGTAGTTCCGGAAAAACTAAAAGAACTCTACAAAAACAAAGATTTCGGTCAGTATGCCATGCCGAATGGAGAAATGCCCGTAAACTTCCTCTCGAATAACGATATTACCGGTGGAAATTCGGGTAGTCCGGTATTTAATGCTAACGGAGAACTTATCGGAACGGCATTTGACGGAAACTGGGAAGCCATGAGCGGCGATATTGTATTCGAAGAAGCTCTTCAACGAACAATAAGCGTCGACATCCGTTACATACTATTCATCATAGACAAGTTTGCGGGAGCGAAAAATATCATCGATGAAATGAGTATTGTCAAATAAAATTGCAACCATATATAATAAAGAAGGCTCGGATTCACATTCTGGGCCTTCTTTATTATATAATATTTCATACAAATACAATAAAATATCTCACTATTTTCACTATATTTGCCCATAAGTCTAATATCATTCAATAATTTTATGACACATTTCAAATTTTGTCGGCTTCATTTATTTGTAACTATCGCGAGTATAACGACATTAATCTCCTCATGCGATCCGAAGAATGACAATAATACCTACATAGAAGAAGAGGCATTATCTGCACCTTCTAACTTCACAACCGATTATACTAATAAATGTATTCGATGGGATGCAGTTCCTAATGCTGAAAAATATTATTGTACCATCAATGATCGTGAAAACTATACCATTTCAAAGAACTACATCAATTTAACAAATACATCCATAACCGAAGATCAATGGCATACAATTACTGTTCAAGCTATAGCACCGACCAATTCAAAATGGTACAATTCTTCAACAGTTAATTATCCTTTTATCTTCACAAAAAAAACATTACTTGCCACACCAACTAACTTCAAACACGAAATTTTTGAAATTATAGACCCAATTTCAAAACAACCTGAAAATAAAATAAAAATAATGTGGGATGTTGTTCCCAATGCCGAAAAATACTATGTTACATTTAAAAAACAACAAGAAACACACCCAAAGTGGGAAAGTAGACCTATTACCGAGTCATCTTTTATACCAATGCGCACCATAGAAATAGGGCATAACTACGTTCTTGAGATCTGTGCCATTCCTAAAGAAAACAGTCCTCTTTACGTAACTTCAGAAACCAAGGAAATAATAATCACTGCCCAATAGACCCATAACACACACTTCATTACAAACGATTTATAAGCCCCCATTATTAAATTTTATTCTTTTACATCATCTTCCGGTACATTATCCTGTACAACGCGTTTCTTCTGAAACTTTTCATGAATAGACTGCATCAGATGATAAAAATTCGGAATAAATAACGTACCCAACAAAGTATTCACCGCCATACCGAAAACAACTGCCGTACCCAATGATATACGGCTCGAAGCTCCTGCTCCGGTCGCAAAAATAAGGGGCATTACTCCCAATATAAAAGCAAATGAAGTCATCAAAATCGGGCGTAATCGCACTCGTCCGGCTTCTATAGACGCTTCGGTAATCGACTCGCCCTTTTTACGATAATCGATAGCGAACTCAACAATTAAAATAGCATTTTTCGCTGAAAGTGCAATTAAAAGAATAATCCCGATCTGACTATAAATACTGATAGACAATCCCAATAACATGCAACCGAGTACCGCCCCCAATATGGCAAACGGCAATCCGAGTATCACAGCAATAGGGCTCGTCCAACTCTCGTATTGGGCTGCAAGAACCAAAATAACGACCAAGATGGCCAGTCCGAAAATTAGACTAACCGAAGAACTTGCTTGAGTTTCCTGATACGCCTCTCCTGTCCAATCATAACCGAACGTAGTCCCTAATACCCGATTACTTAAATTTTCCATTCCCTGAATTCCTTGCTGCGAACTGAATCCGGGTGTAGTTATAGCCGTAATAGCCGCAGAAGAATACATATTATATCTATTCACCAGATTAAGTCCCAATTGCTCTTCCAATGTAGTAAATGCTGAAAAAGGTACCATATCACCGTTCTGATTACGAACGCTCAGTTTCAAGACATCACCTATCACCGTACGGCTATCGGCGGCAGCTCCTAACTTAACCTGATAAATGCGCCCGAATTGAACAAAATCATTGACATAAGCCGAACCCATATAATATGAAAGCGTCGAAAAAACATCGCTCAGTACCAAACCTTGCATTTTAACTTTATCTCTGTCTATATTCAAAAAATACTGAGGCGTATTCCCCTGAAACATAGAATTGAGAGTCATTATCGCCGGTTCTGTTCCGGCTTGTTCCAACAGTGCCGAAACAGCATCCTGTAATGCTGTAGTACCCAAACTATTTCTATCTTCCAGCTCAAACTGTAAACCTCCGCTTACTCCCATGCCCGATATTGCAGGAGGATTGACTGCAAAAATAACAGCCTCCTGAATAGATGCAGCTTGAGCATTTAGTCGATTCACAACAGAAAATACACTCTCATCTTTAGCTTTACGTTCGTCCCAATTTTTCAACATGACAAAAAAAGTCGCACCGTTCGACGCATTTGCTCCCTGCATCATCGAGAAACCATTTATACACAAATAGGTGCGAACTTCAGGATAAGAATCGAGCATTTTCATGATTTTTCGGGACACCTCTTCTGTACGTTGCAGGTTTGCAGCATTCGGGAGCTGCACGGATACGACAAAATACCCTTGATCTTCCTGAGGAATAAATGATGTAGGCCAACGTAAAAACAACCAAAGCGCCCCGACAGACAAAATGAGAAAAAGAGACATCGTAATTACCGGTTTGCGAAGAAAATAGGTAATAGCCTTTACATAAGCTCCGAGAGTTTTATCATATACCTTATTGAATCCTTTATACAAGAAAAATTTAGGGTCTTTAGTCGGTTTTAAAAATAATGCGCACAAAGCCGGCGTCAAAGACAAAGAATTAATTCCGCTAAAAACCGTAGCTGTTGCAATCGTTAACGCAAACTGTTTATAAAGTTCACCTGTGATACCACTAATAAAGGCCGTAGGTATAAACACCGCCAGCAACACCAAAACCACACCGATCACAGGGCCTGTAATCTCTTCCATAGCTTGAGTAACCGCCTCTTTATTGGTGTATTTTCCGGTATCGAGAAGACGAGACGAATTTTCAACTACGACTATGGCATCGTCCACAACTATGGCTATTGCCAATACCAAGCCGAAAAGAGTCAACGTATTTATCGAAAAACCGAACAGATGCATCACAGCAAATGTACAAATAAGAGAAACCGGAATAGTCAGAGAAGGGATTATCACGGCTCTGAAACTTTGCAAGAAAAGCAATATGACAAGCATGACCAACAAGGTGGTTTCGACAAAAGTAACCAACACCTCGTCAATAGAAGCCGTCACAAATTCGGTAGTATCCAATACCACCTCATAATGCACCCCTTCCGGTAAATATTTTTCCAAATCCTGCATTTTCGCCTTAACATTTTTCGCAACATTAAGAGAATTAGATCCGGGTAATTGATAAATAGCAATTGCAGCAGCTTGCTTCCCATTTTGAGTCGAAGTCACACTATAAGATGCACTTCCCCTATCGATACGGGCAATATCCTTCAATCGCAAATATTTACCGTCCGGCAAAGTTTTAATTACGATATTTCCGAATTCGTCAGGAGTAGTCAAACGCCCCTTTGCCGTCAAAGTAAACTGGAATGCTTCTTTCCTATCCAAAGGTGGTTCTCCAACAGTTCCGGCAGAGACCTCCATATTTTGAGACTGTATAGCACTATATACATCTGCCGGAGTCAATTTCCGGATACGCATAATTTCCGGATCAAGCCATACACGCATACTATAATTTCCTGTTCCGAATACAGTTACAGCCCCAACTCCCGGCAAGCGGGAAAGTTGGTCGGTCAAATTAAGGCTCGCATAATTTGAAAGATATAACCCGTCATACATCGGGTTATCAGATTGCAGAGACAAGAACATTACGATATTCGTAGATTGTTTTTTTGTAACGATTCCCTGTTGTATCACAGCTTCAGGAAGATTTCCTTGCGCTATATTTACCCGATTCTGAACCAAAACAGTAGCCATATCGACATCCGTGCCGACCTCGAATGTTACCGTCAATGTATATTGTCCCGAACTGGAAGATGAAGAACTCATATAAATCATACCGTCCACTCCGTTGACTTGTTCCTCTATCGGAGCACCTACCGTACGGGCAACGGTTTCGGCACTTGCCCCGGGATATACTGCCGACACTTGTACTGTCGGGGGTGTTATATCGGGAAACTGAGCAACCGGTAACGACTCAAGCGCCACGACACCGGCCAATACCATAAGTAAGGCGAGTACAGTAGCAAAAATCGGTCTGTTTATAAAGAATTTAGATATCATGTCTTTGTATTTTTATTCAATATAGTCCGGTTAATTTTTCTCTAATACAGGTTTTATCTCCATTCCTTCCCGTACTTTCAACAGAGCTTTCGTCACATAACGGTCTTTCGGCTGCAATCCGGATTTTACAAGTCTGAGAGTATCAGAAAACAATTCTCCCGTTTCAATATGCCGATAAGACACCCGGTTAGAATCATTAACCACATAAAGATATTTACCCAATTGGTCGGTACCGATAGAAGCATCTTTTACTAAAACGGCACTATCTTGTTTGCCGTACGGTAAACGGATATTCACATATAAACCATCCTTCAATTCATTATCAGGATTCTCAATTTCGGCACGAATATTCAATGTTCCCGTCGAGAGATCGATATTCGGAGACAGATAATTCAATTTTCCCATATAGGGACGGGATAAAGGCGATTGAAAAAGAATTTCCACTTCTCCGGGTAAACGTTCTTCAACACCTTTCTTATCAGTAGAAGCAAGCATTTGTAAATACTGATTATCTTCGATATTAAAATAGGCATTCATTTTATCGTCCTGATAAATAGTCGCCAATTTAGCCGCCTGACCTTCTCCGCTGATATAACTGCCGACACTATATATCGACTTCGATATATGACCGGAGAAAGGCGCGCGTACATAACAATATCCTAAATTTGTTTTTGCAGTTTCAAGTTGCGCCTCAGCGTCTTTCACGTTCGATTTTGCACTAATTAATTGAGTTGCAGATTTAATCAAATCTATTTCGCTGATAGCATCGCTCCGAGAAGCTTCTTTCATACGGACATAATTATTCTCTGCATAATCGAGACTTGCCTGTGCATTTTTCAGCCCGGCTTCAGCCCTTTTTACAGCATCCTCATATAACGTAGGTTCAATTACAAATAACAATTGACCTTTTTTGACTAACGAACCGGCCGTAAACGGAGTGCTTTGCAAATAACCGTTCACCCGTGCCATCAGATCCACAGTATTCACCGAAGACAAATAACCGGGATATGTTTTATGTAATATAACCGGCCTCACAACCGGGTATGCAACAGAGATTTCCGGAACAGACATTCTTTGTTCCGTTTTTTTAGATGTACAAGAAAAGAGAACAAATCCTACTCCTGCAAAAAGAAAAAGTCTGTTTTTTAAAATATTTTTTGTCATGGGATTTATTATTATTCGTTTTTATTCTGATCTATTTGCCAACCTCCCCCGACAGCACGATACAGTTCTATAAGAGAAGAGAGAGTCCCCCCTTGTGCCGAAACCAAAGAATTTTGATAACTCAACAAAGAGCGCTGAGCATCCAACACATTTTGAAAAGTCGCTAATCCCCGTTTATACAAATCCAAAGAAAGTTTAAGGGTGACCTCTCCTTGTACCACCAACTCACGCAGTGCGACAACTTGTTTAACAGCATTGGTATATGACGACATGGCATTATCTACTTCTTGAACCGCTCCCAAAACCGTCTGGTTATATTGCCGGATATTTTCATCCAAAACAGCTTTTGCTTCTTTAGTTGCTTGAGTCAGTTGACGACCTTGAAAAAGAGTCCATGATAAAGTCGGAGCAATTTGATAAGTCAAACTGTTATGATCAAAAAATTTGTCCATATCTCTCGCTGCAAAACCGATACTTCCTTTCAAATAAAATTTTGGGAAATAATCAGACTTGGCTGCACCTACCGAGGCTGCCGCTGCCGCAACAGACCGTTCGGCACTACGAATATCAGGTCGTTGCCGCAATAAATTGACAGGAATACCTATACTGACAATTTTCATATAATCCGGAATCGGACGAGGATCTTTTAACGCCGTATACAAATCGGAAGGATATAATCCGGACAAAACAGCTAATGCATTTATTTGTTGCCGAATACCGGCTTCGATCGACGGAATAGATGCCTTTGTACTGTAATAAACCGATTTAGCTTGAGATACATCCAACTGAGAGGCAAGCCCGGTATTATAACGCACTTCGGTAATATGCAAGATTGCCTGCTGCGAAGCCATATTTTTCTGGGCGACCAGCAACTCCTGCTGTAAAGTTCTCAATTCGGCATAAGCTGTTGCAACTTCTGCTGTCAAAGAGACCAAAACGGCATTATATTCTTCTTGTGTAGCCCGAAACTGTTCTTTGCTGGATTTCACTCTGCTCCGAATAGATCCGAACACATCCAATTCCCAACTTGTAGATAATTCACCGGAAGCATATCGCTGATTCATAGTAGGAGAATCGATAAACTCCTTATTCATCTGCCTGCTGTTCTGCAACTTTGTCCAACCGGCCGAAAAATTCAAATTCGGATAATAATATCCTTGCTGTATTCTCAATGTCGCATGGGCCGCCCGTATGCGATCGGCAGCAGCAAGCAGATCTTGGTTGTTCTGCAACGCTAACCCGATAATCGAATCCAATTGAGAATCTTGTAACTCCGACCACCATTTTCCCTCTATCGGCTGTTGCTGTAAAAACAATGTATCGGCCTCCCAAGCCTGCGGTAAGGGACGAGTCAAATATTTTTGCCCTGCATCCCGCTTATTTTGGCCATAGGCATACGTCAACATACCCGATAAAACCACACATACCAACGATAAAATAAGATTTCTCTTTGCCATTTTTCTCTTTTCAGGTTTTTATGGATTGTCTGAATTTCCCTATAAAAAATATTATCTGGTCATTTTTGTGTTTTCTTCCAGCCTTTTTTCCCTCCTTCATTCGTCAGAGAACCAGCCATCATCTTCGAAAAAAACGTCCAAATCTGACCCGGACAAAATTTAGACAAGCTTTTAGGGATATAACAAACTATTTTATTATTTGTTTGCTGAAAAGGGCTGTAGAATCGTGAACAATTGTACAAAAAATGATTACCTTTGACACCCGCAACAATATAATTACTGCTTAGAAAACAGAATGAATATTTCAGATCATATAAATGCTCAACGGGCATACTTCAATAGTCAGATAACCAAACCGATATCTTTTAGAAAAGCAGCCCTTATACAGTTAAAAAAAGCTATAGAAAAGTATGAACCGGATATAGAAAAGGCTCTTTGGGATGACCTGAAAAAATCGAAATTCGAAAGTTATATTACTGAGACAGGTTTTGTTTTGACAGAACTTAACCGGACACTAAAAAAACTAAAAAACTGGTCTTCTCCGAAAAGAGTAAAAACACCATTATTTCTTTTCGGATCAAAAAGTCATATCCAATATGAGCCTTACGGCATTTCATTGATACTATCTCCATGGAATTATCCATTCCAACTGTTATTCGCACCATTAATCGGAGCTGTGGCAGCAGGAAATTGCGTCATATTAAAACCATCTCCCGCCTCTCCGCACACTACTGCTGTCAGTAAAAAAATCATTAAAGAAGCTTTCGATCCGTGCCATGTAATATTGATAGAAGCCGACAATAGAGAAACCGATCTTTTACTACAACAACGATATGACTATATATTTTACACCGGAGGTGTAGAATACGGAAAACGGGTTATGGAGGCCGCATCCAAACATCTGACACCTGTCACACTCGAATTAGGGGGGAAAAGTCCGTGTATCATCGATAAAGACGCTAATATCGACATTGCTGCCAGACGGATCGTCTGGGGAAAGTTTCTAAATTGCGGACAGACTTGTGTCGCCCCCGATTATATTTTCGTACATCAGGATATTAAAAATGATTTGATTCTCAAATTAAAAGATGAAATTATCCGCCAATACGGAAAAGATCCCCAAAAAAGTCCGGATTATCCCCGTATTATACACTCGGGACGATTTTACAACCTGATGTTGCTGCTAAAGCAAGGCAAAATAGAAGCCGGAGGGAAATACGATGAAAAAGATTTGTATATCGCTCCGACCGTCATTTCGGGAATTACTCCCGAAAACAGAATCATGAATGAAGAGATTTTCGGACCGATTCTTCCCGTTATGACATTCAATGAACGGGAAACGGTTATTGATTATATCAATAGTCAGGAAAAACCTTTGGCTTTGTATTATTTCGGAAAAAACAAGAAAAACATACGAGAAATATTAGAAAAAACCTCATCAGGAGGAGTCTGTATAAATGACGTAGTAACTCACCTCGCCAATCCCGACTTGCCATTCGGAGGCGTAGGCCATAGCGGAATAGGGCGTTATCACGGTATTGACAGTTTTTATACATTCAGCCATACAAAATCAGTTCTTTCTACTACAACGCACATCAATCCGGGAATAAAATTCGCTCCATACGCAGGGAAATTATCAATATTGAAACGTTTTATGAAATAAACTTTTAATTTATCTTACAATGAATAATTTTGATTTCCAAAATCCGACCCGACTTATTTTCGGGAAAGGAACCATCGCCAAGCTTGGGACGGAAATACCCTCCGACAAACGTATCATGGTATGTTTCGGAGGAGGTAGCGCTAAGAAAAACGGAGTTTATGAACAAGTAAAGAATGCTCTGTCAAATCATTTTAACATCGAATTCTGGGGTATAGAACCGAATCCCGATTATGACACAGTAATGAAAGCGGTTACATTAGCCCGCGACAATAAGATAAATTATCTGGTTGCTGTCGGAGGCGGTTCTGTAATAGATGGTACAAAATTTATCGCACATGCAATCCCCTACACAGGTGAAGATGCTTGGGAATTAGCTATACATCCCGAAAAAATTACAAAAACGACACCTCTGGCGACAGTTCTCACTCTTCCGGCAACCGGATCAGAAATGAACTATCGAGGAGTACTTTCACGCCGACGTACACAAGAAAAAGTTTCATTTATCACTCCTAAATCATCACCTCAATTCTCGATCCTTGATCCGGAAGTAACATATACTCTTCCTAAAAAACAGCTTTCCAATGGAATTGTAGATGCTTTTATGCATATCATGGAACAGTACATGACTACTACGGGAAACGGTATTTTGATGGACCGATGGGCTGAAGGTGTACTGCTTTCTCTCATTGAAATAGGTCCGAAAGTATTGGAAAATCAAAAAGATTATGACACAATGGCAAACTTCATGCTGTGTGCATCTATGGCTCTAAATGACTTTGTGAGTATGGGTGTTCCGCAAGATTGGGCAACACACCGCATAGGTTATGAACTCACAGTGCTTTATGGCCTCGATCATGCCGAAACGCTTGCTGTCGTATATCCGTCTTTACTCCGTGTTTTGAAAAAACAAAAAACGGAAAAATTGGCTCAATACGCTGAAAGAGTATGGAACATAACAACAGGAAGCAAAGAAGAAAAGGCAGACAAAGCAATCGAAAAAACTGAAGAGTTTTTTCGGCAAATGGGATTGCGCACGCGAATGAGTGAATACGGAATTCCGGCAGAGGCTGTAGATATTATCTACAACAGGCTCAAAGCTCATAATATAGCATACGGAGAAAACAAAAACGTAACAGCCGAAGTAGCACGGGAAATTTATACCGGATGCCTATAAAAATAAAAACTCTTAAGAGCCTGTCTAAATAAAATAGAAAAGCACCGTTTTATCTTGTGTACGAATAAAACGGTACTTTTCATTTATTCTTGCCTGTCTCTACTATCCATATTTCGGGTTCATTAAAATTTTCAGATATTTTTATAATTGATTTTCAAATCAATAACCGATTGTAAAGCGTTCGTAGTGATGTGTAGGATATTCAACTTCATCGATCATCGCAGCAGCATAATCTTCGACAGAAACAGAACTTTCTCCCTGATCGTCAACAATCATATTATCTTTGCCTAATCTAAATTTTCCTGTCCGTTTTCCCGGAAATAAATTTGCAGCCGGAGAAAAAAACACCCAATCTACCTCTTTTTCTTTCGATAAAGTATTTAAATAAAACTCTCCCAATGATTTCACTCCCGGTAAAATAGTTTCGGGAATCATCCCTGAATCGATCAAACGGAGTCCCGGTTCGACAAACAAAGTTCCTGCCCCCCCAACCATTAAAAAACGAGGAACTCCCGATTTTTTTACAGCTTCTAAAATTTTCGGATATACAGACAATGTCTCCTCATAAATATCCGGATTATTCCAACCGGGATTATAAGCGCTGACAATAACATCCGCACCTTTACTTAAACGTGCAATCTTGTCAATGTCAGTAACATCGCCTTTTTTCACAGTCAGATTAGCATCCTTTATCGTGATTTTCTCAGGATGTCGTACAATCGCCGTAACTTGCATCCCTCGATTTAAAGCTTCTTTCATAATGGCAGAACCTACATAACCGCTAGCTCCGATCAAAATAATCTTTTTCATATCTTGTCATTTAAAAATTCATTATATAACAAGATATAAACTACTTCATGAAGGTGAATGTTCAACAAAAAGACAAAAGAAATTTATCCGTTCCGTACAGATAACGCAATAAAAGAACCCAAAGCCGTTAATGCTATGCCGCATGTAACACTAATTACGGTATACAAAGAAAAATTCAGCCATTCCCCGGCCTTGAGCAGTAACAGAGATTCACTGGCAAATGTCGAAAAGGTTGTAAAACCTCCGCAAAAACCGACCGTCAAAAACATGCGTACTTCTGCAGACAAATTTTCACAACGGGCAAACCATCCTATCAACAGCCCGATAATAAAACATCCTGATAAATTAACTGCCAAAGTCGCCCATGGAAATGCACTACCCGCCTGACTAAATATATATTTAGATAACAGATAACGGACTATGCTACCCGTAAAACCACCTATCCCGACCCAAAGTGCCAATCTCATATTTACAGAGTTAGTTATCAAAAACAAGTTCTCTGCCCCGATAATTCACATCAACTATACCCTTATCATAAACAAGAGTTCCATTCACATAAGTTCGATCTATCGACATAGGGAAAGTATATCCCATAAACGGAGACCATCCGCATTTTGACAGAATATTTTCTGCCGTGACCGTATAACTCCGATTCGGGTCGACAAGTACCAAGTCTGCAAAATATCCGGGGCGGACATAGCCTCGTTTTTCTATATGAAACAGATCGGCAGGAGCATGACACATGCGCCTCACTACTTGTTCGGGCGTAAAATCACCTTTCTTTACTTTATCCAACATCACCAATAAAGAATGCTGAACTAACGGACCTCCCGAAGCCGCTTTTAAACAAGAACCTTGTTTCTCACTCCAAAGATGAGGTGCATGATCAGTAGCCACCACATCGATTCGTCCGGTCCTTACAGCCTCTGTCAGAGCCAAACGGTCGGCACAAGTCTTAATAGCCGGATTCCATTTTATTCTATTCCCATATTCAGCATAATCGTTATCATCAAAGAAAAGGTGATGTACACATACCTCTCCTGTAATTTTTTTCTCGGACAAGGGAGAATCATCCAACAAAGAGAGTTCTCGTGCCGTAGAAAGATGTAACAAATGCAATCTGGCATTATTCCGTACCGCCAGATCGACGGCTTGTGAAGATGATGCATAACAAGCTTCTGCACTCCGTATTAACGGATGAAAAAGCACCGGCAATTCTTCACCAAAACGAGATACATAATATTCCCGATTAGCCCGGATAATTTCTTCCTTTTCACAATGTACGGCTATCAATGCAGGTATTTCGGAAAAAATCCTTTCCAACGCAACAGGTTGATCCACCAACATATTTCCCGTAGAAGACCCCATAAACAGCTTTACTCCGCACACACGTCGGTGATCGATCTTGTAAAGCTCTTCTATATTATCATTCGTAGCCCCCATATAAAAAGAATAATTGGCAACTGAGGTTTCGGCTGCCCGATTAAATTTCCAGTCGAGAGCCTCTTTCGTTGTCGTTTGAGGGTTCGTATTCGGCATTTCCATATAAGAAGTCACCCCGCCTGCCACCGCAGCCATCGATTCGGAATGCATATCAGCCTTATAAGTCAAGCCGGGTTCTCTAAAATGTACCTGATCATCGATAACACCGGGTAGAAGCCATTTGCCAAAGGCATCTACAACCTCATCCGCATTACGCTCCATTTCGATGGTACACTCTTCGGGGTAAACCGCAGCAATTTTATCTCCTTCGATAAGAACCGAAGCTATTCCTGCATATCCTTCATTTATTAACGTTGCATTTTTTATCAGTATTTTTCTCATGATGCCGCATTGCTTTTTTTATGGGGATATTTCTTGAACCAACTGTCATATTTCAATTTAATTACTCCGAAAACAGCCTCTCCGAAAATGCTGCTATTCATTTTACTAGTGCCCAATACCCGATTTATAAAAATAATAGGAACTTCTACCAACTTGAAGCCACACTTATATGCTGTAAACTTCATTTCTATTTGAAATGCATACCCTTTGAACCGGATATTATCCAAATCGATCGTTTCTAAAACTTCCCGACGATAACATTTAAATCCTGCAGTCGTATCGGCAATATTCATTCCTGTGACAAACCGTACATATTTTGATGCAAAATATGACATCATCACCCGACCCATCGGCCAATTTACGACATTTACCCCCGTTATATAACGAGACCCGATAGCAACATCCGCACCTTTGTTGGCGCAAGCATCCCATAACTTTAAAAGGTCGTCAGGGTTATGAGAAAAATCGGCATCCATTTCGAAAATATATTCATAACCATGAGCAAGCGCCCACTTAAATCCGGTTATATATGCCGTACCCAGTCCCTGTTTCCCTGAACGTTCAATAATAAATAAGCGACCTGTAAATTCTGTCATCAACCGCTTCACTATATCCGCCGTTCCATCCGGCGAACCATCATCAATTACCAAAATATCGAACGCATGTTCCAAAGAAAGAACTTTGCAAATGATATTTTCTATATTCTCTTTTTCATTATAAGTCGGGATAATCACCACCCCGTCAGATTTCACATTCGAGCTCATGAGCCTATCGATAAATCGTTTATTTATCAAAAAATCAATGTGACAAAGATACTACAAATTGAAAAACTACGTAAAATGAATAGTAAATAATGATTAACATGCAATAATTTCTATCTCGCAGTTTGATCAAAAAGATGTATTTTTGTCAAACTTTACGGATGATTATTTCTACAAAATGAAAATCGACTCATTATATACGCTTTTCAATACGCCTGCCCGGCAAAAAGCATTACAAAATCTTGTTGCGGATAACCGGACAAAGACAATCCACATAACCGGACTACAAGGTTCTGCAGCCTCGTTATTGCTCTCGTCACTATCCACTTGCGGAAGGCCTGTCGTTCTGGTTGCGAACGATATGGAAGAAGCAGGATATCTTTATCATGATTTGGTGCAAATACAAGGAGAAGGAAATATCGTATTTTTTCCTTCCGGCTATAAACGTGCCATTAAATACGGACAAGTGGATGCGGCAAACGAAATACTACGGACAGAAACTCTTAACCGTCTGAGGCAGACCGACCGATCTTTGATCGTTGTTACTTGTCCGGAAGCTTTGGCTGAAAAAGTCGTCAGAGAAACCACACTATCTGAGAAAACGATCCACTTGGTAAAGAACGGGAAAGCAGACATCACGAACATTTCGGATATTCTTTTCAAATATGGCTTCGAGCGAGTCGATTACGTATATGAACCGGGACAATATGCTGTAAGAGGCAGTATTCTCGATGTTTATTCTTTTTCTTTCGACCAGCCCTACCGTATCGATTTTTTCGGAGATGACATCGAAAGTATCCGATCTTTCGATATAGAGTCGCAATTGTCCAATGATCAATTCGAAGAGATATTCATTATTCCCAACATGATGAATAACGAAGCTAACGGCATCTCTTTTCTGGAGTTTATCGATCCGAAAACAATTTTCGGATTCAGAGATCTGGCATGGTGCATAGAACGAATCAACGGAATTGCCGGAGAAACTCTGTCCGATCAATTATTGATAACCGAAGAAGGCGATCTTAATGCAGGAAAAAAAATCATAGACCCGGACACATTCCGCAAAAAAATATTCGAATTTAAACGAATCGATTATGGGAATAAAAGTCTTTCCCCAGACGCAGCCATTCTGAGAATAGAATGCTCGCCTCAACCGATCTATCACAAGAATTTCGAACTGGTTATCGATTCGTTCACCTCTTTCTTGAAAGAGGGATATACTCTTTATATTTTAAGCGACAGCGAAAAACAGATACAACGTATTCAAAGCATTTTTGAAGATAAAGGTGAAAATATCTCGTTCACCCCTGTACAGAAAACACTACACGAAGGTTTTATAGACCGGGAATTGAAAGCCTGCTTTTTTACAGACCATCAATTGTTCGACCGATTCCACAAATACAGTCTGAAAAGCGACAAAGCCCGTTCGGGAAAACTCGCTCTCTCACTTAAAGAACTGCAACAAATCGAAATAGGAGATTATATCGTTCACATAGATCACGGTGTCGGAAAATTCGGAGGACTGATACGAACAGAGATCAATGGAAAAATGCAAGAAGTCATTAAACTCATTTATCAAAATGACGACATTCTTTTCGTCAGCATACACGCTCTGCACAAATTAGCCAAATACCGGGCAAAAGAAGGAGAACCTCCCCGAATCAACAAATTAGGGACAGGAGCATGGGAACGGATGAAAGAAAAGACCAAGAGCAAGATGAAAGATATTGCCCGCGATCTTATCAAACTGTATGCCAAAAGAAAAGAAGAAAAAGGATTCGCATTTTCCCACGACACATTCATGCAGCAAGAACTCGAAGCGTCATTTATTTATGAGGACACACCCGATCAATTGAAATCGACAGCCGAAGTAAAAGCCGATATGGAGAAAGAACGCCCTATGGACAGGCTGATATGCGGAGATGTCGGATTCGGAAAAACTGAAATTGCAGTCCGGGCTGCTTTTAAAGCTGCATGCGATAATAAGCAAGTAGCTGTTCTTGTCCCAACTACCGTACTGGCATTTCAACACTATAAAACATTTAGCGAACGACTTAAAGATTTTCCCGTTAAAGTAGACTACCTAAGCCGGGCAAGAACTTCTGCAGAAACACGACAGATACTCAAAAACTTATCAGAAGGTAAAATCGACATACTGATAGGTACACACCGCATCATAGGAAAAGATGTAAAATTTAAAGATTTAGGATTACTTATCATCGATGAAGAACAGAAATTCGGAGTTGCCGTTAAAGAAAAACTGAAACAAATAAAGACAAATGTAGATACTTTGACCATGTCAGCAACACCGATTCCTCGTACTTTACAATTTTCGTTAATGGGTGCTCGGGATCTTTCGGCCATAACGACTCCCCCCCCTAACAGATACCCGATACAGACCGAGGTTCACGGATTTAATGAAGATATTATCAAAGAAGCCATCAATTTCGAAATGAGTCGAAACGGCCAGGTATTTATCGTCAATAACAGAGTAAAACAGCTTTATGAACTGGAAAATCTCGTACATCGCCTTATTCCGGACGCCAGAACAATCGTAGGTCACGGACAAATGGAACCCGAAAAACTCGAACAAGCAATTATCGATTTTACAAATTACGACTATGATGTATTGATAGCGACCACCATCATCGAATCGGGAATCGACATGCCCAACACCAACACGATTATTATCAATAATGCTCAAAATTTCGGGTTAAGCGAACTTCATCAATTACGGGGACGTGTAGGCAGAAGCAATAAAAAGGCTTTTTGTTATCTCCTTACTCCACCATTGCGAGAACTGAGTGTGGATGCCCGCCGCCGATTACAAGCGATAGAGAGTTTTTCAGAACTTGGAAGCGGAATACATATCGCCATGCAAGATCTGGATATTCGAGGAGCAGGGAATTTATTGGGGGCAGAACAAAGCGGATTCATTGCAGACTTGGGATATGAAACCTACCAAAAAATATTGAAAGAAGCTGTAGAAGAATTGAAAAATGAGGAATTTACGGATGTTTATAACGAAAATAGCGTGGTTCTTCCCGGCGAACGAGAAACATTTGTCAGCGACTGCACCATAGAATCAGACATGGAACTATTATTTCCCAACAGCTACATCCCGAATGACTCGGAACGGATTTCCCTCTATCAGGAGTTGGATAATATGGAACGAGCCTCGGACATACAAGCATTCTCAGCAAAACTGGAAGATAGGTTCGGACGCATACCTCATGAAGGGAAAGAGCTTATCCGTATCGTTACCCTCCGACAACTGGCCAAACAGTTAGGTATGGAAAAAGTAGTATTGAAACAGGAAAAGATGAATCTGTTTTTTGTTTCGGATAATAACATCCGCTATTTTCAGTCTCCTGTTTTCGGTAAAGTATTAAGTTATCTGCAAAAGAATCCCCGACAGTGCCAACTGAGGGAAATCAAGGGAAAACGATCTATATCTATCACCCATATAAAAACGGTAGAAGAGGCGGTTCTTACGTTACAAAATATTCTGGAACAAGAAGAATTATAAATTTGCCTTCCCATGGAAAAACACGGGCGTATAAATATATTCGTAAATATACTATTATCAGGTATATTAAGCCTAATAACCGCATTTGCAGGTATGTTGCCCTCCATTATACAACATGGGGGATATTTTGTCTCAAAAGCAGATTATATTACTCAGCAAATACCGTTTATACTTGAGACTAAACGAATGTTCTCAACGGGGATGCCCTACTGGAGTTGGAATTCATTTTTAGGAGACAACTTTTTAGGAGGATATGCCTTTTATACTGTGGGAAGTCCATTTGTCTGGATAGCCACCTTATTTCCTGAAAACCATATCCTACAAGGAATTACCGTTTCAATTTTATTAAAATTTTTCGTCTGCGGGATTACCTCTTTTCTCTATTTCAGAATTTTTATAAAGAAACCTATATATGCAATTATAGGGTCGTTGCTATATACATTCTCCTCGTTTACGATTCTAAATACGCAATTTAATCATTTTACCGATGTTATAGCACTTTTTCCCTTAATTCCGACAGCTTTGGAATTACGACTCTACAAAAAGAAACGGATTCCGGGATTACTGACCTTTGCCGTTTTCATCAACCTGCTTACCAATTATTATTTTTTCGTATCTTCAGGAATATTTATCGTAATTTATGCTCTCTTCAGATTCAAATCGGGAGATTGGGCTGGCAATAAACGAAACGATTATTCGGCAATACTCATCGAAGGAATTTTAGGAATATTATTAACTGCATTTCTGATACTTCCGGCATGGTATAAAATCTCAGAAGCTCCGAGAGTCGATAGGATTTGGAAATTCAAAACAGGCATATTCAACATATTAGAACGTCTCAGGGCCTTATTCATGCCGGCAGGAAGTCTTGAAATCCCTGCCTTTTATCCCCAAATTCTCAACTGGAGTTCAATAGGTGCTTTTCTACCGATCACAGGCGCAATACTGGCAGTTTCATTCATTCGGCAGCATCCCCGTAACTGGTTGTCTCAACTTCTGATATGTCTGGTCATTATTTCTCTGATCGCACCGTTAAATGCCTCTTTCAACCTGTGGAGCAACTATTCATATACCCGTTGGTGGTACGCTTTGTCTCTTATTTTAGCACTTTCTACAATAAACATATTGTCGCACCCCGATAAACTGTATAATCCCATTTCTCATAAATATTTCTTATATATTCTCACATTCCTCATTCTGATTACCGTTCCTTTTATTTCAGGACAATTTATCTGCGAAAAAGGGTGGTTCGGAGAGATGTTCTCATCACGATGGACAAATTGGTTCGGAAGATATACCGACACGAATAAACTGATATCAGGATATTCAACCATTTTGACCATAATAAATTATCTTTTACTGTTCGTCATAATCAATTATCGTATATCCTCCAAAAATCTGCTGTTTATCACATGTCTTGCTTCTGCAATAAATATGGGAAGCTTTATCGAAATAAATAACCGGATAGACGGAGTCAACAACAGCGACCAAAGTTTAACCGTTTTTCTGACCGACTCTATTCATAATATATCTCCTCAATATGAATATCGGATAGACTTCGATCCGGCAAACCACATGAATATGGGGTTATATCAAAATGAACCTGCAATATCGGTATTCCACAGTTTGCAAAGTCGTTCTCATGCAGATTTCATAAGCATTTCGGGATATATAGAAAATATAAAAAGCCCCACCAACGAACCGTCATTAGAAAACCGGGAATATACCGATGCATTATTATCGGTACGTTACTTTTACAGATATGTACCTTTTAACACAAAATATATTCCCGAAGGATTCCGATTAAAAAAGAAGAACAACAAATCTGAAATATACGAAAATCAAAATTTTATTCCTTTCGGATTTACTTACGACAGAGCTATAAACCGGACAGAATTCGACTCGATACATCAGACCGATCCTCAAAAAAATCGATGTAACATTCTCTTGTCCTCTATCGTTCTCGAAAAACAGGATTGGGAAAAATACCGCTCATTATTTCAATATACAAAAATAGACACCAGTATGGATGTTGCGCAGCTTTCCCGAAAAAGAAATGAAGTCGTATGTTCTTCATTTCACGGAAACTCAACCGGATTCACTGCCGAAATTAATTTACCTAAAGAAAATCTTATTTTTTTCAGTGTTCCGTACGATTCGGGATTTTCGGCAACCGTTAACGGAGAAAAAAGAGAAATTATAAAAACAAATATTTCGTTCATGGCAGTAAAAGGAGATAAAGGTAAAAATACCATAAATTTCACATACGTTCCTCCCGGAATAAAAGATGGTATTCTAATTTCTACTCTCGCCTTGATTTTTTTCATTATTTATATAGGAAAACAAATACTCTATTCTTCTAAAAAACGAAGACTCTCCACTTTAGCAAGCCGTGAACGGAGATAATCGACAGCCGATCGACGCACACGAAGGGTCATATCACAATCTAAATTAAAATATTGAGAAATTATAGTAACATTATCCTCTTTTACAATACGCATCACATCATTCAGAAAAGGATATTCAAACGCCACACGTATATCATCCTCAACAAGGCATTCAATTATTTCATTCGCCCGGATCGCTTCGGCAGCAGCTTCACGATAAGCGACGATCAGCCCGCTCGTTCCCAATTTTATTCCTCCGAAATAACGAATTACGACAATCAATATATTCGTCAGTCCGAACGAATTGATTTGTCCGAGTATAGGTTTTCCTGCTGTTCCCGAAGGTTCTCCGTTATCATTCGAACGAAAGTCCACACGTTGATGTCCCAGCATATACGCCCAACAAATGTGTCGGGCATCATAATACTTCTTCTGATATATTTCAAGGTTTTCCTTAACTTCATCTAACGTAGAAACCGGAACTGCAAAAGAGATGAACTTACTCATTTTTTCTTTATACAACCCCTCAGAAGTTCGGGCTATCGTTTTATACGTATCTTCCATATCGCAAAGATACGATTTTCAACATCAATAAAAAAACAGCTACCCTCATGGATAGCTGCATTATTCTATAAATGATTAACAAATTCGTATCGAGTAAAATTCAGACAGGCTCTTAATCCCGGTCATTATCCATATCGATCACATTGAAATTCATATCGAATTTGATTTCCCAGAAATTGGACAACTTTACTTCATAATCGTAACGGTCTCTCTCGATACTAAGTACCTTCGCTTCGGGATAGTTCGTTTCTACATATTTTTTTATAGGGGCTGGAATAACCTTAGCCGGTACAACAGTTGACTTACAGTTTACTTCCGTCCATTCGCCTTTCTTATCGAATTCAAGTTTGTCTCCATTATTAAAAACCACATCATAAGATTTATCGAACAACTCGGTCTCCATTTTCACAAAAGCGATTTTAGCTTTCGGGAAATGTTGTTTTACAAATTTTTGTGCCGCTTGAGGCAACTGAGTAAAATTAATCGGCTTATCATTATCTGCCAATGCTACTTGAATAGAAAATACACATACGAATAAAAAGATCAACTTTTTCATAATCTGAAATTTTAAAGGTTACTACTGATTATTTTTATTTCTTGATACAAAGATTAGACACAATTCTGAAAAGATTCTGGAATTTTCATCCTGTCTCGAAAAAAAATAAAAATAATTTTTATGCAACTCGACTTATTATACAGATTCAAAAAACTATTTATATTCTAAGTTAAAACCTTGCGCTTTTAAATAACCTTCCATATCATATTTCAATGCTTCCCGATAGTAGTCAAGCATGTGAGCGCACCAATCATTATCAGTCTTCACTCCCGCTCTGCAACCGTTATATTCACAAATTAAACGATCGTAGGTTAATAATTCCTCCGTCATATCATCGGTTCGATAATGGTTTTTATGTATCAAGACCGATAAAGGCTGTTTCGGTTTCAGATCGGGAATCTCCCGAGGATAACCGATAGAGAGTCCGCAAGCGACAAATACCCCCTTCGGAAGCTGCAAAACTTCTGCGACACGAGCCGGATCGGCTGGTCGGGGATGACCGATAAAATCAGCTATATTCGGTT
>OBWB01000251.1_pt1 | contig 42716 bp, 29 predicted proteins | sample 1476261 | NCBI WGS metagenome assembly OBWB01 (sample SAMEA2580038, study PRJEB22360) | human gut metagenome | biome: human gut; feature: human-associated habitat; material: faeces | place: Denmark | collected 2008/2010 | reverse complement strand
CTGCGTGACACCGACCCGGCCCCCTCCACCCCGGAAAGGCCCCCGCCATAATGGCTCGAAGTGGCAACAATCGTTATCTTGGCAGGCTTCGCCGTTTTATTGGTATAAGTCACATCGAACCGGAACTGAGTATATTGGGTCACCGTCTCTTTTCCGATGAACTCTCCGTAACCGATCTCGTTATCTTTATCGTCCCACAGACGGAGATAGATATGGCATTCATCATTTTTCAGATTATCCGGATTACCGACATAATCCACCGGTTTAGAAGTATATTTATACCACCCCTTCAATCCGGTGGGACGTGCCCCCGTAAACGAACGTCCAAACTTGGGGCTATCCTTGGGACTTTGGGCATTCGTTTTATAATCACCGATAAACAGATTGCCGGCAGCCACCCCTACCAGCGGCACACTACCTAAAGTGACCATATAAGCCGCCTTTCCGTTCACAACGCTCTTTTCTTCCGGGCGGGTACTCGAATCACGGCTGCCCGCCAGTGAAGAGGTCACTCCATCATTTCCGGTTGCCCAGAAAGAATTTGAGCCATCGGCATTAGGATACCAACTCTTCTTAAAGGTTCCTGTGGGATTCTGCGACCAGGTATCGAAGTTTAAGTTAGGTATTTCCTGTATCTTTTCGGTAGTAAATCCAGATTCCGTACTAGGAACTTCCTCGACCACTACCCGCCAAACGTAATCGGTACCATCTTGCAATCCGGTCAGTGTCGTACTGAAAGTTGTACCACTTTCCAGTTTCACATCTGTTTCGGGTACAACGGTCCAGGTATCTTCCGACTTCTTCCTGTATTCCACACGGGGAGTGGTTCCTTGCTTCATACCCCCGTTCAATGTGGCTCTTGTAGCCCACACATCGGCACTTCCCGTGGTACCTGTCGATGTGGTACGTACCACATCGACCGTCCATAGCTCTTCTTTATCGAAACGGTTGACAACAAACTCTTGCGGTCTCCTGAAATTGGTTACAGTGGACGGATCGGGAGTGATGGTAGCCTTACTGCCTCCCAGAATCATCTTTGTTATCTTGACAGCAGACAAATCCTGTTTCTGCGAGACATACACCAATACCGTGTGATTCTTATCATCGATGATGGCAGGTAAGGCCTGGTTCTCGACTTCGACTACTCTCTCGATTGTCTGCTTAACGGTTATCATCCACTGATAATCCTGATAAGTACGCAACAGAACAGGAACGGTCTTACTGAAATCGACCCGTGTATCTGCTCCTGCCGGCAAGTCGGCTAAAGCAGAAAAGCCGGCCGAAGGAAATTTATTGGGGCTGACGCAGTATTGTTCGTCTACGCTGTAAGTGGCCTCTTCGTTCACAACGAACCTGGTAATACGCAATTCTTCTATATCGACTTCATCACCCACTTCCACTACGATGGTGCGGCTGTTCTTGTTTATCTCGGCATCACCGGTCTGCCCTTCTACTTCGAAAGCTGTAATTTCGCCTTTGATGTAAGGGTAAGGAATGTCATTCTGTATGCAAGCACCCAGAGCAAAGACCGACAGAAACAGGAATAGATAAATTTGTAAACTCTTCATTTCTCAAAACACTGCTTAAGTTAGAAATACATCGTCATTCCGAGATTAATCGAGAATAAGTCTATCTTAAAATTACCACTTGCACTATGACGGGAAGCCTTGTTTACCTGATTGTGTATCTGATCGACCCATTTATAACTGAATCCCATCACTCCTACCGAAACTTCTACCGAAGCAAAATCGGATACGAATGCCGCCAATCCGGGAGCCGCACCGATCTCAAACGTGTGAGAACGCTGATAGTATCCCGTCAAGTCGTTACCCGTACCATTGGAATGTTTCCCCTGCCCGTAAGCATAAGTCAGACGCACTTCATTGAAGAAGCCGAACACTTTACTGCTGCCCAGCCCCATATAGGTACGCAGAAATCCGGATGCGGAGTAGTTATGCTCCAGATACATATCGTCTTTGATGTGGAACGAAAGATCATCGCCCAGATTAATGTCTACGTTTCCTATATTGAAGTAGGTACGGGAGTAGGTGAACCTGCCTCCCGCTGCCATATTATCAGCAAAAAAGTATCCTCCGAAAGGGCTCAAACGGAATGTATAACCTTTGGCATCGATGTTTGCCAATACCAAAAACTGATATTGATCAGCACTCTGCTCCGAATACGAAACTGTAGAACCCATAAACCATTGCCCTTTCGGGACAAACACACTCTTCACGATTCCACGGTCAAACTTCTTCTTTGCCTGGACCAGTACCGGACAAAGAAGAAGTAGAAATATGATTATTTTTTTCATTCGCTATGGATTAGTTGGCGGTAACAGGTGTACCGTACACCAATTCAAAATCATCAATCAACATGACACTGCTTTCACTGCCGGTAAAGAAGTCACCATATTTACTTGCAGAAGCAACGACGATAATATATTTGGGTTTACGGGTCAAATCACGGTATTTCAAATCAATCGTAAACTGCTTCCAGACTACATTTCCGCTTTCATCGAAAGAACCTTTAGACTCTTCATCGGTAATGGAACCGTAAGCTATAACATCTTTATTGGCTTCAGAAAGATCAACCGTATAACGCGTAGGACTGCCTTCTTTGTTATTGTTGACTTCATAAGCTGTCTTCACTCCATTATCATCAACCAAACCTTCATTGTCAGTCAAGGCAATATAGATAGCACATTTATCACCACCCGAGTTTTTCAATTCCTCCACATTATGATCTCCACGATCTATACTGGTTCCACGAGTGTATTTGTACCATCCCTTCAGCTGCGTAGGACGTGACGTAAACTCACGGCCGAAACGTATACGTGCTCCCATCGGGCTTGTATACGTTTCCATATAACGCCCGATATAGATGTTACCGGCAGCAAATTTTCCGATACCAAACATTCCCACAAATTGCGAAGACAATTTGGCCGATTTACCACCTACGGTATGTACATCGTTACTTTCTCCGATACTTGGATTTTTACTCATGGTAGCTGCTCCCACATTACCGGTATCCCAATACGAATTCTTTGCAGAAGCCTCAGCCGCAGTTCCCGGGAACCAAGTTTTTCCATTCTGATTCCATTCATCAAAACTTCCATTTTCCAGTTGTTTCTGGAGTTCGGTGGTCGCAGTCGTTATTTTTCCGTTTACTCCATTTATTGCAAAACAGAAATCATACTCCGTACCGGGAATCAGACCGGTTATGGTTGCAACAAGCTTTCCATCGGCCTGTTCAACATTGGACACCGTATTCCAATCTTCCGTTCCGGAAATGCGATACTTACACTCTTTGGTAACGACGCCGTCAGGAAGAGGAAGAGTTACGTCTGCAAAATCAGACCAGACATTTACACTCGGATTACTTTCTTTAGGAATGGCTATATTCACATTATACTCTTTGGTAGAAGGATCTAAGGTGACTGATACCCCACCAATAGCACCATTGGCCTTCATAGTATAGTTAATACGATAGTGCTGACGTTCTTTTACATCTGTAATCGGTTCGGATTCAAAAACAAAAGAACGCCCATCCGTATTTGTCAATGCCAACGAAATATTCAACTTATCCACCGCAAAATACCCGGAGCGTGTCTCGTCCTTACCAAAAACCAGCTTACCGGAAGAATTACCCACAGAACAGTTCAGTTTCGAAAAATACTTCTTCACATCAGCACTGTAATTGACTGTCACTTTCACATTGGCCAAACGGCACTCTATGTTAACACTCTGATTTACTTTCGGAACAACCGTTACTTCACTTTGCCCCCAGTAATAAGGCTCGTCAAATCCGGCTGTCCCTACATCAACCCCTTTTGAGAAAGCATTAATGGTATAGGAACCTAATGGCAATTCAAGAGGAGTAGATGTCCAGTTATGCCAATCATCAGTCTCCTTTACAACGGTCCCGGCTCTGTCAACTACCTGCAAGGCAATCGGCAACTCTTCTGCTCTTGTTGCCGGAACTAAAATCGTACTTGTATTCTTCTCCACGGAAAACTGGAGAAATCCGGTCTTACCATTGGAAGTCTCCTCTTGTTGGCATGATGCCATCACAAGAGTAAAGACAGAGACGAACAAATATATATATCTTTTCATTGAAAATTCAAATTAGTTTTTCACCACTTTTACTGTCAATTTCTTGGCTAACTCCTTACCATTATTATCAATCAGTTTAATAGTAAAATAGTGTTGCTGAAGCCCAAACGGCGATAACATAGGCATAAAACCGGATACATCAAAGATAAACTCTTTTTTATCTTTAATCGGATCATTCGGGTCAATCAGGCCTATACCGGATCCGTCTTCTAAACTACCTCCAAGTTTATCCTCCAAATCACCGGGATTAGCTAAGTCGAACGTTTCGCCCAACCCCATTTGAGAAATTAAACCTATAAACTCGTTGGAATCTGAAGTTATCGTCACAAGTAAATTCTGAATTCCAGCCGGAGCTTTCATTGTAACCTGAACTGTTGGAGGATTATTGGTATCCACTTCTACCACTTCATCCGCCCCGATAATCTCCGGTCCGTCTACTGTCGGCTGATCGGGATCTGTTGGTTGATCCGGTTCTTCCGGTTTCGATTCTTCAATCAGTTCAGTCGGTACTTTCACTGTAATGCCAGTTTCATCCATGGTCAAGTCAATATCCAACTGTATCCCCAACTTCGGATCAGAAGGAGTTACGTCGGGATTGTTCGGATCTTCACCTTCTTCTACCGGTTTCACCGTGACATTAAAAGAATCACCGCCTTGCAGACCTTCTGCATCGGGCTTCGTCACTGTATAAACAGTCTCAATGTCTCTACCACTGTCCTTCTCCGTTACTTTCGCTACAATTTTGATCGAAGTAGAGCCGTCAGGAATGCTGAGATAAATCGAACTTAAATCTTCCTTCTTTACATAAATGACTCCGCCGATTCCGTTTGAAACAGTGAACACGTAATCATCGGCAAACATATTGAGAAACTCTTCTGATATATTCAAACTAACCTTCACAGTTGCCGATTTACAAAGAACTTCTGCCTTAGACTCCATTCCTTGCTTCACTTCGATAGAAGAACTTCCTTCAAAATAGGGAGTACGCGAAGCATCTTGCAAAACACCGCTTTTAGCCACAATCTTATAGTTTCCTACCGGAACGACCAACGGCAAAGCTTCTTTCAACTTTGCATAGCTGGCAAATGAACGGACCACGGCTTCAGTGGCATTATCAACAATCTCCACTTTATAGGTATTCACATCCAGTTCATCAGTAAGTGATGTACTTTCAGCCTTTGTAGTAGGCGTAGCCTGAGTCTTGTTCACCAGATCCAATGTCAGAAGTCCCTCGTCATTCTTCAAATTATATTTGCCTTCCAATTCATTCTTCATCTCACAGGAACTCAAACAAAGTGCTATCAATGCCAGCACCGCATATATGTTTTTTATCGCATTCATATATACCAATCTTTTTATATTTACTTACTTGCATTACCCGGCCAATACTCTTCCGGAATCTCGATATTCACATCCTTATCTTCTGTACCGGTATCCACTGTTACGTCCAACGACGCCGTACCCGTGGAAATAGTAATAACTTCCGGATCGACTGTAATAGTAAGGTGTGTTTTGGGAGCCACTTTTTTCTCGGCAACCAAAGCTTCCATCACCACCTCATTGCCTTCTTTATCTCTGAAACCTCCTACCGTAATCGATACCTTCTCGCCATCGGCATTTGCTTTCAGATAAGCATCCTTGCCGGAATCTTTTTTCATATTCACTTCAAAAGGAGCAGTCAGGTGTGAAGTAGAGAGCGATACGGTACAATCCGAATAATATTTCAGAAAATCTTCGGTATAGACAACCGATACTTTGACATTAGCCGGTTTGCAGTACAAAATAACATTCTTTTGTTCGCCTTCACTGACCGTGAATTCCTGACTACCTTCCACATATAGCTTGTCGAAGCCTGCGTTCACATTCTCGCCATAGAAAGCTTTTACGGTATACCCCTTACCGGCAGTCAGATCAATGGACAAGGGCATGTCTTTGTACAAGCCATTGTATAAAGAGGCACCGTCGGCATCCTTGACCGTCACTTGATAATTATCGGCTTTTTTATATTCCGCTTCGTTGACGGAACGGGTTTTCGTGGAAAAAGAAGGATTGGCAGAGAGCCCGAGGCTCAATGTTCCTACACCGTATGAAACAGCATCACTGCCGGAATCACACGAGGCAACACATGAAATTAGCATCGCCATACTAACCATAAAAGAGAGTCTTTTCATAATGATAACTACTAATTATTACTCATAAGTTGTAAAAACCGAACGCAAAGTTATAGTTTTCCTTTATTATAATAAATGCACAACATGCGATTCCTTACAAAATCTGAAAAAAGAGCCACAAAAAGTTGTTTAATCATAAAAACAGACCACAAAAAGGAGGTAAAATAAGAAAGTCCTGCATTTCTTATGAAAAACAGGACTTTTTTTATACAACGTTATTCAATTATTTATCGGGCATAAGGACTACTCCAAGTTTCTTTTTGCCATCCATTTTCACAACAATCGGCCTTTCAAAGCGTACATGACGGAGATATTCGGTTTCAAATACGGCGGGTTGCGCATTCAGGAATTCCTGATTGTATACTCCATCATTCATAAACGCGTTAATCGTGAAATATCCCACACCAAAAGAAGTCAGGTTCTGGAAGAAATGTGTTCCCTGACTGGGATCTACCCGATAGTTAGTAAGTCCGGCCTCCACAATGACACGCGCGGCAGAAATATGTGGCCACTTCACCGGAATACCCAACCAAGTATCACTGCTTCCCCATCGTCCGGGGCCGACAAGCACATAGTTCTTGCCTTCATTCAGAAATTGCTGGTTGATTTTCTCTATTTCCCAAGCTATATTCTGATTGTTCGATGCACTGTAATGATCGGTTTTGACATACACAATATCGTGTATCTCGTTCATAATGCCATGCCCCAAAGAGTTGTTGGAACGAAGCAACACGTCTTCGTCAGGAATAGTCGTAAGATCCTCGTCCAACATATCTTTACTGTCCACAATAGGACGCACCTGAAGCAGATAGAATGTACCGGTCTTATCACGGTCGTGATTGAGCGTCACGGCAAATTCGATCTCTACCGGACGGCGCATCTCCTGCTGACCATAACGAAGCACCCAGCGCAGGATGCGTGCCAACGGAAATACATCGTGCTGCAGGATGTTGGCAAACGTGATCACTTTGCGCCCTCCGGGATACAAACCGTCCCGAATCACCTGATCGTAAGGATCGTAAGTAGAGGCAATATAACGCAACGAACCGTCTTTTTCGGCTTCCTTCACATGTAACTTCAAAAGATTGAAGCCATCGTCAATCGAGAAGTTATCACCGGCATTCTTCAGGTCGAGGGCATAAAAACGGGTCTGCGTCTCTTTCAAGGCAATATCCAATTCACTGGTCTGTAGCACTTTCGAAGGATGGGCAGGCGAGAAACGCAAAGTCATGCCTCCATCTACGATATACTTGCCCAAACCGAGAGCCAGATTTACCGTACCTTCTTCAGCCTTTTCGTCACCAATGGGATAATAATTGAGAGAGCGGGCTACACCGGACATGGAAGGATAATAACGGTCACCATACTGATTGCCGACTACCTGTTGCAGGATAACGGCCATCTTTTCCTGATCGATCACATTCGAAGTGGCTTGCATATATGCCTTACTGTCACGAAAATAGACTGATGCATATACTCCCTTAATAGCATCGGACAACATGCGAAGCATCTCATATTTATCGTCCAGATAAGGAATCATATAAGTGTTATAGATGCCTGCAAAAGGCTGATAATGGGAATCTTCAAGCAGAGAAGAAGAACGGATGGCAATAGGGGACTTCACTACATCGAAGAAAGTAAAAAAGTCCTCAACCAAGCGGTCGGGTAACTTTGCTTTCAGGAAATATCTCAGAATCGTATCGTCATCAGCATCGGAAAGGGCAACCTGATACAGATTATTCGTATCCATAAACTCGTCGAATACATCGGTACAGAGCACTACTGTTTTCGGGATAGCTACACGGGCATTCTCAAATTCTTCAAATTCCGGATGGCGCTTCACCATATTGTCAATAAACGCCAGTCCGCGCCCTTTTCCTCCCAACGAACCGTCTCCGATACGGGCAAAGTTTGAATAACGGTCGAAACGGTCGCGCTTGAATACGGCTACCACTCCCTGGTTTTTCATCTTTCGATATTTCACGATGGCCTCAAAGATGATTTTGCGGTGTGCATCGACATCCTGCAGACTATGCCAGGTGATGGGACGAAGAAATTCGGCTACCGGAAACATGGCGCGTGAATACAACCAACGTGAGACATGGTTACGGCTGATATGATAAAGGAAAGATTCGGCAGGAACGGCAAAAAGGATATTTTGCAACTCTTTCAGATTCCGTACGCGGGCTATCTCGACTCCCGTTTCGGGATTACGGAACACAAAGTCACCAAAACCGAAATTATCGGAAACAATCCGGCGAAGATCGACATCCATCTTCTTGGAATTCTTATCGATAAACGTGGCCCCGTATTTTGCCGCATAGGCCGCATTCTCCGTCTCGGACGACTGGATGATTAAAGGAACAAACGGGTCTTTCTTTCTTACCTCGGCACACAACTTGATACCTGCCATACCGTCCTTCTCTCCCTTATCCACACGAGGAAAACGGACATCGGTAATAACTCCCAATATATTGTTAGTATACTTATTATATATATCCATCGCTTCCTCGTAAGTACGAGCCAATACAATTTTGGGACGACCACGCATACGGAGTGTACGTTGATGGGCATTCAAGGCCTCGGTAGAAAACTCCTGACTCTGCTTCAATACAAATTTATAAAGATTGGGAAGTACGGAAGAATAGAAGCGGATACTGTCTTCCACCAACAGAATCAACTGCACGCCCACCTCTTTTACGTCATGCTCCAGATTCATCTTGTCTTCGATCAGCTTAATGATAGACACCAGCAAATCGGTATTTCCCAACCAACAGAACACATAGTCGAATGCACTCAGATCTTCGTTTGCAATCCGTTTGGTAATACCATGACTGAACGGTGTCAGGATGACAATCGGTATCTGTTCGTACTTCTCCTTAATATGACGCCCGATATCAAAACTATCGTTATCTCCCGTACCCGGCATGCAAATCACCAGATCGAACGATACACTTTCAAGCTGCCTCAACGCCTCTTCTTCGGTGGAAACTTGTGAAAAACGGGGGGGATAACGGAGAGAAAGTGAGGTATATTCATTGAAAATCTTTTCATCGATACGCCCGTCATCCTCCAGCATAAAAGCATCATAAGGATTAGCTATCAGTAAGACGTTAAAAATTCGCCTTGTCATCAGGTTAGCAAACTGGGTATCTTTAAAGTAGAGCTGGTTTAATTTAAATTTGCTGAGCATGGGCTTCCCGTAGTTTTAAAATTCAACAGACAAAAGTCGCTGTTTTTATTGGGAAAAACAAGAAAAAACAATTCACTTTATTGCTGACTATCCATATATGCACAGATTGCTTTCTCGTTTTCGGCTTAAAATCTCTCCTACTCTCATACGTATCGACCACAAGGCCGGACATGGTTCCAACAAAGCCACAACAAAGTTAGTAAAGGAGCAAGCAGACATCTATGCATTTATCATGTATAACCTGGGGATGAAAATGAAATACTGACATAAATATCCGAATAGGTATTTTTGTCATTTTATCATTATTTAATCAAAATAATACGCCATTCCGAATGACATCAGAAAACTTTTCTTATATTTGCATATGAAACAAGTTACATTTTATCAGAATCAACCTTTTTAAAACATACTATTATGAACATCGAAAAAATCATGTCCTCTCTTGAGGCAAAACATCCCGGTGAATCTGAATATCTTCAGGCTGTAAAAGAAGTATTACTCTCTATCGAAGATATCTACAACCAACACCCAGAATTTGAAAAGGCCAAAATCATCGAAAGACTGGTAGAGCCCGACCGTATTTTCACATTCCGTGTAACATGGGTGGATGATAAAGGTGAAGTTCAGACCAATCTGGGATATCGTGTTCAGTTCAACAACGCTATCGGCCCATACAAAGGCGGTATCCGTTTCCACGCTTCTGTCAACCTCTCGATCCTGAAATTCCTGGGATTCGAACAGACTTTCAAAAATGCACTGACAACTTTACCTATGGGCGGTGGCAAAGGAGGTTCCGACTTCTCTCCACGAGGAAAAAGTGATGCGGAAATCATGCGTTTTTGTCAGGCATTCATGCTTGAATTGTGGCGTCATCTAGGGCCGGATATGGATGTGCCTGCCGGTGATATCGGTGTAGGAGGACGTGAAGTCGGCTATATGTTCGGTATGTACAAGAAACTGACCCGTGAGTTTACAGGAACTTTCACGGGTAAAGGACTTGAATTTGGCGGTTCACTGATTCGCCCGGAAGCCACCGGATTCGGCGGATTGTATTTCGTCAACCAAATGTTGCAGACCAAGGGTATCGACATAAAAGGTAAAACTGTGGCTATCTCCGGATTCGGAAACGTTGCCTGGGGAGCTGCTACCAAAGCTACCGAACTGGGAGCCAAAGTAGTTACCATCTCCGGACCGGACGGATATATCTATGATCCGAATGGAATCAGTGGAGAGAAGATCGATTATATGCTTGAGTTGCGTGCTTCGGGCAACGATATTGTGGCTCCGTATGCAGATGAATTTCCGGGTTCTACATTCGTAGCCGGTAAACGCCCATGGGAAGTAAAAGCAGACATAGCGCTTCCTTGCGCCACTCAAAACGAATTGAATGGCGAAGATGCCAAGAACCTGATCGACAACAACGTTCTTTGTGTCGGAGAGATCTCCAATATGGGTTGTACACCCGAAGCTATCGATCTCTTTATCGAACACAAAACAATGTACGCTCCCGGTAAAGCTGTCAATGCAGGCGGTGTGGCAACATCCGGACTCGAAATGTCACAAAATGCAATGCACTTGAGCTGGAGTGCAGCCGAGGTAGACGAGAAACTGCATTCTATCATGCACGGCATTCATGCACAATGTGTGAAGTATGGTACAGAGCCCGACGGATATATCAATTATGTAAAAGGTGCCAATATTGCAGGTTTCATGAAAGTAGCCCATGCAATGATGGGACAAGGAATCATCTGATTATTACTTGTCCACTAACATAAAAACTTTGTTTAGTTGTATTTGTATTTATGGTTTGCGTTATCCATCTCCTGAGACAGGACATGGGTAACGCTACTTTTTTATAAAAAGGTTTCATTTTCAACTAAAATCGCCTAACTTTGCATCTCGAAACCAAATAATAATACAAAATGTTACAACCCGAATTAAAGATGCGCCGCGATAAAATTCGTGTGCTTATGGCTCAGCAAAATATTGAAGCCGCACTTATCACTTGTAATGTAAATTTGCTCTATACTTACGGCCGTATCGTCAGCGGATACCTCTACTTACCTCTCCACTCACCGGCTTTATTATTCATCAAACGTCCCAACAATATCACCGGCGAACATGTATTTCCCATCCGTAAACCGGAACAGATTCCAGACTTGATCAAAGAAAACAATCTGCCGATGCCACAAAAGTTGATGTTGGAAGGCGACGAACTTTCGTTTACAGAATACAATCGCCTTGCTGCTATTTTCCCTGAATCGGAAATTGTAAACGGTACTCCTCTGATCCGTGAAGCGCGCAGCATTAAGACTCCTGTAGAGATAGAATTATTCCGTCGTTCGGGTGTAGCTCATGCCAAAGCCTACGACCAGATTCCTTCGGTATATCGCCCGGGAATGACTGATCTGGAATTCTCCATTGAAATAGAGAGGCTGATGCGTCTGCAAGGTAACTTAGGTATCTTCCGCGTATTCGGTCAAAGTATGGAGATTTTTATGGGTAGCGTACTGACGGGTGACAATGCAGCTTATCCTTCACCTTACGATTTCGCTTTGGGAGGCGAAGGGTTGGATCCGGCTTTGCCAGGCGGACTGAATAAGACTCCTTTAAAAGAAGGACAAAGTGTTATGGTAGATTTAGGCGGAAATTTCAATGGATATATGGGAGATATGAGTCGTGTATTCTCTGTCGGAAAGCTAAGTGACGAGGCTTATACAGCTCATCAGGTCTGTCTTGACATTCAGGAAGCCGTTTCATCGATGGCTCAACCCGGCGTTGTATGCGAAGACTTATATAATGCAGCGATCAACATAGTAACCAAAGCCGGTTTTGCCGACAAATTTATGGGTATCAGTCAACAAGCCAAATTCATTGGCCACGGTATCGGCCTGGAAATCAACGAGGCCCCTGTACTTGCTCCCCGTATGAAACAAGAATTGGAACCGGGAATGGTTTTCGCTCTCGAACCGAAAATCGTCATTCCGGGTGTAGGTCCCGTAGGTATCGAAAACTCTTGGGCAGTAACTCCCGAAGGTGTTGAGAAACTGACTATCTGCAACGAAGAGATTATTGAGTTGCAATAAGACAGCTCTCTCTACGGATACTGATAACCGAGGGATGGTTCACACTATTGATGAACCTGAAGTGTAAATTAAAGTCGCAACAATAAAAAGAATCGGGAGAGCACTTTCAAACAAGTGCTCTCCCGATTCTTTTTTATACCACTACCGGCTGTTATGCTACTAAGGCGTCACAACCGGAGTTTCCAGTTTTATATCTTCCCAGCCTATCCACGTAGGAGAAGCCATACATTGAGGTTCCTGAATCTTATCGATCAATGCGGTTGCACGTTTCACGGCAGCACTGGTTCTGTCAAACAGTTCTTTCATGGAGATATTCCCTTTTGCGTCCCGAATGGTCTTAATCAGGAAGTAAGTATAATATCCCTGTTTCTTTTCATGATAAACGCTTGAAGTCTGGTCACCGCTACTGGACGAGAAGCTCAATGTGTTTCCTTGTGGTAAACCCACCTTTGGTACCACACGCACCCCTTTCTGTGCCAATAACGGAGCAGCACTCTTATAACCACCGCTAAAGCAAGCATCGAGGAATACATAAGCCCCTTTCACCGGATATGTAGCCAGTTTTTTATACAAGTCACTCAACGAGATACCCAAACGAATATTCTTACCGGTAATATCTACCGGCAACAGATAAGGTTCTTTGGTAGCCTCGTCGTTATTTCCATGTCCTGAATAGTAGAATATCAATTCCGCCTGCGGATCCGTACTTGCCATATTCACCAGCCAGTCGAGTTGCTCGTGCATCATACCGGCTGTGGCATTCGGCACTACCTTGATTTGTCCGTCGGGCACCCCAAAAGTACGCACGCAATACTCACGGAACAACACAGCGTCATTGACCGCATAAGGTACGTTTATTTCCGCATTAGCCCCTGTCATGCTATAATCCTCGTTACCGATAATCAATGCATACCGATGGCGATTGACAGCTCCCACAGGCACATCCTCCATCAGTTCACTCTTAAAGCCGAGTGAGAAGTCTTTCACATTCACTTTACGTGCAGCTACATTTCCACTCAGGTTCATCGAAGCGGAAGCACTCAGGTACTCTCCGACTTTCACCTTATAAGCTTCATTCAGAGAAGCCGAACGAGTAGATTCCGTGACAGCCAGCATAACTGCAATTGAATCTCCATCAAAACGTTTATTCACCAAAAAACCATAGTCGAGTATAGCTACATCTCCCGGGGCAATGCTATCGACAATAATTTCCGGCGTATCAGTCGTATATACATTCTTCGGCAAAGTAAAGTTCACTTTCACCTTGCGTGCAGTCTGCGTACCGAAATTCTGTAAGGCAACAGTCAGCTTACCGTTCTTACCCAAAGTGATGGAAGAACCCTCGGAAGCGAAGAATTGGTGATCGGCAACACGCAGACGAGGCATTGCATATTCCTGAGTGTTCACAATCAGCTCGGAAGGATCCGCATCAAATCCATTCGCCTCGAACGCATAAATATTAATCTTGGCCAGACTTGTCGGCAACTCCTTCTTGGCTATATAACGGAAAGTGTATTCCTTAGACTTCCCGGCAGCAATATTACCACCGTCCAGTTCACGAGGACCGTCAAAATACTGATCATAGCCCTGCTGTTCAGCCAGGCGAAGCCGTACATTGTAGGCATCTCCCTTACCCTGATTCTCTATGGTGAACCGTATAGCAAAACTTTCGCCGGCATCGATTACCTTATTGTTATTAGCATCCATAAACTGGTCTACTTTGATAACCAGCATAGCCGGTTCAATAGGCACGGGAACCGCTTGTTGCTCTTGAGCCACATTCTCCGTTTTTTTCAATGCCTCTTTATAGGCCGCAAGACGAGACGGAAAGGCGGTATAAGAAGCCCCATCCTGAACGATTTTGTTCAGCACCTCATATTCCGGTTTCATATCCATATACTGATACACCCCGGCCAGTCCCTGCATATACATTTTGGAAGAAGGATCTTTCTGCAAAATTTTCAGGAAGAGGTCTTTGGCATCCATCAGATAACCCGATGCACGTTGACGTACCAAAGCATATTCCGTATCGTTGGCAATAGTGGCACCATTGTTCACAATCTCCGTAGCACAGTTAAAGTTGGCACGTGCCACTCCCGTCATCAATTCAAAACTCTCAGGGTGCAGTGCATAGAGACGTTTATAAATATCCAATGCCTCCACATTCTTTCCCTGACGCTCCAGGATGCGTGCCTTGATAGGCAACACTTTATCATTATTCGGGTCGACAGCCAGAATACGGTCTATTGCTCCAATCAGCTTCTCCATATTATTTGTAGCAATATGCACATTCACCAGATTGTATAGGAAATCAAGCGAAACGGGATACTTGGCAATAGCCTGTTCCAGCACACGTTCCTGGTCCGCATACTTCTTCTGCTTCTGATAAATCATATTCATATAAACATAGCAGTCTTTCTGCTGGGCCTCCGTACCGGTATTGAGATATTCCTGAAAATATCTCAAAGCTTTTTCGTTCTTCTCCAGATTGAAGGCCGCTACAGCTGCGTAATACACCACCGAAGCATATCGGTTATCTTTCGGCAACAATTCACTACGGAACAGTTTCAGCTGCGGCATATCGATATAAGCAGCAGCAAAATCCAATGCTTTGGACGGTTGTTTCTGTTCCGAATAGTACACTGCCCCGTTCAGCAGATAAGGATACAACGCTCTCAGTCGATTCTTGGCGCCTCCAATATACTGACTGTTATCCGGTGCCTCTACAACCTTCATGAAATTTTCGTAACTATCCATCAAATAATCATACATGGCCGTTACGTTCGTTCCCTTATCCCGCTCACTTTCAAAAAGCACATACTGTTGGTTGGCACGTTTTGAAGCGGAGGCAGCTTCTTGTGCCCCCACTTTACCTGTTACAACAACAGTAAGAATGATTGTCAGTAAAAAAAATCTCTTCATTGTTTATTATTGAAATGCATCCATAATTACAAACTCTACGTTGATCTTGCGGAATTCTCCACCACGCTCTTTGGCTACTTCCACATGATATTCGTATTCGTTCTTTGTATTACCCAATGTTGTCACGTTCTTCTCAATATAAGTCTTTACGCCTGCTGCACGCATCAGGGCCAACTGTTCATTCTGAGTGATTCCTCCGGCCTTGGTGACTGTGATATTATCGAGGTTACCATCCTTATAATAAGGTTCGTCCACAAATTCTCCATAACGTCCGTCATAAGCCAGACGTCCGCGAATCGGGGCTGCGTCTGCCGATCCCGTAATAATCACCTTCACCTGCTTACCTTCAGAAAGATATTTGGCAAAGTCACCTTCAAACGCATTCTTGATAATCTTCATCAATGACATGGCTGCATTCGAACGTTCGATATTATAACCTCCCGACGGGAAGTCTTCCTTAGCCGAAAACTCTTTATTGATCACTTCATATTGGTAACCCACCTTGTAGTTCAGAATCTTTTTACCATTCGCATCCACTCCCGGGATTACCTCTGTCTTCACATTGATCTGCGTATTATCAGTGATCAGTTTATCTTGTTTTTTCTCCTCGATGACCTGTTCTTTGATCTCGGCCAATTGTGCTTCCTCACGGGTAGCCTGCTGCATAATTTCCAGAGGAACAAAGTTTTCATCTGCTTCCAGAGCAGTCAGTTTTGTACGTCCGATATTATCATAAATATAAACCTTGTTCGTCGTTTCGTTGGTAACTTCAACATAGGCCAACTCAAATTCATCTTTATCATTCAGCACATATACGGCATTCGAGAATTTCATCTTACCGTCTTTAAAGTCGCCCGCTTCATTGGAGGGAACTTCCAGTCCGATAGACGGCAGTCCCTTAAAACCGATATTCAACATATTATTCGAAGCATCATAACCATCTATAAAAGGATTATCCATAGAAATACGGTCACCCGCCAATGCCGTAGCAACTTCCTGAGCAAACAGCTGTTGCTGTTTGATACGGGTTTCATCGTTTACACGAATCGCATAATCTTCCATCGATTCCCCCTGCATCATCTTCACCCATTCGTTCATCTTGGCATCCACTTCCCTACCCATAATCTTACCATAGAACGGGTTCAGTCCGTTTGCATCCCAGAAGACCATTTGTTTCGTACGATTGGTCAGCAGAAATACCTCGCTGTTCTGGTTGTTCTTAAAGAAACGCCCACCGGTAACACCGCCTGTAGGATCAACGATATCTTGTTCCACAACACCATTCTTCAGGTTGATGATCTCTATATTCTTTCCATCTTTCACCACACTGATATATTTTCCTTCCGGATGGAATGACGGAGAACTGAGTGTTCCACCCAGCTTATCAAATATATCTACCTTATCCCAGTTTTTCGTATCGATAATGGTCAAGTGATTGTCATCTGTAGTTACAGCCAGCAATGCAGCATCCGGAGAGAAAGTCACCTCTTTAACGACTGCCGGCATAGGAATCGCTTTTCTCAACTCCTTTGTCTGGAAATTCCAGATATTAATATTCTGTCCTACCGCTGCGGCGATAAAATAATTGTTCGAGCTCATGGCCAGGGCAGTGGCCGGAGCCTCCCCCTGAATATAAGCTAACGGCATATATTCTTTCGTATCATAAATCACAATTTCTCCCAACGAGTTACCCACAATAAAACTACGGGCGTCAGCAGAATAGCACATCGACACCGGCATCGGTTTAGCCTTCAATTTCTTACGTTTCTCCTTCAGTTCGAAAAGCTTCTTATTCCTGTCGCGAAAAGAGTAAATACTTATCGGATTCTTCGCCCTCAACAGAGCGATGGAGCTTCCCGTCGGGTTAAACACAATACGCTCAATTTTTCGCACATCATTAATAGCGATATCGCGCATGGTATACAGGGCTCCGTCAGACAAATAAGCAGTACAAAAAGTCGTGTTATCAAATGCATTAATCTTTTTCTGAGAGTCGAATCCCCTTTTTTCTACAACCTGTGCCATTGTTTGTCCGCAGAACATCGCGGCTACAAAACAAAAAGCAATACCTCTGTAAGTGTAAAATCCACATTTCATCCTATTCATACCTTAAAATGATTTAGTTTATGTTTAATAGTGTTTTGCAAAATAAGCACTTATTCCGCAATCTATCACTAACAGAAACTCCTTTTTTTTTATTTTCTCGAAAGTTTGGTTGTTTATACACAGAAATGAAAAAAGAATAGACAGAAAGAGTAGATAAAAAAAGCAGTTTTGTAACGGAAAACCGTTACAAAACTGCTCTATGGCATATATAATCCTTTCCGGCATGAATCCCCGGAGATCACTAAAAACAAAAACTTATTGCATCTAAACCTCTTTGTTTTGTACGGGTTTCAATCCCATTTTTGCGGCTTTTTGAAGCATAAATGCATAGGCGGCTTCGTATTCATTGGGAATCACTCCGTCCAAAATAGCGTCCTTTATAGCACTTTTTAACGAGCCCACTTGCCTGCAAGGTCCCAGATTGAACACCTCCATAATCTCTTCCCCACTCACAGGTGGCTGGAAGTTACGGACACGGTCTTTTTCCTCCAGATCTTTCAATTTCTGCCTCACCAATTGAAAATTATTCAGGAAGCGCTGTTTACGTTCCATATTTTTCGAGGTTATATCCGCTTCACAAAGCGTCATCAGATCGTCTATATCATCTCCGGCTTCAAAAAGCAGACGCCGTACAGCCGAATCCGTCACCACATCATCCGCTATCACAATGGGACGCATGTGCAGGCTCACCATCTTCTGTACATACTTCATCTTCTCGTTCATCGGCAACTTCATCTTCCGGAAGATATTCGGAATCATCTTTTCACCGATGAAATTATGATTATGGAAGGTCCATCCCGCTTTCGGCTCCCAACGTTTAGTCACCGGTTTAGCAATGTCATGCAACAGAGCACTCCAACGGAGCCAAAGGTTATCCGTCACTCTGCTGATATTGTCGAGCACTTCCAGCGTATGATAGAAATTATCCTTATGGGCACGCCCGTTCCGGGTCTCTACTCCCTGTAAAGCCACTAATTCAGGAAAAATCAATTCCAACAACCCGCTCCTGTCCAGATCGATAAAACCCTTCGAAGGTATAGGTGAAAGCATGATCTTATTCAATTCGTCGGCAATGCGTTCACGTGAAATGATTTCAATCCGTTCTCTGTTACGGCAAAGAGATTCAAATGTATCATCATCGATGTAAAAATTCAGCTGGGTAGCAAAACGGATACAGCGCATCATGCGCAAGGGGTCGTCACTGAACGTTATGTCCGGATCGAGAGGAGTACGAATGATCTTCTCCTTCAAATCATTCATGCCGCCGAACGGATCGACCAGTTCTCCAAACCGCCCTTTGTTCAGGCAGACAGCCAGTGCATTGATCGTAAAGTCCCGGCGATTCTGATCGTCTTCCAACGTCCCGTCCTCCACAATCGGTTTACGGGAATCCCGTTGATACGACTCCTTCCGGGCACCTACAAACTCCACCTCCGTACCGTGACACTTCACCTGGGCCGTACCGAAATTCTTAAAAACAGAGACATGCGCACCGCGTCCCAAACGTTTTCCCAACGCTTCGGCCATCGCAATGCCACTCCCCACCACTACTACATCTATATCTTTAGAAGGACGTTGCAGAAAAATGTCACGGACATAACCGCCTACCACATAACACTCCAATCCCAACGCATCAGCCGTCTCTGAGATCTGACCGAAAATGGGCTCACTGAAATGCTGCTTCAATTCCTCCTGAGTCAACTCTATCATCTTTTATTTATCTTTTTTACAGTTATTGAAAAAGGCCTGCCTAAGCCCTCTGACGCTTTTGGCATACCCTCTTTATAGCTAATCAGTCTGCAAAGGTACAACTTTTCGCTCTTCACTTTCCACTCTTCACTCTAAATTTGTATTTTTGCCCTCTATAACAAAGAACAACAAAATGAAGAAACTGATTGTCCTGACATGTACATTGTCACTACTGACAGCTTGTGGTGACAGCATCGAAAAGAAAGCGAGTGAAAAGCTTGCCGCTGCCCGTGCAGCCTTTGAGCATAACGACTACAACGAAGCCAAGTTGCAGATCGACAGTATTAAAATTCTCTATCCTAAAGCTTTCGACACCCGTAAAGAGGGCATCAAGTTGATGCAACAAGTCGAACTGAAAGAGCAACAGGAAAGCCTGGTTTATCTCGACAGCATGCTTCAGGTCAAACAGAAAGAATTCGAAGCGATCAAGAACAAATATACTTTCGAGAAAAACGAAGAATACCAAAAAATCGGTAACTACTTCTGGCCTACCCAGACCGTAGAGAAGAACCTGCATCGCTCTTTCCTCCGTTTTCAGGTGAACGAACAGGGAGTAATGACACTGACGTCTATCTACTGCGGACCAAGTAACATCCACCACATAGCCGTCAAAGTGATAGCACCGGACGGAAGTTTTGCCGAAACCCCAGCCTCCAACGACAGCTACGAGACTACCGATCTGGGAGAAAAAATCGAAAAAGCCGACTACAAAATGGGAGAAGACGGCAACGTCCTCAGTTTCCTCTACATGAACCGCGATAAGAAAAATATCCGTGTCGAGTATCTCGGCGAACGGAAATTCTCCACTACCATGACTCCTTCCGACCGTGAAGCACTCGTCGGTACTTACGAGTTGGCTAAATTACTTTCATCCATACGTCAGATTCAGCAAGAGAAAGAAGAAGCCAACCTGAAAATCGAATTTGTGAAAAGAAAAATGGAACAGAAAGCCCAAGAAGAGGCTGCGGAAAAACAAAGATAATAAAGCACCCCAACTGTCTGTTTCACCACGGATTAACGGATCACACAAAATACAGCTCACAAGCTATCGTATTTATTTGTCCCATCCGTCAATCTGTGGTGAACTCTTTCCGTCCTATCTATTTTTATCCCCTCCGAAAAGGCCGTCCCGATTATTCCCCACTATCCTGTCGCTATCAATGATCGACCGCCTCTCCATGCTCTCACTCTTCATCTCATGAATTTCCCCAATAATACGGAATTCAATTTAAAATAAAGATAGCAATTTTTAGGTATTTTCAGAAACAAGTTCATTATGTGTAGCGATTACACAGACTATTCATAGTATCTATCTTTGTCCCCCGAAACATTTGAGTACATATGATAGAACGCTAATATGAAAGCAGTAATCATTTCTTTTTTTATCACCCTTTCCACCCTTACTAGTCATGCTCAGCAAAGAGATATTGTATTGACAGGAACAGTTACGGATCATCAAAACGAACCGCTTCCCGGCGCCACCATCCGCATTAAGGGTACCCAATTCGGTACAGTAACAGATACCGACGGGCACTATCTGTTACGTGGCAAATGGAAAGAAAACGATCTAATTCTTTTCTCTTTCATAGGAATGAAAGAGATACGTGTGAAATATACCGGTCAGAAGGTACAAGATGCAGCTATGCAAGAAGATCCCAAAGCACTGGACGAAGTAATCATCGTTGCCCGGCAGAATATCAATGAATTGGATATTCGTGCCAAATCCGGTGTTGTACAACGGGTCGACGTAGAACGTCTCAACAGTAAACCCATGATCGATATGTCCCTCGCTCTACAAGGAACCGTTCCCGGGCTGATCATTACCAACACCGGCGACCTGGGCTCCAAACCGGAAATTCGTATTCGAGGCAATTCATCTTTCCGTAAAGGAGATATGGCTAACGAACCCCTCTACGTCATGGACGGCAAAGTAATATCATCTGATGCCTTCATGACTCTTAATCCCGCCGATATTCAGGAAATAAAGGTTCTGAAAGATGCCGTGGCTTGTGCCTTATACGGAATAAAAGCAGCCAATGGTGTAATAGAAATCACCTCCCAGCGTGGCAATCCCGACGGAAGACTAACCACCAGTTACAGTTTCAATATAGGTATCACCACCCGTGGACGCAGAGGAGTCAAGATGATGGATAGCGAAGAAAAGTTAGAATTAGAAAGACGTTTACAGAATATATCGACTCCGGGATATCGATACAGTGAAGATTACTATCGGAAATATTATGCTACCGCCCCCAACCTCGACGAGCTGATCGCAGAAGGACAACAAGTACTCGACTCATTAAAGAATATCCATACCGACTGGTTTGATGAACTGATACATCGTAGCATCTACCAGCGTCATAACCTTAGCATAAAAGGAGGAACAGATAAGACATCTTATTATATATCCACCAATTATGCCAAGCAGGGAGGACGAGTACCGGGTAATGACACTCAACGTTTCACCGCCCGTATGAGCCTCGATCAGAAACTGGGAAACTGGGGATATTTTTCCTTAAGCACCGATGCAGGTTATTCGGCAACCGATACTCCCAACGGCAGCACCCATTCCCCTACAGATCTGATTTATCAACTTAATCCTTATGAAACCAAAACCGGTAAATTAATCTCCTACTCCGAAAAATCATCCGAATATACATTAAATGATTTGATGAGCCAATACCATAGTAAATCTACCGATAAGCGTGGCGGAGTAAGCGGAAGTTTCAACTTAAGGCCACTCGAAGGTTTGGAGATAGATGCAGTAACCGGCATCGATTTCCTTCTGAACGAAGCCCTTACGCTTGTTCCTTCCACGTCTATAGCAGAGCGGGAAATGGGAATAGCGATAGCCGAACGTGGAAAATTAACAAAAGAAAAAAATACAACGACCAATATTTCCTCCAATATACGTATCACTTACAACAAGACATTCGCCGGAAGACACGACCTGACAATCGGTGGAAACATGGACTACTATCTGACCCAGACAGACAACATGTCTGCCACCGGATACGGAGTAGGGACACAAATGTCACTAAACGCAATCAACCACTCCATCACCGGAGCCCGGAAGCCGACAGCCAGTTCGCTTCTGGACAAAACGGCTCAGTTAGGATTCGGGATAGTCATGGGCTACAGTTTTGATTCCACCTATGACCTTTTTGCTACTTACAAAGCCGATGCTTCTTCTGTTCTCCCTCCGGACAAGCGCTGGAATGCAGCATGGGCAGTAGGCTTGGGGTGGACCCTCAGCCGATACTCTTTCCTGAAAAACAGTAAGGTCATCACTCTCCTGAACCTGAAAGGTTCCCATGGACGTATGGCAAACCTATCCGGAGTATCTGCCTCCGCCACAATCGGCACCTTCAGCTACTCCACCAATTATTACGGAAATGCCCGTCTGCTACAGTTACTCGGATTTTATAATACCGATCTGAAACCGGAACAGACTTCCACAACAGACTTCAGTCTATCCATCGAATTCTTCAAACGGCTGACATTAGGTCTCAATCTATACCGCCGCGAAACGAGTGATGCACTGCTGGACGTCCCCATCCCCCTTTCCAACGGTTTCAATACCATGAAACGTAACATCGGTGTATTACGCAATGAAGGCTACGAGCTGACCGCTGCACTAAAAGTGCTCGATACACCGGACTGGCGTGTATCTTTACGCGGTTCACTGGCCTACAACCGTAATAAGGTAATCAGCCTGTACTATACCGACCGTTTATACACCAGCGAAACCGCCCTGACTCCCGACTATGAAGTCGGAAAAGCTTATAACATGCTTTATGGGCTGAAGTCATTAGGCATAAACCCTATCACCGGTCTTCCGGTATTTCAAGGAGCCGATGGAAGTGAAATTCCCCCGACACAAAATCCGGCCAGAGAAAACTTCATCGTTTTAGGACATAGCACTCCTCCCTATAGCGGTACATTCAACCTGAATTTCTCTTATCGGAATTTCGATTTGGATATGGACTTTTACTATGTGTTCGGCGGCATTAAACCCTACAATTATTCTTATGTCCGTTCAGCCGACAGTGCCAATAAGAATGCCATTCAAAAGCAATTAGAAAACATGTGGTTCCACCGAGGAGATGAAGGAAAAATATACCATTCTCCATTTTACATATCTCCTGCCAATGCTTCACTCCAACAGCCCAATACAGAAACCGTCGGGAAAAGCGATTATCTGAAATTGGCCATGTTGTCGCTACGCTACCGGGTTCCACACACCTTTCTGGAGAAAAACTGTCATTTCATAAAATATGCCAATATCGCCTTTCAGGCATCCAACCTTTTTATGATTACTCCTTATAAAGAGTCCGATCCCGAAACAGGTTCATTGGCCGGAGCTATGCAGCCCGTATTAACCATCAATCTTAGTTTGACCTTCTAAATACAAGTAATATATGAACCTGAACCCAATAATAAATAATTTCCAACGCCCAATACGAAAAGTACAAATCTGTTGCATATTGATATTCAGTTGTGCAGCCTGTTCGCTCAATATCCCCTACGAGAATCAGTATTCAGATCCGGATGCCATTACCACAGTAACTGCCGCACGCGAACTATTGGCATCAGCCTATGATGCAATTCCCAAACCGGAATTCAGTTTATCCGTATTGAGCGACGACTTCCAGCCTACTTTTTTAATAAACTTGAATGCCGACCTGAATAACCTGTATAAATGGCATCCTAAACCGATGGAGGACTTATCGAACTCTCTGTGGGAAAAATATTACTCAGCCATAGCCATAGCCAATACGGTACTGGAGCGCATCCATTATGTATCCCCTATTTCAGACAGTGACAAGCAAGAGTTGCAATGTATCGTTAGCGAAGCGAAAACCCTAAAAGCGTATTGTTACTTCAATCTGCTCAGACTTTTTGCCCCCACCTATCCGGAAGGTCCCGAAAAAGACGGAATCATCTTAAAAGAGCGGTTCGAACTTGCTTTTCTAAAACGCTCGAGCATCAGTGAATGTGTGAATGCTATCCGCCAATTGCTGACCGAAGCAGTTACCGTAGACAACCGTCCTTCACAGGTCTACTGGTTTTCCCGGCAAAGTGCTTATTATCTATTGGCAGCCTTAGAACTCTATGCCGAAAATTACGATAAAGCCGAAGAATATGCCTTAAAAATCCTGTCTTCAACCAATGCATACAATGTCTTGGCCCCCGTACATTATAAAAAACTATGGGAACAAGAACCATGCGAGGAATGTATTTTTTCTCTGCATACCACCAATTCATATTATACCGATATGAATTACGAAAGGAAGAAAGGAGACTACTTCACGATCAACTCCACACTCACCCAATTATATACTGCCAATGACATCCGTTACGAAGCAACGGTCTATCCCCAAGAAATGCCTGGTGAAAGCATCGGCGAGACCTTACCGGTACTATATCTGGGAAAATACAACAAACAGAACTGGAATTATAAGCCTATACAATATATCAACAAACTTCGTGTATCCGGCATCTGCTTTATTCTTGCCGAAGCCTATTGTCAAGACCAGAAAGGTCACGATGCATTGGCCCTGGAAGTAATAAACAACTACCTGGCCCAACGTGAAGCTCCCTTGCTTGACACATCACTTTCCGGCGCTCCCCTATTGAAAGCTATCCTTCAGGAAAAGTGGAAAGAGTTTGCCGGTGAAGGTGAACGTTACTTTGATTTAAAGCGCTATCGGAAAAGCCTGCTTTCCGATTGGAATCTCTCTGCCACAATGAAAAATAAACCAATCAAACCAGATGACTACCGCTGGCTTTTCCCCATTCCGAAAGGCGAATATCTATATAATGAAAATATATCGCAAAATGCAGGATGGACTAAAGTCGAAAAATAAATAAAATGCTAAACTAAATGAAAACTAGAATGAAAAAACTGTTTATCTACACAGTAGGCATCTGCCTACTGCCTGCTTTCACGTCATGCAAAGACGATAGAGAAGAAAATAAATATACAGGAATCAACAAAATCTACCTGTCTGCCGAAACCCCGGTTATTACCGAGTCCGAAAACATTCCATTAACAGTAAATGTAGATTTAACATTGACCTGTGAACAGGACCTCGTACTCAACTTTGAATTGCCCGATGATAAAAACGGAGTTCTAAAATTAGAGAACAATCCCGTCACGATTAAAGCCGGAAAACGTTCTGCAACATTCGAAGTAGTTTCCAACCAAAAGAATTTATTAACCGAGGATACATACTTTCAGGTCGGAATTTCTCAATTCCCTACCGATAATTTAATGTTAAACGAAACATTGCAGGTACGTGTCAAGCCTAACCCTAAAATTCCGGAATTGTCCCCTCAGCAAAAAGCGTTAATCAAAGGTTATAAGACCAAATACGGCATTGACCTGAATAAATGGCTCGGAGTCCTCTCTTGCCATACCACTGTGCAAAGCCCTGCAGATGGGTATCTCCAACCCTTTGCAGCAGCATTTACGAAAGAATATGATGGCAAGACCGTCATCACTCTCAGTGAGCAGGCCACAGAAGACATGCCGGTATTAAAAATGACAGACAATCCATTCGGACTGACCGAATATTTATACTTTGTACTCCGTTCCGAGACCGTAGCAGATCCGGAATTCTGGACTCAACAGCCGGAACCGCAAAAACTGATGAAACTACTCAACTGGAATAAAGAAAGTAAAGAGACATTTGCCGTATCATTGGATGCAATCAGACTCAAAGACATCACTTCCACTTCAACCCGGCTGGAATATCTGGGTCCGGGAAAAAACTATTATGGAGCTCCTATTACCATCGTTCCATTTACCTACCAATTCAGTGCTTTAGACCGTCAAAACAAGCTCCTGGAAAGTGGAAACGCAGAAATTAAAGAGATCAATGACCAGGGAGCTTCCGCAGATCCGGCTTACTACCTCAACTGCTACGATCTTGTCAATTCCGACAACTATGATACCCCCGAAAACTTTATCAAATCCACCGGAAACATAGACTTTGCCACAGATAAAATGACTTATCAATTTCTCCTGAGCCATGCTAACGCCGGAGGATATACACGCATAACCGTAGTTTATGAAAAGAAATAATAAAAACAGATATTTATACATAGCAGCTATATTCATAGCTGCTATGCTCCCGTATACAGCCTGCCCGCAGTCCACTCCAATCCTTCTTCCACCCGGAACGGTAGAGGGACGCCTTCCCAACGGACTGCACTATCTTATCCTGCACAATGCTTCTCCGGCATCCAGAGTAGAGTTCAGGCTGATCATGCGGGTAGGTTCCGTACAAGAAACAGAGCAAGAGAAAGGTTGTGCCCACTTCCTCGAACACATCACTTTCGGCGGTACCCGTCATTTTCCTAAACGCTCTTTAGTAGAGTACCTCGAGTCCTTAGGAATGAAGTACGGACAAGATATCAACGCTTTCACCGGTTTCGACCGTACAATCTATATGTTCGCAGTTCCCACCGATTTTGCCAAAGACGAAGCTCTCGATCGTTCATTACTAATCCTGCACGATTGGTTGGACGGTGTCACTATAGATCCGGAAAAAGTAGAGAATGAAAAAGGAATCATTCTTGAAGAACTACGCGGATTCGACCCAGAAGACGATTTCTATCCGCTCAAAATCGGACAAGGCATATTCAGTCACCGTATGCCTTTGGGCACAACAGACGATATCCGCAAGGTCACCCCGCAGGTGCTCAAAAATTATTATCATAAATGGTATGTTCCCTCTTTGGCAACATTGGTCATTGTAGGCGACATATCTCCCCTGGAGATCGAATCTAAAATCAAAGAACGTTTCAAATCCTTGCCCGGACGTCCGGTCAATGACTTCCGGAACTACCCGTTAGAGTACACCCGGGGAATTCATCTGGCCTCCATACGAGACTCTCTGCAACCCCGTACAAAGGTCGAACTAATGATTCCACACCCTTGCACAGTAGAGCGTACCATGGAAGACGCCATAGCAAAGGAGAAAGGGCGCCTGCTCGTCAGTGCCATTTCTTCACGATTCCGTGCACGAAAACTAAAGACCGATGTTACAGACCAATGGTATTTAAGTGACAAGAACCATTTTGTTCTGACAGTGGAAGGAGAAAACAGAAAAGAAATACTTACATCTATTTCTACAACCGTATCTCTGTTGAATGATCTGATACGCAACGGATGGCAAGAGGACGAATTACAAGATATTAAAAACAATTTTTGCCGCCGGATGAAATTGTCCACCGATGCCCCGTCACGTCCTTCCTCCATGTGGTGTGACGATTTTGCCGATTACGTTATATCGGGAGACCGCTATCTGACCGATCCATCCCAACAGCAGCAACTCAAAGAAGCCATGTCCCGTGTCTCCGGCCAATCTTTGCAAACATTGCTCAAGGAGTGGATGTCTTACCGTGAAGAAACTCTATTAGTAGCCTGTTCAACCCATCCGGGACTGGGAGCCCCGTTATCGGAAACCGAAATAGCGTCGGCATGGGCCCAAGGCGAGCAAGTCGAATGCACTCCCTTTCTTTATTTCCGTCCTGAAAAACAAGAAGAGATCGACATTGAGACTCCTCCATGTCTGGCAGCCCGTTTTCCTTTCGATCCTGCATCCGTATTACGACAAACAGAATATCCGCAAAACAGGATTCGTGAAGTAGAACTGAAGAACGGCATACGGTTAGTCCTCAAACCTACCCTCGAAGCAGATTCCACCCTGCTGATCACTTCTTTTGCCCCTTTCGGCACTTCTTCCCTATCCGATGAAGAATATCCTTTATTAGAGGGATTTGCCGGATACATAGATATGGGAGATATCGCAAAAGTAGATGGACAAGTTTTGTCCGATTACCTCTTCCGGAAAGAAATCTCACTTTCCATGGCAGTCGAAAATCACTGGCATGGCTTCATAGGCATGTCTCCCACTGCAAATGCTCCCGAGCTATTCAATCTGATTTATGAAAAGATATTCGATCCCGAATTAAAATATGACGAATTTGAGGAAATACGCCAGGACCTTTTAGAAAATCAAGACAAAGAAACGATATTGGAGAAAATGCTTCAACGAAGTCCTGACCGGTTATTATCTGCCCGCATAAACGAGTTGACCGGAACCGGTTTCGCCCGCTCTTCCCAAAAGCTTTCGTCCGAACAAATCAAAAATCTGAATCTGGATTCCATCGCAGCTTTTTATAAAAAGCTCTATACGAATCCCCAAGGAACCACCTATGTCATTTGCGGCAATTTCAATGCGGACACTCTCATGCAGCAGTTTGTCTCCGTTTTCGGACGTATTCCTGTTTCGTCACATTTGTCCCGATTTTCTTATCCGCATTTCAATTTTCCAGTCAGAAAGCATATAGAAGGCTTTCCCAATGATAATGACACTCAGACACTGTTCGACTATCTTCTCCCCGGCCACTATCAACCGGGATTAAAAAACACACTCACTTTAAAATTGATGCGTGACCTTATTCGCAACCGTTTGATCTCCGTCCTCAGAGAACAAAAATCCCTTGTCTACTCTCCTTACATTTCATTAATGTATGAAGGCATCCCACAAGGAATTTTCTACTTTGACATCAATGCATCCGCCGATAACGATAACATGCCTCAAATAGAACAGTTGCTGAAAGAGATTCTCCACCAATTAAAACAGCAAGAAGTGGATAATGAAGAACTGAATACCCTTAAACGTTCATTTCTGATAGCCAAACGCGAAGCGTTAAACGAAGAATCACCTTCTGCCTGGCGAACCGCCCTGGTCGGTTTACTAAAAAACGGTGAAACCATCAGCGACTTCGATCACTACGAACAATGTCTCGACAGCATCACTCCCGCCATGCTCCGCGAAGCATTCCGTCGCTATCTGGATACCGAGAATTATATCCTTTTATATTTAAGCAAAAACAAACTGAAAAATGATACTTCAAACCATTAAACAGATTTCATGCCTGCTCTGCCTGTGCTGTTTCCTTCAGCAGTCAGCTTTCTCTCAGGATGATAAGGACAAACCGGCCTATACCCTGTTCGACAACACAGGAAAACAAATCAGCTACGGAGAATTAATCAAACGACTCTCCGGCTATGATGTTATCTTCCTCGGGGAACTGCATAACTGCCCCATCACCCATTGGCTGGAATTCGAAATAACCCGTTCCATCTATAACATTCATAAAGATCAACTGATGCTGGGAGCCGAAATGTTCGAAAGTGACAATCAACTGATTTTTGACGAATACATGCAGCAAAAGATCTCTTACGACCGCTTTGAGGCCGAAGCCCGTCTATGGGATAATTACCGGACTGACTATTATCCGGTTGTTTTCTTTGCCAAAGAACATCACATTCCGTTCATTGCAACCAATATCCCGAGACGCTACGCCAACATTGTAAAAAATAAAGGGTTCGAAGCACTCGACTCGTTATCCGAGGAAGCCAAACGATATATAGCTCCTTTACCGATCGATTTCGAATATGATGAAGCCCAAAGCGCAGCAGCTTTCAGTATGATGAATATGATGGGAGGACGCCGGGCCGGCGACAATCGGAAGTTGGCACAGGCACAAGCCATAAAAGATGCTACAATGGGATGGTTCATAGCCCGTAATATCAAAAATAAATTCCTGCATATCAACGGCAGTTATCATTCCAACCGACAGGGAGGCATCATCCCTTATCTGCTCCGTTACCGCCCCAATACGAGTATAGTGACGGTAACCTCGGTACGTCAAGAGTCCATCCGGAAACTGGATGACGACCATAAAGGCTTGGCAGACTTTTACATCTGCGTACCCGAAGACATGGTAAACAGTTACTAACTACCGAAGCCTTCGTCCCCCCCCTTGGATAAAATATCTGCCTCTTCTTCGGCATCAATATCGTTTTTTTAAATCACTATATCGATACCGGAGAAGAGGATCATCGCTTTGGTATTTCATTTTTTGTATAACCTAAGTTCAAACAAAATTCTTATAAAGCGTTCATTTCAAGCAAAATTCAACATCAAGGTGCGATTTTGGTCTGGAAATAAAGCTACGGAAAGTTCTTGCTATTCAGTCACTATTGATATTCGTACAGCGTTCATTCCACGCATACCGCGCTCTATTTCAAATGTCACTCTATCACCTTCCGCAATTGTCGCAGGGGCAGAAGAGATATGGAAGAAATACTTTTCGCCACAATCCGTATCTTTCACAAAGCCATAGCCTTTTGCGGCATTAAAATACTCGATACGTCCCATAAGGGGAGCCACTTCCACATCCTCTTGTTTGGGTACAGAAACCTCGATATGAGAGGCATCCACTTCTTCCTCAAGCCTTTCCTGCGGCACTGAATGCAAAACACCGAACTGGTCGACATATGCAATCATATCCTCAAAAGAACTCGGACCGTTACTTTGGCGTTCCTCTTTACGTTGTTGCTTCTCCTTACGTTTCTGCTCTTTTAGCTTCTCCCGGTCACGTTTACTTATTGTTATCTTTTTTACCATTCAATAATTTTATGTCAGAATCAATACTGCCTGTTTTCCTTCATGTTGATTGTCAATAGGCAGTTTTATGTCACGCACACCAATAAATAAACGATTTCATTATTATATCCAGACTACACACCACGCTGAATGCTTGTAACACATAGGCGCAATTACTATTATCCTGAACAAAACAGCAAATAATGATGTCGACTGGAGAATGCCATAGTCCGCAGAATAAAGCGGAAAACAACCATGCACAAAGAAGATTTCAGTATAAACTCAATGTTAGTAACGGCAAATATACACATTTTATTCGGTTATTCCTAATTCTCCGGCCCCAATCGTGATGGAACCGGAATTGCCAGATAGCGCAATCACTTAACGGCACTATCCAAATCGACCTTCTCTATCAACTCTTGATCCAGCCAATAGGGTATTACCTTTAAATGTTGCAGCCTTCCTACTATTATGGCAAGGTGAGTACAGAACTTCTCAGCAAAGTAACGGATATTTCCCGTGATAATTACTTATTTGCACAATTTCAATTCCTTTAATTTATACTGAGCATATCAGTAGATATTGATTCCTCAAGAGGCTTAAAGATATTATATAAAAACAGCCGGAATCACCTGTTACGGTAATCCCGGCTGCCGCCTAAAACACGAATAACCGCCGTTACCCGTTTTCCGTAGCAGACCACAACAGCCTGCTGTTTCTTTCTATCTCCTGCAATTTCATCGCCAAATCATCATCATCCTCTATCGAAAACGATTCACCATAGCGCATCACTTTCGTATCCTCCCTACCCGAACAGAGATATGTATACCACTCCTTTTTCAACAACATACGGCTGTAATTCAATGCTCCGTCACCATTGTACCCGAACAAGGAATATAGATTCAGCATCAGCCTGCATCCCGATTCCCGCAAGTGCAGATAGTCTTCCGTTCCCCAATAAAGCGAACGTTCCGGTTGCATCAGGACAGGGATATAACCCGACCGGCAGATAGCATGAATCATCTCACTGAGTCCTTTCGGCTGTTGTAAAGGAGACACATCTACCAGTAACTCCTTCCCCCCTCCTATCGTCAACAAATCTCCCTTCTCCAACAAAGCCGGAAATCCTTCATCCAAACGATATCTTGCCGACAAACGCAGAGAGATATTACCGGAGTATTGCTGCTGTAAATATTGAAAGGCATCTTTCAGAAAAGAAAAAGCATTCCCTTCATTTTCCACCTTTACCGGAGGTACACAGTAGATCTGCCTGACACCTTGCTGTTCAAGATAAACCAACAATTCCAACGCCTTATCCCTAGGTAAAGCCCATGCATCCGTATTAGGAAGTAAATAAGGCTGAAAATCGGTATGTACCAAAGAAGAGAGAATCATAAATTTAAATCTTTCAACCGGGGATGCCTGCTGTCCTTCTCCGAGAGAATCACACGATCTGCCGGAATACGCCAGTCAATACCCAAATCCGGATCATCCCAGGTAATGGCACCCTCACTATGCGGAGCATAAAAATTATCACACTTATACTGAAAAACGACTTCCTCGCTCAATACACTGAATCCATGTGCCAACCCACGGGGAATGAAAAATTGACGATGATTATCCTCCGTCAACTCTACTGCCACATGTTGTCCAAATGTAGGAGATCCTTTACGGATATCAACAGCTACATCCAATACCGCTCCTTTCACTACACGCACCAATTTACTCTGAGCAAAAGGGGCCTGTTGAAAATGTAAACCACGGAGTACACCATAACTTGATTTACTTTCATTGTCTTGGACAAATGTAGTCTTGCATACTTTTTCCTCAAACTCCCTCTGATTAAAAGATTCAAAGAAATATCCCCGGTCATCTTTAAAAATACGGGGTTCGAGGATAACAACCCCATCGATAGCAGTCTTTATTACATTCATTTCAAACCAAGTTCCTGTATCACTTTCAACAAATACTGTCCGTACTGATTCTTCAGCATGGGCTTTGCCAATTCACGCATCTTATCGGCACTGATCCAACCTTGTCTCAAAGCAATTCCTTCCAAACAAGCTACTTTCAATCCCTGACGTTTTTCTATCACTTCAATAAAAGTAGATGCTTCACTTAAAGAATCATGCGTACCGGTATCCAACCAGGCAAAACCACGACCTAGCAACTGGACTTTCAGTTTCTGATCTTTGAGAAATTCCTGATTCACTGTCGTTATCTCCAATTCTCCGCGTGCAGAGGGCTCTATTTTTTTTGCTACTTCCACCACCTTATTCGGATAGAAATAAAGCCCTACCACTGCATAATTAGACTTCGGTTCCTCAGGCTTCTCTTCCAGACTCAAGACATTTCCTTCTTTGTCAAATTCAGCCACTCCATAACGTTCCGGATCACTTACCCAATAACCGAACACCGTTGCCTTTTGCTCCACCTCTGCCATACGTACAGCTTCATTCAGCATACGGGTAAAACTCTGCCCATAGAAGATATTATCTCCAAGCACCAAACAGACCGAATCACTCTCAATGAATTCCTCACCGATAATGAATGCCTGAGCCAAACCATCCGGAGAAGGTTGTTCCGCATACTCTAAACGTATTCCGTAATCAGAACCATCTCCCAGTAAACGTCGGAAAGCAGGAAGATCATCCGGAGTAGATATAATCAAGATTTCACGGATACCGGCAAGCATCAACACCGAAACCGGATAATAAATCATCGGTTTATCAAAAATAGGAAGAAGCTGTTTACTAACTCCTTTGGTGATGGGGTACAGACGAGTACCGGAACCACCGGCTAAAACAATGCCTTTCATAAGTGCACTACTATTATTTTATAAAGAATTCGGTTATTTTATATAAATATCTGATTGACAACATAAAAACATTACTTTTCACACCATTTTCTCTAAAAGAGCGTAAATGTTCTTTCATTATTCGTATATGACTACCAATGCCATTTGTACTAACTCCACCTAAACGCATTGTTACCATATCCAAAGGAATATATTTAATAGAAATTTTATTAACATATATATATCTTAACAATAAGTCGAAGTCAGCACAGATTTTATAATCTATTTTATATAGTCCATATTTAAAGAAACAATATTTTCGGCAATAGAAACTTGGATGAGCTGGCATAAATCCATATTTCATTAAAACAGGTTTAAATATTCTAGATGAATAATAGCGTACAAACTTATTTAAGTTATCTGCTTTGACAAAATGTACATCACCGTACACCGCATCCAAAGATTTATTCTCAAATTCAGCAACCACACGACTTAAAACAGTTTGTGACGTATAAAAATCATCAGAATTAAGAACTCCAATTATATCCCCTGTTGCCAACTGAATACCTTTATTCATTGCATCATATAACCCCCTATCTGTTTCACTTATCCACTTTAAATTTCCATTAAACCGACATTCGAACATCTTTATTATCTCAATCGTATTATCTTGAGATCCACCATCTACAATTATATATTCTACATTGGAATAAGACTGAGATAAGACAGAAAGTACGGTATCAGTCAGAGTATTTCCACTATTATATGTCGCTGTTATAATCGAAACTCTAATTTTCTCTTGAGTAAGTGCCATATTAAATATATGCGATATTTCATTTTAAAGTACAACGATGTATTATTTTTCAATCCACCAGTAGAGGTATTCCCCAAATGTCGCCTGTAACATATTAACTTTTCTGGAATAATCTTATAAGAAAAGCTTGAAGCAGCTATTAAAAAAATCCAATTATCATGTGTACACAATTTATGATTAGGAGGAAAAGGGATAGCAATATCTAATATTTTTCTTTTAAAAGCATAACAACATCCTAAAAAACTAAATTTATATACATTAGCCCAAAATGAAACATAAGAATTTCGCTGTTTTATATAAGATTCAAACATAAAATTTCCTGAATTATCTATGATACAAGCATCTGAAACAATAAAATCATATTTCTTTAAATAATTTAAGCTTATATCAACTTTATCTTTTTTCCAAATATCATCCTGATCTGCTATAAATATTATTTCTCCAGTCGCTTTCTTCAAAGCATTCTCAAAGTTCGATGTATATCCCTTATCATTTTCATTTAAATAAATTTTTATCCTTGGATCTCGAAAAGAACGTATCAAACTCAGTGTACAGTCAGAGGAATGATCATCTGAAATTATTATCTCATCAAAATCAGTCAGTTGAGATAATATAGTTTTAAGTTGCTCTACAATAAACTTTTCACCATTGTAAGTAGCAATACAAACAGAAATTAAAGGGCGAATCATAAAAATATAAGCTCTTTGTGATATACATTTACAGACATCAGCAAAGAATAATATAGGAAGATTACTAATAAAGATTGTTTGTGAGTTCTAAAAAGAAAACACGCTATCGGAAATAAGAAAATCTCAATAATGCCAAACAGTTCTGAAATTCGGTACCCCAATAAGGGAGTTATTGAAGATAATGCGGGAAATAAGAACAAAGATAAGCCAAAAATCTTCAAATAAATAGTAAAATATTTATCTTTTCTTTCAAAAAAAGTATATTTTGTCAAAAAGAAATAATATATCCCTAACTTAAACAAGTAATAAGGATTAAATAAATTAACTTGAGAAAACCCATCTTCTCCCATCTCTTCCAACGCCTTATACATTTGCATCTTTTCTCTGATAACATCAATAGGGATCATAGAAATAACATTGATATTAAATACATGTAGAAACAAACCTAACATAGGAAACAATCCCCACAAAACAATCCTTTTTTGTGTTAGACCAGTATTCGTCATAGGTAATAATAGTAGTGCAAATAAACTTGAAAAATGAAATAAAGCTGCCACAAAAACGAAAAGCAAAAATTGTTTATAACACTTGTTTGCCAATACAGGAAAAGATAATAGTAATAATCCAGATGCTACGCCTGCCCTGATCTGGGTTATCTCGTGTAATAATAAAAAATTAGAAAAATAAATCAACAAAGCGACGAGCTGAAAACTACTATATTTTCTAATAGCCCAAAATTTAAGCCCAATTCCTAATGTCGCATATAGTAAAAATAAAAAAGCAGGAGGCAAACTAAAGTTTCTTATCACCAAACTAAAAAAAAGAAAAGTAGGTTCACTTATAGTAGTATTATCATATATTGCATTAAAATAATTCTGATAATCATGGTCTACATTTTCTGCACGAAATCCTACAACAAGCACCAGAATACAGCAAAAAAATAAATAGGAAACAGTGGAATATTTATAATTTAAAGAAGAAGTGTATATTTTAACACAAACAAAAAATGAAATTACATTAATCAATATAAATATAAACATAAACCAAGCTCTACACGAAAACCTTTATAGCAGCAACGAATTTTTCAAATGATCTTTCCCAAGTATAGGAACGTGCCCTGTTCCATCCAGCTTCTGCTATCTTCAATCTCAGTAAATCATCCTCTACTAATTTTATTATATTATTTGCCAATCCTTCTGCGTCACCAACTTCTGATAATAAAGCCGTCACATTATTCTCTGCCAAAATTGTGTACCCTGGATTATTGGTACAAGCGATAGCACAACCGCACAACATTCCTTCGCCAAGAGTTAACCCCCAACCTTCAGAATAGCTTGTACCAATAAAAATAGCAGACTGGTTATATAATTTTCTATGTAAGTCCTTTTGAGGCATTCTATAATAAGTAACCCAAGGAGGCAAATGCACAGGTTTCTCTGGCACTCCAAATAATTTTACTGAGAAATCAGGAAAACGCTTAAGTACAATTTCTAAAGCTTTCAATCCAATTGAACAACCTTTAAACGGATTATCATGCCAAAGCATAATAGCCGTATATTTATTTCTATCAGCAATTGGATTTGATAAATAAAATTCATCCTGATTAAAAGCATTTTCAACCAAAACGCTTTTCTCCCCCATATTACAAGCAATATCTTGTAGCCATGGAGCTATTACAATCTTGTTTAGGTTCATTTTCCATGTAGTGATCACCTTATCTTTACCAGCATGCCAATCCTCAAAATGCTGAATAAAATAATATTTACCACTAGGTTCTATACAACAATAATCATTTAACCAAAAAGCTGTAGCCCATGACGTTGCAATAATTATATCACTTTTAGGTATATTCCTTTCAGACAAACTATATACCAATTTATGAGAAATTTCAGGGTTGGTTTTAAACCATACAGCAGGTTTGTAATCTACAAAATACTTATATTTAATGAAACGAAAGAATCGAAATACCCTATAAAAGAAAGAAAGAAGAAAAGATAAATCTTTTCTCGAAACAATTCCATAGACAAAAGTCACCTGAACATTTCTTTGGGCTAGCCTATTTCCATACTCATATACGATTTTAAAACCACCGATAGGTACTTCACCTGTACGAGGTAAAAGAAATGTTACTTTTTTCATATAATAAACATCAAATAAATGCATATATTATTCAACAAACTAAGACGTTTTCATAATACAACGGGAACTATTCAACTGTAATTGAGCTCAAAAACAAAAGTGCATTACATTCTTTATATATTTTCCCAAGAAATGCCTAATCTTCAAACAAAAAATAAAAAACCTAAACCTAATATCTTTCTCAATACCCAACACTTTCGCATCCTCATAGATTGCGCAAAGACCATCTTCTTTTGAGAGTCCTCGTACAGCGTCATAAACAGATACAATCATAGGTATATAACAAAAGCGTATACCTTTTCGATAAAAATTAAACATCATATGATAATCAGCAGAAATCTTATATTGTAAATTAAACTCTAAATTCCTAACACAATCCATCCTCACAAAAAGACTCTGATGACAAATTCCCATTCCATGATAAAATGATTTACTATTAAAAAAAGGAGTAGCAAGGACAACTTTGTGTTTCAGATCATATTTCATTAATGTATCACCATATATAACTCCCTGATTCGTCAAATCTCGATTAGCAAATATATCAGACAAAACAGTTTCAGAGTAAAAGCAATCGCCACTATTCATAAAGTTTACCCAATTACCTGTAGCCAATTTTAGGCCTTTATTCATGGCGTCGTAGATACCTCTATCAGGTTCGCTTATCAAATAAGAAATCTTATCATAGTATTTTTTTACCACGTCAAGAGTACCATCTTTACTATTTCCATCAATTATTATATATTCAACATATGGATAAGTTTGATTAATCACACTAAGTATAGTTTCTTCAATAGTAGAAACCGAATTATATACAATCGTTATAACTGATATTAAAGGAGAATCCATAAATATTAACTCAACACAATAAATAAAAATCATAAAATATCATTTGAAAACTAATATATTTTCAAATACCTATCAAATATATATTTCATAACATTAGAAATAAAAAAATTACTTTTGACTATATGATTATATATATTTTTAAACTCCTTTTTACGTAACAGATAATACTTAACAAAAAAACGTAGCTTCAAAACATCCAAATAATATTTATCTACATATACTGTTTCCAGAAAGAAAACCTTGCTCCATAAATAATATAGTTCCAAATTATTAGCAATCGAAAAAGATTCTTTATGTGCTCGAAAATAATTCAAATAGTAAGGCAATACTTTTACAGATGAATAATGAACAGCTGTATTTAAGAACAACAATAAATCATTACCTGCACCATTACATTTTGAATCTAACTGATCATCATTAGGGATAGTATAGACAAATGATGACAGTATATCTTTTTTTCTAAACAAAGCACAACCAGGAGATACCGGAAACAATTCGTCATCAATATAAAGCAAAGCACTAAAATATTGCTCTGTACTATATAATTCCTTTTTATATGTAATATTACTCAAAACAGATCCATCCTCTGATATAATCTGATGCCAAGATATTACAAAGGCTACTGTTGCATCAAATACAGCCATTGCTTTTTCTATAAAATCAATAGCCATCCAGTCATCCGACCATAGTATTTTAATAAAATCCCCTGAAGTATGTTCAAAACATTCATTCCAATTAAGAACTGGACCTATATTCATTTTATTCCGAAAAACTTTAATTCGCTCATCCCTCTCTGCCCATCTATTTAAAATATCCCAAGTTGAATCTGTACTACAGTTATCAACTATAATGATCTCGATATTTCTATATGTTTGATTGATAGCTGACTTTATAGCATCTTCAATATATTGTTCTCTATTATATGTTGGAATAACAATAGATACCAAAGGATTATTCATTATTATTATTTTTTTAAGATTTCGTTTTTAATATATAAAAGCTTTGTAAAGGAAGAGCAATCGCTGATATAAACAAAACAAAACTCATAGCATATACTATCCCTTTTAGTCCGAGCATAGCAGATAATTTATACGCTAACGGTACAAATATAATTGCCTCAAATATAGCTAAGTACAATTGCAATTTTATTCTCCCTATCCCATTAATCAATGATGTAAATATTTGATTCCAAGTAGCAATAGCCATATAAACAGCCATTGCAAAAGAGAGACTATAAGATATATCGACCTTATCTTGAAGCCATATAGCATATACCTGCTTTGAAGCTAAAGTCATCATAGCAAGCAATACCACACAACCGCTCCATATACTGATCATTGTTACCAAACTTTTCTTAATCCACAAGAAATCTTTTTTAATATAAGCATCCGTAATTGCAGTCCAGAAAGGAGAGACAAGGATTCCAAAAAACATTAGTACAATATTAAAATACTTAAATGCAATATTGTAAGGTGTCACCTCCGCCGGAGTAAAAAACTGAGATATTAAAAAATTGGATGTGGAAAATATAACCAACACGGCTATTTGAAGAAAGAAAAACTGAATTCCTAAGCCAAGTAACCCTCTCGCATATTCCATTTTTATATCTCCCCATCCAGGTCTTAACTCTTTATATCTATGGAAAGTGACAGGAAAAGAAAAAGCATAAACAATCACAGGAGATAAAGAAAAAGCCAGCGCTATACCAAACAAATCCCCACTATGAGTCTTAGTCAATATATAAATAATAACAAACGATAAAAAGCTGCCTAGGAAATTCAATAAGTCATTGACTGCTGGTAACTGTAATGCCAAATAGATATTACCTATAATTTTAAAAAAGAAAGAAATACAAAATAAAATAAAAACAATAGAGACAATACTGTCAATATTACTAATTTGGTTATCAGCTATATTTAAAACCTTATCCCATTGTATAAAATGATTAATTATCATGAAAAGAATGATAATCCCTAAGACGATGAATCCCAAAACGAACAACGCAGTAGCAACATAAGCTTTTGCTAACTTTAAATTATTCAAAGCTAAAGCTTCTGCAAGTTTATTTCTAAGCCCATTACCTAGACCAATATCAAAATAATTAACCCAAACTAATATAGAGCTCAATGTTAGCCAAACTCCATACTCATAAGCCGTCAAACTATCAAGTGTTAATGGAATAATAATTAATGAAAGAAGTATTCCACCACATTTTAACAACAGCGAATAAAGAATGTTATATTTTGCTTTTATTGTTCGATCATTACCTTCTTTGAAAAAAGAGAAGATTTTATTTTTCATTAAGCTAACCATGCCAACATCTTATCAATGCCACTTTCTTTCGATACCTTCGGCAGCCATCCCAAAATCCTTGTAGCTTTTTCAATATCCGCCACGAAAACCTTCTGATCACTCTCTCGCCAAGGTAATTGAGTATAGGTCATCTCAATATCAAGTTTATTCTCAAGCAGATCAAACAGTTCCAACAAAGAAAGACTGTTTTCTATACCACCTCCAATATTAAACACCTCGCCATAAGCTTTGTCAATGTCCTTTGCTGTAAAATACAAATTCACAACATCCTCACCATGAAGAACATCACGGACCTGTTTACCGGTACCCGAGATTGTAAAAGGTTTTTGCAAAGTATGATTCTTGATCTCCAGAGCTTTCTGACAGAACCAGCCAATCCATCCCTGATCGTAGGTAGCGTGCTGATTACTGCCGTACATGGAAGAATGGCGGAAAACAATCGTCTTTAAGCCATAGATACGATGAAAGTCCAGCAGGTATTGGTCGGCACAACCCTTTGAACAACCGTAAGGAGAGTGAAAATCCAAAGAAATCGATTCAGGAAAGCCATTAGGGTATTCTTCGCAAACATAACGGGTAGACTCTTCCCTGAAATGCAAATACTCAAAATCACCGTAAACCTTATTCGTCGAAGAATACAGGATCACAGAATCCGGAGAATACTTACGGACAGCATCCAATAAATTGAATGTCCCCAAAGCGTTTGTTTCGTAGTCCAACCGGGGATTGGAGATGGAGGTGGTCATCGCAACCTGACCCGCCAAATGAAAAATATAATCCGGCTGTACCTCCTTTATTACCGTTTCGACATTGTTGGTATTGCGGGTGTCATAAGGATAATATGTAAAGTCACCTTTCGTACGTAACCACTCAAGATTGGAACCACTCCCATAACGAAATAAATTGTCCAAGACAAAGAGTTCTTCACCTCTCTTCAGCACCTCGGCTGCAAGATTGCTCCCTATAAAACCGCATCCGCCGGTTATCAAATACTTCATAGTTATTGTTTTAAATAATCAGTTAGTCTTTTTTCGTTATCAAAATGGATATTGCATCCTGTTATTGATGATAGTTTAGCTATGGAGCATTTAAGATCCATAGCTTCATTCTCCCGATAGGGTAAAGCACCGTAATTCACATCCGATGACGAATGAAGAGATGCTTTACAATGCTCGATAATCTGTTTCAAAGAAATACTTTCTCCGCTACTCACGTTCACAATCTCCCCAAGACATTTGAAATAGTTCTGTAAAAGGGATTCTATTGCACAAGAGAAGTCATCCACATAAATAAAATCTCTTTTCTGTTCACAGGGGGAAACATTCAAAGGAAGCCCGGATCTCAGTTGCCCGACAACATAGGGGATGAATTTATCCTTATTCTGAAGCGGGCCAAACAAATTACCGGGGCGGACAACCATTATCGGAAAGCCATAATTCCGATACAGCATCATGGAGGTATTGGTTGTCAATTGCTTGACCAAGGCATACGGAGAGTTAGGGCACTCACGGTCTTCCTCCCGAAAGGGGGATTGTTCAGAACCATACTCTTCAGAACTACCGAACTGAATAAAAAGTTTCAACGAGGATTCTTCTTTGAAACGTTCATACAGATTGAGAAGAATCTTCAAGTTGGACGAAATCAGTTCATCAAACAAGGACATATTCCGCTCCGCTGTCACTACCGAAGCAAGATTTATGATATAATCAGGTGATGGCATATCCTGTGGAATCCGTTGACTTACCAAATCCAGTTCCGTTGTTTCAATGGAGGGATAAGATGTAAAGAAGGGCTGATCGATATACTTATCAAATACATGCACATGATATTTTTGAGACAGGTATTGTGCCAGGTTCTTGCCGATAAAGCCACTCCCTCCAATCAGAAATACTGTTTCCATCTTATTTCTGTATAAAATTAACTATCTGTTCAACACAAACATCATATACCTCTTCTTCCCGGTATCTTTTATACCAGTCCACCGTCAACTCAACCGTCTGCTCAATATTCATCTTCGGTTCCCAACCTAAACGGAATTTTGCCTTCGAAATATCCAGCATCAACAACTTCGCTTCATGCAACGCATGCGGATCAGAAAGGTCACGAAGTTCACCGGAACCGTAATTATTCACTACTTCCGTAGCCACATCCCATACAGTAGAGATTGACTCGGCTCTCGGACCGAAGTTCCAGCCTTCACAGTATCTCGTAGGATCACTCCACATCTTCTGCGCAAGCAGCATATATCCACTCAACGGTTCAAGTACATGCTGCCAGGGACGGATAGCTTTCGGACTTCGGATAT
>OBWB01000189.1_pt1 | contig 52377 bp, 62 predicted proteins | sample 1476261 | NCBI WGS metagenome assembly OBWB01 (sample SAMEA2580038, study PRJEB22360) | human gut metagenome | biome: human gut; feature: human-associated habitat; material: faeces | place: Denmark | collected 2008/2010 | reverse complement strand
TGAAAGACCCGTTTTAATCTGATGGAAACGGCAGCGTTTAATTTGCCGAATAACACCATACATATTGGCATTCTTTACAATCACTCTATCTCCTTTTTCTAATTGTTCCTTAGAAACTCCTCTTAACCCAAGTCCAACATGTTCTGTTTTATATCCACAACCATTTGATTTTCGTTCTTTTGTATGTATATCGATGTTAGTAATTATAGTCTCTAATACACCTCCATTTGTTTTATAAACACACGCATTTTCTCCTTCTCTACACATTCCTGTTGATATGTTTCCTGTGACAACTGTTCCAACCCCCATAATTGTAAATACATCATCAATAATCAATTCAAAGTCTTCTTTTAAACATAATGGAACATCTAATCTGTTCATATACTCTTTTTCTCGCTCTTTTTTGCTTTTACCAAATAATCCCATAGTGCTTCTCCTTTATAACTTACGATTTGCACATCAAATCATTTTCTTCATTCTATCACAGCATCATATTATTCCGCCACCAATTTTTCGAACCAGGTATCCATGACAATAATAAACTGGCCTGCACCCTGCCATTCTTGCAGCATTTCATCCAGAGTTTTGTGTTTCTCATATTTCTGCACATACACCCAGGTGGCTATACCACTGGCCTCAGAAATAATTCCTGTTATGATCTTACGCATGATGTCCTCAAATTCTGCGATTTCCTCTTTAGGAACAATGTCATAAAGGTCGGGAATCTGGAAATCTTCTTTCCCACAATTCTCATGTACATCAATTAAATCTGCCTTAACTCTCTTTCTGGATTCCTCAGGTAATTTCAAATATTGCCAGATCATTGACACCACTTCGGATGGTGTGTCTTTTTTGATTGGTGGTAACTGAATAAAATCATAGTTTTCGATCATTTTCATATCCTCCTCAAGATAAAATAAAGTCAATAATACATTCTCTTGTCATGTCCAGGACAGTATCCACAAGCACTCCTGCAAACAGGATCAGATACAGAATTGCACTCAGCACAAACAGGAATGCAACCTGTACCCAGTCATGGTAACAGTATGCAGTCGCTATAATCAACAAAGTGAATGTAAACCCAAGGATTCCTCTGACAACCGCATAAGTCTGTACTGTCATCTTCACTGCCAAGCCGATCACAAAAAGGATCAGCCATAGCGGCAGTAATAATATCTTCCCAGCAAGTTTTAAAATAAACATGTGTACCTCCTATCTTACCAATCCTGCATATCATGGTTCACCTCTGCCTGATAATACCCGTTCATCGTGGACGGTGCATTACACAGAGCTGCCAGTAAATATTTCTTGATGTTCTTCACTTTTGTGGTATTTCCACGCATACAGTGTAGGACATACTCAATATGTGAATAGGTCAGCATCAGAAATTTTTTCTTCACCAGTGATGCCGGATACCAGTTACTGGCTATCAAAATCTTGTCGTTTTTACACATTACTGTCTCTACAATCAGGTTCACGATTTCATCAACCTGTCGCATATCGTCATGATGGGTTACTTCCAGTGACTCATAATCAACGGTCTCTTTGACCAGATTTTCATAAGCCTGATATTCCTCAGTAGGATTATCGCCATCGGATCGATTCTCATCTGCAGATACGATTTGATTAGATTTATTATCATTCATTTCAGTATCACTAAGATTAGTATAATTAGGGTTTGAAATGTAAACTTCTTGAAGTTTGTTTTCGGGACTTCTAGAAGTTTGATTTTGGGACTTCATGAAGTTTGAATTGTAAACTTCTGTAGATTCCTCATTTTCCTCAGAAGTTTGTTTTTTAAACTTCTTCAATTCATCCTCCAGTGATTTCTCTTCCGTTTTTTCCGGCATAAAGGTTTTCACGTAGATAATGTTCACCTTTCCAAATCCCTGTCTGCGTTTCTCAATCAAACCAATTCCTGTTTCATCATCCAGTTCCTGCATGGATTTGATTGCTTTATTTCGACCGCAATTAAGTAATTCCATGATATCTTCTATCGAAAAGTATATATATGCTCTGTTTTTTTCATCAAACCACTGATTCTTTATGGACAGAGACATTCGATCCAGCATCAATCCATATAAAATTTTGGCATCGCTTGATAAATCTTTAAAGTAACTATCTGTAAATAATGCTTTTGGTATACGGTAGAAGCTGAACTGATCAGCTTCTGCGCCGTAAAAATATTTGAATTTCATCTTTTTATCCATAACATCCTCCTTTCGTTTTCTATACAGAAGTCCTCTTTCTAAACTTCTGTGTCTCTTTTCTTCTTCTTTTTCTTACTTAATCATTTTGTTCTTGAGACCATTTTTCCAGCAAGGATTCTATCACTCGTTCCATATCATCAGCACTGTAACTCTCCGGAAAATACTTCGTCAGCTTCTTTTCTGAAAACGTAATAGATCTTGATGGAGGCTTCACCATCATACATTTGTTAAAGATCGTCAGCATTCCCACTTGATTAACTGATCCTTCGTTCAGCTGATTTCTGAGGGCTGTAATCTGTTGTGGTTTGATAAAGCCAGTGTCTTTGATATACTCGTAGATCCATTTCTGGATTTCTTTATCGATGTAGGAAATATCCACGCCAACTGTAAATGTCAGCTTTTTGTTATCTACCATATCGAGAAGTTCTGGGATTAACTCTGTTAGACGAATATAACGTTGAACCTGTTTGAAACTCTCTCCTACTTGTTTTGCTAATACATCTCTGGAAACTGTTCCCATTAAATTCTGGTCATTTTGACCAGAATTATTTTTGGGTCTTCCTGCCTGTCTCTTCATTGCGTCCAGCTTCATCTTATAGGCAAATGCCTTCTCACTCGGCAATAACTCCTCCCTTTGGATGTTAGCGTCCACCATCGCTATTACGGCATCATCATCCGATAACTTTCTTACGATAGCCGGAATTGTTGTAAGTCCTGCCATCTTTGCTGCATGTAATCTTCGGTGACCGGAGATCATTTCATATTCATCATTGCTGTCCACTCGAAGCAATACCGGTGTCAGCACACCACTAAGCTTTACGCTTTCAATCAGATCCTGCATCTTCTCATCATCAAGAACCTTAAATGGATGATTCTTGAATGCATGGATCTTATTGATCTCGATCTCCATTGCTGATTCTTCATTAACAACACCTAATAATTCATCAAGACTTGCCAGTTTAATTTTCTCACCCGGTCTATTTTTCATCATTCATAACCTCCTGTGTCAGATTCATATATGCCATAGATACTTTACCTTTCGGACAGTGCGTGTAAATGCTGATTCCTTCTGCACTTGTCTCTGCCGCTTTTACTGACATTGGAATTACATTTTTAAAGATCGCAATCTGGCTTCCATAAGTTTTCTGTACAAGTGCCGCAATATCCTTCGCATAGTTGGTTCTGAAATCTACCATAGTCAAAAGGATTCCTTCTATCGTCAGTTTCCGGTTCAGTCTTTTCTTTACCATAGAGATTGTTTTGATCAGCTGCTGTAATCCCTTCACCGGAAGATAGGCTGCCTGGACCGGAATTAAAACAGAATCCGAAGACACCAAGGCATTGATCGTCATCATTCCAAGGCTAGGTAAGCAATCGATCAAGATATAATCGTATCGGAATCGTATCGTATCGATGTATTCCTTCATGATCATTTCCCGACTCATTACATTTCCCATCGTCACTTCCAAAGTTGACAATTCAATATTTGCCGGAAGCAGATCTACATTTTCCTGATGATGCAGAATACCGTCTTCCTCTGATATTTCATCTTCATTAATCACTTTCGTCATGATGGTTGCCAAAGTAACTCCCAGTTCATCCGGCTCTACATATCCAAGACTTGCTGTCAGGCTTCCCTGTGGATCTGCATCGATCAATAATACTTTTTTTCCTTCTCTTGCCAGGCCAATTCCTAAATTTACGGTTGTGGTGGTCTTTACGACTCCGCCTTTCTGGTTTGTAATGGATATCACTTTACACATATGTTGTTCCTCCTGTATTCTTTCATCAAAATTCTTCATCACGGAATGCTTCCAGATATTCATCAATAAGATCCAAATTAACTAACACGATTCTTTTGACATGGTATACTGCTCTGGCATCTTTTGCTAACTGTTGAAATGTATGGACTCCCATGGAATAAAGCATTGCCCCTTCCTCATAACGGACAAATTTCTTGCGTCCTCCTTTGACAAGCTTTTCCAAATCCGGAACCTTGCTTCGGTTATTTCCCATAACGCTTCCCCCTTCTCTTCTTTAATTCTGATGCAACATCAGGATTGTCTTCTAAAAAATCATCCAGAATATTCAGATCCACAATAGCTGTCTTTCGAATCGGATAATTGGCTTCTGCCTTTTTCGCCAGTCTGACAAAAGGCCAGTAGGACATCCTATAAATCTTTGCTCCTTGTGTGTAATTTACAAATCTGCGTTTCTTTCCTTCCAGATATTTTTCCAAGTCAGGTGTTTTTCGTTTTTTCATGGCTTCCTCCTTGTTTCCAGAAATTTATTTGGCAGGTACGTGAAAGGATATATTTTCTGCATATCATCAAAATGAACAATTGCTATGCTTGACAACAAAAAAAGGACACCTTCCATTGGTATTTCTACCAAAAGAGAAGTGTCCCTTTATACACCTTATTTTTGAAAAATGCTCCTCAAAAATAATCAATATTTTACTTGTAAACAAATAAGTCAAACAGTTAAGAATCCATAGAGCTCCTTATTCTGTTTCCTTATAATCCATACATCATTATTTCAATCTATACAGCTCCAGGCCGTTTCATGTAGCTCCATGTCAATCCGTGGAACCACTTTTCCTGATTGGACGTCTATGACTACCAAACCGAACTCTTTTTTCTGGATTAGTACAGCTTAGCACCTGCCGGAATATGGTTATCAACCATCAGAAGATGCAGTTCTTCATCCTCTGAATCCTTCAGGTTATTCACTGCTGAAAGCAGCATACCGCAAGACTCGATTCCCATCATCTTTCTTGGCGGAAGGTTGGTGATTGCGATCAGTGTCTTACCAACTAATTCTTCCGGCTCATAGTAAGAGTGGATTCCGCTTAAGATCGTGCGGTCTGTACCTGTTCCGTCATCCAGTGTGAACTGAAGGAGCTTCTTACTCTTCGGAACTGCTACACACTCTTTAACCTTTACGGCACGGAAATCAGATTTGCTGAATGTATCGAAATCAACCTCTTCTTCAAATAAAGGCTCAACCTTTACGTTGGAGAAGTCAACTTTTGCTGTCTCTGCTGGAGCAGCTGCAGCTGTCTGAGCTACATTATTTGCTTCATTTTTTGCAGAACCTTGTGATTTCATTGTCGGGAATTTTTTTAGCATTTCTTCGTTATTCTTCATAACGCTTCGCTGGGCTGTTTCTATTAAATTGTCTTCTCTTCATCATTATTCATGATGAACCATTGTCAAATTATATTTGTTGTCAATTTGATGTCATTTGGTTATTTCTGTTGTCAGATGGAAGTCTTCATAAGCCCTTCTTAAAATACATCCATTGTTGCAGCCAAATGTTCAAATGTTTCCTGTTTTTTCTCCTCGGTCGCTTCGGCATAGATATCCATCGTAGTCTGAATATCCTTATGCCCCATGATCGACTGGATAACCTTCAGGTTGGTTTCTCTTTCACAAAGCCTTGTGCAAAAAGTGTGTCTCAGATTGTGTGCCGAAAAGTTGGGTAACAGCACCGGCTCTCGATGCTCTTTTCTTGCTTCTACTTCTTCCGTCGCATTGTAAGAAGAAGCTATCCTCTTGATTGCCCGATTGACTGACTGCGCATTCATTATATTTCCATAACGGTTACAGAAAATAAATCCTGTCATTCCGTCAATCTCTGCATCCGTCCAGCCTTTCTCTTTCTGTTCTTCCCAGATCATTTCAAAAGCATCTTTGACCGCATCCAACATAGGAATGGTTCGCATCCCAGCTTCTGTTTTCGGTGTTGAAATGTGATTTTCTGAGGCACGATCTTCACCTACCGGATAATACGTCAGATTATGATTGACGCAGATAATCCGCTTCTCATAATTGATGTCTTCCCATCTCAATCCCAACACTTCACCAATACGACAGCCTGTCCCAAGAAAAACCGTAAAGATTGGCCACCAGTGATAATAAATCGGATGCGTGGCAATATATTCCATAAATGCTCTCTGCTGTGGAATTGTCAGTGCATGTCTCACACCGGTTTTCATACCTAAATTTTTCTTTAATTCTGCCATGACACCATCCGAAGGATTTTTTCTGATAATGTCATCCCTCACTGCCAGTTGAAAAGTCGGATGCAGTAACGTATGAACTGTTTCCAATGTATTGATCTGCAATTCTTGTTTCTCAACCAGATAATTATAGAATTGCACTACATCTGAATACTTGATTTCTGCTATATTCCGCTTTCCAAATGTATCTCGCACAAAGCGGTCATACATATATAGATAATTGCTCTTGGTCGTCGGTTTCAGATTGTTTTTGAGACTCATGTAACGGTCAAATACAAAATTTACAGTAGCCTTTCCGGCAACATAGATATCCAGACCGTCCATCTGATCTTTCATGAGTTGTGCTTCTTTTTCCCGAAGCGTTACAAGGTCTTGTGCATAAACATACTTACGTCTTCCAAGTGGGTCCGTATAAGTATATACATACCTCTCATCGGAACGTCTCTGTGATTCACCTTTCCGCAGGACTCTGCCTCGCAGATCTTTTCTTGTCTGTGCCATATAAATCCTCCTTCAAATAAAGGAAGGACTCCATATTATTCAGGTCTGTTCAATACTTTTTCCAGTCCCTGCAAGACAACTTCTGTCACAGTCATTTTGTGTTTGTTGGCATAATCACAGATACACTTATACATAGAATCTTCCACCCGGATACTCAACACTTTCTTTTTTACATTTTCCGACTTTGGTCTTCCTATTTTCGCCATACCTGTTCTTATTCCTCCACATCCACATTATAATTTTCGTATGACAAGAAGTCAATCCCTATTTTTCGTCCTTCCACGATTTTCTTCTGTTCCCTACGCGATCCGAAATGTCTCCAGATACTTTTCAAATATCTCACAGTTTACAAGAGCAACCTTGTCAATCTTATACACTGCTTTGGCTTCTTTCGCCAACTCCTGAAACTTTGTCAGTCCAATGCTGTAAAGTTCCGCACCTTCCTGATAGCGTACAAATTTCTTTGCTATTTTCTTTGTTTTCTCTACATCTTTACGTGCATATCCCATACACGGCACCTCCTTTTTTGCATGAAAAAAGCAGCTAACCTATTTTTCGTAGACTAACTGCTCGTGTTTTTGTTCCATATTCAGTTTTATTCTACAAATCCGACAGTGAAATTCGGTCGTATGCGCCATTTTTCTTATCTTCCGGATGTGGTTCCAGTCCGATAATTGTAATATCTTTCTGGTCTGGTCCATAAACCCAGTACATTCTCATTGCGCCACTGGTTTTATTTTCCAGATATGATTGCCACACTTTCATTCCATAACGTCTGGATAATGGCTCTATTTCATGGGTTTGAAGACTCGGATAACCAGGATCAGCCGACAACAGCTTTAAAGCCTTTCCCCATTTTTTATACAACTGTTCTTCCTTCTTTTTTATATTACCGGAACGATATTTCTCCTGCAGATCTAACCAAAGTTCCTGCATTTCAGGAATTCCCATTCGTATATTAAAATTCATCTCTTATTCCTTTTAAAAATCTGACAGGTCAATAGCCGGGGAAACATCGCCTCTCTTAAAGTTACTTACTGCACGATCCATATCTGCCAGAGTTCTGGCTGAAATGCTCTCTGGCACTGCCAGTTCCCGAGGTTCCAGAATAATGCAGCCATTTCCGTATTCTTTTACATTGTAATACTGATAAGCAGCTCCTCTGAGCGTAATTCTTTTTTTGTTATCCAGATGGGCAACATAATCTTTCATTGCTTCCATTACCAACACCTCCTACGCAAGCATTTGTGTGGGAAATCCCACCTCTTATTATTATAATACGCTTTTCTATATTATCTGTCAATCTACTTTTACTTACTCCTGATACTTGAAAGTATTCATGCACCGGCAGACGGCAGGTGGCAGATAGGGTATCTATAAAAATCTGTATTTGCTTCGATGACTCTGCCACCCATCATTCTTTTAATCGAATACTATTCTCCTGCTTTTCATTTACTTGGTACTCCAACTCATTCTTCATCCTGCTTCTCACATCACGCATTGTTCGCCCGGAAATTCCCTGTTCCTTTGCTTTTTCATCTAATTCCCTGATTGAAATTTCTTTTTTATCAGCAAGCAATTCCCTGATTAACTTTGCCCCTCTCTCTAGCTTTGTTTCTGTTGCTTTTCCTTCTTTTCCATCTAACAATTCATCTGCGGAAATCTCATAGGCTCCCACCCATCGGAAACCTTCTTCGTCTCCCAGTTTAAATGCCATTGTCTCCCCTGGTGGCGCAAGAGAACTTTTTTCATGAATCAATACCCTTGTGGTTGGATCTTTTCTTACTTTCCCGATGAAAATCAAGCTTCGTACTGCTGCCATAATATCAATAGAACCAAGTCCTCGATACGTGCTCTGCGTCCCGGAAGATTTATTCAGATGTCCGATCAGCACAATGGCACAACCGGTCTTCTCTGCAATCATTCCCAGTTTTCGAAACACCGGACGCACTTCATTTGCACGGTTCATATCCACATCTGCTCCAATAAACGCCTGTACCGGATCAATGATTACAAGCCTCACATGATTCTGCCTGACTGCCTTTTCAATTCGATCATCGGATAAAGTCAATGCTTCTTCCGTATCATCAATCACCATAACCCTGCTTAGATCAGCACCTGCTTCCACCAATCTTGGCTTGATCGTATCACCCATGCCATCCTCCGCAGTCTGATAGATTACATTGAATGGTTCGATATCTTCCATATTCGGAAACAATTTTCTGTTGGTACAGGCTGCTGTCAGCATCATTGCAAAATAAGTTTTTCCCTCTCCCGGATTGCCCTGAATGATTGTCAGTTTTCCAAATGGAATATAGGGGAACCACAGCCATTTCACACTAGTCTGCTCAATGTCTTCATAACACAACATCGGCACCATCTCTTCTGATTCTGATACTTTGATTGTGATTGTTTCTGCAATTGCTTTCTTTCTGTCAGCGTTTTTATCACAGAGAATTTCATTCCAATCTTTTTTAGATGGTTTCAGGCGAATTACACTGTATCCTTCTGAAATTTCTCCTGCCAGTTTCTCACAAGCCTCATTCCCTGCCTGATCATTATCCAGGCACAGGAAAACAGAAGTAATCTGAGGGCGTTCAGAAAGAAAAGTCATCAGTGCCACACTGGAGACTCCACCCAGACTCAGATAGCTGCGTTTTTTCCAATCTTTTGGAAATAACTGGATAAACGAAAGCAGATCAATGACTGCTTCAAATACAAACAACTGATTATCCGTTCCTCTATAACTGAATCCATAAGATTTATCAGAACCTGTTACATCTCCTCGATATTTTATTTCACCAGTTCCCCGGCAGTGTGCATATCTCGGAATACCATCTGCATCTCTGCCGACAAATATAACATTATGATGCTTCTTTTCTTCGTAAATATCACCTCTGTCAATCCAATCTTCCACCAGTGTTTTCTCAATCTCTCTTTTTTCTGTCAGATACTTCATGATTTTTTCATTATCCTCATTTTTCTCCGGTAATCGGAAGTCTTTAGACGGGGCGGGGCAGGACTTCTGCCTGCCTTCGCCTTCTTCCCCAATCAGAATTTTCACTGCTTCCGGGAATGTTGCATAATAAAATTCCATCACAAAGTCTACCGGATAACCGCCCTTACTCTGACTATGCCGATACCATCGGTTTCCGGATATCGTTACACTGTCATGCTTTTTCCAACGGTATTCCCTGCCACTTTTCACCAACTGTTCCCCCTGTGCATTCAGAAAATACACAAGGTCGGTCTGGTTTGCTCTTGCAATCTGTTCTTCTGTATACTGCATTTTCATTATCCTTTCCAGTCTGTCCTGCTGACAGACTTTTATAAACTCACATCATAGTTCCGTTTTTTCTTCATTGTCTGCTGCTTTACATCACGTTCTTCACACTCTTTCTTCTTTTCAGCTAGCTGTTTCCGAATAGAAGTCTTCTTTTCTAGTTTCTGCTCCGTCTCGTTCACCGGCTGTTGCTCTACTTTACTTTTTTCTTCAAGAATAATTTCTGTCTGGGCTGCGTGAAATGCCGGGAACTTCACCTGCTTCTCCCTTTTTTCTTCTGAACGCCCGGAGCTATCTGTTTCTGCCATTTCCCGGTCACATCTGGCAATGTCTGCACAACTCTGTACCTTTTTTACAAATGCAAGTTCGTCCTGATAAGGCTGATTATCTGCTTTCAACTCTTCGATCGTTGTCCGTAGTTCTTCTTTTTCCCGTTTCCATCTGACAGTTGGCACTTTCCCATTTTTGTCCAGATGTTGTTTTAATTCCCGTTCACATTTACGGTAATAATTGATTTCTTTTTTGTGCTGCTGATAATATTTATCCCGTTTTTTCTGAAAGAAGAAATGGTTGTACTCATCAATCAATGGTTGGTTTGTCTTTATTACCTCTACCATCTTTTCCAGATTTTCCAATTTCTTTAACTGCTCTCGCTTTTCGGAAATTTCTTTTTTGCTGACTGATACAACACCATTCAGTTCATCAATCCTTTCCTGCAGATCCTCCATTGTCTCTATCTTATGAGTCTGGAGGTAATTGATAGATTTTGCAAACTCCTGTAAGTTGGAGAGATTCTTCCCTCTCCGTTTCATCTCCGCATAGAAATTTGGAAGCGGTGGTCTGCCCCGCGTTTTCTTATCATAATAATCTTGCAAGCTTTCCAGAAGTGTCGGATTCTGCCTGCGATCCAGTTCGGCTTTCATTTCCTCATACGCTGTCTTCATCCACTGAATAGATTCTTTCAGAGAAATAAACATCTGGTTGAACTGCCGGATAGCTCGGTTCAGTTCCCCAATCACTGTTTTAATTCCCTTTTTCTCCATTGCTCGAACTTCATATCCTTCATGGATCGTCGGAATCAAATCAATTCCCTGCTCTTTGTAAGAGCGATGATCAATTCTTGCTGCCATGTGACATTCCCGGAATTTTTCGTTCACCTTCTCTGTCCACGCTCTTCTCCATTCCTTTAAAAGCTCCGGATCATTCCATCCGGTAGTAGAAACAGCATTGAATATATCCTTTCCTTTGGCATCTTTAATCCGATTTCCGTCTTCATCCAAAACATATTCCCGTTTCTGCTTGTTTCCCCAGCTTCCTTCTTCTGTAAAAGGACGGATTGGAGCAAGTACATGAAAATGTGGATTGTCTGGTTCATCTTCGTTCTTTGATTTTCCCTCATGAACTGCCAGATCTACAATCATGCCACGAGCTACGAACTGCTCCCAGCAAAACTCTCTCGCCAATTCTATATTTTCATCCAATGTCAGTTCATTTTGTAAAGCAATATCAAAAGAATAAGCTAACTGTGCCCGTTTACTTTTCTCTATCTGCTCTACCTCATTCCAAAGTGTTTCCCGGTCAGACAAACGTTCCGGCACATATTCCGGTGTCAGGATTTCTGTGAAAACCACTCCCGACTTTTTTGTATAATCATGCGTCTGTCCATAGTAATCGTTATAAAGCTTTTGCCCCGAAATATAAGCTGCGGAATTAACCACTGTCTGACCTTTTCCTCTGGAAACTTGCTTTACTGAAAAATGATACAGTGCCATTAGCCGTCATCTCCTCTTTCTGCTTTTTCAACTGCTTCTGCAATTTGCTGTTGTTCTTTGTGTAAGGCTGCTATGTGAACCTGTCGCACAATACTTTTGTTGTAACTACTGTTCTGTAACTGCTCCATAACGTCCTGAACTTCTTCCTGTTCCAGATCTCTTGATAATGGAAATGCTTTTTCAAACTCTGCCCCTTTAACAATCAATCTGTGGGAACGTTCCTTCCGTTCCACCAACTTCTTTCTCTGCTCCAGAATATTTTTATTGTGGATCGCATATTCCAGTTCCTTTTTACTTTTTTCCATGTTGGCTTTCAGTTCTTCCAGTGACATAGATTCATATTTGGGATTTTTTGCTCTGCTCAATTTTTCAACCTCCTACTTTTCTGTAAATAAAAAGAACCGGTACAATTACTGGCACCGATTCTTGATGTAAAACTGAGATATATTTCTAAACCAACGAAATGTTTATCTCATTTTTTAATATTAAATTTTGAAACACTATAAGTTTGTATTTTTCTAAGAAAATAAATATTGTATCTTAAGCCCCCACTTTATTTTTTACATCATTACACCACTTTGACAAATTGGATTGCACATTAGAACATCCATCCAAATGTGCTAACACGTGTTTCTCATTCAAGAGATAAATAAAACAGAGTATTTCTTTTGCTGTCCTTTTCTTTTCCGAATCAGATATTACTGTAAAAAAATTCATATCTGACATTGATCTGGTTTGATCAAGTCTATGGCTTCCATTATTCAATATCAATCTATACATTAAATTTTCAAAGTAACTTTGATATTCTTTTTCTGGTAGTATTGCTAATATACTTCGATCTGTAGAAACCTCCTCAATACCTTTTTTGTATTGAAATGTAGAAAATGCTTCCAATACTTGTCTCATAATATTGCCTATTACCAATTCATATCCATCAGCATCCCCCAAAGCAAATCTATACACAATTTTCATTAATTCTGTATATTCTTGACGCCCATTATGCGGAAATGGAATTAATATTTTATTTTTCAATTCATATCGTTTATAAACAGGCTTATCTCCACCGTATTTCACTTTACTTGCTTCAATCAACTCTCCAAACATTTTTTCAGAATCATAATATGTAAGCAAGTCATGTGTCATAATAATTGATTTTGTATATTCATTTCCAAGCAAAAATTTTCCTAGTTGATATCTTAGGAAAGACATTATCCCAGTCTTATTCTCCATATCAAAGCTTGACACAGGATCATCAATTAACAGCAAATATTCTTTTGTATAAGCAGTTGTTTCTTCCTGATTTTCTAAAATGCTTGCAAAAAAATAACACAGTCCTATTATGTTTCTTTCTCCCTGCGATATTTTAGAGGGCTGTACAGTTTTCCCATTAGAAAGCAATACATAATTATTGTTACGATAATCAATTTTGAATCTATCGTTTGAGAAAAAAATATAACTTAAATTCCTATTAATAATCGAAAGAGCCACCCTAACATTTTTTTGTTTCGCTTCTAATTCATCCACAAGCTTTGTCAAATTAGTGCATGTAGCTCGTCTTTCCTCTAACTTCTCATGTTCTTTTTTCAATTGTGCTTTACATGCTAGATATTGGATATATAATTCTCTAATATCTAGATATGCAATAAGATTATTGATTTCAGTTAGACGCTTTATTATCGGTTTTGTATCAGTAATTTTCTTGTTATATTCCAATCGCTCATTTTCTAAATTTTCAAGTGCTTTATTCAGTTGTGTCAATAAATTCGAAACTGATATAATCTCCCCATTACATATAGAATACGGATTATCAATCTTACTTTGAATCAGCAAATTATTATTCCTAATCCCCATATTTATTTGTGCTAATATTTCTAAACATGAGTTCGTAGACATTTCCAATTTTGAAAATGGTGAAAAATCAATTTCTATTTCTTCTGCCATAACTGTACACAGTTCTGCTAAGTGTTCTTCAACCGTTTTACTTAGTACTTTCTGAACGCTTTGCACTAAATCCTGTTTATACTTCTCCGATACCGGTTGCAGACATGTAGGGCATATATACGTTTCAGTATTTGAAAAAATATCAATCATATCATTTAGCTGACTACTTCTCCCTGTTTGTGCTAGTTCAAGTAAATAACATTCTCTTTCTGACAATTCCGGTCTCTCAATTTTTGTTCTTAAAAGTTTTAAGATATTTGTCTCGTCATATTTTTTATTAAATATAGGTACTTTTGTTGATATTGCTGCATCCCCTTGCTGCGCTATACGCAATACTTTTAATGTTTCATTGAACTCTATAATTAATTGATCTCTGGTTTTTGTCGTAGTAAGGGTAATAAACTGCTTATATGTATCATCTCGAACCCCTGTATTCTGACGATTGTTTTTTATTAACTTATCTCTTCCAGCCCAGCAATCATCTCCTTGTAATGCTAATCTCATCTTTTTTATATGATACTTTGGCGAATTCTTACATTCAATTTTTTCATTCTCTATTATTGTTTTTTCTTGGATGTCAAATTCCCCCTTAGCTTTCTCTAAATTTTTTTGAGCCTCCTGAAGCTGCTCTGCAATCTCAACTTGGTGTCCTAGCATAATAATTGTATCTAATCCTGACTCATGGAATTTTACATTCTTATCTATATATTCTTCATCAAATACAAAAACATGCGACTTTTCTTCTTCTGTTAATTCAATTGGCAAATTGTTAATGCTTAAAAATTCAGCTTGACTAATTGTATCCTGACTCTCACCCTTTGCCTTTCGTACCGCTTTAGCCAATGTACTCTTTCCTGCACCATTTCTCCCATAAAGCAAAGTCCCTTTAACTGGCTTAACCTTATTTCCCTCATGAGGATCTAATAATAATATATTCGTTACTTCATCAAAATTAGCACCACATAATCTTATGCCTGCAATATCTCTTAACATTTAAAATTCCCCTTTAAATTTTACATTTTCATTCAAATACCATATTCTACCTTCTCTGTCGATATCATCTGTTTCTAACTCATTTGATTAATATAAAACTAAGAATATGCATGCCGCCGCAAAAGGCTTTCCCCTTGTCCGAAATCTATGATTTTGCTATATCCATGGATTGGGATTTTTCAAATCCGGGAACAGCACCGCAGGTCGCACGATACAGGTAGATGCAATCACCTGTATAGAAGTGCGCTCTTAGCTTCGCTAAGAGAATTATATTTCCGTTTCACCACATATTTTTTTGAGTGCTACAAGTGAAAAAGTCTCTTTAATCAAATGTTTTATTTCTCTTGCATTTGATTGAGTAACTGCACCTTCCTTTATTTTGTCGAACAGCTCTCTGTCTTCGATATCATAATCTTTCTTTAACCTTTCTATTTCCCTCTCCGCAATTTTTTCTTTTGCCATATCTGGTAAATCATCAAATTTAATAATTGAGTCAAAACGGTTATATATAGGCAATCCCAGATGTTCTTTTATCTCATCAATTGTTTTGTAATTTGAAGTACACACAATAATTGCCTTATTTACTACCACTTTGTAATTATGATCTTCATAAATCCCCTCATCAAATAATTGATAAAATGCACTATGAAATACAGATAACGCTTTATCAAACTCATCAAACAGCAGTACATTTGTTTCTCTAGCCAAAAGATCTTGTGCAAAGCTTTTCTCGTTATATCTTCCACCAAAAATGTAATTGGCTGACTCATTATTCTGATACATAGAGAACTGCTTTCTTAATAATTTTCCACCCATCAATTCTGCCATATACTGTGCTGATTCCGTCTTTCCAAGCCCTGAATCTCCATATAACAATATTACAACAGGCTTACTCTGCTTACCATCTACCAAAGGATATATTGCCTGAAGCAATTTCTTTTTTGCTCTTTCCTGACCAATCACTCTTTCACTATATTGGCTGTTAAATGTTTGTATCATTTCCTTTGAAACTTCCAAATATGGCTGTTGTGTTTCATGAATAATACTTTTATCAAATGTTCGATATATCTGCTCCCGAATATTTTTCGGTGGATTTTGAATGTACATATTTGTTATGGACATTTGGAAAATAAAATTTATAAAGTTTATAATTACATGTTCCTGAACACTACAGTACTCATCTGCATGAATAACAAAATCTTGCACTCTCGGTTTCTTCTTTTTCTTAGGCTTTGGTTCTGGCTGCCCTGGAATGTTAACAAACACATCCATTTTTTTATTACCATCATCAAGTTTCGCTGCCATTTCACTAAGATTTCTTGCACTTTTCGGAACAATTTTTTCAAAAGCAGAATCAGATCCTACAAAAATTTCAATCTTCTTCACGTACCACACCTGCCAATACTATATCATAAACATCTAATTCTTTTTCTTCTTCAGCAACAGACTTTTCTCCCTCAACAATTTCTTCTGCTGTAGTCTTGTCTTCTGCTGGTTGAAAATCAAACTCTTTATCAATTGATAAATGATTTTCGCCACAAGTTCCAACCTTTATTCCGAAATATGTCAGCTTCATTTTGCTCAAATCGACAAGGTTATAATTGTTTTTAAATGCTTGAAGGTTAAATCTCAATATGCTTTTCCGCTCTTTCTCTGTCTTTAAAAGCATATCATAATAACCCCGTTCACCTAATATTGCCTCATTTAATTTTTCCATATCTATTGGCATTTCTTCTTTAGGCACAATTGTCAAATATGAACTGAGCATTTTATATAATGTCACAGAATTTTCTGGAGCATAAACACCACTATTCTCGAATTTTTTTACGTGTTCATCTTTGGAGGCTGCCTGTATATAATCTGTAAGCAACGTATTTTTTATTGTTTTGTCAAAAGCACTGGTCAGCTCAGCGGAAGCACTGGCATCAACCTTTCCCTGAAATGTTGCTTTAATATAATTCAAAATATTAAAGCCACTTTTGGCCTGAGCTTCAATTTCAGCAACTATTTTAGCTATTTTTTCTTTATTTTCCTGTGTTGACCAATCAAGCCGTCCTCCATTGGTAACATCAACATAATCCTGTGCAGCAGCTTCATCAAAATATACTATTTTTAGAAACTCTGTTTTCTCAATGTTATTATTTTTCAACTTTTCTGCTCCTTACTATTTCTGTTCCTCGCACAATTTCTGATACCTTTGCATCAGTTCTGCAACACAGGCAGCTTCGCTTTTATAGGCTTCACTGCCTTTTGTGAATCCGTATGCCTGCATGACTGCCATATCATTCTGGTGATGTGCCTTTCGCAGTTCCGGCGGCATAGTCAATTCATCATAAAGATCTGCTAGACTGCTGTCCGGATATAATGCTCTGGCATCAAGAATTGCCTGTGCAGTCTGTTCAATTTTTTGCCGTTGTTGAGTGCTCGGCTCAGGCCATGGGAAATTATTGTAAACAATGTCTTTAGAATAACGATAATCACTTTTTAATCGACCACAGACAACACGCATCCACGCCATATGTACATTAGATGTGAGCACTCCAAAATGATAGAGTGTTGCATCTGGAATAATTTTCACAAGATTACTACAAAAAATATTAGGTGTAAAAAATCCCATCGGAACATATCGTCTTCTCTGAGATGAAACTTCAGGAATAACTATATACTGTCCTTTTGGCATATTTTCCACATGAAACCTTGTTGGTCTTTCAGCTAATTTTACAGTTCCAGCACTTGTACTTTGCAGACGATATTCTTTTACTTCTCTTACTCTTTCCATACACAATGGAAGTTTTCTTAATTCAGCAGGACTACACTCACCTAGCCAAAGACAATATCTCGGTGACCTATTAATAAATTCTTTTGATCCATACCACGGGCGAAAATATTTTTTTGCTTCAGGTTCTTTTTTTATGAACTCTTCCATTTCCTCTTTTTCAAAAAGATAATACCCACCATCAATTGGCTTATTTCCAATTCCAATTTCTGGAATATTGCAGATAGGCTTGTTTCTGCTCTCAACATATACATTCGCTGCATCCAAAAGATAACCATTGATGTTTTTTGCAATTTGATATCTTTCATCTATAAATATTTTCTTTGGTTTATTATAAGGTGCAATACTAAATCCAATGATCACACAATGCACATGGGCCTTTATCTTTGCTTCACTATCCCACTGAAATGTTCGATATGCAAAATCAATATGCACGTCATTTTCCAATAGTGGTTTCCACAAATTAGCAACGCTTTCTCCTTGGGAAACAGAATTTGTCGAAACCAATGCGGCTCGTATTGATGTATTCTTCATAAAATCTGCGCATTTCTTATACCAGCAACAAACGTAATCCATATTTCCTACATTTTTCCAGCCCTGAAAAATTTCTTTCACATCATCTTTCTGTTCAGAACTCATTACTCTAGCACCCACAAACGGAGGATTTCCCATAATATAGGAAACCTGATATTTTGGTACAACACTCTCCCAGTCAATCTGCAAAGAATTTCCTTCCACAATAAACGCATTTGTCGTCAACGGCAGAAAATCCAGATTCATATGAACGATATCTTCTGTCTCTTTCATCATCTGGGATTCTGCAATCCACAATGCAGTCTTGGCAACTGTAACAGCAAAATCATTAATCTCAATTCCATAAAACTGATCAATAGAAACATGAATCGGGGAAGATTCATCAAAGCCAAAAGTAATCTGTCCTCTCTGCAATTCTTTTATGACTTCATTCTCCAATCGCCGGATACTGATATATGTCTCTGTAAGGAAATTTCCACTTCCCGATGCCGGATCAAGCCACCGAAGATTTGATAACTTTGTCTGGAAGTCTCTCAGCTTTTTATCTTTTGTTCTCTGAACCGTTATCTGCTGAATTTCTTTCAGTTCATTTTTCAAATCATCCAGAAACAGTGGATCAATGACTTTATGAATATTTTCAATGCTGGTGTAGTGCATACCGCCAGAGCGTCTTGTCTCAGGATTCAACGTACTCTCAAACACAGCGCCAAATATAGTCGGACTGATTTCTGACCAGTCAAAATCTGCTGATGCTTTCTCTAACAATAAATTTCTGATTTCATCTGTAAACGGTGGAATCTCAATATCTTCATTTGCAAAAAGTCCACCATTCACATACGGAAAAGCTGCAAGCTGCGGGTTATCATCTTTCAGATAAGGATCTCTGTCCTCTGGCTTTGTATCAAGAATCTGGAAAAGTTCGATCATCGCTTTTCTCATTTTTCTTGCATCAAACTCTTCCAGATAATCATGGAACATGCCATGCTGGCCAAAAATACCCGCATCCTCTGCATAAAGACAGAACACCATCCTAACACAAAGGATATTCAGGCTTTTCATTGCACGCTCTGTTGTTGGATCAACATATTGTTTTGCCAATGCATCATACAGCAGCCCTACAATTTCACCTGCGGCAATGGAAACTTCCATTTCTCTCTGAAGATTTGTATTTCCCTCATCCACAAGGAATTGTAAACGATAGTATTCTTTTTCCAGATTCTCCAACTGAATAATCTCTGGATCACCGCCCGGCTTTTCCATATCATAAATATAGAATGACTGGAAATTACTGGTAACAATCCATCTTGGTCTTTTTGAATACGGCAATTCAGAAGAATATCTTTTTGCCTGTTCAAATGGTGTCAGCATAGATCCATCGGACTGTCGGATAGCAGCTGTCAGGCTCTTGTTGATACTTTTCTGTTCAATCATGACATGGGTTTTCTCGATATACCCGTCAATAAAACTGGTATGGTCAAGGTGTACCTGATCTTCAAAAGAAATAAACTGTGATATTTCCGTCACACCAAATACCGTTGTGAGAAGCTCCACCCAGAAAATCTGGCTGTCGCCTTTTTCATATCCACGGTCTTTCCAGTTTTTCGCAAATGCTTTCGCAGCTACTCTTTGTTGTGTATCTGTCATTGCAGCAACCTCCTATTATTCATCATCTGTAAATTCCATCATCTCATCCACGGTGCAGTCCAGTTTCTTGCAAATTTTCTCAATCGTCTCCATTGATACATATTGGTTTTTCCCCATCCGTGCAAGAATGTTTCCGCTGATCCCAGTAAGGTACTGCATTTCTATCCGCTTCATATTTTTATCTATGAGCATTTTCCATAATCTGTTATAACTTACGCCCATAAGCTACCTCCGTATTTTTCGTTCAAACATATTTTGATTATATCACGATTTCGTTAGGTTGAATATCTGTGTTTTTGATATCTTCTGTAAAAATGGAAAAGAGGATGCATTTTGTCTAGGCATCCTCTCCAACCATTTATTCTAAATTAATTAAATGGAATTTCTCCTTCAGATGCTTCCATAAATCCGTCCTTATCTGTTTTCGATGTTTCTGATGAATCTACCCCAGCACCGCTGTCCTTGTTCTGGGCAAATTCATGTTCTTCCACAATCACATCTGTAGTATAAATTGTTTTCCCGTCCTTATCCTTATAACTACCGGTACTGATACGACCACCAATCACAATCCTCATTCCTTTGTGAAGATATTTCTGTGCGAACTCTGCACTCTTACCAAACGTGATACACGAAATAAAATCTGCTTCCTGTTCTCCGTCACGTTTATATCTTCTGTTCACTGCCAGAGTATATCTGGCTACTGCCATATCATTATCTTTTCCAGCATATTTGATCTCCGGATTCTTTGTCAGTCTTCCCATTAAAATCACTCTATTCATAGTTGTTACATCCTTTCCGGGCATTTTACCCTTTAATCATTGTTATTAGTTACTTGTTGCATCAGCGGTCTATCGTGCGTTTCCCTGTCACCTGCAGTCGTCTCAGACTGCCTCTGCCTGCATCAGCAGGTCACTGACCATAAGGCTCTGGTCAGCCGCCCATCATCGGGAGTGTCATTATGATTCCGCTTGCTTCCAGAAAAAGAAAGGTCATGGCAGAACTCCTGGTAGACTTCCAGGGTGCACTTATCAATTGTCAAGGTTCAGCGAAGGAACATTCCAAAACGTCCTCTAATTACTAAAGTCAAATGACTTGACATGATGCAAAAGAATCGTGATATTTTTTTGCATTTTTATCATTTTTTCTTTTAATTTCATTAGTCCCTTCACATACTCTGTACTGGGACGAACAAAAACGGACATGATTTTGAAGAATTTTTGAAAAATAATTGTTCCTCTACCTATAAAGCGTTGGAAACAGTATTTACCAACCCTCTTTTGCGAGTTTTTTCGCAGAAATGAAATATTCCCTCACTAATCGCAAGTTTCAGAGGGCGTTTGGACGGTACTTTCGCAGAAAAATTTGTTTTTTCTACTAATCACACACGGGAAAGCAGAGAATGTCAGATGATTTTGAAAAAATCAAAAAAGAAGCATCAACCACTATTGCAGCCAATGCTTCTTTAAATTACTTTCTTACTTACGAAAGAGATTTCAATATGACTTTTATTACTTTCCTTAATTTCAATCCATCTTTCAGTCCCAGACGATAAAAAAATTCTTCTGTATCTGCTCCACTGCTGAATATGGCATTACAGTATTTTGTAATTGCCTCTTCTTGTTCTGGTGATAATGAAGCAATTACCTTTTCATATTCCTCTTCAACTTTATCTGGCTCTGCCACAGATTGCTGTTTTATTTTCCATTCTGCGTACTCTTTCCCCATATGCTCCGTTATTGTTAGATTGATAAATTCTTCAATCTCCTCTGTCAATTTCATAGATTTACACCTGCCCTTTCCATGTTATCTCACTGTTTCAGATAACTCCGGTAACTATCTAGAACTGAATCGGTAACACCACTTTTATATATTTTACGAATATCAACAATCTGTTCATCTTTCAGCAATTTCAACCAATCCAGTAAATCTTTTCTGCTGTTTGCAAAATTGCAGCATCTTCCATCTGCATATTCAATCCTGTATCTCATACGCTCCTCCTATACATATACCAATTCACTCAATACAATTTCCTGCACACGATTCCTGATGTTGTTACACTGTCGCACCCATTCCATAGGATTCTGACTCTTCAGTTCCTCGGTAACTCCATCCGCAATTCTCATTTGTGCTTCAATCAGCTCATACCATTCCTGTGCCTGTTCGTTAAGATCTGCTAGATAGCGATCCAGTTTTCCGGTCAACAAAAGATAAGAATACATCCCTGATTTATGTTTTTTCAGATATTGTTTCCGAAGTATTCCCCAGTAACCAATCGGTCGGTTTTCCTCCGGCAAGGCTAACATCGGCATGTAATAATCTCCCACCAGCACATAATCCAATCCATTGTTATCATCATGTATTATTTTTCTCTGTTCACTCATGTTCTTCTCCTCTATCAAATCTTCCTCTGCTCTCGCAGATACGCTTCAAATATACTTCTACGAATCAGTACTTTCTTCCCAATCTTATATACTGCTCCGGCTTCATGTGCCATACGAACTACGGGCTTGATTCCCAGTCTGTAATATTCACATGCCATATTGTAGGTCACGTAGTCATGGCTCATAAATTCCAGATCTTCATCGTCAATCTCATCTGAAAACATCCATACATTACCGCTCATCCATCATTTCCTCCCTACCTTTTCCTGTCGCCGGTTCATGGAATCGTTCCAGATAAGTATCAAAAATATCCTTGTTAATCAGTACCGTTCCATCTATTCTGTAAATCGCACCTGCATCACTTGCAAGTTCCAAAAGTTTCTTATGGGAGATACTGTAAATGATTTCTGCCTGTTGATAGCGCAGATACTGTCGGCGTAATTTTCTAAGCTGCTCTGGTACTTCTTTCATACTTGTAATTGGTTTATAACTTTTATCCATGATGTTTTCCTCCAAAATTAGATTTACTGTTTTACAGAAGCTGACCGCTGGGATGTGACTTTCCAAGGACGAAAAAAAGCACCTCTTAGATTAACTCTAAGAAGTGCTCTTACTTCATTGCCCAAACCTGTGCCCTTTCACCTGAAATTCGTCATGCTTCATAACGATTCATCATTCTCCCAAATTTTGTTGTCAAATTGTTGTCAAATGCGGTCTGACATCATGGTTTTAGACATTTTATATTTAATTTTAGTACAGCTTTGCACCAGCCGGGATGTGGTTATCAACCATCAGAAGATGGAGCTTTTCTTCTCCCTCTTCCTCATGGATTGCACTGAGGAGCATTCCACAGGATTCAATTCCCATCATGGCTCTCGGTGGCAGGTTAGTGATCGCAATTAAGGTCTTTCCAACCAGCTCTTCCGGCTCGTAATAAGCGTGAATACCGCTTAAAATCGTACGATCTGTGCCTGTTCCATCATCCAGAGTGAACTGTAACAGCTTCTTGGATTTCTTAACAGCTTCACACGCTTTAACCTTTACAGCTCTGAAATCTGACTTGCTGAAAGTATCGAAATCAACAAATTCCTCAAATAAAGGCTCTACCTTTACCTTGGAGAAGTCGATAACTTCTTCCTTCTCAGGTGCTGCTGTGGAAGTGCTGTTTTCTGACTTCGCAGACTTCTTGTCAGCGTCCAGGGACTTCATTGTCGGGAATTTTAATTCACTTAATCCACAGAAATCCAGCTTATGCCTTTAAATCACTTTTTATTATTTTATGCTCTTTAACATGATCCATATTTGTCCATCAAATTCCATTAATTTGATGTCAAATTGATGTCTCTTTAGCAATTTAATGTCAATTTTTATTTTTCCATCTTCTATAAAAACCATTCTAGAAAATATCAAATATTTTCTGCATATTATTCACTGCCTGCAGCTTGGCTGTTTCACTTGCTTCTGCATAGATATTAAGAGTAGTACTAACATCCGCATGTCCCATAATATCTTGTGCTACTTTTATATTTTCTTCCACCTCGCAAAGCCTTGTACAAAAAGTATGCCGCATATGATGACAGGAAAAATGTGGAATTAATATAGGCACCCGTTTCTCTTTCTTCGCTTTTATAATCTCCTCTGCATTGTAAGCTTCATAAATTCTTCGGATTGCTCGATTGATATTTGCCGGATTATGTAATCCGCCGTTTCGATTTGCAAATACAAATCCACTCATTCCATCACATATCTCTATATTAAATCCACGCTCTTTTTGTGCTTCATACTCATCCCTAAATGCTTGATAAACAGCCTCCATCATAGGAATTTTTCGCTTTCCAGCTTTTGTTTTCGGTGTTGATACATGAAATTCAGCTTTTCCATTTTCCATTACTCGATATATAACCGCATGGTTAATACTAATCTCACGATTTTCATAATCTAAGTCATCCCATCTCAATCCTATCACTTCGCCGATTCTACATCCCGTTCCAAATAGAACTGTAAATAATGGTAACCAATGACTGTATATCGGACTATTTGCTGTATACTCCATAAATGCTTTTTGTTGCTCTCTTGTCAAAGCATGTCGGGTACCTTTATCCCAGCTGTTACTTCTTTTAATTTCTGCCATAACGCCTTCTGCTGGATTGACTCGTATAATTCCATCTCTTACTGCCATTCTAAATGTCGGGTGAAGTAATGTATGAATATTATCAATTGTCACCGGCTTAAATCCTTTTTCATTTATTAAATGGTAGTAATAAAGCTTTACATCCGAATACTTAATATTCCCGATACGCCGATTCCCAAAATTATCCCTCACAAAATGATCGTACATATATTTGTAAGAGACTCTGGTTTGAGGTTTCAAATCATATTTTGTCGCCATATATCGATCAAACACTTCGTTTAATGTCGCTTTACCAGATACATAAGTATCTAATCCATCCAACTGATCCCGAATTACTTTTTTCTCTTTTTCTCTTAATTCTAACAAATCTACCGCATAAATAACCCTTCTTATTCCATTCGGATCTGTATACTGGTAAATGTACCTTTTATCATCCTTTCTTTGACTTTCCCCCGGTCGCAAAACCCGGCCCTTATTATCTTTTCTTGATTTTGTTGACACTTGGCATCCACCTTTCCATACATGGAAAAGATATCATGCTAGCTATCACATACTATTTTTGTTTTTCCTGTAATGCTTTAAATCCATCAACTAAAGTTTTTGTTATGGTTAGATTATGTTCTCTGGCATACTTTACAACTTCCGCATGCTCATCCTTTGTCAGCCGTATAAAAACGCCCTCACTTCTAGGATTTTCTAACCTTGGTCTCCCGGTCTTAGCCAACCGTATCACCTCCGCTTCATAATCTACTTCCATTATACATAATGTATATCAAAAAGTCAATTATTTTCTGATATACATTTTCTATCTTTCCCATAGTCTTAATTTTTGTTATACCCTAAATGATTCTAAATATTCTTCAAATACCCGGGTGTTTACCAGCGTCAACCGATTAATTTTATATACTGCATGAGCTTCCTGAGCTAACTTCATAAAAGTGTGCTTACACATAGAATATCTTTTAGCTCCTTCATCATATCGTATAAATTCATTCTTATTTACATTACTTTGCATAAGAATCTCCTCTTGTTGTTATAGTTCTTTCCTATTTAAACGCCTGTACTTTCATACGTATTCATTGTTTTACTTTCACTGAAACAACCTACTCTGAGATTTACTCAAGAATTTTCTGTTTCTTCTTTATGACACCGTGTCATAAAGTTTCTTTATTATTTCTATATTTTACATCTGCAATTTTCTGGAAATCATCTTTTACTACTTTTCATCCAAAATCTTCCTCACAATTTATGCGGAAATTTCTTGGGTTCCTTGATATTTCTCCTTACCTTTCTTTCAGCCATTCCTTTTCCCTGTTCTGCAATCTTTTCTTTTGCTACTTCGTTCTTATCTAAACGCAGCTGCTTCTGACGGGAATCATAAAACTGCACCTTATTGGAAAGCAAATCTTTTTTTGGTACCTGTGTTGAATTAATTTCTGTCACCATCTGTTCCATGGCTTCTTTTGATATAGATCCATCATCTTGTATCAGAATCAATTCGTGCGTAGAAGATGGAAGAACATAATAATCTCCTCCTAAAACATCTCCCACTTGTGCCAGCAGTTCTTCCTGTACCAGCGCATTAGCCCCATTTATTCTACTGGTATTGGTTAATACATACGAACCCTTTTCGGAAGCATTTACCACATCTGTACTTAAAAGTAGATTTTCCGGTTCATGTTCAAACGCCATAGAATATACCAAATCTTCCAAACCATATAGTCCATACCCTCGATTACGATCTGCCAGAAGTGCATCCTGGTGTAGTTGTTCTACAGAAATCCCCCACATTTTCAGATGATCGTTACTGATTGGCATACTTGCTGTGCCAAGCTCATTTTGTTCTAATGTAACATTGTATAAAGCTGTCAGTGTACCACAGTTTTTATGTGCATACTGTTCCAAATATTTCACATTATTTTCCGGATCGCACATCTTGATTGTTACATGATCTTTCACCAAATCATACTCAAGGAATTCGCTCCTATGAAACGGTAGTTCTTCTCCCTGTAGACATTGCTCTGCAACCTGATTCATAATCTCATGCATGGATTCTCCATTCTGATATTCCTGTTCCAGACTGTTCAGATGAATAGCCACAGCAAAATCTTCTCCTTCTCTTTGAACCGTCAAGCTGTCTAACACCTGGTCATTTCCTTTGATTGTCTGCTGGATCTGAATTTTTGCATTGGTATAAGATTCTGGCAGATATTCCCGAATGTTATTTTTGACGTATTCTGTAAATTCTGAATCCATATTAGTTTTCCCCCTCTTTTACTTTCACTTTTAATGCATTAATTTTTTCTTGATAACTTTGCATCCGTTCTTTCTGCATTTCTGTTCTCTTCTCATTTTCTATTTTTCCATCATTTTCAAATGTCATCTCCATTTAATTTTCCTTCTTTCTCAGTATTTCTATAACGTACGAATTGTTATCATTTCTCTATCGTGTCACATTCTTTTTTCATCCTGCAGGTTCCTGTCAGGGATAACAGGACACATTGGAATTGCACCATCTTCTTCAGACCGAATTTCTATCCGGAAGTATCATTATCCAGAAACAGAGTCTTGGCTATAGGTTCCCTACTTCCTATTTGCTGCATGGATTGTTCCCGCTCCTGCTTTTCCACATACAATTGTATGTTTTGTACTTTGTGACACCGTGTCATAAAGTCATAAAAGCGATCTCAGCGTACCTGCAACTCAGCTCGTCTGTTCCATACGTCCTGCTGGATGTAACGATATTCTATTTTCAATGTGCTATTCTCTGATTTCTCCGGAAAGGGAACGGATAAAATCAGTTATTCTAAAAGAATCTTAAAGTTCACAATCTTCTCGATCAATTTTGCCCGAATCCTTAATTTCATGAACTCATCCACTTGGTCATGCTCTCTTCCATCTGCCAATTTGATTTTTCGTTTACACAATTCCTCTATGTAGGGGGCATAATACTCCAAAACATAATTGACAGATTGCGCATCACCGGAAATTGCTGACGTAATGATCTCATACGGCAATGCTTTCTTTTCATTCTTCATCCATTTCCTCCAAAATTTGTCTCATCCGGTTTAAAGAAACTTTCTTATGATAGTGGATCGTACTTTGTACCAAATGTAGATAAGATGCAATTTCTGTCTCTGTCATATCCAAAAAATACAGCATCAACAAAATTTCCCGTTTCTTTTCCGACAGTTTTTGGAAAGCTTCTGCGATCTGCCGATCATGAACCTCCACTGCCTTTCCCATAACCGGGAAGTATCTTCTGTCGAAACAATAATCGTCCATAGAATATAATTGCTCCAACTCTTGTCTGGTCAGTTCTGAAAACAGACTTTCTTTCGATTTCTGTCTCGTCAACTCTCGCCAATAATGTTTTACTTCTCCTTTGATGGTCTTTTTGCAATAGCTGTCAAACTTCATTTGTACCTGCTGTTTTTGTTTAGGAGATAATTCCATTCGGATCACCTCCCTTCTGCAGACTGCGGTAATTAAAAAATGGCTTCTCCCTTTCATAAAGGAAAGCCACTTCTTAAAGAAAAATATCGAAAAATCACAAAATTTCCACACTTTTTTCCAAACACTTGAAGTTCTAATTTTTTTCATATCTTCTATCAATAACAAAACTATAATTTTTACATCTATTCTCAGCATGACATTTTATTCCCGACATAAAAGACATCTATTCTGTTGGATAAAAGCTATTTGGGTAAATTTTTAATATTTTTCCCATAAAAGCAATAAATGTGATACAATGATTGAAAGTATAGGGGGGAACAACATGTTTTTATATGATGAAAGACCAAAAGAGAAAAGCCTATTTGTAACAATTCCTTCCAAAATACAATACAATTTTGCTTTTCTGAATAATATAACAGAGTTACTAGAACAAGTAGAAAAAAGTAGCTATGAAAAAATATTGATCGATTGCGGTACTGATCCTATCAATTATAATAAGATGTGCACTGCATATTTATTAAATACCTTGCTGTTCCTTGCCCAGACAAAAACTGTTTTTGCAAAAAACAATTTACTTCAAATTTTCCACGAAACAGTATCTCATTCAGATGGAAAACAATTCGAAAAAATTGATATTACAAAGGACTCTCTCAGTCAAACACAACAATGTTACTGTATTCGGGATGATAAAGCGGTCAGCCAAACTGTCCATATATTAGGTGAATTTATCGGCAGCCATAATCTTATGTTTGAGAATGCAAAAGAATTTTTAATCACAACCATCGGAGAGATTTTTTCTAATGCATTCAATCACAGCAGCGAAAATAAGGTATTTTTTATGTATGACATAGAATGGCATAATGACGATGTCTATCTGATTATAAATGTAACTGATTACGGAAAGACTATTGTTCATAACGTACAAAAATACTATCAGGAAAAATACGGGCAAACGATTGAAGCAACGGAAAGTATTCGCTGGGCTATGGGTATCGGAAATACAACACGTTTAGGCTCCGGTGGTTATGGGCTACCTACACTGGTAAACTATGTGAGTAAAGCAAATGGAGAACTTCTTATTTTTTCTGGAAACGTAATTTTTGCATTAAAAGGGTCAAAACAAAACATATTATATGCAAAAGGAACGCTAAGCGGTACATCTATTTCTATGAAAATCCCGTTGTTTGATACCTCAAGGGCTTTTTTATATGATGAAGATCGGAAAGAATTTATGAGCATGAATTTGGATCAAATTTAGGAGGAATATAAAAATGGAAACTATTTTAGTAAAAATAAAGACCTATATAGATGGTGATACTGCAATATCCTATAAAGACGGTAAAAAATGTCAAAAGGATATTTCCGAACATTTAGATCACGGGGCAAAAGTAATTTTAGACTTTACTGGCGTTGATTATGTAATTACTGCATTTTTAAATCCGATTATCGGTGATTTAATATTAGAACGTGGAAATGATGTTATGCAATATATCGGAATAAAAAATGCGAATGACTCAATCATTCAGAAAATCAAACTGGTAAAAGATGGTGCATTGATGAAAAGAGAGGACTTAGACGAATGATTTTCTTAGACACTTGTATATGGATAGAATTACTCGGAGTAAGAACACCAGTAAAATCCCACGAAATTCAGCAGGCAAAAGCTGCATCAGAGTTGTTAGGAAACATCATTGCAAACAATCAAACAATTGTAACCTGCAAAGAACAGCTGATTGAATTAGTTTCTGCCATTGAAAAAGTCATGATGAAAAGTGTCAGTAAAGAACGAAAAAACAAACAGCTCTCAGGGGTTGGAAATTTGAAGGACTTCCGCAAACTGCAGGAATTTCAAAATACAAAAAGATTATGCGAAACTGTCATACATGACGTCCATCATTTTGCTACATTACAAAATATAGGAAATTATGAAATAGAGCCTTTAATCCAGCGTTTAGATCTGGCTGACATTAACGATTGTTTATATTATGATTACTGTTTAAAAGAACATATAGAATTTTACACCTTTGATTCTGATTTGGAAAAAATTGACAGGAACAAAAAAGTACATTGTTACAATGCAGAAAAAAACATATGGACATAAAATTCAGATATTAGCATATTTTGTTAGTCAAAATTTGTGATAACCTTAAAATGGATAAAACTAACTAACGGACACTATTTAATAGGGAGGGAATTTTTTCAATGACAAAGAGAGAAGCTGCAGTATTAGAAGTATATACAGGAACTGTAATGTTAGAAGAGGACGATAGAAAATATACCCAACAATATATCGAAAAATTGCTTGGCAGATCCTTTTCATATGTCGAATTCCTAAATGAAAACTTTACAGCTGAATTAAAAGAACGAGCTAAGCCAGATTTTCTTGAAATCTGTAGAAACGCAACGGATGATTAACAGGAATTGCGAAGCGCTTAATATGAAATGTAAAACGCTTGCATCTATCATTTTGGTGCAAGCGTAATTCATGAGTAACGTAGCAATATTTTGGGAATGTCTAAAAAAGTGTGTAAGTAAGTTGTCTGATAATTTCTCTATTACCTGCTTGGTTACCCTGTTTTAAATACGGATTGTCAGTCAAGGTAAGGGTTTCAGCCTTGACTGACAATTCTGGTATTTGACAAAATTTGGAGTGCAGGTCATCAGAACTTACACAGTTTCTATTACACTCTCTTTCATTATTTTAAGACACCCGCTACCTTCCTACTCTTTTTCGAGACGATATTGTCAATATAATCAAAAATATAGATATACAAAGACTAATTATTACAGACATTATCAACATGCTAAATACAAGTGATGTCTTTTCTGATATAATGCCTGATATAACTATAAAAGCAGATACCAAAATAGTAGACACTGCACTATACAATGATATATACGATGTCCTAAATTTCGTTTCTTTAGGTATGGCACTATTTATCATAATTCCACTAAATGGCATATATATTCCTCTAATAACTTGTTGTACAAATATAAGAAAAATGAAACTAAATAAACTATTACTATAGATCCCCATAAATACCACTGTAAATATTAATGATATTAATATTATAAGAATTTGTAATAACTCCTTTTTAATTTTTGAAAAAGTTTTCCTATATATTTGAGATCCTAATGACGCTAACAGATTATATATTACTGGAAATATACCAAACCATTCTACCGGTAAATTTTTACTTTCAAATACTGGTTGATAATAATTAAATGTTACTCTAAAGAATGAAAAAATAAGTCCAACTATTAAAAATGCTGGCAATATATTAAATATATTTCTAACTCCCATGTTTAAAGTCTGGGGATGTTTCTTTTCTCTCTCCAAACATCTCGACCCATTTGGTTTGCTATCCACCAAATATACACATGTAACTATGATATTTATCAACATTACTATAATATCCAAATAAATTATTAAATTCATATTAAATTTAAAAATGAATCCACTTACAATAGAATATAAAGATGATGCTATTAAGTAAATGCTCCCTTTATTTGAATAAACTTTTTTATAATTTTCTATACTATCATATTGTGAGAAATATTCATATAAAATAGAATCTGCATTCCCAGAACCTAAAGAAATCCCAAATGCAAGAATAATTATACTAATCATTCCTCCTAAAAAACTTCGAGAAATTAACAATATTATCATGGATATAATCATAAGTATTTGGGATACTATCAATATTTTCTTTCTTCCAAAATAATCTGCTATAAATCCACTTGGTATTTCTGAAATAGCTACCATTATAAATAGCAATCCATCTAAATATAAATATTCTGCCATATCAAGATTTAAATGGTGCATATAAAAAATAACTAAAACTGCATTAATAAAACACTGTTCTGGAAAAACTGATAAACAATACATAAAGCGTTTTTGCTTTTTTGTTGTTAACGCATAATTCATGTCAGATAATAATCTCCTTTTGTATCAATATTTCAAAAAACTCAGAACAATATTCTTTATCTATTCCACTTATTGAATTATATATTTTTTGAAATTGATCATAACTAAATTTTTTCCCGTATAATTTTCTTATAATACTATTACTAATTTCGTCTAATTGATATATTTCCATATTTTTCAATGAAAAAAAATTTTTATCATTTTCTCTATAAATTAATGTGTTATTTACTTCAAATTGTTTTTCAAGCATATGAGCCTCCTTGGAATTAAATTATTTTTTTTTGCAAATCTTTTAAATAAAAGCTTTTCTGATAATACCGCCAAAACCAAATAGATATAAAAATCGGTTTTGGGGATAAATGGTTTTATCATAATCAGCGCATACACATTTGCTATCATTTCTTTTATTGTATTATATTTTATGTAATTATCATCAATAGTATTTGTTCTAATGTGAGCTAGTTCATGAAAGAAAACTAATAACAATAACCTATCCTCTAATTTCTTGGAAATATAAATATAATAATTTTTTTGATAAACTATAATAGCTGCATTTGCACATACTTGATTTTCTTCAACATAGTCAATACTTATATTATATTTCTTTATCATATTTTCAATATAATAATCAACATACAATTTCTTTAATACTTTTTTCATAAATGTTTCCTATTGGTTCTTCATTCTCATTAAAACAAATAGCTCCATCTGGCATTATTATCAAAGCATTAGAATGATATTCTTCAATTTGTGTAGAATCGTCCACGTAAATCCACTCTTTCAAGTTATGCATAAACTGAAATTCGTCGCAAAATTTTGTGACATATTTTTGCTGTTTCCTATCCTCTACCGCCTTTATATTTTTATCTTTTTGTGGAATATAAAATTGTATTTTTACTTTATATACTTTCATATTATAAAGTAACTTTATGATATTTTCTATGTCCTCACAATTATCTTGATGAATACAAACAGCAACATTGACTTTGATTCCATACTTCTGAAAACTCTTGATGTTTCCTATGATCTCTTTAAATGTATTTTCTGGTCTTGTAAATGAATTATAGTATTCATTACTTCCATCTAAACTTAGTTGGATACAACCAAATTTATGTTTAGATAATTCTTCTATAAATTTTTCATCTATATTTGTTCCAGATAATCCAAGTAACGGTAACATACCTAAATTATACGTTATATCAATAACTTCATATAACTTAGAGTAGTGCTGAATATCACCTCCTGTAAAAGCAATCATATATACTTTATTTTCAGCTAATTCTTTCAAAACCTTTTTAAGTGCTTCAAATTCTAATTCTATATCGTTATTGTATTTACACTTAATGAAACAATGCTTGCATGGTACTTTACATTTAGTTGTTAAATATATTATTGATGATATTGGAATCATTTTTTTACCTCTTTACATATTTTGTCATACATATAGGATCCTCTTCTTGCAAATCATTTTTATATGCTAAAGCAGAAGCTCTACACCCATATCCACATATATTACTGTTTTTACACTTTTTACAATCGTTATTTTCTATCTTTATAGTCATATTTCTCCAATCGGAAAACACTTTGTCATATTTCCAGATCTCTTCAATACTATTTTCTGATGTTATCGGATTCGAATAAATATCTTCAGCTAACAAGTCACAAGGACTCATTGTTAGATCCGGATTTATTATTGCATTAAAATATCCCGCTCCACAAGAATATTCAGAATCAAAAACGGGATACATTATAGTTATGTCAGAAAATTTCATTTCTAATTTCCGTAATTTATAAAATATTTTTTTGATATCTTTCTTGTCAAGAGACAATTCATAATTTGGGTCGTTACCTAATGGTAGAAATAATTCGAATCTAATACATTTTACATCTAATCTATTACATAACTCTACATATTGCTCTATATATTGGTAATTTTCTTTATTTAACACTTGAGAAACTATCACAGTAATGTTTGTTTTGGTAAGCATTTGTATAGCCTGTACTGTTTTCTTAAAATTTCCATTTCCCCGGATATAATCATGCTGTTTTTCATTGTAGCCATCCACACTAAATTGAATTGCATCTATTTTTAGTTGAACTAATTTCTCTACTATTTTTTCTGTTATAAGTGTTCCATTCGTCGCTATCATAAGATATATATTCTTATTCGACACATACTCTAAAATTTCTATTATATCTTTATGCATAAACGGTTCACCACCTGTAATGCACAAAGCAGGTAATTTATTTTCCACAAAACTATCTACTAATTTAAATATTTTTGCTTTATTAATATAATTGGAATATTCATCTATAAAACAATGTCTACATCTTAGATTACATTCTTTAGTTATATTCAGTTTTATAGACAGTGGATAAGATATCATAACATCCCCCCTCATTTTCCAAAAAAGAACTGCTATTAACAGTTCTTTTTTGGGAGATTTCAATAATTAACTATACACATTTTTAAAATGGCACTTTTGTTGAGTTCATGCAACCTGCAACCCGAATTACTTTGATAGATGGTCTCATATTTATCCCTCCTCATTTCTTAATATTAGATATCAAAATTTTGACTTTTTTAATATAACACAATCGCTTTAACGTTGCAATACTTTATTTTGGTAAATCATAGAATTCAAACCAATAATTTTTTAGTAAAACAAACAATTATCAGCATTTATTTGATAGCGGTCTGATTATTTTTAGCAACATCAGATTGCTGTTCTCGATATTTTTTTGTATTATTTCACAACAAATATGCCCTCTGATAATTCCTCATTTCATCCACTGACCGGAACATCAATCTTTTGATCTGCTCTTCTGTCAATCCCTTTTCCAGACACTCGACAATCATTTCTTTCTGCCCTTGGCTTAGCTGATCCGCATACCGCTCCATACATTCCAAAATGCTGCCTGACAGATCATATTGTTGTGCATCTGAAAATTTTTGCTTTTCCTCCAAATCCTGAAAGAATGTTACATCTTCTGGAACCTGTGATTGCCCCGCTCCTACTGTTTGTCTGACGGATTCTGCCCGTTCCTTTCTTGCCTGCATAAACTGTGTTTCAATCTCCTGCTCCGTTGGCTTTGGATACTTTCGGAAATTCAAATACAAAAAGGCTTCCCGATCAATCTCCCGATAATAAATCCCATCCTCTTTTTTTGCCATCTCCTGATAGGCATCCTGTTCTTCCCGATTCAAAAACTGAATCTGCTTTTTCGGTTCCAGGGTGAAATATGCTCGCTGTTCTTCATCAAAAATTACTTTCACTGGGTGATGATATCCCGTCTTCCCAGCCAATTGTTCCATTTGTTTCCACTCTGGGGTCTGAAATGGGATTGCCTTTTCATCAAAAATTGGATACTGACCTTCGATAAAGATCAGACAATGCTTTCGGCTCATTCGTTTAACCGCCGCAGGAGTCATCAGACTTCTTCCCAGTTTCTGGTTTTGAATATTGGAGTTTCCATGTGTCCCGAATGTCCTACCATCATTCCGGACATCAATGGTCATCTCCCCCAACAGCTCCGAAATATATTTATGGGTACTTTTAGCTCCTGGACCCGATCCCATATAGATAGTAATGGCACAGTTCTCCGCAAAGATTTCCCACTTATCCTGTTGAAACAAGGCTTTGATCTGTGCAATGGATTGTAAAATCGGAACAATGGACATATTCCTTCCCCGGATTGTACCCATCAAAGATTCTGTTTTACTTGGTTTGGGTCCTGCATAAAATTCATCCGCCCACAGTCTGACGTGAATGGGCAATGCCCCTCCACATTCATGGTCTGCCGTATGGATCAGCACATCAAACATAGTGGTATAAAACATGGAAATCAAAAAATTAAAAGACGGATCATTGTCTGGCATGACCAAAAACAACGCCGTCTTTTTCCCCGGAATATTCTCTGCCCCAGTTCCCAGACTTCGAATCTCCATATCATCAGCTTCTAAAATTCTTTTGATTGCAGGTGTTTCGCACAATCGCAACATAGCGTTTACCATTAAGATTACGCAACTGACTGTTTCCTGTGCTTCCATATTTCCCTTGAGTTTCCGGTAATCCCGTACCGGTGGATATTCCGGGCCATATCTTCTCGCAAGATCGTCCATTTTTTCCTGTAACCGGGTACTGTTTTCTTCCGATCCTGGCTGCATCTCTAAATTTGCCAATGCTAAAACCCGTGGCAATGTGGCCGCCTGATACTGTTCCGGATGTTCTTTTTTCTCCCGTTCCTGCCGCAGCCACTCATAGGAAAATAAAGACATGAGATACAGACTGACTGCCTGATCCCAAAAAGGCTCCCCTTTCATGGCATCCGGTGGCTTCACAGACTCCTGCAGATTAGTAATCAACTTAACCAATCCTACTTCATCCCGAATGTACACAAACGGATTCCATCGGTCGGACTCTTCCGGATTGATAAGATTTAGCACCTTTACTGCGATATGCTTTTCTTTTAAATAATTTCCTGTTTTTCGCAGCAATTCCCCTTTGATATCCAACACAACGTTCGTCATGGACGCCAATAAAAGATTGGGAATCACAATGGATGTGGATTTGTAACTTCCAGAACCTCCCAGGATCAAAAGGTTCATATTCGACAGTTTGCCATTATCCACTGCTACATTTTTGCTTAGCAGCGTATTCTTCGTTTGATCTTTGTTTCCCAAATTCCTCTGAATCTGCTTTAAGTCTGCCCATTGCTCAGATCCATACTCCACCCCCATCTGTCGGTTCCGGTAATAATCCATCAGGTAGGTCACAATCCCGATCCACACAATCAGTGCAATCCCAAGACATGTCAAGGTCAAATCATTCCACCAGTTATGAAATGGATGCAGCAAGATCAAAACAAATTGTTCCTGCCAGTTAGCCAATGTGACCCCCTCCAGCTTTGCCAGTCCACTCAGATCATACGCAATGACCATCAGCAGCACCAGAAGACCAAGTAGCAGTCCCCATGGCAATTTTCTTCTTTCTACCATTGTTTACCGTCCTTTCTTTGGCATAACCGGAGTTTTGGATGAGAGCTGCTTTGCTGTCTTTTGAAGCAGCGTGTTCTCTACCGTTTCCCCTTTCACCGCTTCCTTCTTTCCAAATGTTCTGGATACTGGCTCATACCGCTGCGCATACAGTTCTTCTCCTGTACTTCTCTTTTCCGATGGAACCATACTTCCATCAGCATTTAAGATCAACTGCTTCTCCTTTCGTTCCAAAAAACCTATGTAGGTTTTTCCATCATCTGTTTGAAATACCTGCTCTGTAGGTAGTACCAACGTCTGTTCTCCCTCACCCCACGTTCCCGGAATGCGACTTGCAAACATACCCCGTTGTTCCATATCCCAGCTGCGGGCCAGTTGGGATTCCTGTACCAAAGTCTCCCGATTGATGGTAATCTCTATGAAATCCGGATGCTTATGGAGCTCCTGATATTGTGCATGGCTTATGGAATGAATGTCCTGTTCCTGTTGCAGTACCTTTTGTTCCAGTTCTCCCGGCTCCTGACCCTCATATTTACGAACCGCTTTCTGGATTGCTTCCGATGACGTATCCACATAGGCTTCTTCCTTTATCACACCTGTTTCCCGATACTTTCCCATATCCATGGTTTGAAAATCCGGGATCTCTTTTCCCTCTGTCAGGCACTGCTCCTGATACATTCGGTACCAATGTTCCACTTTTGCCAGATCTGCATTGGCCACCACAACCTGGATTTCCCCATCCCCTACCTGTAAATCTGGCAGAATAGAATAGTTCACCTGCAATACTGCAAAATCATCTGTTAACAAGTCGATCTTTTGTTCCACCGGAATACTGACAATGCTGGTTCTCCCGCTGGTCAGATGGTTTAAGTTCTGCAGTTCATGTTCTCCCCCTTTCATCTCTGCCATTAAAAACCGGTCATACCAGGACTGAAATTTTAGTTGATCCTCTCCATAAATTGCCACCTGAACCAGCCCATCTGTCTGATTCAAATCTGGCAGTTCCACATACCGCACTCCCCTCTCTTCCATCTGATGGACAAATCCCGTTTTTTCTAATTCCTTCCAACTTCCAACCGGAATATTTATGATCTGATAATTCCCTTCGGTCAGTTTGGCAAACTCCTGAAAATTTTGAAATTCCCTTCGGTTTAATAATCCTTCTTTATACATTCTCGCAAAATGCTGGATCAGCAGGATTGTTCCTGCCGCCGTTAGTTTAAATACCGGATCCATCATAATCCCCAGTCTGCCGACTCCCTGCAGTGCCATCAACACTTCCTGTTTTCCTCGTTCGTTCTCCATAGCTACTCCTTTTGTCGTTTCTGATAAGTTTCCAATACGGCTTGAAAAATCGCATCCCTCAGCCGTTTGGAAGGACTGTATATCACATCCTGATATCCCTTTTTCTCACTGTAATATTGGGGCATCTGGCAAAACATACCATATTTTCCTTGTTTTAATAGAATCCCTTTCACCGTAACTCCAAGGACACGGATCGTTGCCTCTCCCACAAGGTGTGGTTTCTTTCCTTGTGGAAACACCTGCAGATGCACAACTTCGATTGTGGGAAGATACAAATCTTTTGTGATTTCCATCTGGATGGCTTCCCGGACTGCCTCTGTGATCTGGTTTCGTAGTGAATCTTCCACGATTACCAAGTCCTCCCATCGTTCTCCCTGCTTTCTTCTGGGAAAGCTGACAAAGGCCTCCTTGATTCCTGCTCCTTTTTCACATGTCAAAATCCGTATCTGAAATGTCAGCAGCTGATCCAGAGTAATGGTTCCATACCCCCAGACTGTTCCCTGATTCTGATCTGGCAGGTAGAGCTGTACCTGTATCTTCATCACCCTATCCCTCCTTCCCCTTTTTCTTTTGATTCCATGGCTTTCTCCGACTGCCCCAAAACATTTGTGGATGCTCAGAAAGCAACTGTTTGATTCGCTCCATTTGTTCCACAGAAAGACAGGATTTTGCCAAATACAACACTTCTTCCATTTCCTCGCCTTGTTCCAGACAATCCAGCAAATAACTCTTTTGCTCCTGGCTAAACTTCTCTTCTTCTAACACCTGTTTGACAAATTGATCCATTTGTGCCTGTTTCCTATGTAGTTGTGTTTTCCACTGTTTTTTCTTCCACAGCCGATTCCAAAGACTCCACGATTTTTCCTCTTCCATCCTGTTTATTTCCATCTGCTGGAATTGTTCCTTGTATTTTCGCCGTTCTTCCAACCACTGCGCTTCCCGCTCCTTTAAAGTTTGTTTTTCTTGTTCCAGATACTGCAGGATCTGTAGCACTTCCTCCTGCAGTCTGGACAAAACAGTTGCCTGTTTCTCTTTCCCTTCTTCTATCTGCTTTTGTAGTGCATTCAACTGCGTTTGAATTTCCTTTAAATCCTGAAACTTCTGTTTGAGAAACTGCGCCCGGATATCCTGAATCTTTTTCAGTCCTTGTGGTTTCATTGCTTGTAATTCTGCCCCGGATATCTGATCCAAAGCACATACATACAGCCATTCCCGGATGCGCCATGGCATATCCTCATTTAGGATTTCCAGGGCATCCATGGGAAGCTGCATCCATTGTGCCAGAAGCATCTGGTATTCTTTGACCTGTTCTTCTGTTATTTCCTGTTTCTTTTCCACTGTGTTCCTCCTTTTCTTTGCGTTTTCTTCGGATTCCACCGAATTTCTTTCAATCCTGGATGTAGCGCTTGCTTAGGAAATGCTCGGATTTGTTTGTGTTCTTCATCCATCTGTTTGATCTGACGAATCAATCGCTTCTCCTGACGGATCTCCTGCAGTTGTTCCTTTCCCGTTTGAATCTGATCCACTCCCTTTGGCAATTGTGCCTGCAACCGTTCCAGTTCATCTAATACTTGTTCAAATCGATCTTCCCATACTGGGATCTGAGTCAACTCCTTTTCCAGATCCTGACATTTTTGATAAATCCCATGATTTTGAAGCTCCCATTCCAGACTACGCTGCTCTTTCAAACGCTTTTCTTCTTGTAAGACCTCCTGTTCCCGTTGCTCCAATGCTGCCCTGCTTCGAATGTCCATTCTTACTAAATACCTGCAATCCTCCCGCAATTTACGGATTTCCGACAAGTGTTTTCTCATGGCTCCTGTATTGGCTGCATAAGGATTCCCTTTGGCATACCGGTTCTGAATCTCATAAATATCCCGGATATGGCTTGCCTGGTACTTTCCTATTCGATACGTTCTATTCCATCTTTCATGACTTCGGCAAACTTTTATTTTGGGTGGCTTTGGATAAGGATACCGTTTCCATTCTTTCCCAATCCGTTCCCGAATGGAAGCAACTGTATAAGCTTCCCCTAATGTTTTCTTTTTCGTTCTGCAGGATTTCTTCTGTCCAGGCAGCTTCAAAGACAAAATTTCTCCTTCTTCCCGGGATGTTCCTTCCCGGATCTGGTAATGCATGGATCTCATCTGCTCTAAAAATTCCTCATATGTTTCGGACTGGGAAATCGCATAGTCAATGTCTGCACGGATCCATGTTTTCCAGCTACTCTTCCCTTGATCTTTCCATTCGCCATATGAGATTCCTTTCCGGTTTCCTTTTTCATATTCCAGTTTGGGAAGTCCATATTTCACACAAAGCTTGTCCGTGATCGGCTGCATAAATTTTTCCCAGTCCCCACGTTCATAACGATATTTATAACCAGTGACTCGATTCACGGAATTGAACACAATATGACCATGACAATGCTTCCGATCCGTGTGGATTCCAAATACATAATCATAGTTCTCTCCCAAATATTCCTGACAAAATTCCTGAATGATCTGATAGGCTTTTTCTTCCGTACATTCTCCCGGTTTCCAACTGATGATGATATGGTATCCTTTTCTTCCATCCAGCTTTCCCCATATCTGTTTGGTATCCATCATGGTACGATACACCTCTTGTGTTGTATTTCCGGAATTTCCGCCCACCCATAGCTGCTCTTTCGTTTTTTCCGGCTTCATAATATAGTCGATCGCATTGTGTAGATTCGACTGGGATTTAATATTTAAGATTTTCGTAATTGCCACAGATTTTCACCTTCTTTCGCACCTTTTAAATCACTCTGTATATATCGTTCGATTTCATTGATTTTTTCGTTCGATTTGAGTATAATATAATTATAAAAAACACATCATACAAACAAGGAGGGAACTCACTATGATTGTTACTGCAACTGAATTTAAAACCAATCTTGGAAAATACCTGGAACTTGCCACTGCTCAAGACATCTTCATTACAAAAAATGGAAAAAACATTGCCCGTCTCACCAATCCTTCTGTGGATAAACTGGCAGTGTTAGATCATCTTGTTGGTATCGTACCAGAAGATACGGTGGGCGATGAAAAGATTCTCAAAGAGGAACGGTTAGCAAGACAATGAAAATTCTAATCGACACAAACGTAATTTTGGATATTGTCCAAAAACGAGAACCCTTTTTCACAGATTCCTATCAAGCCTTACGCATGGCTGTAGAAAGGAATATGGAATGTTTCATCTCAGCATCCGCTGCAACTGATATTTTTTACCTGTTGCGAAAATCTTTTCAGTCCAGTGAAAAAGCAAAAGAAACACTGGAACAGCTTTCCCAACTTGTCACCTTTGCAGATGTACAAGGCATGGACATTCATACGGCGCTCTCACATTCCATGCAAGACTTTGAAGATGCTGTAGTTGATGCTGTGGCAAACCGAAACAATGCACGCTATATTCTCACAAGAAACATCAAAGATTTCTCCGGCTCCACGGTTCCCGCCATAACGCCAACGGATTTCTTAAAAAATAATACGCTCTAATTCAGGCGGTATCTTTTGACAGATACCGTCCTTCTTTTATATCAGATACTTGGAATTTTCCAGTCCCAGCACTGTTCTTTCATTGCTTATACTTTCTTCTCATCCGGATCCGCATATATGCGCCTTAATTCCTCTTTCAAGTTTTCCATCTGTCGGTCCAAAGCCTTCATGTTTTTTTCCAGTCTGTTGGCTGCCGCCATGGTCTCATATCCAATATGTAACTGTTTCGTTGCCTGATTGATGTTTGTCCCAATTTTCCGAAACTGATACGTCAATTCTTTCAAGGATTTTTGGATCTGTATTTCTTCTTGGTATCCAGACCTTTCCAACACTCGTTTTCGGATATAGGCAGACAAATTTTTTGTTCCATTTCTCTTCTGGGTTGCCACATCTTTTTCTGCCTGTCCACAAAGATACGCATGTTCTTCTGGAGAAAATCGGACACCGACCAATACATTGCGCTTCACTTAAATTCCTCCCAAATCATATCCTTTCCATCTATCCTCTTGCTGCTTTCTCTGCCCAGTCTGTTCCTGCAGAAACTGACGAAATGCTTCCAGATCCTCCGCCGCTACTTGTCCATAGGTTTCTTCTACGATCTTCCGGATTTCTTCATTCTTTTTTGCCTCTGCTTTTGCAGTTTCCAATTCCAGTTTGGTTCGTAATTCCTTCTCCTTTTTCTGCAGTTCTTTTCTGCGCTCTTCGATTTTATCCAGATCTTTCTGTACCTTTTCTAACTGTTCCTGTAACTTCATCACGTTTACTCCTTTGCTATCATTCTATTTTCCAAATGTTTCCTCAAATAATGTCCGAAGGCGGCGGGGTATATGGTAGTTTGTTCTCTTCTGGGTTTCTCCTCTGTTCCAATCCAGATTCCAGATGTTTCTGAAGCTTTTCCAACTGGTGATTCTGCCGGTTTAGTTTCCCTTTGATCTCCTCTAAAACTTCCAGCATTTGTTCCTCCTTTGACCGTTTCTTTTCCCCCAAAAGCAGGGATTCCACATATGCCTGACCGGATCGGTATCGTTCCCGATCCCGGTGTTCAATCACAGCGATTGCCTCTTCCGATAGCCGAAAACTTTTCATCTGTTTCGCCATGCTGTCTCCTTTCTTTCCTTCCCACGTAAAAAGCATACATTTGTACAGCATCTTTGTATGCTTTCGTATTGCAAACTTCCAGAAATCTACGGATTTTCTACGCAATTTTCCCAGAGGAAAATTGGCAAGATACGCATAATGTTTAACAAACATCCTGCCCTCTTGTTAGGGGAACGCCCCTAAGACCCCTGGATACTATAAAATATTTACTCTGTAATCCCCTCTTTTTTCCTTGCAGCTTGATTCTTTTTCATGGATGGAACTGCAGCAACTGCTTCTCTTTGAAATAATCCATGGTCAGCTTGGTTTGCGCTTCCTCCGGCTGAATTCCATTGCCTCCATCTGCAAAAAGAAGCTGGCAATCCATGCTGTATTTTCCTTCCGAAAATCGTACCAGCATGGGTTCCAAAAACTGTGCCCCTGTGGCACTGGAAAATCCATGTTCCTGTGTCCATGTTCTCAACGCATCTGCCACTTCTTTTTTGGAAATTCCCATCATGGAGAGGGCTTCTTCGTTTAATCCAGAAAGCTCCATAGAAAGTGGTTCTTCCTCTTGTTCTTCTGCTTCCTTTGCTGACGCTGCTTTCTCCTGTTCCTGCTTTGGATTTCCCGGTGTTTCTTCTGGTTTGGTCTGTAATTCCTGTTCTACTTTTTCTGTCTTTTTTTCTGATGTTTTCTCCGGTTTCTGACTGGATAGAAGGATGCCGATTCCTGTCAAAATACCACACAGAATCACCACAGCTGCAATCCCAATTATGATTCTTTTTTTCAACGCTATTTTGCTCCTTTCCTGCTTTTAATGGAACGGTAATTCTTCCTCGATTCCATCCGGGATATTCTGGAAACCATCAGCGTCCGGTGCTCCCATTCCCCCCTGATTTCCCCGTCCCTGTTCTGACTTGCTTTCAGCAAATTCCTGCTCTTCTATTACCACTTCTGTGGTATAAATTTTTATCCCGTCTTTATTCGTGTAGCTGCCCGTCTGAATCCTTCCGGAAATCGAAATCCGTAGCCCTTGACGGAAATATTTCTCAGCAAATTCTGCAGATTTTCCGAATACGACACAGGGAATAAAGTCTGCCGTCTGTTCTCCTTCCCGTTGGAATCTTCGCTCTACTGCCAGCGTATATCTTGCCACCGCAGTTGCCGACTCTCCCTGGGCATATCGAACCTCTGGATTTCTTGTCAATCTTCCTACCAATACTACTTTATTCATTTTCACTATCCTTTCTTTAACTTGCCGGAACTCCACCAGGGAACACCCAGCCGATCCAGCCCGTGTGACCTTGACAAGTGGCGGTCTGCCAGCTACACCATTCTTCCAGACTTTCCACGGAAAAATAGCCCCGGTTATTGGCCACCATTCCATTCCCAAGATAGATTCCGACATGTCCATATATACTGCCCATAGTTCCGTATCCACTGCCACACACAATGGCTCCCGGCGGAATGTTTTCCATGCTGGTATTACCCGTATTTTTATAGTTGTTCCACATATCAATCGCATTTCCATAAGGAATCGTCGGCGCGCCTGCCGCCTGATAAATTCCAGTCACCCACTGGGCACACATATCCGGGGTACAAGGGTACATTCCCTGATTCTTAGCGGCATGATCTACGATGCTCTGCATCAGTGGCGTCACCGTTCCATCGTAGTCTCCACCACCACTTTTTTGGTATTCTTCGTAAGTCATGTTGTCGAACCGATAAAGGTTATAATTGTCCATGTGCTGGATACATTTTTCCACGTACGCACTGTCCGTTGCCCAGCCCGCCGCACGGATTCCATTGACAAATCCCCTGGCAGCTTCCTTGGTATAGTTTTTATCATTTTGATTCAGATAGGGAGCCACCTTACTTGCATAGGGTTCCCGGCTTAACATCCATCCTCGCTGCCGGATACAGGCTCCATAATCCGGATACACGGAAAACGCAGCCGTGATGGTGGTATTCCCATTTCCGGTCTGTTCTCCGGTAGACATGTCCACACCGCCAATGGCATACTGGTCTCCGGAAAAATATTTGATCCCAAACAGATTTTTATACTCGTACGCCAACTGGGAGAGTCCCTGTCCATTGTCACCACCTGGCCCATATAACCCGAATCCGGATTCTGCAATCAGCTGTGCCACTCCCGTGGATACCGGGATCCCGCTCTCTTCCTGTACGGCAAAAAAAGCTTCCATCATATCCTCTGTTACGAAAGGAGGCAATCCATGTCCCGTTGCCGGCTGTTGGTCTAAAAACCCACCGATCAAAGACAGGATCACACCGACAATCAAAGAAATTGCCAATACCGCTACCAACAGAAAGGCCAGCATGGTCACCAGCACGGTCAAAAGTGCCGCCGCCAGCTGCAGTACCATGGCTGCCCCGGCCAATACCATACTTCCCACCGTTGCCCCCAGATATTTGACAAACGAGGGTAAGTCTCCTACCTGTGCATGCTGCTGTCTGGCATCTTCCAGTTTTGCTCGCTCTTCTCCAATGGCTTGCTGGGCTGCCTGGTTCACCCCCTGAATATAGGTTTGAAAGGTCTGGGCAGTTTTCTTTGCTGTCCGGGTAGCCAGAGTTGCCGGAGTCACAGAAGGTGTACTGTTTGCAACAGAAGCCCCTGGATGTTTCATTCCTGTCGCTCCCGCTCCTGTGTATCCAGACGGGGATCTTCCCTGCATCGCAGAACGGGCTGGTTCCTGCTGGTCTCCTCTCATCTGGGATCCAGGCTTTCCCTCCCGGAGATTCCTAAAATTCCGGCTTCCTGCCCTGCCAGCTCTCCCCGGTCTGGATGAGCTCTGCATCTGACCGAACGGGGGAAATGCATTGCCTCTGGATGGTTCCTGCATTCCTGACACTCCTTCTGGTTTCCAAATCCCTTTCTGTCCCGTCCTTCCTGATTTCTGCATTCCCGAAGGGGAAGTCCCTGACTGCAAAAAGACCAGATCTTCCATGGAATCCTCCGGATTCCGTTTGTCGCCAGAGAATTCCTTTCGCTTCCCTGCCTGCCACTCTTTGAATACCTGTTGGGATCCTTTCTGCAAGAGCCGCTTCTGTTTGGACTTTGGCATCCGGTTCCAGGCTTTCGCTTCTTTCCGGTTCAGATATACGGTAGGATCACTGGATGCTGCCAGATACTCCTGGATCTCTTCCTCGATCTGTGCTTCTCCTTCCCCATCCATCCAGGCATCCCAGTTTTTCTTTTTCTTCAGATGGTTCTGCAGCTCCATCTGGTTCCAGAGTGCTTCCAGTTCTTCTTCCTGCAAGTCCCTTTGTTTTCGTTTTGTTTCATTTAATCTCATTGATTTCACCTACTTTATCTGATACCAGCCCTCTTTCTCTTCCAACGCCCTTGCCTGAACCATGGTATCCAACAGCCTCTGTGCTTCCTCCGGGGCGATCTCCAACAAAGCAGTCACATCCCCAAACCGGATCGGTGCAAACGCCGCCAGCTGCAGAACGGTCTCCCACTCCTGTTCCCCCAGTCCCTGTTGCAGCACATCGGGCTTTTCTTCCTGCCAGTTCTGGGGCATCTCTGGTTCCGGTTTATATGCCACCTGTGGAGGCACCCGTTCCTGCCAGCGTTCCGGTTCTTCCTCTGATTCCATCATGGTTTCTTCTCTCACAGGGACAGTGTTCCTAACAGGGGTGCGTTCTGCCTCCCGCTGTGCTTTTTCATGGAAGTTAGTGGAGTATTTTTCATACAGGATATTATCCTTCTCAATCCGCGCATTAAACAGCACCACTTTTTTATTCCAGACGATCACACCCTCTCCCGGTTTTCCCGTTCCCAAGGCACGGAATTCCCGTTCGGATAAGGGTTGGATTTCTGCCAGACTTTGGGCATCCACACCCCCCTGATCTAAAAAGCATTTATAGGAACAGTTTTGAAATAATTCCACCATCTTTTTGTTGGCCAAAGCTGCCACCACGTTCTGCATCGCCAGGGTGACGATTCCTCCGAACTTTCGGAAGGTAATAACTGCATTGTTGAGCATATCTGCAGATCCCGGTTTTTCCGAAACCACCTGTGCCTCATCCACCACTAAGTGTGTGGCTTTCTGCAACTTTTTATTGTAATCCATCCGGGTAGACAGATAATGCAGCACCGTATCCATGACAGCCTCCCAGTTGTTTTCCGGCACGTTGCACATCCCAAATCCCACCAGACGGTTCTGGAATTCGATATTGGTCGGATGTGCCAGCATGTCACAGGAGCCCGTGGTATACTCTTCTAGGGAGTTGTAGATGGGACGGATGATGGCTTCATCGTGAGCGTGCTGTACCTGTTCCAGTTCCTTTCCAATCTCTTCCCGCAGCCAGAGTAAGGTGGGCTGTTTCTTTAACCGCTTTTGAGAAAAAACCTGGGCAAACATCTGCTCCGTACAACGGCTCACCACGGAATCGTGCTCCTGGGTGACCAGGATATTTTTCATGATCGCCTGCACCAGTCCTTTTGCATACTCACACTGTTTTGCCACAAATTCCGCTTTCAGCTCTTTACTGCCGGAAAAGACTTCCTGGGTCACTTCAAATCCATTGAGGTAGATTCCGCTTTTGGGAGTCAGGTCAAAATACACCCCCTGATATTCCCTGCAGATATCTTCAAATTCATTCTGTGGGTCTAACACAACGATGTCATCTTCGCTTCCAAGCAGGGTCTGGGAAATCTCGGTCAGCTTGATCAACATGGACTTTCCGGAACCGGAGTATCCCACAATGATCCCATGGGGGTTAGGAAGGAGTTTCCGGTTGGCAATGAGATACCGTCCCGTGGTCTTATTGATTCCCAGCATCTTTCCCCCCGGTTCTAAAATATCCTGGGCATGGTAAGGGTTAAATGCCACCAAAGAAGAGGTCAGGAAAAACCGCATATAATCCACCTGTCTCCCACCCATTGGAAGTGCCGTATTTAAGGCTTTGAGCTGACGAAAGTCGCAAGGCTCTAAAAAGACGCCCACCTTATCAGAACGCCCAATCGCACAGACCTCTTCCATTCGCTGTTGCAACAGCTTTACCCCCTCCTTCACCGGAGCCGTCAACACCACCAGAAGGTTTAAAAAGACCCCTTTCTCATCGTTGGCATCCACCATTTCAATGTATTCCTCGATCTCATCCCGGCGTTTCTTTTTGGTGTAAGACGGAGAAGTCACAATCTGCCCTGCCTGCCGTTTCTGCTCGATCTCGTCGTTGATCTCCCGCTCATTGTTCATATGCATCGCTACCAGCTTGTCATTGATGACCTCCTGCTGTACCGGAGCAAAGTCCAGTGTCACAAAAGACGGATAGGACAGGCTGCTTAACGTATGTAAAAAGGTGTCCGTATCCAGGGATTTCCGATATTGAGTCGCCGTCAGCACTGTCATCATGGTATCTCCCAGAATCAGGTAATCATTAAACTGCTGGATGCTCCGTGGCAGCACATCACTTTTCCAATCCTGCTGGGTTTCCCGAAGCACAACCTGTGGAAATTCTTCCCCGGGACGCAGCATCCCATGGAGCACCCGGAACCGATCCAGGGTTCCCAACACAGCAATGTCACTTCCCCATCCTGCAAAGGCATCCTCGATCATAGGTTCCAATGCCCGAAAATAGATGTTTGCCTGATCCAGACTGTCTGCCCTGCAGGTGATGGTCAGATAGCGCAGTGTCCGCACCGTGGAGTTGGCATCCGCCAGTTTCGATTCCTGCCACTGCCGGATCCCTTTTGCAATGTCCGGATATTCCTTCTCATTGCGTTCATTCCGGATCGATGCCAGAAATTTTTCTACCGATTGGTATTCATTGCACAATGTGATCTTATAAGACGCATCCATGGAATTGAGCCAGAACATCAGTTCTGATAAAAAATTCTTTTTTTCTGTCCGGTTCTTGTTGATGTAATTGATATCCTCAAATACATAACACCGATCATACAATGTATCCTTTTTCTTGGTTTCCAACTGGAACACCCCGTTTGCATAGGCTTTCTGGATGTTGAATGCCTGACGCACGTTCTTGGGTACCGGAACCAAAGGCTGGGACAGCTCCCTTTTCTTGGAAAATTCCTTATTTCCATTAAAAATTGCCATTTCTTTTTATCGCTCCTTTCTCGATGGATGCATGGTAAATACTCGGTGTTTCTGACCGGCTGCAGTTTCTGTTTCCCCACAAAGTTTCTTTGTTTTCTGCAGATACTTCCATTCTTTGCATAACATAGGGATAGACATTCCCCGGTATTTGAACAGTCCCAAAAACGGGATCGGCAGTGCTGCCAGAATTCCAATGTAAACGCCTCCCTGCGGCGGAACGTTTAAAAAATACCAAAGGGCAACCATAATCCCGATCACCGTCGGCAAAAAGCAGCCTACCGTAATCAGCTGTTTCAGATCCAGCCCTTTCCAAATGGATTGCTGATATGCCGTTTCAAAATCTTTGTTGATATCGATTTTCATATCCTTTCTTTCTACTCCTTTCCGTTCCGAATTTCGGAACAAGTTGTTTATAAGTGGAAGGTTTCTTTCATAAAGCTCCTTGCGCCCCGTACCGACACTGCCATTCCGATCATATAGATTGTAGAGGTCAGTGCCTGCCCAAATCCGTCAAAGAAATCTGCAAAGCTGTCCCCTTGCAGATCCATGCCTCCGATGATCCGCCCGGAGATCGACATCACCAGAGCGATCACCACAATCTCAAACACATTTCCTAAAAAACTTCTCACCCAGCTCTTCGCTGTTTCGTCAATCCCACGTCCTGACACCATGCTCGGCATGGCCAGTGGGAAGGTCACGGTCAAAAGATACAGCTTGACATAACGGCTGAACAGAGTCAAAAAGATCAGCATTCCACAGATCAGTGCGATAAAGAAATATAAAAATCCCATGAACCACCAGAACAGAACACTTCCGGCATCCACTTCGCCGGTGAAAAAATCTGGTGCCTGGAAATCCAATACCATTCCTCCCATCAGGGATGCCATGGAAAACAGGGTCTTCATCAACTGCATTCCCATCTGCATCAACACATTTAAGGCCACCAGCCGGATCATCCCTTCAATACAAAGCTCCAAGGTGATGTTCTCTTTTAAATTGGAGGCTGCTTTTAGAAATACGCAGATGAAAAAGACATTCATCATGGATAAACCGATTCCCATTGCCCAGGGATACAGAGTATCTGTTACAAATTTCCAAGTGGCCGGGGAAAAGTGCTGGGGGTCTTGACTAATGACCCCCGTACTCAATCCGATGCACCAATCCCAGACGACTTTTGCCAGCTGATAAAACGGGCCATAGAACATTTCCTTCAACAGGTCTTCTACCCATCCTGGCATTTGCCATCACCTCCTAGCTTGGCAGTCCTGTCCGGATGACCGTAATGATCTGTGGTGCCAGGGTTGCTACCAGACCACTTCCGATCCTCTTAAAGGCAATGGACTGTGCCCCACCATCCTGTGTATTGAGGGACTGCGCCCACTCGAACAGTCCCCACAACAGAAAGATGGTACCGATCGAAGATACAATCGCTGCGATTACCTGATAAATCGCATCAAATCCTCCGGTGATCTGGGATGTGTCCACATTTCCCGCCGCAAACACCGGGACGTTTACTGCAAAAAATAAGAGGAGGCAGCCCACACCGAACTGTGCCACGTGCCATCGCCATTCCTTTTTTGTTGGATTGACCAATTTTCTCTGGTTTGTCATTTCATTCTGCATCTTGTTTTGTTTCATCATCTTCTTCCTCCTACTCTCCAATATGAAATACACGGATCATCAAAAACATTAAGATTCCTGCCACCAATGGCATGGTAATAAAAAATGCCAGTCCAATATAAGCAGCTCCAAATTTCTGATTCACAACATAAGCGGCAGCTAATCCACATAAAATTCCAATGACCACTGCGATCACAACGACCAGTTTGGATTTCCAATTACTTCTTCTCATAACATTCTCCTTTTCCTGTTCCGAAATCCGGAACATCTCTTTCATTTTGAGTACAAAAAAAGCACATCCGTGCTTAGTGACAAGTTAATGCGGTTGTCTTTTGAATTTCCCGCTTTAACACCTCCCCGATCATCTTCTCACAGGAATCGCTGGAATCCGATAAATAATCCATTGCGGTCTCAAAATCCCGATACCGACTGTGTTCCAGATATTCCAATGCTGCTTTTGCCCGTGCGCTCTCTTTGGGACACTGCTCGATCAAAAGCATCAGCATTCCTTGAAGCGTTCCCGAGGATTCATAGGCTCTTGGGATCGCAGCAAGAAATGCTTTGGAATACGGCTTTTTCGGGAGTCTTTTTCCCTGTTGGATGTTTCCTGCCCTACGATCCCTGATTTCAAACAGAACCATGACAGCAATGGTTCCCGCCGACAACAGAAGCAGGACGATTCCGATCACAATATAAAACATCATAACTCCTTTCTTGTTCCGAATTTCGGAACACCCTATCCTCGGAAATAGTCTGCAATCTCAAAGACCTGTTTCATGGCCTGTTTGGGTGTCAATTCTTTGGTCAAAAATCCGCTGGCATACACACGCCCCTCCCCCTTGGAATATTGGAACTGTACCCCCGGCACCTTTTTCCCGATCCGCTCTAATTTCTCTTCCAGTTCCTTTCCGCCTTTGCGTTTTGCAGAAATGTCAAACTGGATCAAGTCTTCGAAAAACAAAAAGGCATAGGACAGTTTTCCCACTTCCCCATGAAGCTGTTCGCCCTGCTCCGAATGCCGGATTTCCAGCTGCTCAAACTCCGGATGGTTGTTCTGCAGATACCGCTGTAAGACCGTTGCAGTCAATTCCTCTCTGGTAATCTCCTGTTCTTTTACGGAAACCCGCAAAGGTCGCTGTCTCCATTCATTCTCTTCGGCTGCATCCATCTCTTCCGGGATTACTTCCGCTGAATCCAGTTCGGTTTCCACCTCCGGCAGCACTTCCATCTCTTTTTCTGGCTCCTGTGGCGGTTCCTGTTTGGATTCCAGCAGCTTTTTCAGCAAGGAGGTTCTCTCCTCCCCCAATTGTTTCAACAGAAACTCTTTCTGCTCCAACTGGATAGCCAGGTGTTGGTTCTCCTCCCGCAATTGCGTCAGTTCTTCGGATTGTGTCTGCTGGAACTGCGTCTTTTCTTGGAACAGAGTATCCCGTTCCTGTTTCACTGCCTCGTATTCCAATTTCGGCACATATGCGGACAAATCCGGAAGGGACGGTGGGATTCCGCATTCCTGTTGGCCGATCTTATATTCATACTCCCGTTTCAGATCTTCCGCTTCCATCCGCTCATTGCGCAGCTGTTCCAGTTCCAGTCGGCTCTTCATCAGCAGTTCCTGTTGCTGTCCTTCATAGAGCTTCTTGGTCTGTTCAAAGTCCTGTTTTTCACGCTGCAGAGCTTCCTGTTCCTTCCGGTGGGCTGCTTCCTGTTCTGCCAGCTTCTGTTGGGCAGATGCCAGCTCCTGTTTCTGTCCTTCCAGGCTTTGGTATTGTCTTCCAAGCTCGGTCTGGATCTTCTGCAGTTCCTGGCTTTTCTGTTCATACTCTTGTTTCCGTTTCTGGTACGTTGCTTCCCGTGCAGCAAAAATGCGCTGCATCTCTTCCAGATACTGTTCGGTTCCGGATCCTTCGGGCTCCGGAAATTCCCTTGTTTTCTCTTCTTCCATACATCCTCCTTCTTGTTTCACCACCAGGAATCCCCGGTTTTTGGCACCGGCACTTCAGGTGCAGGCGCCACTGGTTCTTCAGATGCCATAGGGTTCTGTGGTGCCTGGGTTTCCTCGAAATCTTTTTCCTTTGTTTTAGCCTCTTGTGTTTTAGACTCTTGCATCTGTTCTGTTTTGGGACGTTCCTTTTCGGGTAGAGTCGTCAGGGAACGTCCCAGACAAAGGCTGCCACAGGCAGCTAGTACGATGCTGGTGTATACGC
>OBWB01000185.1_pt1 | contig 52910 bp, 31 predicted proteins | sample 1476261 | NCBI WGS metagenome assembly OBWB01 (sample SAMEA2580038, study PRJEB22360) | human gut metagenome | biome: human gut; feature: human-associated habitat; material: faeces | place: Denmark | collected 2008/2010 | reverse complement strand
CCGGAAGCTATACCGAAAGCTATAGCTAATGGAAGAGCTACGATTCCGACTATAATTCCGGCCATGAGATCGGCCATAAATTTTTCTTTAGAATAATTTTTTAACGCACTGAACAAGCGTGGATGGAAATCTAATTTGCTATCCATATCTTTATTTAATCTGTTTTAATTTTCACCGATTAGCTTTTATTTTTAAGAGGGGGCAAAGGTAGTTAATTTTCGTCAAAAAATGAAAGAGAATACTTCTAAAATAATCCATTCCCTAAAATATTCTCTTTTTTGCTGTACCATAAAGGCTCTTGCCCGATAGTTTATGAAGGGAAATAATATAATAAAAACGGGAAGTCTTATTGGCTTTCCCGTTGATTTTTAAATTATTGTAGATTGTTTAAAATTCAGATAGCCTCTTAGTCGGTTTATAATCGCTTTTTATAAGCACGACGGCGTTTGTGTTGCACGTTTTCAAAATATTGCCATTGAGACTGAACTTTCCCGTTTTCTTCCAATTCAGGATTACTTTCGGCATATTTATATCCGTTTTTTATAAATACGGGAACCAAATCAGAGAATAGTAATGCATTCGCTCCTGTATTTTGGTAATCGGGGCGAAGGGCAACAAGAAGAAGATCTACGACATCGTTTTTACCACGAAGAGCTTTTAAAATATGAATAAATCCGAAAGGGAAGAGTTTTCCTTTAGCTTTTTGTAGAGCCTTTGTCATGGATGGGATAGCAATTCCGACGCCAACGAGTTCTTCTTGTTCGTTGACAATTAGGGACACGTTTTCGAGTCTTACCATAGGGACGTACATTTTGACATAATAATCGATTTGTTTTTCAGATAATGCCGAATATCCATATAAGTCGGCGTATGCCTGATTTATAAGTTCGAATATCTTGCGTCCATAATCCTTGACTATTTTTTTTATACTGTTATATTTTAATACTTTCAGTTTGTATTTTGCCTGAACGATATCGGATATGCGTTTGTATTTTTCCGGAATCTCTTCGGGTACATATATTTTGAATTCTACCCAATCGTTATCTTTTTCATATCCGAGCCGGGTAATATGATCTACATAATAAGGATAGTTATAAATCGCGACCATTGTTCCGGGCTGGTCATATCCTTCGATTAGCATACCCTCAGGGTCCATATCTGTAAATCCTAATGGCCCTACGATCTCTTCCATTCCCTTTTCACGAGCCCATTTTTCGACTGCATTGAATAGTGCACTGCTGACTTCTGTGTTGTCTATGAAATCTACGAATCCGAAGCGGGCGCTTTTTTTTCCGCATTTTTCATTTACCTTATGATTGATAATACCGGCGATACGTCCGACCGGTTTTTCTTCATCATAGGCCATATAATAGACCGATTCGCAAAATTCGAATGCCGGGTTTTTGTCCGGGCTTAATGTTCCTACTTCGTCAAAAATAAGAGGAGGAACGGCGTACGGATTTTCTTTATAAAGGTCTATATTGAATTGTACATATTTCTTCAGCGCTTTTTTGCCTGAGATTTCACGAATGGTTATCTCCATAGATTTTTGAGTTTAGCACTTTTATTAGACGAAGTTGATATGATTATTCTTTTTCACCGTAAGCTAGATCTCCGGCATCTCCCAATCCGGGTACGATATAAGAGTGTTCATTAAGATCCGGATCGATAGCTCCGACCCAAACCGTTGTCTTCTCTTCGGGAAAATGGGTGGTGATATATTCGATCGCTTTTTGACTGGCTATTACCGATGCTATGTGAATATGTTCCGGTTCACCTTTTGTGAGCAGAGCTCTGTATGAGAGTTCCATAGAACCTCCGGTGGCCAACATGGGGTCTGTCAGAATCAGAATTTTCCCATCGATACGCGGAGAGGCAATGTATTCTATGAAAATCTCGAAATTCAGTTTGTCTTTATATTTCCGGTACGCCGAGACAAATGCATTTTCGGCCCGGTCGAAATAGTTCAGAAATCCTTGATGATAAGGTATTCCGGCACGTAGTATCGTTCCGATTACTATTTTGTCATCGGCAGTGTTTACACGGGCTGTTCCCAATGGAGTCGTAACCAGTTTTTCGCTATAACGAAAGTCTTTGCTGATTTCATAAGACATAACTTCTCCTATTCTTTCCAGATTTTTTCTGAATCGGAGACGATCTTGCTGGATATGTATATCCCGTATTTCTGCAACAAAACGATTTAGTTCCGAATTTTTTTCTGCAAAATTAACGATCTTCATTTCGTAACTTTTAAAATGGAATGCAAAAATAGATATTTATTGCGAGAAATCAGTGTATTAACTTCTGAAAAACGATATAAGGGACTGTTTAAATTAAATTATATCAGGTTATCTATGGGGGTACTTCTGATCTGTTTCCTCGTTTTTATTTGTCGGATAGTATGCTATCATCCTAGTAGAGACAGGAAATTGTCCTCGAAAGAAACTCTCAAATCTGGGCCGAGTAAAATTCAGACATAGGAATTAAAAAGATTAACTTTCCGATCCGGAATAAAAAAATGAGTCAATTAGCGAAAAATTTCTTTAATTAGAGTAACCATGTACCGAAATTATATTACTTTTGCATCGGATTTAGAAGAGAGATAATTAATTATATTCAGTCAATCATTTAATTCAACCAAAAGAAAATGGCAAATTTAGATTTAAGCAAGTACGGTATTACTGGTACTACTGAAATCCTGCACAATCCGTCATACGACGTATTGTTCGCAGAAGAAACCAAACCGGGTTTGGTAGGTTTTGAAAAAGGTCAGGTAACTGAACTGGGTGCTGTGAACGTAATGACAGGTGTTTATACCGGCCGTTCTCCTAAAGATAAATTTTTTGTGAAAGATGCTACCAGCGAAAATACAGTATGGTGGACTTCTGAAGAATACAAAAATGACAATAAACCGGTTAGCGAAGCAGCTTGGAAAGAACTGAAAAATATCGCTGTAAAAGAATTGTCAAACAAAAAATTGTTTGTTGTGGATGCTTTCTGCGGTGCTAACGAAGCTACTCGTCTGAAAGTTCGTTTCATCGTTGAGGTTGCTTGGCAGGCTCACTTTGTGACCAATATGTTTATTCGTCCGACAGCAGAAGAGTTGAAGAATTTCGGAGAACCTGATTTTGTCGTTTACAATGCATCTAAGGCTAAGGTAGAAAATTATAAAGAATTAGGTCTGAACTCTGAGACTGCAGTCGTATTTAACTTGACTACTAAAGAACAAGTTATCATTAATACTTGGTATGGCGGTGAAATGAAAAAAGGTATGTTCTCTATCATGAACTATCTAAATCCGTTGCGTGGCATCGCTTCGATGCACTGTTCTGCCAATACCGACAAGGCTGGTAAAAGCTCGGCTATTTTCTTCGGATTGTCCGGTACAGGAAAGACAACTTTATCGACAGATCCGAAACGTTTGTTGATCGGAGACGATGAACACGGTTGGGACGATGAAGGCGTATTCAACTATGAAGGCGGATGCTATGCAAAAGTTATCAATCTTGATAAAGAAAGCGAACCGGATATTTATAACGCCATCAAACGTGACGCTTTGCTTGAGAATGTTACTGTCGCGGCCGACGGTAAGATCGATTTTGCAGATAAGAGCGTAACTGAAAATACTCGTGTTTCTTATCCGATTTATCACATCGAAAATATCGTAAAACCGGTTTCGAAAGGTCCTCATGCAAAACAAGTAATTTTCTTGTCTGCTGATGCTTTCGGTGTATTGCCTCCGGTATCTATATTGAATGCAGAACAAACTAAATATTACTTCTTGTCTGGATTTACAGCTAAGTTAGCAGGAACGGAACGTGGCATTACCGAACCTACTCCTACATTCTCTGCTTGTTTCGGTGCTGCTTTCTTGTCATTGCACCCGACAAAATACGGAGAAGAATTGGTGAAGAAGATGGAAAAAACCGGTGCTAAGGCTTATTTGGTTAACACAGGTTGGAACGGAACAGGCAAGCGTATTTCTATTAAGGATACACGTGGTATTATCGATGCTATTCTTGATGGTTCTATCGATAAAGCTCCGACTAAAGTTATTCCTTATTTCGATTTCGTTGTTCCGACAGAATTACCGGGCGTTGATCCTAAAATTCTTGATCCGCGTGACACTTATGCAAATCCTGCTCAGTGGGATGAAAAAGCAAAAGATTTGGCTGGTCGTTTCATCAAGAACTTTGCTAAGTTCGAGGGAAATGCTGCCGGAAAAGCATTGGTTGCTGCCGGACCGAAACTTTAATATCGTTTCGATAAATAATTATTTATCATATTCAAAAAAGGAGATGCCAAAGAAAGCATCTCCTTTTTTGTGAGCGAGAGATTCTTAATTAAATTTTAATATGTTGATTTATAAAGTTAATTTGGCATATTAGTGCGGTTTACGTACGATATAAACTTAATTTATGGGACTTTTTGTGCTTTATGAAAGTGGTTGTATAAGTTAATTTAGAGCAATAAATGTCTACTAAAAGTAACAATTTAACCAATTAATATTCGGGGTGAGATGAACTACGATGACTAGTAGACGGTCGAAGAGGGGCTGGCATTTTTCGGCTATGTTTGCGTTCTAAACGTTATAAATATAACCGATTTGTTAAAAACTGGGATGCGGAATCTCTGTGTTTCAAGATGGGTATACTTGATATTATGGTCAATAACAGGCTATTGTTTGATATTTACATAAAAAATATCTTTGCATTATCTTGATATTTGGGAAAATGAAGGACGTAACAGGTCGCTTATTGAATTATCTCATCGCTTCGATAGGATAAAATAAAACAAACAAAAAGTCAAAATCAAGTTTTGTTGTTTAAATGGGTGATTCGCTTATTGTGTTCTTTAATGAAAAGTACGGGATAGATTGTCGGCATTACGACTAACGTAAAAAGTATGAGTAGTCCAAGCGTTTTCTTTTTACATTTACAAAAAATTCTGCACATTTGGAATTAAAGAAGTTGGTATAAAGAACGGTGATAAGGATGGCTTTACAAATAACTCAGAATATTGAAGACTATCTGTAATTGTGCATATAGAGAAAGTGTGTGCGTAATTGACATGGAACGCTTTTTTTGTTTGGGAGATGATATCAAATTGTTGAGTTTTTAAGATTGTTTCTGATAACATAATTGAGATATGGCCAATATTGGCTGGGTATTATTTTTTCTAACAGAATAATTTCATCTTGTCTTGTTTCTTTTCGGCTATTATATATTATAAACAGTTTTGTTATTATTGGGATTCATACTAAGTTATTTACGAAAGCGAACTCCCTCTGTTTTTATTTTCTTATATTTGTGTTTTATTATTTTTTATATCTTAAAAGGAGCTGTGCCAAAAATTTCCCAACATGAAATCAGGGTATCAGAATCTTTTAAAATAGACAAAGAAGCACTCGGAAGTTAGGACGTGCCTTTGATTGTTCCGAAGCCCTTTTCTGTGGGGAGCATACAGGGATGTGCAGTCTCGGACTTGCGGAAAGTCTTTACTCAAAAGTGTTGAAAATTTGGCTTGAAAGTGCGTTGAAGATAAAGTACGGTTCAGGTCTGAGTTGTGTCAAGGATGATAAGGCAGATGCGGAAATGATAGCATATTATGTCTGTGTTTCTATGAACCTGAGAGAGCTGTGCTGTTTGAGCCGGAATTGCATGACATCAAGGAACTGAGGAGTCTGTATCATATCTGTGACCGCATTGTAAAAGATAGGGTTGCATTGAGCAATCAGATAGCGAGTAATGTATTTGAGTACTCACCTTATGTCAAGATTGAAATGCTAAAAAACTGAGGCTTTTCGTGAAGAAAAAGAGATAGAACAGGAAATGACAAAACTCATGCACTCGCCTGCCATAGGCAACCCTGTGGTGGAAGAGTATGCTCGTCAGTTGAGAGAGAAAGGAAAGCATAAGGGAGTGATAATGAATAATGTCAAGGGGGTGTCCAAAAAGTTGGAAAGTTCAAATTTAAATTTTCAATTTAGAACTAATAGACTTCGATTATAAAAAGAATGTCACTTTACACCTAATTTTTATAGGTGAAAGTGGTATTCTTTATTTATTTTGTTACAATCTATAACTTTTACCAATTCAGTTTTGACTTTTTGGACACCCTCTTTTCAAGAAGGTAAAGACTAAAATATTATGGGATCTGGAGTATCAACAGGTTTATGAGAAAAAGGATATAATCAGGAATTGAATGTCAACGTTATTCTGAAGTATATTTTAGTGTATCGCCAAAATATACAGTGGCTTTAAAGATGTGCACCTATAAATAAATGAATTATTATTTGTATAATGCACAACTCTTTCGAATATGATATCGGGACGGGAATGTCAGATTTCGATTTCACCGTCAATGGAACCTTGATCTTCCCATTTGCCGATGGTAGTTCTTTCGAGTGTAATGCCATTCTTGGAGACTCGCAACGTCACGGAAAGCATTTTGCCGCCGTCGAGCGTTGTAAGAGGTTGCCCTTCAACCGTCGTTTCAGGCAGCGTGAACTCACGGCTCTGCCCGTCGAGCGTCACCGTCAGCTTCACGCCGTCCCTGTTTTGGGGCACGACAAGCCACGAAACGTTCTCTCCGTTTTTAGCCGTATAATCCGCAGGCGTTTTCGCCGAGCTCTCCGCAACATTACCCTTTGATAAATCCACCATGCAGACCGTATGGGCATGGAGCGTTGTCGAGATTCCGCTCAACACCCTGGTCGCATAAGTGTCGTCGGCGACGTATTTCACGACGAGCTTGTGCATGACATGCCGGAAAGGCATCGCAACGCTCTTCGCACCTTTCGGCACTTCGACAGCCGGAGCCAGCAGCAGGTCGGCGTCCAGGGCGCTCCTGACATCGAACTCGAAAGTCGAGGCATCCGCTCCCCCATGATTCGGATAGCACCCCGCAAAGGTCACCTTGTCGCCTTCAATGCCGAGGCCCTGCCAGTAGAGTGTCGTAGAGCCTACGGTATAGTCTTTCTGCACGCTTTTGCCATTCGATGACACCGTGAGCGTAAAGGTGTCTCCCGTCCGGAAATTCCCGGCTCCCGTATCATCGAGCTGGGGTGCGCGTGTCAGGGCTTCGACTCCCGTTACTATCTCGATCCTTCCGTCCGCAGGCATCGCGCCCTCATTGTCCTCCTTGTCGCATGCTGTTAGCGCAAGTGCCGTCAGCAACATCCAAATCGTCCTTTTCATTATCTTTTATATTTTATAGTTCATATCCGTTTTTACATATTCACTCGTCTTCCGCCCGCACTTCGGGGAATGCCTTCTGCCAGATGTCCCGTCCCAAATCCACCGTCGTCAGCGTGATGATGAAAGTGGACTTGCCGGTTCCCATGTGCACGGGCCACATATCGTCATTGTACCAGATAGGGGTGCGTATCATCCGGTGATGCTGATAGTCATTGTCACTTCCGGTTCCTTCGAAGTTATAGTAGTCGTTGTTGTCCACATAATAGATTGCCGAAACGTCGCCCGCCTCGTCGAACTCCGCGCCCCAGATAACCATGTCATGGTAATCTCTGTCGGGCATGGCCAGCCGGACGAATCCCAACGCCTGCCTACGGCTCAACGCATCCTTGACGGTGCGGTTGAAATCCTCTTTCGTGAGCATCTGGTTCAACGTTGCCACCGAAATTCCCGCAAAAACCTCCTTGAAATAGCCTTGGAACTTGGTTTCGATATCAGAGTCGTTCGGATAAAGTCTGCCCACCGTACCGTTGAGAAACCAGTTCACCGCCGCATAGTCCCAGTTACCCAGGTTTGCGAAGTTCTCGCGGAACAGGTCGAATATCCCGCTCTCTTTCGTGCCGACGAATTCCATCGACGGACGGGAGGGAAAGTCCGGATAAAGGTCTGTCCCGTACTTCCGGTCGTACGCCTCGATATAGGCCCGGTTGTGGTGCATCCACCAGTGGAGCAGGTTCGAGGCCGCGGCCGCCCAGCATAGGTTCCCGTCTTCGATAAAGTCGGGATAACTGCCGAACATGTTCCGCTTGTCGCAGTCGTACCATCCGCACTCCGGACTCCAGTTCAGATACTCCGGCGAATACTCCCCGGCCTTGAACCATTTGCCCGTCGGGAATGACTCCAGATCGGGAAAGCAGGTTACGACTTCGTCCGGATTGCATACCGGAGACTTGATGCCGTAAACCCAATGCTTGCTGTCGGCCCACTCCGAAGGGTCGGGCTCCGGTTCGGGTTCTACCGCTCCGTTTTGTTTCAGGGTCAGGCGGAGCGTTGTCTGGCGGCCTGCCTCGAGCGACGAACTTCCGCCGACTGTCGCAGGGGATTTGTAAACGGATTCCTTGCCGTCGATGGAGATTTTCACCCACTTTTCGCCTTGTTTCAGCTTTTGAGGATAGAACACGGCGCAGTAACGGCCTTCGCCGAGTTTCCGGGCTGTGATCCATTCTGTTTCCGAGCCTTCCGCAGGTGTTACCTGGCCTGTAAACAAATAGGCGCAGCCCTGAGTCAGGCCGCGGACACTGACAGCCAAATCTTCGGGAAGTTTCCCCTCTTTACTTTCGATATTCATCACGAGCCGGTGCAGCGCATGTCCGAACGGCATTTCGATACGGTTTCCGGGGATCGATCCCGTACTGACGGTTTTGTTCGACCACAGCAGGTCCGAAGCCTCGTAGCCTTCCGCTTGCTGGTCGTTCGATACCGGGTGCATGTGCATGCCGTCCGTTATTTCGTTCTGTATGTCGTCGCGTGCCGGATAATAGGCGTTAAGCGTCACCAGTCCGTCGCCCAGTTCGCTTTTCTTGAGACGCGGTGTCCATGTGTCGTTTTCCCGTGTCAGGACGATGTGCCGGTACGTTCCGGTATTTTGTTCAATGTAAAGCCCTATTCGGTCGCCGTTGGCGAACGTCCCGCTGCCGTCCTCGGCGATATCTGCGCGGGTGGACACATTCCCGTCCTTCGTGAACAGAAATTCCACATAGCCGTCATTGTCAAAACCGGTGTCCAGCTCCTCGTGCCGACATGCAGCACCCAGCAATAACAAGGCGAGAAGCATGATTTGCAGTGATTTTTTCATTATATATTTCCGTATCATAATTATACTATGTACAAATAAGCTCTTTGATGTCTTTTTATTTCCTAGCTAACTGTATAACATTCATGTAATTTTTTGATGTATTTTTGAAAACTATTTTATGTCTTCATCACTTTCCCTCTTTTAGTATATCCAAGAATGTCTTTGTCGGTCTGAAGGCAGGAATAGGGTGAGCCGGAATCACGATGGTCGTGTTCTTTGAAGTATTATGGGCTTTCTTTTCACCCTTTTATTTGATGATGAAATTCCCGTTATGTAAGTGTACCACATAACTCCTGAATTCTCGCAAGAACACTTCATTCCTGACGCTCGTGACTTCCTGACATTCTCCATGAATGCCTCTACTACAGTTGTCGCTATCGACTTTTCCATTCCGGTCTCTTGTGCGATCTGGACAATAACATCCGTTTGGCAAAGTCAATCAGCAAGTGCAATATTACGAAATAAATTTGAAGGACTCCTTTTTTGGTGTTGAGAAGTTAAGTTTTTCCCTTGGTCTGCGGTTAATTTTGTATTGCACCTCTTTAATAAACTTTTCCGATAATTTTTAAAGTCTGTTTCTTGTGGTATATAATTGTCGTATAAGCCTGTTTTCGCTCTCAATGAGGCATACGAGTCTGCAAAATAAACAGTAGTATCGAGAGCCTTTTCAATTTTCTTGTGACAGGCAAACTCGCGTCTCTTATCCTAATGGTCAACATGTTTTTCTAGTAAGGGAGAAGTAATCTTATAGCCATATCAGCCACCTTTTCCGGGCTCTTTCCATGTGGCAGCCACACCATAAGAAAGTAGTTTTTGAGTGCTCGTACAAAGTCAGTATGGCACTCTTCTGTCCCTTGCTTATGATAAATCCATTTCCCAGTTTCCGAAACGTCTGTCTTCGGCTTCTGCCGTTCTATCCTGTATGCTTGTCTTACGTACCTTGGTTTTTCTGGCCGCCTTGATATGATGCTTTAGTTTATGGTGGTAATGGCTGCGGGGGTCTCCGCTTTCGTTGCTCCTTATCTTTTATGTATCGTCTCATGGGATATATGTTCTGATTTCGTGGAGAGGTAACTCGGAAATTTGCCAGGGAGGTCAGTCTTCAGTCTTTAAGAGATGCAGGGCATCTTTCAAGATATTCCTGTCAACTCCCCTGTTCCCCGGCATGCGCTCCTTACAGACATCTTGTGCAATTCGCCAGCTTGTAATGCCCTGGACTGGTTGAATTAAGTTTTATTTCCCTACCTACGGTTGTGGGGTGAATTTTTATTTGCCGAGCAATGGCTTTTGCCTTCTTATAATCCCAGATAGATTGTGTATCTTTGCTCACGGGAATGCATGGCAACATAAAATTAATTAATCTATTCGGGGAGGCGGTGGCTTTCCCTTTATTTTTTGTGTTGTTGAATGACCTTTTTGAGTTGTTAGTCTCCTTCCTCCGTCTGAAAGGGAGGAGAAAGGAGATTGTATTTTTATCTTGAATCTATATAATTAAAAATGAGAATTTGAGTTACTGGACTTACCTTCTATGTATGCTGCAGACTTTAGGGAATAGAAAAGTTACTTTATAAATAAAATACAAGCATTCAGTGAAAAGTTTCCTTAAAAACTTATATACTTCTATGGCAAGAGAATCACATAAAAATATAACTGCTTTTGTTTTGGCTTTTATAATATTCTGTAAAGTCATGATATAAATATGAAATAAAGTTATATTTGTCCAGATTTTGTTTGAGTATTATTAGCAAAGAAAAACATCGAAATAGGAATCAGAGGTTTCTTTTCTTGTTAAGTAATCGGAAGAAAAATCTTTTTAATCAGTTCTTTATTAAATTTTTTTGTATGCTTCTGTAAAAGGTTTTAATTGCGTTTTGATTCTAATAAGTAGCTTTAAAGATTCAGTAAAGTTTTATCTGGTAGTTAATTAGTTAAAAGTGAAACAGTAATTCTCTTTCGATCTATTCTCTTGTTATCTTTAGAATTTGTAATCTGCTTAAACAGAGGCCTGTTATTGATATTTATTCCGGTACGGAAGTTTTTTAAGGTAGCCTTCTTTATTTAAGGAAAAAATTCTTTAATCACTTGTTTTGTACGCAATATTCACCTAATTTTGCAATTTGTAAAAATGCGATAAATCTACATAACATAAATAAATAACTTAAAACTTAGAATCCTATGTGGTTATTCAATTCTTCAATCGGGAGAAAGCTGGTCATGAGTCTGTCCGGGCTTTTCCTCATTTTGTTTTTAACCTTCCACTTAGCAATGAACTTTGTTGCGGTGTTCTCCGGGGAAGCCTACAACATGGTTTGTGAGTTCTTGGGAGCTAATTGGTACGCATTGGTCGGAACTCTTATCTTGGCTTTGGGTTTTGTCGTGCACATCATCTATGCATTCTGGCTTACGATTCAGAATCGTAAAGCCCGGGGGAATGACCGTTATGCTGTGGTTGCCAAACCTAAACAGGTAGAATGGGCATCTCAAAACATGCTGGTGTTGGGTATTATCGTTGTTGTTTTCTTTATTCTGCATCTTGCTCAGTTTTGGTATAAAATGCAGTTTAATGAAATTGCAGGTTTAGATTTGGGCGTTGATCCTCACGATGGCTACCAATTGATTCTGGACACATTCAGCAATCCGTTGTTCGTTATTTTGTATTTGGTGTGGTTCGTTGCTATCTGGTTTCATCTCACTCACGGTTTCTGGAGCGCTATTCAGACGATCGGATGGAATAATAACGTGTGGTTGACTCGTTGGAAAGCGATTTCGAATGTTTATGCAACGATCATTTGTGCAGGTTTTGCTTTTATTGCGATTTATTTCGGTTTTATCGCATAATCGGAAGAGACCTTTTGATAAAGATTTTATATTAATTCAAACGAAAACAAACAAATATGTCTCAAATAGATTCTAAAATCCCTGAAGGTCCGTTGGCCGAAAAGTGGAGTAATTATAAAGCTCACCAAAAACTGGTGAATCCCGCAAATAAGCGTCGTCTGGATGTTATTGTCGTAGGTACCGGTCTTGCCGGAGCTTCGGCTGCCGCCTCATTAGCTGAAATGGGATTTAACGTATTGAATTTCTGCATTCAGGATTCTCCCCGTCGTGCGCATTCAATTGCTGCACAAGGCGGTATTAATGCTGCGAAAAACTATCAGAATGACGGCGATAGCGTGTATCGTCTTTTCTATGATACGATCAAGGGTGGAGACTATCGTGCCCGTGAAGCGAATGTATATCGTTTGGCGGAGGTTTCTAACAATATTATCGATCAGTGTGTAGCTCAGGGTGTACCTTTTGCCCGTGAATATGGCGGTTTGTTGGATAACCGTTCTTTCGGTGGTGCTCAGGTATCCCGTACATTCTATGCTCGTGGTCAGACCGGTCAACAACTGTTATTGGGCGCATATTCCGCATTGAGCCGTCAGATCGGTAAGGGCAAAGTAAAAATGTTTACCCGTCATGAGATGTTGGACGTCGTGTTGGTAGATGGTCGTGCACGGGGTATCATTACCCGTAATTTGGTAACCGGTAAAATCGAACGTTATGCTGCACATGCTGTTGTCGTTGCAACAGGAGGATATGTAAATACATTCTTCTTGTCGACCAATGCAATGGCTTCTAACGGTTCTGCTGCATGGCAATGCTATAAAAAAGGAGCTTATTTTGCCAATCCTTGTATGGTACAGATCCATCCGACCTGTATTCCGGTGCATGGAGATTTCCAGTCAAAACTGACTTTGATGTCCGAGTCTTTACGTAATGACGGGCGTATTTGGGTACCGAAGAAGATAGAAGATGCGAAAGCTTTGCAGGCCGGGAAGAAACAAGGAAAAGATATTCCGGAAGAAGATCGCGATTATTACTTGGAACGTCGTTATCCGGCATTCGGAAACTTAGTTCCGCGTGACGTCGCTTCACGTGCCGCCAAGGAACGTTGTGATGCCGGTTTCGGTGTAAACAATACCGGATTGGCAGTGTTCCTTGATTTTTCCGATGCTATCAAGCGCTTAGGTAAAGAAGTGGTAAAACAGAAGTACGGTAACTTATTCGATATGTATGAAGAAATTACGGATGAGAACCCGTATGAAACTCCGATGATGATTTATCCGGCATTGCATTATTCGATGGGTGGTTTATGGGTAGATTATGAGTTGCAAACTTCTATTCCTGGCCTATTTGCAATCGGAGAGGCAAACTTCTCGGATCATGGGGCTAACCGTTTGGGAGCTTCTGCTTTGATGCAAGGTCTTGCTGACGGTTATTTTGTATTGCCTTATACAATCCAAAATTATCTTGCCGACCAGATTCAAGTGCCTCGTTTCAGTACCGATCTGCCCGAATTTAAAGAAGCAGAAAAGAATATCGAAGCTCGTATTACCAAATTGATGAGCATAAAAGGAAAAGAATCGGTAGATTCTTTACATAAGCGTTTAGGTCATATAATGTGGGAACATATCGGTATGGCTCGTGATGAAAAAGGTTTGAAAGAAGCAATCGAGATGTTGAAAGATCTGAAGAAAGAATTCTGGAGTAATGTATTTATTCCGGGTTCGGGCAATGATCAGAACATCGAACTGGAAAAAGCATTGAGACTTGCCGATTTTATCGAAATCGGTACATTAATGGCTCATGATGCTTTGGATCGTGCAGAATCTTGTGGTGGTCACTTCCGTGTAGAACACCAGACTGAAGAGGGTGAGGCATTGCGTCATGATGATAAATTCTCTTATGTTTCTTGTTGGGAATATCAGGGAGAGGATAAAGACCCTGTAATGCTGAAAGAAATGTTGAATTATGAATTTGTCGTTCCTCAAACTCGTAACTATAAAAAGTAATAATCAGTAACAAAGAATTATCATGGACAAAAATATAAATGTAACCCTTAAGGTTTGGCGTCAGAAAGGTCCGAAAGAAAAAGGCCGTTTTGAAACTTACCAACTGAATAATATTTTTCAGGGTGCTTCTTTCTTGGAAATGTTGGATATTCTGAACGAACAGTTGATAAAAGAAGGTAAAGACCCTGTCGTTTTCGATCATGACTGCCGTGAAGGTATTTGCGGTATGTGTTCGTTGTATATCAACGGTCATCCTCACGGAGCTGCGACCGGTGCTACTACTTGTCAGTTATATATGCGCCGTTTTAATGATGGCGATACGATCACCATCGAGCCTTGGCGTTCGGCAGGTTTCCCTATTATCCGTGACCTGATGGTAGATCGTTCGGCTTATGATAAAATCATTCAGGCAGGAGGATTCGTCTCGGTAAATACCGGTGGCGTTCCCGATGCCAATGCGATAGCCATACCTAAAGAAGATGCCGATTTGGCAATGGATGCAGCCGCATGTATCGGTTGCGGAGCTTGTGCAGCCGCATGTAAGAACGGGTCGGCCATGTTGTTCGTTTCGGCTAAAGTAAGCCAGTTGGCATTACTGCCGCAAGGACGGGTTGAAGCTACCCGCCGGGCAAAGGCAATGGTTGCTAAGATGGATGAGCTCGGTTTTGGAAATTGTACCAATACCGGAGCTTGTGAAGCCGAATGTCCTAAAAATATCTCTATTTCGAACATTGCACGTTTGAATCGGGAATTTATCTCGGCTAAGTTAAAAGATTGATAACATCATTGGATTGATTATTTTATGGAACGGGATTTAGTTATGCTAAATCCCGTTTTTATTATCAGCTTTTTCTGTTTTTGCACGTTTTATATCTTTATCAAAACAAAAAGCAATTCTCGAAATATTTGAGCCGAATTTGAACTCTTTATGAATAGATTACCGTATGCGGCTAATAGCGTTTCTGTATCGAGTTATTTCTTTTGTTTCGTGATTCTCGGTAGCGCTTCCCGGAGGTTCTCTTTTTTGAGGTTCAGTTTGTTTCGTATATGGCAATGAGTACTGGTTATGTTAGATACCGATTTGCCCGTTATTGCACTGATAGCCGAAATATTTTTGTTATCGAGTATCAGCTCGCACACCGAGAGTTCCGAAGGTATCAATGTCTTGGCGTGTTGTTTTAAATACTCGATATTTTGTTCTTTATTCTGTATCATCATTTTTACACCGGACTCGATCTTTTCTCAGATTTCTTTTCCAAGCAATTCAAGGGCCTTTTCGGTTTGAGATATAGTCAACCCTTTTATTTCTCATGATTTCAATAAAACGGGATACCTGTTGCTTGTCCATCTTTAAGAATCCGAGAATCGTTTCTTGCTCTATCTCGTATCTGATATTTTCTTTCTGTATATCCGAATATTTGGGGATAGATGCCCTGCCTTATGAACAGGATAAGTGGAATCGGGTAGTTATTGTTACTACCATTGATTTTTAAGATCGGTTTAAAACAATGTTTGAATACCTATTTATGGGTAATGAGTTCTTGTTTTTTCACCGAATGTGGGTATTGTGGATGCATTATTCCGATATTATTTTTGTATCGAAGAATTTGAATTACAGCAAACATTGTTCTTAGGTCGTACTAATTTATGTGTAAGAAAGCCTTTCCTGACGGTAAAGGCTTTTTTATTTACCTCTATATATCGCTTTTAGAGAGCCGATTGCGAGTTTTCCCTCTACTTGAAGAGGAATTCTCCGTGAGTCATCGCTGATCCATGCTGTAATATTATCACTTACTTTTTCTTCTTTATCATCGAAAAAATGTAATTTGATCTTGTATGCTCCGAAAGGTGTTTTCCGTAAGTCCAGTACTGTCCTACCTAAATATTCGGCAGAAAGATGTTCTATATGATTCCCGGTGAAAATATCTACGTTTATGCGGTCTCCTATATTTTTTGTTGAAAAATCTATTGTGCGCAGGTAATAAAATACACTGAGCATGTCATAAGAGCAATTGCTTGATGTAATGAGATAATCTTCTATTGCGTTTCGTTTGGGTCTGTATAGAGTGATGTTTCCGGTACAGATACCGTTAGAATAACTGTATCGTGTCACGTCTTTGCGGTAAGTTCGGTCTTCATCTGAAATTTTAGCGTAATAGTGAGGTATGAGCCCGTCTTTATACATAATGGAAACAAGTGTGTCTCGGACTCTGAAAATGCGGTCGGCAAAAGCCAAAGTGCGAGCAGTTAGTAATGATTTATAGTATTCCGTTCCGTCTTGGGAGCGGGTAACATTTATATCCAGACTGGCTACTGCTGCACGTTTCCAGATAAATCCCCATTGATATATGACATCATACGGAAGAGATTCTTTTTTGAAGTCCCATTTGACAGGGCATTGAGCCGACCCTTTCGGAATACAACAAAATGCAAGAAGTATTATTAACAGGCTAACGGTAAGAGCCTTGACTTCGAGGAGTGATTGCTCCTGAGGGTCGGTTGGAATATACAGGTCCTTCTTCTTTATTATCGTTTTGAGAATCATCCTTTTTTTCGTCTTTGGGTTTATTTTTGGTTATATCCAGCGGTTTTTGTTTATCCAGCGGTAGAGCGTAGACATCCCATGTCTGTTCTACATCCCAATTGGCTTTTAAATCGATAGATGTAGGATAGTAGAAAACTTCTTCGGGCTGCCGTTTTTCTGCGAAGTTGCCGGTGTCGAATTTCCCGTTCCCGTTTCGGTCCTTTACTAAACGGATATAATATGTTCCCGGATCTACATATATAAATTCTGCACCTCCGTCTTTGACCGGTGATTTGCGTACCGGCTGGTCGCTTGAGTTTAACAGTTCGACAAATGCCGAATCTTTTATTCCCAAAGTTTCTATATAAAAGTTGGAATATTCTTCGACCGTTTTTACTTTGAATGATTGGGAAAGTCTGTTACTCGGATTTCCGTAGATACTGACAGATGCAAGAGAGTCAAGTGATACCCTGTATTCGCCTCCCGGTTTCCATTTGGTTTTTAGTGAAAATATTCTGTGCTTCAAACTATCTTGGAAAAATGTATAGTCGTTTACGGGAGTCCAGACCGTATCGACTTTTATCTCTAATTTGAGACTTTCTTCTTTTATGGAGTCGACCGGTTGGTCGAATGCAAAGTTAAGTTTATCATATATGTTTACGATGGAGGAAAATTGCGGGGATATTTTCATAAACTCAATTTCCGGTGCTTGATCTTCATCTTTTTTATCTTTTTTGCTTTTTCGAACAGGTTTTTTTCTTTCTCGAAATACTAAGTTTAAGGTGTCTTTAAACGGGGTGAGTTGTCGTAAAGAATCGGTCCTTTTATAATCTGCCGTGAATAGTAAAGTGTCCATGTTATAAATGAGCGAATCTTTAATCCAGTATAGAAGTGTGTCATTTGTTTGGTTTTTCTCGACAATAGCCCAATCTTCTTGTTGAAAATTCAGAGGAGTCAATACCGGAAGCGAGTCGTCGGGTGCTGAAAAAATGAGAGAAAATCTGTTCCTGTTTGTTCGTTCGAACTTCTCTAAATAGCGTGATTTGAATTGTTCGTTAAAGACTTTTAGAATAATATTATTAGGATAGAAGTGGGGGAGAGTTACCATTTTTATCGTGTCGATTGTCATACTGTCTGCCCATATCGTATCTGCATGCATTACCATCTCTACCGTTGGTGTTACGGTACTATCCATGAACGCAATATCTTCGGATGGATTATCGAATTTGTAATCCCGGTTTGCGTCGTTCAGTCCGTATATGCGATATGTCCCCGCTCCGATGTTTTTTATGGAGAATCGTCCGTATGCATCGGATTTGGCAATCCTTTGCATCGGGGTTTTGGTAAATGCGGAATCGTTCAAGTTTGAATGTAAGCCGACAAGCATTCCTGTTACCGGTTCTAAATTCTCGGCATTCAATAATACACCTCCTATTTGCAGCGTGTCTATCGAGTTCCCTGTTGCAAAAGAAAAACTGAAGTTATATAGCGGATTTCTTTCATTATTGTCCGATATAGCATCTGAGAAATCGATTGTATAGGTGGTGTTCGGTATCAGTGAATCTTGTAACTCTACAATAACTTTGCGCCCTGATGTCTGTATTTGCGGCATGTTTTTTTGCGCTGGAGAGACAATGACTTTTTCGGTAGGTTTGTCCACTTGTATTATTTCGTCAAATTCGATTTCTATTTTGTTTTTATTGAAATTGAGTTGATTGGGTTTCGGGTTGCTTTTGACAAAAACGGGAGGGGTTGTGTCTATCGGACCTCCGGTAGGTCGTGCAATGTTGGCACATGAGAGTATAAATGCCGCAGCAAAAGCGGTCAATATAAAATTTCTTGCATATAGTAGCCATTTCGTTCTGTCCGGCATCATCTGTATCGCTTGTTTTAAAGGGGTAAAGATACAAAAAAGAATGATTCTTCGATTGTTTTTTCTTCGATATGACAGATATTAACGGTGTCGAGCGCAAATTAATCAAACATTTTGTTATCGGAATAGAAAAAAAACATATATTTGCACCTTATTAAAAACAGGAAAAATCAATTAATCTAAAAATCATAAAGTAATTATCACATGCAAAACAAAGGTTTTATAAGAGTTTTTGCGGTATTACTCACGTTGGTATGTCTCTTTTACATATCTTTTTCATTTGTAACACGGCATTATACGAAAAAGGCCGAAGAGTATGCTAACGGAGATGCAATGAAGTATAAGCAATATATCGATTCTATTGCGACTGAAAAGGTATATTTAGGGTATTATACTTTTAAGCAGTGCCGTGAGATGGAGATCGGTCTGGGGTTAGACCTAAAAGGAGGTATGAACGTAACGTTGCAAATCTCTGTGGCTGATGTGTTGAGGTCATTGTCAAATAACAACACGGATGTTAATTTTAACAAAGCGCTGGCAAACGCTACTGCCAACCAGGCAGATAATAAAGATTTCTTATCTGCTTTTGTAAATGAATACAAAAAGCTAGATCCTAATATCCGATTGGCTGCTATTTTCAGTACTTATCAATTGAAAGATAAGATTACGCCCAATGCGACGAATGATGAAGTTGTAGCTGTTTTACGGGAAGAGTTGAACAGTGCGATAGATAACTCGTTCAATGTGCTTCGTACACGTATTGACCGTTTCGGGGTTGTTGCTCCTAATATTCAGCGTCTTGAAAAGGACGGCCGTATTTTGGTAGAGCTTCCGGGTGTGAAAGAACCGGAACGTGTTCGTAAACTTCTTCAAGGAAGCGCTAACCTCGAATTTTGGGAAACTTATAATCTGAATGAGTTTTTCAATAAATTGGCAAGTGCGAATGAGTTGCTTGCCCGTTTGGAAAATCAGTCGGAAGATACTTCTTCTAAGACGGATTCTACTGTTGTCGAGTCGCAGGATTCTACTGCCGTAACGGCAACGACTTCATTGAAGGATAGTCTGACTCAGAAGATAAAAGATATGAACAAGAGCGATGAGCAACAAAATATCAATGCGTGGAAAAAGCAAAACCCGTTGTTTGCTCGTCTTAATCCCAACGTCTCTCAAGAAGGGGCTATCGGAAATGGTCCGGCTGTAGGTATTGCCCACATAAATGACACGGCTGCCGTAAATAAATATTTGGCAATGCGTCAGGTTCGTGAACTTTTGCCTGCTAATATCGTATTTAAGTGGACAGTGAAGCCTATTGACGAGAAAGAACAATACTTTCAGTTAGTTGCGTTGAAAGCGACAAACGGAGGTCGTCCTCCTCTGGAAGGTGATGTGATTACCGATGCTCGCGAAGATTTTGACCGGATGACAAATTCTGCAGTAGTAAGTATGTCTATGAATGCAGAAGGTTCTAAAATATGGGAACAGTTGACCCGCGAAAATATCGGGCGTTGTGTAGCGATTGTTTTGGATGATCAAGTATATTCATTCCCGGTAGTGAATACTGAAATTTCAGGAGGAAATTCTCAAATTTCGGGGAACTTTACTCCGGAAGAGGCAAAAGACCTTGCGAATGTGTTGAAATCCGGAAAAATGGCGGCGAGTGTAAAGATCGTGCAAGAAGACATTATCGGTCCGTCATTGGGTCAAGAGGCAATTCAGAGCGGTATTATATCGTTCATTTTCGCCTTGGTTCTGCTGATGGTCTATATGATCAGCATGTATGGCGTGACTCCCGGATTGGTTGCTAATCTCGGTTTGGTACTCAATATGTTCTTTACTATGGGTATTCTTGCTTCTTTCCAAGCCGTGCTTACGCTTTCGGGTATCGCCGGTTTGGTGTTGTCTTTGGGTATTGCGGTAGATGCCAATGTGCTGATTTATGAGCGGGCAAAAGAGGAACTTCGTTTGGGTAAGAACCTTAAAAATGCGATTACCGACGGTTATAAGAATGCGTTTTCCGCAATTTTCGACTCAAACTTGACCTCTTTGATTACTGGTTTGATTCTGTTCTTCTTCGGAACAGGACCTATTAAAGGTTTTGCCACGACTTTGATGATCGGTATTGCCATGTCATTCTTTACCGCTGTGTTCTTGACTCGTTTGATCTATGAACGCGGATTGGAAAGAAATTGGTTTAAACACCTTACATTTACGACATCTCTTACAAAGAATTGGTTGACACATCCGAAAATTAATTTCCTCGGAGTTCGGAAAACCGGTTATATCGTATGTGCCGTATTGGTTGTTATCGGAGTTATCTCTTTTGGTATAAAAGGTCTTAGCAAGGGTATTGATTTCTCCGGAGGCCGTAACTATGTGGTACGTTTCCAAGAACCTGTAAATACTCAAGAAATTGCTAATTTGTTGAAACCGTATTTTGAAGGCAGTTCTTTGTCGGTAATTACTATCGGTGGCGAAAATCAAGTTCGTGTTTCTACCAACTATCGTATTGCAGAGAATGACGATGCAATCGATAAAGAAATAGAAATGAAGTTATATGACGGATTGAAGAGCATGTTGGGAGGTAAGACTCTGGATCAGTTTAAATCGGATAATATAATGAGTATTCAGAAAGTAGGCCCGAGTATTGCAGAAGATATAACGATCGGTGCTATATGGGCTGTGATACTTTCATTGATCGCTATTGCACTTTACATATTGCTTCGATTCCGAGATATTTCTTTCAGTGCCGGAACGTTGGTTTCTTTGGCATTCGATACCGTAATTATTATCTCATTCTATTCGTTATTCTACGGTTTATTGCCGTTCTCTATGGAGATAGACCAGTCATTTATTGCTGCTATCTTGACAGTGATCGGATATTCGGTAAATGATAAAGTGGTAGTATTTGACCGTGTGAGAGAGGTGATCGGTCTTTATCCGAAACGGGATAGATATCTTGTGATTAATGAGGCTTTGAATAGTACTTTAGCTCGTACTATCAGTACATCGTTAAGTACAGCAATCGTATTACTTTGTATATTTATTTTGGGTGGTGATACGATTCGGAGTTTTACATTCGCTATGTTGCTGGGAGTTATAGTCGGTACTTTCTCGACTCTGTTTGTTGCTGTTCCAGTGGCATACGAGATTATGGGAAGAAAACAGAAAAAAGCTCAACTTGCAGAGGCTGCGAAATAAGGATTTTGAGTTTAGATAAAAACAGACAGGGATTCTGAATTTTCAGAATCCCTGTCTGTTTTTATGATATTTTCTAAAAAAATCGGATATAACTTTCTAAAGATGAAAGCCGTATCCGATTTTGTACCTCCGCCGGGAATCGAACCCGGATCTAAAGTTTAGGAAACTTTTGTTCTATCCATTGAACTACAAAGGCATTAGCGGCTACAAAAGTATAATTATTTCTGCTTTTTGCCAAATGTGTAGTGTAATTAGTCGAATAATGTTTTGAGTACGTCAAGAGATTTGAGTTGTGTGAATCCGGCATGATGTAATTTGAAATATTCGATAATATGTTCGAGTATTTGTATTCTTTCTTGTCTGGAAAAACGGAATAGGTGCAGATTGTAGTAATTCATTCTCATGAGTGTCGTAAAACCGAATGTTTCATCGGGGGAGAGGACATAGGCATGTCCCGAATGTACAGAAGTGGAGATTCCGTTTAAAAGGTCAAAGTAATCTCCGGGACGATAATTTTCAATATTCGGATAAAATCCTAAAAATCCGGATATTCTAATTAAAAAACAAAGATGAAAATTCGCTTTCCCGTCTTCAATGATATCAAGAAATTTGATTGATTGATGTAGAAATTCAAAAAAAACGGGATTTGCTTCAGGTTCTCGAATTGTACGGGATAAAAATTCGGATAAAAATAATGCGATAGAGTTTTTAACCGGATCATAATGAATTTGTTGTAGAATCTCTGCAGGTCTTACTTCTTTGATCTTTTGTATATCGCGTCCGGGTTTATAGTCAGACTCTATGTCTAATATTGAGAAAGGTGTGAATAGCGGTCTTTGCGACTTGCTTTTTCGTCCTTGTGTTTGGGGAATGGCATACGACATTCTTCCGTATTTCTCTGTATAGAGATGTGCGATGTGATTTTTATCGTTGTATGCAACTGTGTGTAATACGATACCTAATGTTTTTTCCAGCATATTTTCAGTTCCGGAATTTTGTATTTACACAAAAATAGCGTATTCTTGCATAAAAACATTGATAATGATTGTAAAAATATTATGGAAGAACTTACTTTGACTACTCCTTCATTGTTGTTTTCAGCAGTTTCGTTGATTATGCTGGCTTATACAAACCGTTTTCTTTCATATGCTCAGGTTGTTCGTACTTTAAAAGGAGATTATGATTTGCATCCTACACGGATTACGGCTGCTCAAATAGATAATTTACGTAAACGTTTGTCTTTAATCCGTACAATGCAGATTTTGGGAATTGTAAGCCTTTTATTAAGTGTTTTGTGTATGTTTCTGATTTATATCGGATTTCAGACTTCTGCTGTGGGAGTTTTCGCTATATCATTGTTATGTTTGATCTGTTCATTGGGAATTTCTATCGGAGAGATTGTTATTTCGGTCCGTGCTCTTGATCTGCATTTAAGTGAGATGGAACGTCAAAAAGCTAAGAAAACATCTTCTGATGATCCTCTATATTCATAAAAAGGTGTCGAAACGGTTACTTAAAAAGGCTAAAAGTGACATTTTGAGCGATATTTTTTGTCAAATATTTTGTCAATTCAAAAAACAGCTCTATATTTGCACTCGCATTTGAGAAAACCTTATTTGTTTAAGCGAAAGGTTTTTAGATAATGGCCCATTCGTCTATCGGCTAGGACGCAAGATTTTCATTCTTGAAAGAGGGGTTCGATTCCCCTATGGGCTACTAATATAAACGAATAAAAGTTAAGGAGATTAATTGAATGGCAAATCATAAATCATCAATTAAGAGAATCAGACAAGCAGAGACGAAAAGATTACGTAATAGATATTATGCGAAAACTGCTAGAAATGCAGTTCGTAAATTGCGTGCTATTACCGTAAAAGAAGATGCTGCTGCATTGTATGTTAAAGTTAGCTCTATGCTTGATAAGTTGGCTAAAAAGAATGTTATTCACAAGAATAAGGCCAGCAATTTGAAATCTAAATTGGCTTTGCATATAAATAAGCTGTAATTTAAAGGTTTGAATAGACTGAGGATATTTGCCTCGTCATTATAAGATGGCCCATTCGTCTATCGGCTAGGACGCAAGATTTTCATTCTTGAAAGAGGGGTTCGATTCCCCTATGGGCTACCGAAAGTTTACCGAATACATATTGTATTCGGTTTTTTTTGTTGTATGGCAGTGACTACAATCTGCTCTAAGGAGATTATGATTATAGGATCGTTTCTCAGCTTCTCTTTGATAGATATTTGTCTTTATATAAAAAACCAATAGCAAATTTTCTTCTGTCAGGTATTTTTAGTAACTTTGTTTGCTTTCGAATTTTGTCTGAAAAAGATGTCGAAAAACAAAAACGAGTATAAATAAACATATAAAAATCAATATGTCAGAAGAATTAAATGTTGATAGCGCTGCGTATTCTGCGGATAGTATTCAAGTGCTGGAAGGTCTTGAAGCCGTAAGGAAACGCCCTGCTATGTATATTGGAGATATTGGGATAAAAGGGTTGCATCATTTGGTGTATGAGGTAGTAGATAACTCTATTGACGAAGCGCTTGCCGGGTATGCCAATCATATCGATGTTATTATCAATGAAGATAATTCTATTACCGTGATAGATAACGGTCGTGGTATTCCGGTAGATATGCATGAAAAAGAACATAAATCTGCATTGGAAGTCGTGTTGACCGTATTGCACGCAGGAGGTAAGTTCGATAAAGGCTCTTATAAGGTTTCCGGAGGTTTACATGGGGTCGGCGTATCGTGTGTAAATGCTCTGTCGACTTATTTGCGTGCGGAGGTAAAGCGTAACGGAAAAATATATATGCAAGAGTTTTCGTGCGGAAAACCTTTGCATGATGTAGAGGTTATCGGGACTACCGAAGAGACCGGAACGATAATAACGTTTAGGCCGGATGCGGATATATTTACGGATGTAGTTTATAAATTTGATATTTTGGCTTCTCGTCTGCGTGATTTGGGATACCTTAATGCCGGGATTTATTTGTCTCTTACCGATAAACGTGAAGTACTTGAAAACGGAGATTTCCGTAAAGAAGAATTTTTCTCGGTGGAGGGGCTGAAAGAATTTGTCCGTTATATCGATAGCACGAAGGAGCATCTTTTTGAAGATATTATTCATATTTCTACTGAGCGTCAAGGTGTTCCGGTAGAGGTTGCAATGACTTACAATACGTCTTATAATGAGAACTTGTTCTCATACGTAAATAATATCAATACAATCGAAGGCGGGACACACGTTGCCGGCTTTCGTAGGGGGCTGACCCGTACGCTGAAAAAATATGCTGAAGATTCTAAAATGCTCGAGAAGGTAAAAGTGGAGATCAGTAGCGATGACTTCCGAGAAGGTCTTACGGCAGTTATTTCCGTGAAAGTCATGGAACCTCAATTTGAAGGACAAACCAAGACAAAATTAGGGAATAACGAGGTTATCGGAGCTGTCGATGTCGCTGTCAGCGAAGCTCTCCGGAATTTCTTGGAAGAGAATCCGAAACAGGCTAAAGCAATAGTAGAGAAGGTCATATTGGCGGCGACTGCACGTCATGCCGCACGTCATGCCCGGGAAATGGTGCAACGTAAATCTCCTCTTTCGGGTGGAGGTCTTCCCGGTAAATTGGCAGATTGTTCTCAGCGTAATCCTGAAGTTTGTGAGATATTCCTTGTCGAAGGAGATTCTGCAGGAGGAACGGCAAAACAGGGGCGGGATCGTGCCTTTCAGGCAATATTGCCTTTGCGCGGTAAGATATTGAATGTTGAAAAAGCGATGCATCATAAAGTGCTCGAAAGTCAGGAAATCCGTAATATATATACAGCTTTAGGAGTTACTATCGGTACGGAAGACGATACGAAGGAAGCTAATATTTCAAAATTGCGTTATCATAAGATCATTATTATGACCGATGCCGATGTGGACGGTAGCCATATTGCGACATTGATCATGACTTTCTTTTTCCGTCATATGCGTCCTTTGATAGAGAACGGTTATCTTTATATTGCGACTCCGCCGCTGTATTTATGTAGAAAGGGCAAAATAGAAGAATATTGCTGGACAGAGCAACAACGTACGCAGTTTGCCCTGAAATATGCGAATGGGGATGTTAACCAAATTTATACGCAACGCTATAAAGGTTTGGGAGAGATGAATTCTCATCAACTATGGGAGACGACTATGGATCCGGCACATCGTACATTACGTCAAGTAACAATCGATAATGCGGCAGAAGCAGATCGGGTATTTTCAATGTTGATGGGAGAGGAAGTCGGTCCTCGTCGTGAATTTATCGAAGCGCATGCCACTTATGCGAATATCGATGCTTAATTATTGCAAGTAGTAAATAACATATTGACGGTCTGCATGAGTTCTGATCTTATGCAGACTGTTTTTTTGTAAGAGCCCGTTTAAATTTTTTCGAGTCAGTTTTGAAAGTTTCTTTCGAAGATGTTTTTGTTGTTTTACGAGGAAGATGGCGGGCTATCTGACGAGTGAGAACGAGAAAAGAGACCGAAAGAAAACGTAAAAATGACCTGATAGTATTTTATTAGGAAATTTAAACAGGAACTAAGAATAGAGATGATATAATTTGTTAAGAATATAGAAAACAAGGAATGTCTCGATTAAACTATTTTTGTAAGAGATAGTCTTATAAAGCGTAAATAAAAAAATAGAAACATCCTCAATGAAAAAATATTTATTATCAGTTGTTTTCGTCTGGGTGACGATTGCAACTCTTTCAGCCGCTACGATAAAAGGCCGTCTTATCGATAATGAAACGAAGCAGATTATTGATTTTGCTACCGTATCGTTATTTAATAAGTCTTCTAAGACACCTATGAAAACGGTGACAACCGATGAAAAGGGTGCATTTTCGATACCGAATGTCAAGAATGGATCTTATACTCTCCGGATTAGTTTTGTCGGGTATAAAACTTTGGAATTTCCTGTATTCGTGACTTCGAAAACTCCGATTGTAGATTTGAAAACTTTACAATTGTCGACTGATGCTAAATCCTTAAAAGCAGTAGAAGTGATCGGACAGAAATCTCAGATGCGCTTTGAGGTAGATAAAAAGGTTTTTGACGTAGATCAGAATATCTCTGCTGCAGGAGGTTCTGCTTCTGAAGCGTTGCAGAATATACCTTCTGTCGATGTCGATAACGAAGGAAATATTTCTCTTCGGAATAATTCGAATGTAGAAGTTTGGATCAATGGCAAACCTTCGGGATTAACGGCCGACAACCGGGCTCAAATATTGGAACAGATGCCAGCCGGAAGTATAGAAAGTATAGAAGTTATTACTAATCCGTCTTCTAAATATAGTCCGGAAGGGTCTGCTGGGATTATAAATCTGGTCTTGAAAAAGGACCGAAAAGCCGGTTATTACGGGAGTGTATCGGTCGGTGCAAATACTTTTGGAGGAGTAAATGGATCGGGAAATATAAATTATAATTCTTCAAAGGTCGATGCATATGCCAATATCGGTATCCGGTATATGCAATTTAACAACAGCAGCGATACTTATCGAGAATCATGGCAAGGAAACGATACGACGATTCTTAACCAGAAAAATAAAGGAGATATGGATCGTATCGGGGTTTTTATGCGAGGAGGAGCAACATATCATGTTACTCGAAAGGATGATATAGGGTTGTCCTTTATGGGCATGTTCGGTGGTGGAGATAGTCGTACGACCCTTACGTCGAGAGACGGTTTGGGTGCATTGACCCGGGAGCGGTGGTCGGATGAAGACGGAACTCATAACGATTGGGGAGTGACATTGGATTATACACATTTGTTCGGTAAGAATCATGATTTGAGATTATATGCTAATTATTTCCAGATGAATTGGAATGAGACAAACGATTTTACACAAAACAGTTTAGTAAAAGACGTGTGGCTAAAATCTGCCCAAAAACAGGATGAAAATAATTCGCACCAACGGTGGGAATTTCAGGCTGATTATAGTAACCAAATATCGGATCGTTTTAAGATTGAGGCCGGTTATAAGGGGAATATCAATTCCAGAGGAGACGATGTTTATACATTAGAAGGTCCGGATATGGAAAATCTAAAACCGCAGGAAGCCTTAAATAATGATTTTACCTATAAAGAAAATATACAAGCTCTTTATGGTACATTTTCGGGTAAAATCGATAATTTCAGTTTTCAGGCGGGGTTGAGAGGCGAATATATGCGCTATAAAACCGAGAGCCGGCCGTGGAATGCGCAGACCCCGGACCGAACCCGGGAATATTGGCATTTGTATCCGAGTCTGTTTTTGTCTTATAGTTTACCGAAAGGAAATGAACTTCAGGTCAATTATACCAGCCGGGTCAACAGACCGAGGGGAAGACAAATAAACGCATTCAGAAATGTTACCGACTCTACCAGTATTTCTTATGGGAATCCTAATTTGAATCCGGAATTTGCTCATGCCATAGAATTGAATTATATAAAAAACTGGGATGCGCATACTTTATCGGCTTCACTTTATTATCGTAAAACGAATGATGTAATACAACAAGTGCGTTATTTTGAGGAACCGGTTATGTATTCTACTTATGAGAATGTGACCAAGATGCAGAATGCGGGATTGGAATTGGTGGCTAAGAACCGGTTATTTAAGTATCTGAATTTAACTACTACGGTAAATATGTATTATCAACAGCTTAACGACTTTGATTATACTTATGTTGATAATTCGGGAGTTGCTTCTACTATGCATTATGATGGTGAGAATAATTTTACGTGGAATGCCCGTATTATGGCCAATTTGATACTTCCCAAGAATTTCTCGGCGCAGGTTACGGGAAATTATAACGCGAAACAGCTTATTGCACAAGGTGAGCGTCGTCCGAATTATTCTTTGGATGCCGGTATTCGCAAGAGCTTTTTTTCTCGAAAATTCTCTATTGCATTATCCGGTAGGGATTTATTGGATTCGCGGGGGCGGAAGAATATTTCGTGGGGAGATAATTTCTATCAAGAGAGCCATTCCCGTTGGGGCGGACGTAGCGTGAATCTGACATTGACATACATGTTCGGAAAGAATGGAAACAATAAACCTAAGCCGGGTAAACGTCCGGATAATAACGGCATGGATTATGAGGGTGAAATGATGGATTTTTAAGGAATAGTCTTTTGTTCGGTTTATTGGGATTTTTGTTTGAATAGCTTTCATCCATTTATTTTATTTTTGAGGTAAGTTTAAGATGGGGCAAATGCTCTGTATTCTTAAAAATATTATTTACTTTGTAGTTGGTTAACTGTGAAGTTAATCGTTCTGTATTTATTGTTGGTATTTAGAATTGTTTGAATATGTCGAAAAGAAAAAAAATAAAGGATGTCCCCCGGATAAAAAAAGAAAAAATGAGACAGTTGATCTGTGATTTTTTTAATGAGAATCCCGGTCATCCGTATAATTATAAACAAGTATCCCGAGCGGTTAATGCTAAAAATGATCCTCAGAAAATAATGATCTCCCAAATCCTTGCAGAATTGGCGGCAGAGCTCTATTTGACAGAGGTAGATCCGGGACGGTATAAGTATGATGTAAGCCAAAAAATTCGGGAAGGGGTTTTTGAGCGTAGAAGTAACGGAAAGAATCATGTTATTCCGAATGACGGCGGTGATCCTATATTGGTATCGGATGAAAAATCTTTGAGGGCGATGTCTGGAGATAAGGTGAATTACATTGTTTGTCGCAAACGTAGAAAGGGTGGCGATACGGAAGCTGAAATTGTAGAAATTACAGAACGTGTTCCTCAAACTTTTGTCGGGACGTTAGATGTGAAATCCCAATATGCATTTCTTTTGACAGAAAACCGTTCTTTAGGGAATGATATATTTATTCCGTTAGATAAATTGAAAGGCGGTAAGACCGGAGAAAAGGCCCTTGTCTCAATTACCGAATGGCCGGAAAGTGCTAAAAATCCTTATGGCGAGGTGATCGCCGTTTTGGGGAAAGCCGGGAATAATGATACCGAGATGCATGCGATATTGGCAGAATTCGGATTGCCTTATACATATCCGAAAAATGTTGAGAAAGCGGCAGATAAGATTAGCGATATCCTTACCGAAGAGGATTTAAAAGACCGGGAGGATTTCAGAGGCATAACGACTTTTACGATAGACCCGCGTGATGCTAAGGATTTTGACGATGCTCTTTCTATTCGTCAGTTAGATAATGGAAATTGGGAAGTCGGTGTGCATATCGCCGATGTGACGCACTACGTAACTCCGGGGAGTGTAATAGATAAAGAGGCTTATAAAAGGGCGACATCGGTTTATTTGGTAGACCGTACTATTCCGATGTTGCCGGAGCGTTTATGTAACCAGATATGTTCATTACGACCGGATGAGGACAAATTGTGCTTCTCGGCAATTTTTGAATTAAATGAAAAATCGGAAGTTCAGCATTCGCATATTACTCGTACGGTTATTCGCTCAGATCGCCGTTTTACTTATGAAGAGGCTCAGGAAATCATCGAAAGCGGAAGAGGTGATTATAGTTCTGAGATTCTTAAATTAAATGATCTGGCGCAAAAACTAAGAGAAAGACGTTTTTCCGAAGGGTCAATCAATTTTGATCGTCATGAAGTAAAATTTGAGATAGATGAGAACGGACGACCATTGAGTGTATATTTTAAAGTTTCGAAAGAGGCCAATAAGCTTGTGGAAGAGTTTATGCTGCTGGCAAATCGTACGGTAGCCGAATCTGTCGGTAAAGTAGACGGAAACCGTACTGCGAAAGCTTTCGTTTATCGTGTTCATGATTTACCTGATCCGGAGAAGATGAATACAATGGCGACGTTTATTCGTAGGTTCGGTTATACGCTTCGTACCGAAGGAACAAAAGGACAGATTTCCCGTTCGATAAATTCATTATTGGATAATATTCAAAATAAGCCGGAGGAGAACCTAATAGAGACAGTGGCTATTCGAACAATGGCGAAGGCTACATATTCAACGAAAAATATCGGGCATTATGGCTTGGCTTTTGATTATTATACGCATTTTACATCTCCGATACGACGTTATCCCGATATGATGGTTCACCGTTTATTAGAGAAATATATGGCTGGCGGGAGAAGTGTGAATGCAAAGAATTTGGAGTCTGCTTGTAAACATTCTTCAGAAATGGAGTTGGTTGCAGCTAATGCCGAACGGGCGTCTATAAAGTATAAGCAGGCAGAATTCCTTAGCGAACGTTTAGGGCAAGAATATGATGGGGTTATTTCTGGAGTAACGGAATGGGGACTTTATGTCGAAATCAATGAAAATAAATGTGAAGGGCTTGTTCCTATACGTGATCTGGATGATGATTATTATGAATTCGATGAGAAGAATTATTGTGTTACCGGGCGTTCGTCTCACAGGGTTTATCGTTTAGGCGATCCTATCCGTATACAGATTGCCCGAGTAGATATGGAGAAAAAACAGGTTGATTTTGCTTTAATCAAAACGAAATAGGTTTTTTCGATATTCGTGGTTAAGTATTTTGTTATGGATAATCTCACTAATTATCATACTCATAGTTTGTATTGCGATGGATCGGCTTCGATCGAGGATTTTGTAAAAGATGCTATCCGGCAAGGTTTTTCTTCTTATGGTGTATCTTCTCATTCACCGATTCCTTTTGATACTTGTTGGAATATGAATCGGGGCGATCTTCCTGCTTATCTGGATGAGGTACATTTCATAAAAAAGAAATATGAGGGTCGTATTGAGATTTATTGCGGTCTTGAGATTGACTATTTGGGGGCAGAATATAATCCGTCGTCTCCTTTTTTTCAAGAATTGCCGCTGGATTACCGAATAGGTTCTGTTCATTTTTTGAAGACCGAAGAAGGGTATGTCGATATCGATACGGCTCCAGAGCAGTTTAAAGAAACTGTATTTCGTTATTTCGACGGAAATATCCGCAAATTGGTAGAAAAATATTTTGATACTATGATGCAGATGATCGATACCGGAGGTTTCGATTTTGTAGGGCATGCTGATAAGGTATCTATGAATGCATCGTCTTTTTTACCCGGTATTACCCGGGAACATTGGTATAAAAGTCTTATACACGAGTATTTTGAATTTATCGCTCAAAAAGAGTGTATGATAGAAATAAATACGAAAGCTTGGCGTAGTAAACGACTGTTTTTCCCGAATCGGGAACATTTCGGGCTAATTCATAATTTACATATACCGGTGGTTGTCAATGCAGACACACATCATCCGTCCTTAGTTAATGACGGACGGTTTGATGCTTTAAAAGAGATGCTTTCTGAAGGTTTTACACATGTGCGTCAGCTCTCAGGAGGGCAATGGATCAATGTTGAGATCGGCTCTTTATAGAATATAAATTTCTGAAAATCACCGGATCGATTTGTGCTTCGGATATTTCGGATAATTCATTATTTCGCATTATCTTTGTATAATACGAAATTTAATTGGAGAAACAGCAGTTGTAATATGGAAGAGAATATAATATCCACCGCCGGACTGGAATATGGTTCGGATACAATACGGACACTTGATTGGAAGGAGCATATTCGTCGTCGTCCCGGTATGTATATCGGGAAGTTGGGGGATGGAACTCACGCCGACGATGGTATTTATGTGCTTCTTAAAGAGGTGCTTGATAACGCAATAGATGAATACATGATGGGGTACGGTAAGCAGATCGTCATCGATATAGACGAAGTTTCTGTGACTGTACGGGATCATGGCCGCGGGATACCTTTAGATAAAGTAAAGGATGTTTCTTCTAAAATGAATACCGGTGCTAAGTATGATTCTAAAGCTTTTAAAAAATCCGTAGGGTTAAACGGGGTAGGTATAAAGGCTGTAAATGCATTGTCCACAGAATTTTATATTTGTTCTTACCGGGACGGAAGATGTAAATCTTTGTTGTATAATCAGGGTAATGTCGTAACCGATTTTCCGGAAGAACCGACTTCTGAAGAGAATGGAACATTAGTGCGTTTTGTCCCTGATGAAACGATATTCAAGGGATATAAGTACAAAGATGATTTTATCGAGTCATTGTTGAAGAATTATGTTTATCTTAATTCCGGTCTGACAATTTTGTTTAACGGACGTCGCTTCCATTCAAAAAACGGTCTTGTCGATTTGTTGAATGAAAAAATGACGGCAGAACCTCTTTATCCGATCATTCACCTGAAAGGTGATGATATAGAAGTCGTGATTACGCATATCAATCAGTACGGGGAGGAATATTATTCTTTTGTTAACGGTCAGCATACGACACAAGGCGGAACGCATTTGACTGCTTTTCGTGAAGCGGCTTCCCGTACGATAAAAGAATTTTATAATAAGAATTTCGATTATTCCGATATTCGTAACGGGATCGTAGCGGCGGTAAGTATTAAAGTGGAAGAACCTGTTTTTGAATCTCAGACTAAGACGAAACTGGGCTCGCGGGATATAGGCCCTGAAGGTCCTTCGGTAAGTAAGTTTATCGGTGATTTCTTGAAAAAAGAACTTGATAATTATTTACATAAGAATGCAGAAACGGCAGATGCTTTGTTAAAGAAGATATTGGAGTCGGAAAAAGAAAGAAAAGCAATAGCCGGAGTTACTAAGTTGGCAAGAGAACGTGCCAAAAAATCGAATCTTCACAACAAGAAACTTCGGGATTGTCGGGTACATTATAATGATACGAAAGGAGACAATGTCGATCAGTCGAGCATCTTTATTACAGAGGGAGATTCGGCTACGGGATCTATAACTAAAAGCCGGAATGTCGAGACTCAGGCTGTATTCAGTTTACGTGGGAAGCCGTTGAATTCGTATGGTTTGACGCGTAAAGTCGTATATGAAAATGAAGAATTCAATTTATTGCAGGCGGCATTGAATGTAGAGGACGGCATGGACGGTCTTCGGTATAATAAAATTATAATAGCAACAGATGCCGATGTCGACGGCATGCATATACGGTTATTGCTGATAACATTCTTTTTGCAGTTTTTCCCGGATTTGATTAAAAAAGGTCATGTTTATATTTTACAAACGCCTCTTTTTCGGGTGAGAAATAAGAAAGAGACTTATTATTGTTATACGGAAGAGGAACGAATCAACGCAATATCGAAACTTGGAAGCAGTGCCGAAATAACCCGATTTAAAGGATTAGGAGAAATTTCTCCGGATGAGTTCCGTCATTTTATAGGACCGGATATGCGTCTTGATCAGGTTTCTTTGAAAAAAGAAGACCTCGTGAAAGATTTACTGGAGTTTTATATGGGGAAAAATACGATGGAACGCCAGAACTTTATAATTCAAAATCTTGTTACAGATGAAGACCTCTCTTAATAAGCGGATCGCTATATTTCCGGGAACTTTTGACCCGTTTACAATCGGACACATGTCGTTGGTCGAACGGGCATTGAACATGCTTGATGAAATAGTGATCGCCATAGGTGTCAATGAAGCTAAAAGTCAATACTTCAGTGTTGATGAACGTGTTCGTATGCTTGAAGATTTGTTTCGGTCAAATCCCAGAGTGAAAGTCCTTTCCTATAATTGCTTGACTGTGGATCTTGCTCGTCAGTGTCATGCTGGTTTTATTTTGAGGGGAATTCGCTCGGTGAATGACTTTGAGTATGAAAAAACGATTGCAGATGTGAATCGGAAAATATCGGGAGTGGAAACTTTGGTTTTATTTACAGAACCAGAACATACTCATATCAGTTCTACAATTGTTCGGGAATTATTAAGATACGGGCGTTCGGTAGATGAGTTCTTGCCGGATGGGCTCGTTCTTAGCAGATAAAATAAAAATAAATATAAGAAATTTTTAAGGATGAAAAGATTTATATATGCCATTGCGTTATTTCTGATTTTTTCGGTTTGCGCAAAGGCTCAAAGGCAAACGGATGCTTCTAAAAAGCTTAGTTTAGCTGCCTATGTGATTTCTACTCTATACGTAGATGATGTTAATGAGGATAAATTGACAGAAGATGCCATACGAGCTATGCTGGAACAACTTGATCCGCATTCTACTTATCTCAATCCGCAGGAAGTAAAGGATATGAGTGCATCTTTAGATGGTAATTTCGATGGTGTCGGCATCCAGTTTACCATGACAAACGATACGTTATATGTCATACAGACTGTGGCGGGAGGACCTTCTGAAAAAGTCGGTATTTTGGCAGGAGACAGGATTGTCGAGATTAATGACACCGTTGTTGCAGGTGTAAAAATGAGCACTAAGGATATTATGACTCGTTTACGAGGTAAGCGGGGAACGAAAGTTGATGTTACAGTACTTCGTAAAGATGTGCCAGATCCTATTCCGTTCAGGATAACAAGGGATAAAATTCCTGTTTATAGTATCGATGCTTCTTATATGGTCGATAAGCATACGGGATATATTCGTTTAAGCCGTTTTTCGGCTACCAGTGTACAGGAGTTTGTAGAGGCGATGTTAAAATTGCGTCGTGCGGGCATGAAGAATCTGATTCTCGATTTGCAGGGGAACGGAGGGGGATATTTGAATACGGCTGTAAAAATTGCAGATCTATTGTTGGCAGATGATAATGCCTTGATTGTTTATACAGAGGGGAGGCGCTCTCCTCGTACGGAGGAGAAAACATCTTCTAAGCATTTATTTCCTGACGGGAAATTAGTCGTGCTTGTAGATGAAGGTTCTGCTTCTGCTTCTGAGATTGTTTCAGGAGCGATCCAAGATTGGGACAGAGGTGTAATCGTAGGTCGCAGGACATTCGGAAAAGGGCTTGTGCAACGTCCCGTACCATTACCGGACGGTTCTATGATACGTCTTACGACAGCCCGTTATTATACTCCGTCGGGACGAAGTATTCAGAAACCTTATACAAAAGGCGAGGCAAAAGCATATAATGAAGATCTGATTAACCGTTATAATCATGGCGAATTATCAAATGCGGACAGCATTCATTTCCCGGATTCCTTAAAATTTTATACATTGAAAAATAAGAGAGTCGTGTATGGGGGTGGAGGAATTATGCCGGATTATTTTATCCCTATCGATACTGCCCGTTATACGGATTATCACAGGGATATTGCGGCTAAAGGTTTGATAAATCAGGAAATAACTTCTTATATCGACCGTAATAGAAAAGAACTGAATGCGAATTATAAGAATGTGGATAAATTTATTGCGACATTCGAAGTAGATGAAAAAATGTTGCAGGATCTTAAGTCGCTTGCTGAGAAAGAAAAGATAAAATATAATGAAGAGGAGTTCCAGAAATCTCTACCTTTGATTAAGGCGCAGTTAAAAGCTCTTATCGCTCGTGATTTGTTCGATATGTCTGCTTATTTTAAAATTATGAACCAGTATAATGATTCATATCAAAAAGCCCTTGAACTTATTGGGATGCAAGAGGCGTATGAACAACTTCTGAAAGGCAAATAACCGAAATATCAAAAAGCTTGTTTACAATACGGTCAATATGTCTTTTTTGAGTCGAAAACCGATTGTTGCATTTGTTGTCGGGAGGGCTCTTCGTGTATATGAATGTTGTTTTGAGATCGATAAATAGAGATGGATTAGAGTAACTTGCTTCTCATTTGTCGGTTTCGTTCCATTTTAAAATAGCTTTTACAGGATAATGGTCAGAATATTTCACTTTATCGATATGTGTAGAAAGGGATTGTAGTCCTTTTCCGTAAAGAATATGATCTATTCTGAACCAGAAGCCGTTGGCATGATAGGTAATTCCCGGCCCTAATCCGGTAGAAACGTACGAATCTTTTAGTTTCCCTCTGATTTTTCGATACGCATAAGATTGCGGGGTATCATTGAAGTCGCCGCATACAATGATGTTTGAGTCGGTTTTATGGATGATTCGTGCTATACTGTCGGCTTGTAGTGCCCGTTTGCGAAAAGCTGCCCCCATTTTTGTCATCAAGCGATCTTTAAATTCCGGAAACAGTTCTGTATCATCTATATGTTTCATCATATATGCGTAAAGCTCCCGGTCATTCGAAGTGAATTTGTTAGACTCCAGGTGATTATTTATCAAAGTCAAGATGCGTCCGTTAATTTTTATTTTATAAATGCATGATCCGTTGTAAGAACTGTCATATTTTATGTCTGTTATTTCTTGGAAAGGATATTTCGAGTAACAGGCAATTCCGGATTGTGAATAAGGCGTCTTATTTCCGGGTGTAAAATGTTTATATGGGTATTCCGAGAGGGCAGAATTAATTTGGTCTAAAGAAATCTGATTTTTGGAATTACCGAATGAGAATTCTTGCATGCAAATAATGTCGGCTTTTGTGTTCTGTATATAAGAGATAATCGAATTGGGAGAATCATCTGTATGTGGCGTATAGTTGTCGAAGTTATGTACGTTGTATGTCAATAATGTCAGTTTTTCCCCCTCTGTAACAGCTTCGTCCGATTCGATATGTATAGGGGTATAATTCCATAGACCGTTCCAGCAGGCGATTAAAGCGATGATGGAGATTAAGGCGGAATGATGTCTTTGGATAGTCCAGAATAAAATAAATATAATGTTTGCTGCCAATAATACGGGAAACGCCAATCCTAAATAAGAGGCGAAAATCATTTTATCCGGAGGAATAATATATGCATAGGCCGAAGCGACTAATGCTATGGCAAACAAAAAATTGATAAAAGATCCTACAGTCAAATAAGTAGCACGTAACCAGCCCATTCTGAACGTTTTATTTTTTGCTTGCATCGAATAGTTTTTTCTTTTCTTCGGTTGTCAGAGCACTGTATCCCGAACGTTTTATTTTATCGAGGATAGCATCGATATCTTCTGTCTCTTTTTGCTTACGGGTACGGTATTCCATATCGCTTTCGGGACGTCTGTATTTTATTTTAATTTTCGGACGGGGCTTAAACAGGACAACGATTTTGTCGATTAATGTATTAATGAATCTTGTTATGTCTTTTCCTTGTTTCCATCGATATGCGAAAATAAATCCGAGCATAGCTCCTCCGAGGTGAGCGATGTGTCCTCCTGCATTTTGGGATGTAATGCTGATCGCATCTAATAATACGGTAATTAATGCGATGTATTTCAATGAAACTGCCCCGAAAAAAAGCAATGATATTTTGAAGTCGGGAGCATAAACGGCTGTTGCAATGACAATGGCCAGAACTGCAGCCGAAGAACCCAATAAGACTCCATAAGTAGAAGAGAACCATGGAATCAGATTATATGCCAGCAGATATAGCCCTGCTCCGGAGAGTCCTCCCAATATGTAAAGTCCTCCCATTTGTTTTTCACTGAAGAAGTGCAGAAATAGCTGTCCGAACCAATATAGCCAAAGCATATTGAATAGGATGTGCAGCAAGTCGTATTGCAGAAACATGTAAGACACGAGCGTCCACGGACGCCATGCCAATATTGATAGGTTTGACGGAAGCTGTAAATAGGATAGCAGCGGATTTATATCTGTACCGGACAACGTTAAAACAACCCCTGTAAGGCGTACGATCAAAAATACTGCTATATTTATGAATATTAATTTTATAAGAAGTGATCCGGTATGATACTTTATTGCCAGATCTTTAAAAATATTGCCCATTTCCAATACCTTTTTTACGCCAATATTTTATAACGATATATCCGAATAACATTCCTCCAAGGTGGGCGAAGTGGGCAATATTGTCTCCGCTGAAATTGCTGATACCGAAGAATAGTTCCACTGCACCGTAAAAGATGACAAAATATTTTGCCTTTATCGGAATAGGAATGAACATGATATATAGAGGGAGATTGGGAAATAACATTCCGAATGCCAGAAGAATTCCGAATACCGCACCCGAAGCTCCGATAGTGATTATTCCGTTTAGTATCATCCGGGTTTGTTCCCAGCCATAAGCAGAAACGGCCTGTGCAATTTCATTGTGCAGGCTGATGTACCATGTAAGTTCCTGTACGAGACCCGCTCCGAATCCTGTAATCATGTAGTAGGTGAGGAAACGTTTGCTACCCCATACCATTTCAAGAGTACGTCCGAACATGAATACCGAGAACATGTTGAAAAATACATGTCCTATCGATCCCGGATCGTGCATAAACATGTAAGTAACTAATTGCACGGCATTAAAATCTTTTGCTGTGAGATAATGTAGCCCTAAATATTCGACCAAGTTAATCCCGAATTTAGGCAAAACGATTGTTGCCAACCAAACCAAAAAGTTTATGATAATAAGGTTCTTAGTTACTGGAGGAAGTGCGCTGAAAAAATTTTGTCGTCCTTGAAACATAGAATTTTTTTATAATCGATTTTACTTGTAAGCTGCAAAAATAGAGATTATTTCCTGTTTTTTGTGTCCTAAAAGCTCCTGATTATATTTTTAATCGGATTATTTTACTTTTTTTATTTCTATTCTTTGTTATTTTGTTTTTAAATAATATATTTGCGTGACTATCAAACGGCTTTTGTCGTATAGTAAACCTATTAAAATACAGCTTTATGAACAAATCAGAATTAATTAACGCTATTGCTGAAGAAGCAGGCTTGGCTAAGACCGATGCGAAGAAAGCATTGGAAGCATTTATTTCTACAGTATCTAACGAATTGGCTAAAGGCGAAAAGATCGCTCTTATTGGATTCGGAACGTTCTCAATCAATGAAAAAGGTGAAAGAACAGGTATCAATCCTGCTACAAAACAGCAAATTACTATTCCTGCCAAGAAAGTGGTTAAGTTTAAAGCCGGTGCTGAATTGGCAGATAAAGTAAAATAATATTTTACTTCGAACTTAAAAAAAGAAGGGACTATCCGAAAATAAGGATTGTCCCTTTTTTGTGTTTTATCGTATGCCTGTTCATCGCAATAAAAGCATAGAATACGGTTTAAATTTTGTCTGATTCCTTGTTCAAAGGATATTGCTTCGAATGTTTTTGTGTGGTAAAATCATTAAGCATCCTATTTAAAGTATTATCTTTGTACCCGTTAAAGAATTCGATAGAAAAAAACGGATATAAATATGAAGATTGAGAATAAGATTGCCGAAGCTGTCATTTCTGCGCTGAAGGCTTTGTACGGGATCGAGCCGGAAATGTCGGCGATACAATTACAAAAAACGAAGAAAGAATTTGAAGGGCATTTGACTCTTGTCGTTTTTCCGTTTTTAAAGGCTTCTCATAAAAATCCTGAAGCGACTGCTACGGAAATCGGTGAATATCTGATTAAAAACGAACCGGCTGTCGCATCATTTAATGTGATTAAAGGGTTCTTGAACTTGGTGATTGATTCTACATGCTGGATAGAACAATTGAATGAAATAGCTTCTGATGCCCGGTATGGAATAAAAGAGCCGGAGCGGGACGCTCAATTGGTAATGATAGAATATTCTTCTCCTAATACGAATAAACCGTTACATTTGGGGCATGTACGTAATAATTTATTGGGTTACAGCATTTCTGAAATCTTGAAGGCAAACGGAAATAAAGTCGTGAAGACCAATATCGTAAATGATCGGGGGATTCATATTTGTAAATCGATGCTTGCCTGGGAAAAGTGGGGAAACGGTGTCACTCCCGAATCTTCCGGTAAAAAAGGAGATCATTTGATCGGAGATTTTTATGTGCTTTTTGATAAGCATTATAAGCAGGAAGTTGCCGAATTACAGGAAAAAGGAATGACGAAAGAAGAGGCTGAGGCTTCTTCCCCGCTTATGGCAGAAGCTCGGGAAATGCTTCGTAAATGGGAAGCCGGAGATGAGCAGGTGCGTTCGGTATGGCGTATGATGAATGATTGGGTATATGCCGGATTTGATGAGACTTATCGGAAGATGGGCGTGGATTTTGATAAAATCTATTATGAATCGCAAACTTATCTGGAGGGAAAGGAAAAAGTTCTTGAAGGTTTGGAGAAAGGAATTATGTATCGGAAAGAGGATGGTTCAGTATGGGCTGATCTGACGGCTGAAGGACTTGATCATAAATTGCTTTTACGTGCCGACGGAACTTCTGTTTATATGACTCAGGATATAGGTACGGCCAAGCTCCGTTTTCAGGATTATCCCATCGATAAAATGGTATATGTTGTGGGGAATGAGCAGAATTATCATTTTCAGGTACTTTCTATTCTATTGGATAAGCTCGGTTTTAGCTGGGGTAAAGATCTTGTCCATTTTTCTTATGGAATGGTCGAATTGCCTGAAGGTAAGATGAAGTCGCGTGAAGGTACGGTCGTCGATGCCGATGATCTGATTGAAGAGATGGTGAATACAGCACGTGAGACTTCTTCAGAATTGGGTAAATTGGATGACTGTACGCCGGAGGAAGCAGATGCTATTTCGAATATGGTGGGTCTTGGAGCTCTTAAATATTTTATTTTGAAAGTCGATCCCCGTAAAAATATGACGTTTAATCCGAAAGAGTCTATCGACTTTAACGGAAATACAGGGCCGTTTATTCAATATACACATGCTCGTATATGTTCGGTACTGCGTAAGGCTGCCGAGTCGGGTATCGTTTTGCCGGAGACTGCAAATGAGAAAGTCGTCCTTTCTGATAAAGAAATATCCTTAATTCAGAGTTTATCGGAATTTCCGGCTGTCGTTTCAGAGGCTGGCAGTCAGTTCAGCCCGGCTATTATAGCTAATTATATTTATGATCTCGTAAAAGAGTATAACCAATTTTATCATGATTTCTCAATCTTACGAGAGGAGAATACCGAGATTCGAGATTTCCGGCTTATTCTTTCCAGAAATGTAGCTAAAGTTATAAAAACCGGCATGAGTTTGTTAGGAATAGATGTTCCTGATCGTATGTAGAGAAATGAAGAAATAGAAGTGCCCCCTAAAAGTTTGACAAAAAGCTTTTAGGGGGCATTTCATATTGGTACGAACCGGTTCGGTTTATTTTTGAGGGTCTTGCTCACCTGTATTCGAGACTGTCATTCTATATTCCTTTGGGGTTGCGTGATATAGTTTTGCAAATTCCCGATAAAAATGAGCTTTATTTTTGAATCCGCAATCGGCCATGATTTCTTGTACGGTTTTGGATGTAGTTCTCAGCCGTTTCTCAGCTTCCTGCAAGCGAAAGCTACGTATAAAGTCAGCAGGAGTCTTATCTGTCAGTTTTTTTATCTTGCGGTATAGTTGCACTCTGCTTATTGCCAGATCTTGAGATAAAGAGTCTTGATTATAGGTCTCATTATCTAAATTTTGTGATAGATATTCGAAGGCCTTGTTCATGAATTCTTTATCTTGTTTGTCTATTAATTTCCCGTTGAATTGTTCGGCGTATGCAAGAGGAGATTCCATATAGTGTTTTACTATTTCTTTATTTCCGAGCATACGTTCTACTGCAGCTTGCAGATGAGCAGGATGAAAAGGCTTTCCTAAATACATGTCTGCTCCGTATTCAAGTCCCTGAATCTGACTTTCGACCGACATTTTGGATGATAATAGTATGACCGGGATGTGTTTGGTCGTAATGTCATTTTTTATTTTTTGTAAAAATGTGAGTCCGTCCATAACTGGCATTAAAACGTCGCAAATAATGAGATCGGGCAGAAACTTGTTTATCTTGTCTAAAGCATCTTGCCCGTTTTCGGCTTCTATTACGGAATATGAATTTAGAGTTTCGATAATAAATTGCCTTATTTCTTCTTGGTCATCGATAACGAGGATGTTTTTTGTTTTCTTTTCAGATACATCGGAAGAAATCGAATATTGTTGTTGATGACTTTTTTCCTGAGTTTTTTTGTCAACTTTATTGTCGGGCGAAATTGTTACGGTGAAAGTCGTGTATTCATTTATTTTGCTATCTACGACGATATTTCCGTTCAGAAGCTTGACCAAATCTTGACACATGGCTAAGCCTATGCCATTACGGGTGTATATTCCCTTAGATAATTGATTCTCGAAATTATCGAGAACTTTGAACCTATTAAATATCAGAGGAATATGCTGGGCGTCTATTCCTGTACCGCTGTTGGTGCAAGAAAAACAGAGTTCATTCTTGGCGTTAACGAACAGTTTGATTTCTATTTTTCCGTTTTTTGGAGTATATTTAAATGCATTGGACATAAGATTGAAAATAACTTTCTCTAAAGCATCTCTGTCAACGATCCATGCCGGAATATCGGGACGAATGTCTAATTGGATGTTTATCCTTTTCTGGTCGGCGATATCAAGGAAATTGTCCAAAGTATATTTAATCAGTTCAGGAATATCTATCGGTTCGAAATGCAGAGTTAAATGTCCGGTTTCTGCTTTACGGAATTCCATTAGTTGTTGTATCTGATTTCGCATTCGTTCTGCATTCTTTTTGATTACGCTTAGGTAGTTCCGGTTCTTTTCACTTAGATCGGGAGTACTCATCATTTTTTCGCAAGGACCGTAAATTAGGGTTATAGAGTTCGAAAATTCATGAGCGATATTGGTGAAGAAACGAAGTTTTGCCTGATGAATTTCTTCTTTTTTTTGTGTTTCCAGTTTCTCCAATTCAAGATTGTGTTGCATTTTCAATCGATATTTCTGAAATCGGAAAATGAAATATGCCAATAATAGGATAAGAATCAGATAAACTGTATATGCATATCCGGATTTGTACCATGGCGGTGTAATTTTGAACGGAAATGAGAAGCTATTCCTGTTCCACTGATTATCGCTATTTGTATAAGCAACGTTCAATTTGTAGTTTCCGGGAGATAGATTTGACAGGATGATGTTCCGGTTATTGCCAATATAGATCCAATTTGCCGGTTTCTCTCCATCTCGGGTTACTTTATAAGCCATCTCGCATTTGCTGTTCGTTATATAGTCTAAGATAGAAAAATGAAAACTCAGCGAATTTTGTTTATAACTGATAGGATGATCATTCTTTAAATTAAGTGGTTGATCGATATTGTCTATTTTAAATGAATTTAAATATAGTGGCGGATTATAATTGCTCATTCCGATTTGGTCGGGGTGAAATACACTGAACCCGTTTACTCCTCCGAAATAGAGTTCTTGTCCTTCCGAAAATGAAAGGTATGCTCCGTCGGAGAATTCGTTATCCTGTAACCCTTCGTTATAAAAATAGTGTACGAATTGTTCTTGTTCGGGATTCATTCTGGAAATGCCTTTGTTCGTACTGATCCATATATGATGGGTGCGGTCTTCTAAAATTCCGTGTATGTTACTATTTGCCAGTCCTTCTTTTTCTGTATATCGTTTGATCCGAACTTTTCCGTTTTCTTCCGTTAACAGGTTTAAACCGGCAGTTGTTCCCGCCCAAATTCTTTTTTTATTGTCTATATATAAGCATATTACGTCATTGCTGCTTATTGTGTTTATATCTGATTTATCGTTTTTATACGCAGTAAAATATTCCCTTTTTATGTTCATGCGATTTATCCCGCCTCCCCGCGTTGCAATCCAGAGGATAGAATCTCCCTCTATTGCGAGAGAGTATATGACGTTATTATTGATGCTGTTGTTGCTTTGAGAGTTATATTTATAGTGTTTGTAATTTTTTATCTCGTATTCTCCTTTTGGGGTGCGGAAAATCGTCATTTTGAACAGTCCGTTACCGCTTGTCCCTACCCATAAAGTTGAATCATCGGCTTGCAGTAATGCGTAAACGGAGCAAATTTGCCGTATATTGAATATTCTGTTCGACTTCAGACTTTTTATTTTTTTCTCTTGAAAAGAATAGTAATTTAAACCTTTATTGTCCGTTCCTATCCAGAAATCTTGATTCGGACCTTGCGCTAAGGAGAATACCGAGTTGTTTATGAGACCGTCGTCTGTTGTAAATTTACGGGCTTGTTGTAAAGTAGCCCCTAAATACGTAATGGAGATGACACCTCCGCCTTTCGTTCCTATCCAAAGTTTGTTTTCTGCATCTTTGTATATTGCCCTGACTGCGTAATTTCCGAGTTCGGGAATATTATTGCTTGTAAAAGTGTTGAAATAGTTTTGTGGGGGAAGAATACGGTAAATGCCTTGTGAATCAGTACCTACCCATAATATATCTTGTGTACCGGAATAGACTGATAAAACCGGAATACCACTTAATAGGATCGATTCTGTCTTGGTGTGTTTGTTATATTGAATTAATCCGGTATTTGTTGCAAACAGTATATTGCCCTCGTTTTCGAGGACTTCGTTCAATTCTCCATAAGGTTTTGATCCCCAATCAGAGAATTTTTCGGTTTGTATTGAGTAGTATCCTAATGTGTAATTTTCGTATTGAAACCATATTTTTTCTTTTTTGTCGTAGCAAAGATGCAAAAAGTCTGCAGGAGGAGTTATTTTTTGTTTCTCGGTAATTTTATCGGATTTGATTTTCAGACGGAAGATTTCATTTTTGTCATTTACAATCCATAGATTGTCTGAAGAATCGAAAAAAAGTTGTATTATATTGTTTTTGTCGATCTCGGGGATTGGGAACGGTTCGAAGTCTTCTGATTTCGTGTTGAATTTATATATACCGGACTTGTAAGAAGCGGCTAATATCAATCCTTCTGAATTGCGAGTTGCGAGAAAAGAGTGTTCTCTAAATGTCTCTTTATCTTTATATCCCAAATAATAAGGTTGGAATTTTTTTGTGGCGATGTTAAATCTGTTTATTCCGTAATCTGTCGTTATCCAAAGAATGTTTTTATTTTCTTCAAAAATTTGGCGTATTACAGGGTTTGTTATACTTGAAGAATCTTGACGGTTAGAACGATAATTTTCGAATTCAGCGCCGTTATATACATTTAGTCCATCCCATGTTCCTACCCAGATGAGTCCGTTTGAATCTTGAAAGATCGTTGTTATGGAACTGTTGGACAGGCCGTCGTTATTGCTTAGGCGAAGTATTCGAGATTCGTTTGCATATAGAATTTGTGTAAAGCAAACGATATATGCGATATTGAGTATTTTACGAAGCATGGGAATGTGATGTTATTTTGACGTTGTTGAATAAGAACATTTATATTGATTCATGTTATAATATGCTTATGTAAAAGAACTTATAAGATTATATCTTAATAACGAAATGAAAGTAATAATATTCTCGGAGAATAGACGTGATAAAAAATCTTTTTTGTGTTTTCATGGCTTTATTTTAGATTTTATATATCCAGTATTTTGTGTTTTCTGAGACTGATTGTATCGATGAATTGCCGTATCGGTTTACCTGTTTTATTTGAAATGCAATTTCAGCTTTTTAGTGGAGACGAGAGTATCTTATTGTTTCAAAAAAGTATACAAACGTGACATATTTAAGAAAAAATCTATGTAGATACCTTTTTGAAATAATAAGATACCGGTAACGAGATACACCCATTTACATTTGCTTGTGAGTTCAGGTCGTTTGATAAGCCTGAAAAACACGAACGATGAAAATTTCATCACACTAAATATAATAAATTATGGATATAGCAAAGAGAAATCCTCAGAATCCGATTATGCGACCTAGCGATCTGAAGCCGGGAATTGAAGGTATGGAAATAGTATGTTTGTTGAATCCCGGGGTTTTCCGATATAATAATAAGATATGGTTGTTGCTTCGTGTTGCAGAGCGTCCTAAGCAAATCGAGAATAAAATCAGTTTCCCGATTTATAATAAAGACGGGAAAATAGAGATTCTCTCATTCGATAAGAATGATCCGTCTCTTGATGCTTCTGACCCGAGAGTAATCGGTTATCAGGGAAAGAATTATCTGACGACTCTCTCTTATCTTCGGTTTGTATGTAGTGAAGACGGAGTTCATTTTCATGAAGATCCTTCGTTCCCGCCTCTTTTCGGACGTGGCGACCTGGAAGCATTCGGAATCGAAGACTGTCGTGTCGCTACCATGGAAGATGGCTTCTTCTTGACTTTTACCGAAGTTTCTTCTGTTGCTGTCGGAGTCGGGTTGATCGAAACAAAAGATTTTAATAATTACATTCATCATGGTATGATTTTCCCTCCGCATAATAAAGATTGTGCTTTGTTCGAGGAAAAAATTAATGGAAAGTATTATGCTTTTCATCGTCCGAGTAGTCCGGAATTAGGAGGGAATTATATTTGGCTGGCCGAATCTCCGGACAGAAAACATTGGGGAAACCATAAATGTGTCGCTACCACACGTGAAGGGAAATGGGATTCTGCACGTGTAGGAGCCGGTGCTCCTCCTATCCGTACTGAAAGAGGTTGGCTCGAGATCTATCACGGTGCAACACATGACCATCGCTATTGTCTGGGAGCATTGCTTCTCGATCTGAATGATCCTTCAAAAGTCATTTCCCGTAGTGAAGAACCTATTATGGAACCTATTGCAGATTATGAACAAACCGGTTTTTTCGGGAATGTCGTTTTTACGAACGGACATTATGTTGATGGTGATACGGTTCATCTTTACTATGGAGCGAGTGATGAGGTAATTTGTGCTGCGACTTTGTCTGTAAAAGAAATATTGAATACTTTGAAATAAGAAGGATATTATGTTCGGAAAACTGACAAAAGAATACGAGGTATTTAAATCCGTACCTCATAATATGCAGGTCCTTCTCGGCACGAACATGCTTTATGCTCTTGTTCTGCCGATTGTAGAAATCTTTGTGGGTGCCTATATTATGAGGAATACTAATAGTCCGGCATACGTAGCTCTTTATCAATTGGCTATGTATGTGGGTATCGTATGTACATCGGTCGTAAACGGATTTTTGCTTAAGCATTTTAAGGTGAATATTTTGTATTGTATAGGCATACTGCTTAGCGGTATATCTATGGTGGGGATGATGGCGATTCATAGTTTGGGAATAACAGAATTGTCTGTAGCAGGATTTGTTATGGGGGCAGCTTCGGGATTTTTTTGGACAAATCGTTATCTGTTAGCTCTTAACTCGACTAAGGATGATAATCGGAATTATTTTTTCGGACTTGAGTCTTTTGCTTTTACAATCGCATCTATTATTGTCCCGTTAGGGGTAGGGGCACTTATAGCCGGTCTTTCAGGCCGTCATTTATTGGGAATCGACATCGATATAAATCTTTCTTATCGGATTGTGACCTTTTTGGCTATGGGTATTACAGTGATTGCTTGTTTTGTCTTATCTCGAGGGAACTTTGAAAATCCGACCCAGAAAACGTTCCTCTATTTCCGTTTTCATCCGCTATGGTACAAACTACTCTCTTGGGCAGCTTTGAAAGGCCTTGTTCAGGGATTTTTGGTAACAGCACCGGCCATTTTAGTGTTAAAACTTGTTGGAGAGGAAGGCTCTTTAGGTTTGATTCAGAGTATTAGCGGCGGTATTACTGCTATACTTGTTTATGTATTGGGCCGGGTTACAAAACCTAAGCACCGGAATATCGTATTCGGTACGGGATTGTTTATCTTTTTGATCGGTACGCTTTTTAACGGTATTCTTTTTTCTTCGACCGGTGTTATTATCTTTGTCCTTTGTAAGGTCGTTTTTCAACCGTTGCATGATTTAGCCTATTTCCCGATTATGATGAGAGTGATTGATGTTGTTTCAAAAAAAGAGCAACGCAATGAATATGCCTATATATTGAGCCATGAGTTCGGCTTGTTTGTCGGGAGGGCTTCAGGACTGATAATCTTTTTGTTTCTTGCTTTCGGAGTATCAGAAGATTTTGCGCTTAAGTATGCGCTTATTATCGTCGCATTGTTGCAATTATTGGCACTACCCTTAGGAAATCATATTATCAAACAATCAAATTTGCTGGAAAATGAAAATAAATAAATTTTTTCCTGCCTTATTCTTTGGAATTTTATTTGTATTTCCGGCATGTCGGGAAACAAATTTCGGAGATCCGGTAAAACAGGTTTCGATTAGTCGTATCGATCAGATGCCTAATCTCCCAGAGCCATATAAGATTCTGGACTGGAGAAAAAAAGCTCTTGATTTTGATGCTTATGTATTTAATTTCGATACACGCATTTGTGGAAATCCGGTTATTTGGCTTGACAGCGCTCAACGGAATATTCCTCAGACGACATTCGGACTTTATACGGCAGTGAATGATTCACGTCAAGGGCCGAAAAATAATAACGGAGAGTTTCATGAAAGTTTAAACTCTTTGGCTGCGTTGCTCGGTGGAGGATTGGTCGGAATAGACAAAACTTCTCAGAATGGGTATAATTATGTTAAAATGGTACAGAACTATTTTAATTCGGATAACGGATGGAATATCGTAATGAACAATACTTGCCCGGAAGTTGCGTTATTAGGAGGCGGATATGGTCGAGATTGGTGGTACGATGTCTTTCCGAATGTTCTTTATTATGCCGTGTGCGATGTCTTTCCGGGAGTCTCCGGAGCTGATTCGATCCAACATGTTATTGCGGAGCAGTTTTGTAAGGCCGATTCTGTGCTAAATGGGAATTATGATTATTCTTATTTTGATTATTCCCAAATGAAAGGGATGGTTAATAATATCCCGCTTCAGCAGGATGCCGCAGGAGGTCATGCTTATGTGCTGTATGCCGCCTATAAAAAGTTCGGAGATCCGCGCTATTTGCAGCATGCCAAGTCTGCATTAGAAGCATTACTTTCCCAGAAGGAGAGTCGGTTTTATGAAATTCTTTTACCTATGTCGGCTATTGTTGCTTCTCGGTTGAATGCAGAAGAGGGAACGCAATATGATGTAAAGAAGATACTGGACTGGACATTTGACGGATGTCAGAATCCTAATGGAAGATATGGTTGGGGTGTGATGGCCGGTCGCTGGGGAGATTATGATGTTTCGGGACTTCAAGGCAGTATTTTGGATGGAGGAGGATATGCCTTTTTTATGAATAGTGTAAAATTGACGTGGCCGTTAGTACCGATGGTCAAGTATGAGCCTCAGTTTGCTACGGCTATTGGAAAATGGATGTTGAACAATGTAAATGCCTGCCGACTTTTTTATCCGGGAGAAATCGATGATGAACATCAGTGGTTACCGGAGATGAAGGGTCTTACTGATAATAATATTGCTTATGAAGGATTGAGGAAAACAGATTGTTACGGTAAAGAATCTTTGAAAGGTATCGAACCTGTCGCTTTAGGAGACGGGCCTAATTGGACTCCCGCTAATCCGGCGGAAAGCATGTTCAGCTTGTATAGTACCTCTCCGGTCGGTATTTTGGGAGCAATGGTTTCTGAAACTTCGGAATCCGGAATTTTACGCATAAATTGTAATACTACCGATTTTTATTCAGAACGTCCTTATCCTGTGTATCTCTATTACAATCCGCATGCTGAGAATAAAGTTATCGATTATTATAGTGAGGAAAAAGTCGACCTGTTTGATATAGTTACCAAAAAGTACATAGCTCGTGGAAAGAGTGGATCTTTTGAGATCGAGTTACCGGCATTGAATGCCAGTGTAATTGTAGAGTTACCTTCGGGGATGAAATTACGGTCGGTTGACGGTCGCATTGTTACCAAAGATAATCATGTCATTAGTTATAAATAAAATATACTATACGTTAACATAAATCATAAAGCACAAGATGAAAAGAATTTTCTTATTGATGAGTTTATTTGCCTTTGTTTGTCTGGCAAATGCTCAGACCCAAAGCACGATTACCGGTAAGGTAAAGGATGCGGCTACGGGAGAATTTTTGATGGGTGTGAATGTTCGTGTGGACGGTACGACAACAGGAACGTCTACTGGCCTTGACGGAGATTATTCGATTAAGGTATCGGACAATGCAACTTTGATATTTTCATATATGGGGTATGAAACTCAGAAAATAAAACTTAACGGGCAGAAAGTTTTAAATGTAGCTTTGGGTGAAAAAACCGAATTGATGGATGAAGTTGTCGTAGTCGGTTACACTTCTATGAAAAGACGGGATGTATTAGGAGCTGTTTCTAAAATAGACAGTAAATCGATTAATGCACTTCCGGTTTCTTCGACAGCACAGGCTTTGCAAGGACGTATTGCAGGAGTACAGGTCTCGAATGCTACGGGAGCACCCGGAGCTGGGGTTTCAGTCCGAGTACGTGGTGTCGGGTCTATCAGTTCGAGCAATGATCCGTTGTATATTGTTGACGGTATTCCGGTTGAGGATGCATTAAATAGTATTTCTCCGGGAGATATTGAAAATATCTCGGTATTGAAAGATGCTTCTTCTGCTGCGATTTACGGTTCTCGTGCAAATAACGGAGTCGTGTTGATTACAACAAAAACCGGTAAAAAAGGAAAAGCTCAGATTATTTATCACGGACAATTCGGATTTCAGACACATGCCAACTTGATCGAGATGGCGAATACAGCGGAATATATCGATATTTATAATCAAGCGGTGGATGCCGACAATGCCGGATCTTCGATAAAACGGACACGCCTTGCCGGAGATTATTTGAATGGGCTGGCGGATGTGGATCATGTTGCGTCTATTTTCCAGACAGCGCCGATATATTCTCAGGAACTGAGCGTCAGCGGGGGAAATGACAAGACTAATTATATGATCTCCGGGACTTATTTTAATCAGGAAGGGATTATCAGAAACAGCGGTTATAACCGGGCGACTTTACGGGCGAATATTAATTCGGATGTGAAGAATTGGTTGAAGGTAGGATTTAATATGAGCGGTTCGTTAGGGAATACTCGTTCTGTATCAAGTTCCGGTGACGGGTACGGAAATAGCGAAGGAGGTAGTGTTGTCCGTTATGCCATGTTCAGGAATCCTGCTATTCCGATAAAAGACGGAGCGGGTCAATATATCGACAAGCCGAGCACTTATTTTGGTAATTCTATTTATGATACATTTTTCGGAGACGGGTATAATCCGGTTGCTTTAGCGGAAAATACCGACCGTAAAAAAACAGAAGAAGGTCTGTTCTCGAGAATTTATGCAACGTTCAAACTTCCTTTTAACTTGAGCTGGACAAATAATTTCGGTATTGACTATAAAAATTATAAATATAAAGTTTATAATGCTTCGTGGGGAGATGATAACCGCATCAATAATCCGAACAGTGTTACAGTAGATCATAGTCGGAATCTGGGATGGACATTTAATACTTTATTAAATTGGAATAAGACTTTTAATGAAGTTCATAATTTGTCTGTAATGGCCGGTTTCGAGGCTATAAGAAGTACCGGCGAGTCGATGAGTAATTCAGATCAAGATTTTCCGGTATGGAATAAGGATGTCCTTTATATCGGAGGAGGTACGGGAGAAAAAGTCAGTAAAGAATCGGAATATTCTTCTACTTTAGCCTCTTTCTTCGGACAGGCAAGTTATGATTATCGTTCGCGTTACTATGTTTCGGGAACGATTCGTAGAGACGGTTCTTCAAAGTTTGTGGGAGATAATCGTTGGGGTACTTTTTACTCTGCTTCTGCCGGATGGAATATCGAACAAGAAGCTTTTATGCAGGATGTAACGGTTATTAATAAGTTGAAACTTCGTGCGGGGTACGGATCTATCGGTAATCAAAATATCGGTAACTATGCTTATTCGGATATTTATTCGTCTAATTATAATTATCCTTTCGGAGGTACGTCTGTCAGCGGTTATGCTCAGACAAAACTCGGGAATCCGAATTTGAAATGGGAAACCAGTAACCAGTTCAATGTGGGATTTGATTTGGAATTGTTGAAGGGGTCTTTTGCTTTCTCGGTGGATTTTTATAATAAAATCACCAAAGATATGTTGGTGCAAGCTCCGTTGCCTCCTTCGATCGGGGATGCAGAGCCCTATTGGATCAATAACGGAAAAGTCTTGAACCGTGGAGTCGATCTTGAGTTTATGTATCGCAAAGATTATAAAGACGGAGGTTTTGATGTAACGTTGAATGCCGGATTCCTTAAGAACGAAGTGCTTGCGTTAAATGCTCCTATTGTCGGCGGTCGTGTAGATAATGGAATTTATGCTACGAAGACAGAAGTCGGTTATCCGATCGGGTCGTTTTTTATGTATGAGATGGATGGTATATTCCAAAATGAGGCAGAGATTCTGACTTCAGCTTATCAAGGGGCTAATATAAAACCCGGAGATGTAAAATTTGTCGATCAGGATAATAACGGTACTATCGATGAGAATGACCGGGTGCATGTGGGTAGTGCTATTCCTAAAATGACAATGGGACTTACGTTGAACGGATATTGGAAAGGTTTCGATTTGAATATTTTCTTTCAGGGGGCTTTCGGACAAAAGATATATAATCAGATATTGACGGATTCTGAAGGTTTTTATCGTGGTTTTAATGTTACTAAACGGTATTATGATAATCATTGGACCGGCGAGGGCTCTACAAATGAATATCCTCGTGCTTCATGGAGTGCGAAATCGAATAATGCCAGAGTTTCTACCCGTTTTCTGGAAGACGGTTCTTATATGCGTTTGAAGAATATTCAATTAGGGTACACTTTCAAAACCAATCATTGGGGGATAGACCGGCTGCGGCTTTACCTGTCGGCAACTAATCTGTTTACTATTACCAAGTACAGCGGATTCGATCCCGAAATGACTGTTAGTGCAAACTCTACCAGCGAA